>Ga0065711_1006433_pt1 | contig 44471 bp, 25 predicted proteins | sample Hoacrofraction12_FD_59098 | JGI IMG/M metagenome (GOLD analysis project Ga0065711, IMG submission 59098) | Hoatzin crop microbial communities from Cojedes, Venezuela - Epithelial fraction 12 v2 (version 2) | ecosystem: Host-associated > Birds > Digestive system > Esophagus > Crop | place... | reverse complement strand
GAGGGGGGTTCTCCTGAAGCAGCTTTGCGAGTGATCTGCCAGCATCGTGGAGTTCCAGTTAGCAGAAACGAAAGAAAGGCCAAACAAAGGGACCTTGGCACAGCGTTCACATTTATGGGGGCTCTCACCCCGACAACTGCCCAGCACCATTTCAAGGCTTCAGGAACTAGGGTCTGGTTCTAAGCAAAACTCCACCCTGCCGAAGCAAGCCAACATCAATTTTCACATGATCAAGGTGTTCTTTTAAAACAAACTAACAAAAAAAAAAAAGAACATTTGAGGTTATCAGAGTTTAAAAACTTAAAAAAAACCCAAACAGTCCTGCAGTCAGAGTCACACACAGAAGAACCAACCCACACCTACATGCGCCAGGAACAGTAAAATGACAATATATATATAAAATTAACCAATAAAGTGCATGTTCCTTATATTACACCTGCCCCTTGCGTGAACGCCACACCATGGGTTCTCGGTAAGAAATCACAGCCGAGGGCTCAGGACTACATAGTATTGTAGAGGGGATTGGTTGTCCGCTTTTTATCATTGGTCTTTTTGAGCCGCCTCAGAGGGTGAGTTCTCCCGTGCTGCTGCCGGGGTGCGACAGCCAGGCCTTGAGCTGGGGACAAGGAGTCCAGGACCTGCACCGGGAGCAGCGGAGGACCCTCCTCGGAGCTAGTCCACATCGGATCCGCGCTGGAAAACAAGCTTTGCTGGCTGGAGCCGCACTCTTTGGCGTACTGAGCTAGCGGCCTCTCCACCGGCTTGCTCTGAGCAATGCACTCGGCTGTTCTGAGCTGTTCCACAAAATGCTTAGTGGGCTCTGGGGAGCAGAGGTGATGCTTTCCGCACGCCCCTTCCGAGTCCCTCTCCAACCTCCCCCCACAAAAGCCTCGACCGAGGGCAACGCAAGTGAGAAGCACCGGGTTGGCATCGGAAGAGGCCGACTCTCTCTCCGATAAGTCGTCCTTGGAGAGATCCAGGCAGTCCAGTTTAGCCAAGGATGCCGAGCGTTTCATATGGGAGGGCGTGGTGAGCCCCGCGTGTCGGATTCGAGCCTCTATTTCCTTCGCTCGCTGCTTGACCAGCCCGGGGCTGTCGCTGCGCTCCTCCACGCTGTGGCTGCTGGAGCTGTGGGGGAGGCCGTAGCACAGGAAAGAGATGTCCAGAAGGTCCATGTTTTCGGTGTGTTGGCTGGCGAAGCCCTCGTCGCTCAGCCGCCTCGAGGTGCCGGCACCCTCCCTGCAGAGAGGCTTGGGGCTGTCCCTGAAGGGGAGAGCCGGGTCTCCCTCAATGCCACACGGCGTGACCGGCTCATCGTCTGTACCTGTGCTCTGCTCGGTGACGCCTTCCAGGTGAATTACGTAGGGGCAGGAAGAGCGATCGACGCTGGCCAAAGGTGCAGAGGTCACCTGGGCAGAGGGGGAAGCAGCACCGAGGTGAACAGATAACCCACCACCCTCCTCATCTGGGCTACCCACGGTGAAGGTGGCCTGCTTGGGTACCGCGTGCTCTGGCAGCGAGAGACTCACCAGCGGCAGAGCTCCGAGACAGGTCGGTGCCTTCTCCAAGCACAACGAAGGGTTCAAGTTTTCATCTAAAGACGGGACGGCCGTGGCCAGCCGGCCCTGCTCACAGCTTGCGTCGGGGCACTCGGCAGACTTGACCGTGGGAGTGTATTCGATGATTTCGATTCTCTTTGGGAGGAGGGAGGGCAGGGATGGCTCCTGTGTCTCATCAAACGAGACCACTGTCCTGTGCTCTTGTGCCATTCCCTCCTGCCCCGGGCTGGGCTCTGCAGGCAGGGACTCCTGGGCAGGGGAGGTGAGGGGTGCAGGCAGGGGTCTGTCCCCAGGAGCGCCCAGACCCCGTGCCTTGTCACTCTCAGGAGCCAGCTCCAGGGACGGCTCCTCGCTCCTCCCCCGCGGCAGGAGCTCGGCAGCAGGAGAGTCGTTCTTGGAGTTCTTGCGGGTTGGCAAGATGCAGACTGGAGACGCGTGCTGGTGCTCCTGCTCCTGTCTCAAGCGCTCCTCAAACTCCAGGGTGGCTCGCCGGACAGAGCCGGGGCACCACTTGGGCTCAGGGTTGATGGAGCCACGAGGCTCTTGATGCTCCCCCCCAGGGCCGCTTTCCTCTAGGTCTGATTTGCCAGAAGACGGCTGCAGGGAGAGGGCAGCTTCTTGCTCAGCTTGTGGAGGGTCCTTCTCCTTTTCCTGGTGTCCAGCACAGGCTCCTTCGCTCTGCTCCACCTTTTCCGATGCCCAGATTGCCTCCACTGGCAGGTCGTGCACCGTGTTCCTCTTTGGTGTCTGAGTGAGGTTGGCTGAACCCTCCTTGTGCTGGGCAGGTCCCGCTCCCTGGTTGATTGACTCGATCTCTGTGATAATTTCCTTCACAGAAATGGCATTTTCTGAGTGGGATCTCGTGAGACGGCCTGTGCTAGGCAGCTCGGGGACCTCCTGCAACACAGAAACAGGAGAATTACAAAGTGCATCAGCTGTGCTGACACCGAGCAAACAGCAGCGGCTGAAAGGAAATGGGGGTGCACGTCCCCAGAGGAACACAACACGCACGTGCCAGTGTGTGGGGACAGATTACAAGTGCCATGATCACTAACGTAGAAGCACTATTGTCTCTGGGACTGCACTTCACATATTCCAGGCTGGATTTTCACCTAGACTGAGATTTAAGAACCTTTAATTCATGCAAATTCCAAGGGAAATATAACCTTTTTTTTTTTTGATAAAGAAAGGTCCAGTTAAAAAAAATCCTAATGCTGCTAAAAGTGCAGTTTTGAACTGAAAACGTGAAGGATTCTGCTCAGGTACGGAAGCGAACAGACGTACAGCATAAAGAATGACCGAGCGCTGAAATGCTCTGGTTTCCCGGAGGAAAATGGCCAGGGAGGCTCCCCCATCCGCACAGACGCTCCTGCCAAATCACCAGAGAGCGTTGGCCTATTATATTTGGAAGAGCCTTACTGCCTCACATGGAGATGGAAAAGATTCAAGCAATGCAGCGTGGAATTCAAATAAGGGAGGCTACCAGAAAATGATGGCCCCGGACATCATCAATCCCCGTGAAAGCCCTGCAGGGTGGAAAGCAATTATAAAGAGAAAGGTACCTCAATTCAGAGGTTACTAAATTTTGTCAGGAATATCTCTGTACCCAGGAGAGAAATGAGCCGTGACATGCCCAATGCCATCATCCAGGCCTGGACATGCTCATTCTCTTCCTCCAGCAGTGGAAGCTCTACATCTGCCTTGATTTACTATCCCAACGCTGGTGCTTCCCAGCCAGGGAAAGGTGCCAGCTTTGTCGCATTCTTTGGTGGATTTCTCAAGTCAGATGAATATGGGCACAGGTTCGGGACGCTGGCTGGCCTCAGCTGTTGAGGGTTCAGCTGCACCAGTGGGTCAAGTCCCACCTATGCGCTCTCCTGACGCAGAACTCAAAAATAAGCTCCCCATGGGCACAGCACAGCAGGTCAGGTCAAGGTCGACTCGGTCAGTATCCTGCCACTGCCAGCAAAAAGATGTTTAAGGAAAAAGTGCAGAAAAGGCCAAGTTTCTAAAAGTGAAAAGGGGAAGCATCTAGCAAGCCCTCCCCAACTGGCTACCCTGTCCAGTGAAAGCCAGGACTAGAAAATCCCCTGTCCACAGCAACCTCACAGCTAGGGAACTACCCACAGATGGGTTCAAGCTGCAGTTCCTAAAAAACCCAGCAAGTTATTGTAACCTTTTGTTGTTCTTCATCTGTGGAAGAGTCATCCGATGCCTGAAGAGAGTTTCCAGAGCTGTTCCTTCGAGCATCTGCATCCCCATCTGCAGCAGGCGGCACTTCCAGCACAGGCACCCTGGAGACCCTGTTCCTTCCACTCCCTTGCTCCTCCGCCCTGGAATAGGAGCAGGCACGTGACCGGCTGTCCTGGGAAAGCTCCACGAATTTCTCCAAAACGCTCAAGAAATGAATCCTGTCCGTACTGAGGTCTGTCACTTCAGGCTGGGGATTCTGTTGGAGACTCGAGGAATTTTGGTTTGGGGATTGCGGAAAGTCTTTTAAGCACGAAGTGAATTCTTCCATGGGAACCAAGTGGACGTTCATATCAGGCTTAAGGGCATCTTTTTCTAGATCATCCACTGTCAAATCGGGAAACTCTGTTATTTCCAGGGGGTGCTGGAGTTGCATTAAGGCCTCAGAAGCATGGCAGTTATCAGGGGGGACAGAGTCTACACAACATCCTGCCGTACAGCCATTGATATTGTTCAGGTTCAGCTTGTCCTCCATCTGCTCAGCGTGGAAGTCTCGACATGTAAACTCCAGGTGGATCCTTCTCTCCTTCACACACATCTCCTCGATCATGTTTGCATCCTCTGGGAGCCGCTGCTCCCTGTCAAGCTCAGCAGAGTAGATGGGAGACATCGGCTGCTGGTTGTCGTTCGTCTTGGCCTCTGAGATCTGGTCGGCTGAGGTGGTGATCTCCTTCTTGTTCAGCTCCAGCCCAGACTTGCAGATGGGCTCGTGATGGTCTGAGAGGTCACTGTCTGAGTGTGAGCGCCACAGTTTATTATGCCGCTGTTTGCTGCAGGGAAGAAAAGCAAACGAAGACACTGAGTTGTGTTTTCACATACCAGATCCAGACCCACCTTGTTGTAAGAGAAGGCAACCTACATGAAAAACCATGCCAAATACTGGAGTCACTGACCACAACTGCAGCTTCACCTAAATGGCAGGTGGCCAAACCTGCAGCTGGAGAAGTTGATCCAACAACAAGCCACTTTCCAGCATCTAAATCCCACTGCACTGTTCTGCTCCACACACATGTATCCCCCAGAAGTATTTTATCAGTCTACTCAACAAATGCAATGTTTAATTGACTACAGAATTTGGTCCTTTCTCAGCCAGCAAGCACCTTTCCATTTGCTAGCAGGTGAGCAATGACCAGAAGAGACAGGGTCCCTAGCCCTGGACGTGAGTGGATGGTGGACGCTGAATGAAGCCCAACGTCGCTCTTTGAATAGCTTCAGTGCTCAACAACCAGGCTCTGGTAACCAAAGGGGTAGGGTGGGGTGACTGCATGTGGGTGTGTGTAAAACACAGAAGACATCCTCAGCAGTCAACAAGCAGCCCAAACCACCACCTGCCTTTCACAGGAAGGAAGCTCAAAGAGTTCTCCAGCTCTTGGAAAGCCCCTTTAGGAAGGTCTGAGCAGTCACAAGGCCAAGCAACTGCCAGCAGCATTGCATCACCTTCCTTATCTCCATCTGCCAAAAAATCCAGCCCATGCCCCCGGGCTTACAGAAAGCAAAGGAGGCAACTTCTCGAAGTGGCACCACAGCCATGTGTGCAAGGGCTTTGCTGAGTGACCATGGCCACAGGGCTGTGCTTCCACCGTTTGCCCCTAGGAGGAGAGCAGATACCACAGAAAGGTCCTTGACTCTGCAGGATCCTCTCCAGTCCCTTGCCAGCGTGAGCAGGCACTCCCAGACACATCCACTGGCTGCAGGAAGCTAATTAACAGATGCTACTGAACTAATTCTAATGTACCAGTTTAGCTCTGGGTGCCCAACAGCTAAATAAAATAATCCAACACGGATTTTTGCTTTCTAACCCCATAATCAGCTACAACCTTCATGTATGACATGGCAGAATTGGGTCCTTTCAGAGGACAGGAGGGTCAAGACTTAGAGGCCAAAGGCATTGCTCCGGGGTGCACGTGCTCTCTCTCTAAAGGGTTTTGGAGCGAAGTCTGACACTGGCAGCAGAACCAGGCTTGCCCACGAGGCAGAGTTTGCCCAGCACAGCCTTGATCTGAGAATTAAAACAGATGTCACCAACCCCTGGGAGAGGTGTACTGCGTTAACTTTTCATCTCACACTTCCTCCAGTCCTACAACTTGCGAGAGGTGCTAAAAGCAGGGTCAGAGAGCAGGAGCCCACACCCCTCCCTGGAGCCCACAGCCACCCCTTGACCCTCCTGGGCAGCGTTCCCGGTGCCGGGGAGAAGAGCCCACAGCAGTGCAGCTCAGTGTGCCTGGCACAGCACAAGGTCTGGGGCAGCACCGGGGCTGGCCAGCTTGTGTCCACACCAGCCCCAGAGCAGGAGCCCTCCAAACCTCCCACCACGCTGCACCAGCTCTCCAGGCTGCGGCACAAAGGGACTGCTGCTGATTCACAAGTTGCACAAGGCATAGGGGATCCCAAACACTGTTTTCCTGTAACTTCTTCTTAAGTAATACAAGAAACAGGGCTGGCTCAGCCTTTGTGTCTGTCTCAGCAGAGGGAGGGGACCGTTTAACTAACCCCAGGAAGCATGACAGTCCCAAAGAGCAAAACACGCTTGTTGTTGTGGCTAAAAGCAGACAGGGGGTTTTCATTTTACAGCTGGAAAACACATCCTAGTTGCTATAATCCCAACACAAAACCGTAACTAGATAGTGCGAGCACATGGCTGCCCCCACATACCTTCCCTCTGAAATCGGAGCAGTCACATGAGCGTCAATCTGCTCAGTTTTTGTTTTTTACCTGTCCTAGAACACCGCAGCAATAAACAAGGCAGCCAGAGGCCAGAAGGCAAAGCTAAATAACACTGAGAAGAAAGAGGAGAAAAAGCAGTTTGGAGCCAAGAAAGGAACTGCATAAAGAGGGACCACTTCTGCAGCACACAGAGGCCATTCCTTACTTCAGCGAAGCTTCACTTACTGCAGGCTTTTTAGTCCTACACACAGAGCTGTAACGCACTGTGCTCACATTTTTTAAAGCCTCATGAGTAATCCTGTTCATGCCACCGTGTGGGGACTTGCCGAGTGGGTCAGGAGCACTGGTGTGCTTAAGTGGGAGGGAAGCCACGCACCATATAAATGATGGCAGCAAGGAAGATTTACCTCCTGAAAAATAAATTACTGGCAGACAGAGGAAAAAAAAGATGCTTAACCCAAATGTTCGTACAGTGTGGCTTTGCAGGTGTGCCACCAACTACCCGACCGACAGGTTATCCAAACCACCTGCAGGGCTGAGGGTTTGAAGATGGGATATACCAGCTGCTACCAGCCCAGGGCTCCTCACAGGTGGTCACCAACCTGTTGCAAAGGACACTGGCATGCTTTTCCCATCTGAAAAGCTTCTTTTCCTCCACCCAGTCTACCCCACTGAGATCCAATTTCCCAGTCTGCCCAACTCTACATATCACTGGTCAGGTCACCTCTAGCTCAGAGTTAAGCACTGACCTTTATTAACGGGTGCCAGCAGCACGTTTGGTGTTGCACGAGACACCCAAGGCAGGTGTAGCACCTGTCTCAGAGGGTTTCAGTCCAGAAGAGCACAATTCCTTAAAATATCTATTCCACTGTGATCTATCCTGAGACTCGATGCTACTTGGCTGCTTCTTCAGAGAGAAACAGGGTCATTATGGCAGTCAGTGTTTGGGGAGCAGGGGGAGAGGAAGGCAGGCATGGGAGGAGGTCAAGGAGAAAGACCCTGTGGGTGCACCTGATCAGGGAATAAGCTGGCAGGAGCCCTCAGGCTGCTAATCTGGGCAGAGAGGGAAAGAGTAAGCACACTTCAGTGACAGGAGGAGCTTACACCAGGGATCTGGTGTAAAAACTGTGAATCCAGACCTGACCCAGCAGCAGAATGAACCAGACCGCTGGGAGCAGGTGGAGAGTAAAAGGAGGAACGGTAACTCATTAGCACAGAAAAACGGAAGGGAGGTCTTCACAAGAGGACAGGACAGACTCGAAGGGACAAAACCATGCAGAGGACAGAGGTGAGAAGTGTGCCCTAAAGAGAACACAAGTGCCTGTGAAGACCAGCATAAGGCAGGCACCTTTCAAAAGCGCCAAGAAGCTATGAAATAATTACTGTGGTTAAAACGCGCTATGATCCACCTCCTGTGGCAGGAGGCTCAGCTTGGGTAATTCTGCTTGCTTCAGATCTGCTCCCCAGCAAAGCACACACAGGATCCTAAACAAAATACCGTAATCTGGCGAAACACAGAGTATCACTACCTCCTTCCAGCTGATCACGTGAAGACATTGCTTAACACAGCTTACAAGTGGGTTTCTCAGAAACACGCAATATTGATGTCTTTTTGCTGATCAGGTGATAAACTTGGGATTACAACACACTTGCCCATACCCCGGCCCAGCTCCAGACCAGCCTCAGAACTCCCCACAGGAATAAACACGGCTGTTGCAATGCACAGAACATCCTGTCCCCTCCCCTAACACCAACACTTACCGAAGGGATCTAAATAAAACCAGACCAGCTGCTGAGGAGGGGCATGTCCAGCAGGGAACTGTAAGGCCGAGACGGAGACAAAGCAAGCTCCCTGCCAAGTGATGTTACCAGCAGTAGGGACATCGTTTATCCCTGCTGGAGTCTGCACAGCTCTGAATGCTGCATTCGGATGGCAGTTCATGGGATGCTACTCTCTGAAAATCAGCCATCCTAGAACCCAAACAGCCTCCTAAAAGTTCTTTATTACACCCATTTTCCCAGGCTCAGCTGAGATAACTCACGAAAACAGAGCGCTGTTTTTCCCAAGACAATCACAGCTTACATAACGCAGCGATGGAAATTATGATTAAAGTAATGGAGTCAATCATTTAAGCGTTATGCCTTAACACGGGTAACCCAGGTCATTTCTTCCACTCACCTGGCCAGCAGGATCCCTTGGTATTCCTCCAGCTGCCGCATAAAGCTGGGGTTGGGCTTGGTGACGGTGCGCCGTTCCTTCACGTAGTCGTAAGCCCTGTCCAGGTTCCAGCCGTACTCCTTCATGGCGTAGGCAATCACCGTGGATGCCGAGCGGCTCACTCCCATCTTGCAGTGCACCAGGCACTTCGAACCATTTTTCCTGAAGCAGGAGAAAGACAAAGAGGATCACTAAACAGAAAACACAGCCTCTGAGCAGCTTAGGAAAATAGCAAATACTCTACCAGAGCATTATCAAACACATTTTCAACACTGTGGCCTCAGATGAAGTCTCTGGGATGTGATCTGATAATCCAATTTACAAACTGGAGCAAGACACACAAGCAAAGTGAAGAACAAGATCTTAATATTCTTAACAGATTTTGTTAAAACAGCTCTGCTGAAGCTTTTATCACAAAGTCGACAAATGTTTGTTGTTTGCTGAGATTTGTGAAGACTGCTGAAGACTAACATGGCATCCTTGAACTCGGCCCAAATGGCCCACCGGTATCAAGCAGTATGCCAAATAAAGAGGGCATCTATCACACAAACGCGGCGTCACAGTTTAGAAACACATCCCTCGAAGATACTGAGCAGTTCAGGGCAGCCCCTAGCACAGAGATGTGCTTCTGCTGCAAACTTTTGACCGTGTATTATTGGGTTTGGCAACTGTCTGGACAAGACCAACATTGCTTTAGTCAGGTGTTTGTAACCCTACCCAGCCTCCACCCACATCTCTCGAGACACCAGTAGTTGCGAATCCAGCCAAAATTTTCCTTGATACCACCAGATTTTCCTTGATACCACCATTTCTTAGGACTCTCTGTAGGCAGAAAGCTCACCCCCCTGCTCTGTTTATAACAGTCCTTCATGTCGGTACCTGCCCAAATGCAAGCGAGGGGAAAAGATGACCTCCCCATAGCTGGAGGCAGCGACCTCAACTGACAGCTCCAGTGCAGTGCCCTGCTGCAATCAGATGGAAGATCCTTCGGCTTTAATCAATTTTTTCTTATTGAAGGCAAAGCAAACATTGCCTTTGAGTGCAATGAGCAGCTACTCTGCTTGGTGAGGATGGTACACGGCCTAAAAAGTCAGCCAGCACTCTGCTCCAAGGAATTAAAAAATATTTGTCTGCTGTGAAACACGAGGAGGGAAGCTAGAGCTCTTCTCTGTGAACTGCGTGCGCTGGGCAGCATTGGCACGGAGCAGGCTGAGAGCGCTCTGGTTTGGCACCTTTAATTTTCTCCTTGAAGTGCTATGTTTTCTGGATTGCCAGCCACGTGAAGCTCCCACAGGCCAAACTGGGAGGCCACAGAGCACACAGAGTCATGCGCCTAGACAAGCTCAGACCTCAGCTGTTCGCAGCTGTCTGAGCCTGTACCTGCATCCACACTCCCCAGACACTCAGCGAGAGACGTCGGCACTGCTTGGGGAACACCGGGCTACAGCAGCCTTCAGACTGCTCTACAACTTCCTTTGCAATTCAAATTAGTCAAAACATTGCAATGCTTTTGCTGATCAAGAAAAAAAAAACCCAAGCACAACAAGCAGACAGGGCAAAGAAGGGGGTAAAGTAATTGCCCCAGTTTGGAAGATTGTCAACTTACATCACCTCATACACAGTACTGAGGCCCAATTGTTTAAACCCCAGTGGAAAATATTCTGGACAGGAGAATACTTCTGAGGATGACAACACTTCAAAATCAATACCTATGGGTATACAATGATGTCTTTTAAAGAAACCATCTTAAATAAAATAAGTCTCAAATAACTTGCTCAAGAAAGTCATACTCAAACAAGTCAGCTTTTAAAGGCTATGAGAAATTGCAAGCACCAGCTACGGTTAAGAGATGACAGACTTCTATAATGGAAATGATACCTTAAAGGCAACATATGCCAATCTGCTTTCTGACTAGTTTTCCCTTAAGAAGGCTGTTGAATTAACTGGAGACAGCTCATGTAACTGGGATGCAGTTCTTTGCAGTAAAAAGGCCCTACTTTCAGCATCCGCTATCAGATTACTCACTGTAACTGACAGCTCGGAGACCTACACAGGCATTTACTCCTGTTAAAGGGAAACGTTTGCTCTGGAGCATTACATTGCAAGAAATCACTTCCAGACTGTGGGCTTCATCGTACAGCCTCACAACACAGGGAACAGCTCAGGCTTGTGTTGCTTGGCTTGTAAGGTTTTGCTTCTTATGTTTGCTAAACCCTACTCGATTTGTTGCTGCCCTTTCCTCCCACCAGCACCTCTGCAGACCCATTGCATTTCCTAAGCAGCAGGCAAGCTGTTAGCTCTCCAGTACAGGAATGATCTCCTCCATTCTTTGCCTGGACCGCGACTGGGCAGAAACCCTCCACTAGCCCTACCTGCTCCTTGGACAAGCACCCGCAAGAATGAAAATTTGTGGAAAGCAGCTCTAACACTTCGACAGAAACTGCAAAATGAAAATGCTTTGAACCTAGGTAGGCAAGGAGGAAAAATAGTTAAGAAAACCTGTAAGAAAATGTAAAACGCTTAGTATACATCTTCTAAATGTGTTTATTCTGTTCCAAAAAGACTTACTTTGCTTTGGAAATAAATTTGTAGGTGTCATTCCAGTAAGCCAGAAGATCTGTTGCTTCTTCATCATACACCCGAATATTATGATATTCGAAGAGCCCAGGGAAGAAGTTATCTATTTCTCGAGTCACGTTCAAAATATACCGCACCCTGCATGGAAACAGACAGCAGACAAAAATGCAGAGTGTGCAGAACCCAGGGAGTTCAGAGATCTATCACAGCTGCCACACAACAGCCTCACCTTGCGAGTGGCAAAACTCAAAGCATTTGAAGCTGCAGTCTTGAACATACCTCCTTGGAAACCAGGACTTACTGCAAGGAAGCAGCAGCTAACAGACAAAAGGTTTTGCTGAGCAATTTAGAGCCTAACCTCTGGTAAAAGGGCTTCCATACTGGACAGAAGCTTCCTCTGCAGTGTGCCAGGTTACACTGCTTGCCCATCATCTCTCTATTCTAAGTGTCAGCAATGCTCGTGTCACAGCAGCTCCTGCACAGACTGTGCCATCAGTGCTTGGGCACTTTCTCAAAGCCCCTCTGTGAATCTCTCCTCCTGCTGCACCACCAACATAGGAAGACCGAAGGCATAAGCTTGTGAGCAACACCACAGTTAAACAAATGCATGAAATAACTACCAAGAGATGTAACAGACAATCACATTGGGGAGGATTTATTTCTTGTCCCTAAATCTTCTGAATGAGGACAGTGAATTTTGCCAGGATGATTCTCGGAGGTACAGAAGTATGCTATCAATTCAACACCGCAGAATGATTAGTTTTTTCCACTAGCTTTGCACAAAGAAGCCAAATCCGTAATGATTTAATTGCAAAAATCTTGGTGCTTAGATCCACCTGACCTAAAGAAAGGATGCTTTAAGCTTAAGCCTGAAAGGCAGAAAAGGCAGGAGACAGAGGAGCCCGTCAGTGCTAAGCCCAAGAGGTACAGCACTTTACGTCCTATTGAGCCCCACTCTAAGCAGCAAATGCTCTTTTGCGTATTTTCCTTCCTGCTGCAGGCTGGAGGTCGGGACTCCACAGCACACCTGCAATCGTGAGACCTCAGTCCAGAACAACGGGCTGGAGCAGAGGGCGCAGAGCCAATTACGCAGCACCCAGTTCAGTAATTGTAGCTTTTTGCTACTTGTAGCTATGAGATTGCTGGCTTCCTTTGTTCGCCAAGGGGACGTCAGTCAAGGTCAGGGAACAAGATTCTCCTACTTTAGGGTGCCTGTCTGTGGTACGTGGAGTTTGGAGGAAGCAAGAGCTTGTTCAGATCTGCAAACCCTTTAGTAAGACTCAGGCTACACAGCAGGTATGGCAGAGAGTTTGTTGCACAGACAAGTGTTGAGGCCAGGCTCTTGCTTTTAAGCTGATGGCCTGCAGCTACTCACCCTCTGTTCTGCAAGTCTTCCAAATTGGAGGCGTTCCATTCCGAGCCCTGCAGGGAAAACATGCAAAGGGACACATCAGCCAGAAGGAAGGCACGGCCAGACAACTGATGGAGGGAGGGACCGTCACCAGTGAACTGGAGGAGGAAGCTGGCCAGCCACGTGCTGGAGAGCAGGGGGTCTTTTGAGCAAAGGGGTACACAGAAGAGTGGTAACAGGGCTGATGTTCAGCACTTTATCTCGCCCCATTGACCAGATCTGTTCTGAAGCGACACGCAGCTCTGAAAAGCAGGAGCCCAGCCCCATACGCTGGCACTGCCTGCAAACCGCTGACAAACCAACCTCAGCAAAGATGAGACCACTCCACCCTTTCCCTGGAGGCTGCTGCCCGCTCTACCCCACTGCCTGCATTTAGAAACCATCCAGGTGCTCTTTATACATGAAACACCCATCTCACACATCAAAAGCAGCAACACCATAAGCTCACTTGGGTTACACCTCTTCTCCCCAAGTTCAAAGCTTCTGTGAGCAGAGAAATAAACACATTTAACGTTGGCTAGCTAACCCTCTTCTCCGCAGCACACACAGGGCCCTCCAAGCTGCTTGCTTCCTGCTCAAACACATGAACCCCGACTGAGGACAAAGCCACTCGGATACAGGCTTCCTTCAAAATCTAAGGTGCGCAAGCCATCTCCTTCCCTGCCCTCAAATAGCTACTAAATAGGAAGACGGTTCAGATGAAGGAGTAAGCAAGAGGCAGCACGACCACCATCAGCAGAACAGCACTGCTCACGGCTGCTCCCGCAGCATCTGCTTCGACATCACCCCGGGGCTGGGAGAGGCATAGCCACCGCCTGCTGCAGACCCCGTCAGCCGGAGAGCGAGAGCCTCCCAGCCTTGCAGAAGCAGCAGTGTCCATGCAGAGGACGGGTCGCTGCTTGCCCCAGAAAGCGTGCATAGGCACCCCACGTCTGAGATGGGGAGCTCCCAGAGCTCTGACTCACAGGCAAGCACTTGTGCCCGTGACAGCGCTTGCAGAGAAGCCCTGAGTGCTCCCAGCCTGCGTCGAGACGTATACCCACAGGGAAGGGCTGCGCTACTGTTCTGGTAGCTACTGGGGACGAGGTTGTCATCTTGTCTTGATGCTTCAGCAATATAACAAACAAAATACCACTGGTTCTTCCCAAACCGAACTACTTCTTAAGAAAAATCATCATAATCAAGACTTCATTCAAGGGTTCAGCACAGACAGGGCTGAATTTTGAGCAGAACAAAGGGGCAAACCTCACATGCTGCAGCAGCCCAGATTTCAACCGAATCCATTGTCATCACCTGCAGATCAGGTCAATCCCAGCAAAACCCAAAGTTGTACATGATCCGAAGGAGGGCTATGGGTGCTCTTGCTATTCAGTATCTACCAATAAACGTATTTTGATCCCCACCGTATGTACCCTAGCCCCCCAGACAGTTAGCTTCGCGTTGTCTCTTTCTGGCCAAAGAAGAATAATTTAGTTCAGGCCTGGGAACCACCAGTTTCCACAGGTATGGAGAACAACGCTGCAGTGGTGAAAGCCTTTTCTGCCATCCTTTGATCCACAATCACAACATCACGAGGTCTCTTTATTTCCTGCTTAGTTACTTTAGCACTCGCTAAGCGGGATCCCACAGGGCTCTTGCCTCCACCCCGAAGGAAACAGCTCCATGCCTTCCAGAGACCTCACTGCACGACTTTGCCTCGCAGCATGCACACTCCTGAATTATGCTGGTGCCCAGCCTCAGCAGCACTGCTCCTCACCGCAGAGAGCTGCTTTGCAAATACTTCTGTTCCACACATTAGCCACAGCTCTTGGTGCTGCCTGAAAGCCTTGTTTTAAAGGTCTTGTTCCCATTAAATGCACTCGGAGCCAAGACTCCAAGCCCTGTAGTGGACCAAACTGCCTGTACCCATTTTGACTAGCACTGTAAGCCTGTAACAGGTGTCTCTTGCTGGAAAACACTTTGTCTGCAAAAGAAAAACCATTACATCGTAGGTACTTTAAGTTTCCTGGCTCTACCCCACCNCANTTTCTCAGNAGCACTCACACTTAACATACACCATCCCTTATGAGCCACAGCACTAAGCTTCAGAAGCCTGGGAGAGGCCCTCTCCATTTGGAAAGGCCAGCTGGTCCAAGAGGAATAGCTTTGTTTAAAGTTGGGCCAACCTCACAGGCTGGAGAGCCCAACCAAACCTGCGTCTGTTGCTTCAGGGCTGGGAAATCCAGCGGAGCGCTGACTCACCAGAAGGAGATGCAGTAATTAAGACAGGCCCTAGCAGCAATGAAAGGCGACTAAGCACGCAAAACATTAAAAGGCAAAATGTTTATGTTTCCTTAAGTGACTTCTCGCCAGGATTCTTTGGTAAGCTCCTCTGTTCCTCCTGGACCACATGAACTCAGAGTTTTCCACGTTACAGGAGTGCCATTTCACCTGAACGTTACTCAGCTCCCCTCCCCTCTGCTGCAGCCATGCCCTTCCCAAACACACGCATACTCCAAGAANTTGGCGTGTAGGTATCCCGGACAGTTAAAGCTACAAACCAGGTCTTANATCAATGGANGCAGCCCTGAAAAGTAGTTAGAATNAAGACTTCTTCCCTTCCATCCTCTAGTGACAGGGTCTACAACTTGGCTGGTCTTGCATGGCAAAGTTTAGCACAGCCAAGAAGCCAGGCTGCTCTTGTTCAATAGCACTAGTGTCTCATGTCTTGCTTAACAGTACGCGACCCCAAGATCAGCCAGTCTCTCCTTCAGAGTTCCTTTAAGTTCCTCCCGAGGCCCCTGTGTCAACCAAGACATAGTGAGAAGTGCTAGGTGTGTTTACTCTTGAATTCACTGTTAGACTTACCAAAAAGACATGATCAAAGATCTGAGTGGGGCTGTCCATCTGCCCAAGGATCACTATCATTTCATTGTCAATGAACTCTTTGAACTCCCGCAGGTTACACACCATCTGCATCTCCAGCTCAGTGCGTATCTGGGTGGGGAGAGGAACACAAGGAAGCCACCTGAAGTTTTCGTTCTGGCCTTTCTTCATGGCATAAAGTCTAGAGCTCTCTAGTTTGCACAACAGCACTTCCAGTGCTGCTCCCTCACCACTCACCTCTTTTGACGTGATGTTCTCCAAATCCTTCTGCATCATGATCTCCCTTAACTTGGTCTTAATTAGCCGTTCTGTGCGTTCCCGCTCAGTTGGGCTATCAGAAGAAAGCAACAGAGTCACTACGAGGGGAAACAAGCTGGACTCATGGCACTTTTTAAACAGGTATTGTATAGACTGGACACTCACACTGCTTCCCCCAAGCATGTCCTCAGCTGGAGGGAATTCAGGTGACTGTAAAGCCCAGTTTAGATTCCCAGTTGTATATGAAAGAGACCAACTGAATGCTCCTAATCCACTGTAGTCATCCAGAGAACCTCTGGTATTTGGTAAAATTTAAATTGGGAAGGCTGCATTATACTCTCCAGAGCAACATCTAAGCCTCCCCCTACCTTTCTTGGAAAGGTAACAGCTCCAAAGCTCCTTACATGGAGAGACGAGGGCAGCTAAGCCTCTGTGCATTCCTCCAGCCTATGCTGCCAGGGGCCTTATCACCAGCTGCAAAAATAGCCTGACTAACACCAGGGGAAGTTGCAACAGAGCAGCAGCACAGAGCCCTCTCATCTTCAGCAGGGACCCAGCAGTAACATCTCGCACCACCTTCCCGTTTCTCTGGAAGGCTGCCAGGGTGGCAACTGCACACACACTTCTCTGCTCCACAAGCGTCCGACTGGTGGTTCACAAATGAAAGTCATGAAAGTTCCTGGTTCTTTTAACCTCACGCGCTATTTCAGGACTCAGTTAAGACAATGCTGTCTAGGTGTCCCCAGGAAATCATTCAATTGCTGCCACCAGGGCAGGGGTGGGTTACATAAAATTTATATATGAAAAGCTACAAGAGAGTATTAGTCTGACAGCCTGCCAAATCTTTTCAGCCACCCTTCTTGTACATTAAAAAACAATCAAGTGTGAAGACTTGTTCACAGCTGAACAACTGCTTAGCATTATTATTCACTCACTGAACTCCAACAACAGGAAATATCTGAGAGCATAAATCAACCAGTGGCACTATTATACTGGGAAAGCAGCTGGGGCTAGTGAAGTCATTTCTTCTACTATGAACTGGGCAACTAAGCCCTCACACTTGGCGTCACATCTGGACACAGACTACCTTTGAGGTTATATGGTATCAGTACCATCAGCAATTACTAATTACAGGGGTTGTAAGCCTTGAATGTTGATACAGCCTATAAATTTTGCCTTTCCAAACTGTCTACCTATCTACCTCAGCCATTGTTTTGGATCACATGTCACCAGACATCCAAGCATTTAGCTGGAGACAGCTTGGGACCTAGACACTGTCCTGTTCCACACTCACAGAGCTCCTCAGAATGAGGAAAAACTGCATTGCTCTTTGTCCCCATTCTTAGGTGTGTCAGATGGATGCTTGTGAGGGTGCTTCTGAGCGTGCAGTCCCAAAAGGCCATTCATAAACACTTTACAGCAAAATGAACAGAGTAAGGAAAAAGAGACCACGTTACTCTAAACACGTGCTCAGACACGTGTAAGAGCAAAGTCCAGAGAAACCTGTTCCTTCCAGAAGACACCAGGCCTGGAAATCAGAGGACAAAACCAGCAAATAGGAAGTCCTGGGTACTAGAACACACCACACCTCTCATTAGTAACATGGGACTTACCTCGCAGAAGCAAAGATCTGCGAGCTTGAAGCCCAGGGTAAACAACTAGACTGAAAACAGAGGTTGGAGGAGATGCAAGGGAGCCCCAGGAGGGCTGAACTTCCAGTGCTGCTGTTGACCTAAGCAGCAGTCCGCTTATTATCTGGACCAGGAAACGTCTCCTCATTAATACCTAAATAAGAGTAATCTCTTGTGGAAACTGTCTCCTCATTTGGAGACTGCAATTCTTGACCGCCGAACACTTTGGCTTAGCAGCGCCAAACCAACTTACACATCTGTGAAGAGGGCGGGCGAGTCGGGCCGGTGGGACTGGACATCCTGCATGGCATTCCACTCGTTGACCGACGACTGGTCGGAGTTGATATGGCTCTCATAGTAACTGACCCACGTGAGGAAGAGGCTCCCTGGGTAGTAATTGTTGCTCCGTGCCACCTCGCAAGCCTTATGTAAACTCTGCAGAGCAGACCTAGAAAAATACTTGCAGGATTATAATTTCTTCTTCAGGCTGGTATCGAGCACAAAGCAGCAGCCAAATCCAGGGTGGTGCTCGTGTCCCATCAGCTGGCACAAACCCCAGTGCTACGTGCACAGCCACCGGCACCGAGCAGGAGGCTGTCCTGCAAGGGTGTGGACAACCACATGCTGCAAGAGCTTCCGTGTCTCAAGTGAAGCACACCAAGAGAAGCCTGGATAGCAGCAAAGGTACCCACAATTCAGAGGGCACAGGCACCTGTGTGTCTGGCTCCAAAAACTGCTACAACTATCTAAGTCATAAATAAGATGCACAGAGTTTGTGTCCAAGACAGGGTACTCCGACAGCTCCGACTGTGCCATCAGCTCCTGTGTGTGGGGCAGGGACACCCAGGAATGAGATACGCAGAGCTGCACAACCAAGGGCTTAGGACTTGACTTTGCTGAGGTGTTTAGGTGTCTGCCCTCTCTCACTGCACGAGGGATGTCAGAAGATTCTTCAGCTGCTGCTGGGAAACAAATCCCCCTCTCCTATTTTTAGCTTGTTTTAAATCTTTGACTGGGATCAGAAGGATCCAGGTCAAAATCACTGGGGTGACACAGTAGCATGACACCCTGACAGGCAATGTATTTCTGCAATGCAAAGAAGCTTGAGTCAGAAATACTTTCCTGGCCACTTACATTCTTACATGAGCCACCCTAAAAGGAAAGAAAAATGCAGGCAGCTTCTCTTTCCTTCTCGCTATCACAATGAACATGTTTCACTGGAGACAGAAACTCCTAAAATATGGACAGTGTGTATTTCTTTATTTATGACAAATAAAAAAGTATTTCAAATACATGCTTAAAGCAATTCTGCTTCGGAGAGATTCAAAACAGCAGCCTTTTGCAAGGAAAATTACCCTACTCCTTCCTGCCCCCAGCTGAGACGAAGGTGCGGCTGCAGCAGTGTCAAACTCACTGCTGTACACCAGCGCTCGTATGTTTTTCTTCTTTGCTATCAAACTTCCTTCCCTGTCTCCATAGGAGACTTCTGGCTGCTTGAGTAGGTCTCAAGACACCAATAATGCAAAGCAGCACCTGCTTTTTAAATGCTTAAGCAGCCAGAACACCTTGGAAGAAGGATCACTGGGACAGATTATAGTAAGTACTTACCACATTGCCTGTACAGACACTGGCTTGAATATATGAACCCTGTTGTCTGTCGATACGCTGAACCCTCTGGAGATGAAAAAAGTCACAGTAAAAATGTGTCACAAAACCAACTTTTCAGTTAATAATTGACAGTTTGTAGCACATTAGAACAGCAAAGGAGTAGCCCTATGCATACACTGCTGAGTTCAGCTAGCGAACAGATCAAAATAGCACTCTAAAAGCTCTAACATAACTTTTTAAAGCAGCTGCTGTTTGGGAACGAAACTAAGACAGTGGGATAGTGCTGGGCTGTGCTGTTTACCTTGGCAACACAAATTCAGTGTCACAGCTGGGAGCAACAGAGTCCAGCTAAAGTGATCCTGGGGCAGCTACCAAGGAAAGAAAAGTCATTCCATGCACTGCACTGGACAGCCTTGGTAACTGGCACAAACGGGAGCCTGTAAGTCAGGTGTCTATCTGGCAGAGAAACATCATTCTTATTTTACGTTTGGCCGAATGCTGCCTGCTGCAAGCATGATGGAGGAACACATAATAGGATCCCTTTAAGGAGCTTTCACTACACACCCACTCACCAGTAAAAGCTCCTTTACTCCAGCTTAAACACACACACAAGCCACTGTCTTGGTGCATGCTTATTCAGATAAGTCAATTATTTGTGTTCCGTGCCACAACCACTGTGATTTAGGGCCTTTGAGCCTACTAACCCCATACAGGTCAACAGCAGGAGGTCTGCTGGACCTGCCAGGGCTCTGCAATCATTTGAATCCCTCTCCATATACCGTGCTGTAAGCTAACATATGGAGACCCTCTGCTATTGACCTAGAACATATAAAAGACACTCACCCATCCCCGTCCAGGTGGATCAGGGTGTCACTCCACAGTGGCAGCACCAAGCCCATTGTACAAGTACTACTGTAGTAAGAAAGAGAAGGTCAGCCCATCTGCTACAGCATTATGTTATTCAAATTTCACAGTAATGGTTGCAGATGTTTGCACTCATTTGAAAAAAACAAACAAACCCCCTCCTCCCCCCCCCAAAGAATCCCAGTGTTGCTTCAGGGACAGAGCCAGCGTTGTCTACAGGTGTCTGGCAAGGATCATTAACCAGGTAGAGGGTACGGCAGTCGTCTTTAAAGCAAGCTTAAACGGTTAACACACGCCCAGGAGAAGAGCAAACAGGATTCAGAAGCAGCAAGCTTTATGCAGAAGGTCAGAGGATGCTCAGTTTTCAGTAAGCTCAAGGCTTTCTTTACAGATTAGTCCTTCTCGGGCTCAAGTGGTTTGGGTCTAGCTCTGATTTTGCAATCATAGCTTTGTTGTCTTGTTTGTCCCTCAGCCACAGCTGCTGGGAACTGGGATCAGTCTGGTGTAACAGCAGGGTGACTGGCGGCACGGCAGGTTAGCCATCACAGCTTGTCACCCGTTGTTGACTCCTGCCCCTTCTTCTCCCTCCCGCACCTCAAGGATGAGCACAACAGCCAGCCCAGACAGACACCTCTTGGCAATCCCACTCCTCTCTCCGATGCTTTGACCTCTTTGCCCTCACAGTCACCTGCTTTCTCTAAGGCTGAGCAAAAAGCCAAGTTAAAAGCAGAAGTCAAGGGATGGAAAAATGGCAGGGGTGGGGGAACCCCAACACAACCTGCACCAGGCTGTCAAATGAAAAATCTGAATCTCGTAAAGCTGTAAAGTCGGTCCACAATCAAAGCAGCACCTTGAAGAGGAATCAGATTCAACTGCCTTCTGTTCTTATGCTTTGCAGTAACTGCTCTCAAATTTCCACAAGCCCAAACACCCCTGTCAGTCCCTGCAGCTCCTGAGAGCTGGGGGAAGAGGGCGAGACTCGAGGCTTCAGAGGGTCAGCAGACACGAAGCCCACATGCCTCGGAGCGACTGGTGCCCAGCACAAGGAGACACTGTGGCACGCAGCTACTTCTGTTGACAACATGAGATGAGCTAATGGAAAGATGTGTTTTTAAAAGGCTTCCCAAGGTGGCCAGGGTATTTTTAGTGCTACTGTTCAGCAAGCACTTATCAGAGACCATAGCAACAAGTTTACATTGAGTTATAAATACCAAGTGGGCTAGGGGAGGGTGTATCAGACTGACCATCCAGAACCTGAGTAACTCCAGCAGAAAGCTAAAATGACTCTGCTATGTTATTAGAGACTGAATACCAGTGAGCTCTCAGTTATCAAAGGTGGCTGTGCTGGTGTACCACAGCCAACAGCGAGCTCCAAGCTCACAGCAACCTGTGCAAGGACAAGTTGTTCTTGCACTACTGCCAGAGCATCTCTGAGCTGCAGCTGTGTGCACACACACAGGGAGGGAGCCAGGAGCCAGCGGAAGGATCAGGATGGTCCTCCTTTCTAGCAGGCATCACTTGAGCCAAGCATCCAAATAAAGTCAATTGAAATTAAGTATGGTGGCTGTTGTGATCTGCAGGCTGTTCAGAAGGCCATTTCTTAGCCAACCAGTTCAAAAAGATTTTCTAGTGACCCTGCTAATCACCTGAAAATAATTTCTACCAACTAGGGTCCACTAGCAAGACTCATTCCTCTACCAGTTGTGCCAGAACTAAGCATGTGTATGAAACCCTCCAAAATGGTTTAAATATCCAAGTTTTTCTTTCCTTGTGTAGGCCAAGACTTACCTACAACCCTTTAAGAGAGCCATGTGTCTCCACGTCCTCTCCAAAATGCCCAGTGTCCCTTTCTAAACTTGAAGCTTCTGCCTGCGAAGCTGCTGGGGGTGCTGCCTCCTGGCTTACAGCCACTCCAGCAGCAAAACCTGCTTCCCAGCCACATTCTGCAACCTTCTGGAGAGGTCAGCAGCAATTTAAATGAGTGAAGCAAAAGCACTAAAACCTGGTGACATACTGATGTCTGGGGAGAGCACACATCGTGTAGGATCTGCCACCAGCAGCTCTGACATTCCCATCAGACCCTTTGTGCATGACCTCGAGGCAGGGCTGCCTGACAGTCACTTTCTTACTAGCTGCTCTCCTGAACCCTGACGTCCAGCTTCTCTAATTGCAGCTTTTCCTTTCTTTGCATCAGAGTTGTCCCTGTCTTTGGCGTGCAGACGCAGGGCTTAGGGACCTCACCATGCAGAGACACTTAAGTGCACTTAATGTCTTCACACAAGCCTGAGGTTCGGAGCTGTTGCCTTTCATTTTCCACCTCCTTTCAAGAAACGAAACGGGAATTTTCAGTCTCAAGAAAGGCGTTCAGCTGGAAAATCTGAAGCAGTCTAACCCCAGCAAGCACGAACACCAGAGAATGATTTCTACACTTTACTCAACAAGTGGCTCAACACAAGGACCTTCCCCACCTGGACGCTGTGAGTACCTGTCATTGGAAGAGAAATCCATTCCTAGGACAATGCTCTCTTCGGTGTCTTGTCTGCCGTTGGTGGACACTACCACCATGTATCTAGTGCGGTTCTGGTAGGTACTTTCCAGTCTTACAGCCTAAGGGAAGGAAGGGGAGAGATGAGCAGCGCAGCCAGCAAAACACACACTATTACCTCTACAAGCCTTTTCATGCTGAGCGACAGCGCAGAAGCAGTGATGCAGTTTGCAGTGGTACGGATGGCCCGCACTGCTCGGCTGGGTAACCAGCAGAAGAGGGAGAAGCGACTCACTCTCTCACACGGTGCCTTCCTCAACAGCTGGGATGTCCCTGGTGCCTTCTGCACCCCTTGCTGCAGGCCTGCTCTGTCCCACCGAGGCTGCGTTTAACCAGTGGCCTACAAGGCTGGCTGTCGCAGTCCTTGGACCGGTCCCAGCCTCGTTAGCTTCACACAGTGTTATATGCTCAGCGAGACAGACGGGTGCTGAACGTGCCCTCCACCTCACAGAGGGCTTTGTCCAAAGAGCTAGAGCTTTCCTTTAAACTACTGTGAGCTACAACAGCTCCAGTGAGACTCTTTCCACCACCTTCCTAGATGGCTGGACAAATAGTATCTAATTTATATGAGGTTTCCTGCTGGTCCTTTGAATTTTTCCAGCAGCTTCCCCAGCGCAGAAGCAACCCCACTGCCTAACATCTGGCAGGAAAAGATTTCCCTGTTACTAAGGTGTACCCATGGTTGGATTTGGATTGCTCAGAAGAGGCGAAAGTCATTGTGCCTCGTTTCTCCTACTACAACCATGTGCACTCCAGTGCCAAAACAGAGATCCAGCAGGACTGGAGGATGCCTGAAATCCACCCCAAACCAAACACTACTGACAGCATTCAGAAAGTGGCCGTGCAGCGAAGTGGTGAGCATCAGACCCACACCAAAGCTCCTGAAAGGCTACGCTGAAGTGTAATGCCCCTCCAGAAGCCATGAGGAAGCGCGAACTGAAGTGACTCCAGCAAGTCTTCTTACAGACGGGCGAGCAAGGAGCCCAGGGAAGGGAGCCCTGCCTTTTAGGTTTTGCCTACAAACATCTGCAGTACGCAGCCTTTACTTGCAACGCTTTTTGGACTCTGTTCCAAACCATCTGTAGTTATTTTAATTGCAGGATTCCAACTAGAGAAGCCAGGACATCCCTAGAAAGGAAGTCTCTTAATTATGTATACTGAATCTTAACTTTGGACAGCCTAATCCAACCCTAAGACGCTGTCTGGCTTCAGTGTTTACCTTATTGTTAAACTGCTTCTTGAACTTTGAGCAGGGCTTGCGGAGAGCAAACACGGGCAACGTGGAACCCTCACAGCCCAATCTGCTGCAACAGGACCCAGCTGCTGAATTCCTCGTGACCCAGCAGCTGAAACTCGACGCGGTGTTTGACATCCTTCACAAACCAAGCCTAAATTCGTCAAAGACCAGCAGCCCTTCTGAGCCACTGCTCGTGTGGACACTTCCCAGTGGCCCACGGGAGCTCATGGCTCAGGGAGCCCAGTTTAAATCGCCTTTTTACCCTTAAAAAAAAGAGCTCACAAAACAGCTATTGTGTGGAAACTCTCAGGAGTAGGCTGCTTTTCCCCATACGCCCCTATAGTTCTTTCTGACCTGGTCTTGAGGCCAGAATGGCACCTCTGCACCTAGAGAAAGTCCCCTCTGACCTCCTCACACCCTGCCTGTCCACTCGCCAGTAAGTTTTGGCCACAAGATGTGGCAGAGTCTGCAACAAAGGTTAAACCAGCGCGTGGCAGTCAGCACAGAGCTCGCCATTGCCCAGGAGTGCTCTGTCGCAGGAGGCTATGCTGAGAGCGGCAGGGAAGGCTTCCAGTGGCGTTGCAGGGAGGAGCAGCTCTAGTGATCGGGGGTGGAATAGCAAGTGCAGGCAGGAGACGGTGTTGACCACATACATCTTCTAGACTTGTCCAATGGGACCAAAGACTAACAGAAACTACCCAAATGCTGATGCCAGCAGACAGATGTGCTCTGTACAATGAGAGACTGTGCCCCACCCCATCTCTTTAAGATAAGTCATGCTGAAACCAGCCTTATTTTCCTTCTTGCTCCTTGAGTCACTGGGATTCCTTTGGAAACACGGAGGATCAAAGTGGTCAGGCCTTCAAGGTGTGTATTCTGCCAGAGACAGCTGTTTCTACAACTAACCACTTGTAGCAAAACAGAAAGGGTGCTCTTCAACCTAAAAGAGCAAGCAATTACTGAGGTCTTGGTGGTTAAAGTCATTATCTACATTAGGAACCAAACCTCAGACAGAAACAAAGACTTGCCTAAAACGGGAGCTGACAGACAACAGCTGCCCTGCGTCCAGGGCATCCACACACGAGCTCTGTTCTGCTTCTCTTGAGGACAGTCCAGCAGCAAGACGACTAACATGATCTTACTCACTTTGCTAAACCAAGCTAGTTTGGCTAGCAGTACTGGGAAGTATGGTCTTAATGGAAGACCCTTTAGAACATGGCTGGACAAACAGCGGCCAAAGGTCACGTAGCTTCAAGTCACTGGGGTGGAATTTTCCAAGGACCAATTAAGAGAAACAGGCATGGCTTATTGTGGCTTTCTAGATCCAACATTTACACTCTTCCCACAAAGCAAAGAACCATGGCTGGAGCAGATAATGTGTTTTGCTAAATCTACGAGAGTAATAAAACAGCAAACTTGGCATTCTAAACCAGCCAACCTCCAAAGTTACTATCAGTGCTCCAACATGCCCATCAAATCACAGATTGGTCTCTAACCTTTTCATTAAGCTCTAGTTCACACGGTCACTGAACAGTAGGAACATTCCAAGTAAGTGGTCTGATGCCTTTTAAATGAACATATTTGAAATTCCACTCAGCCTAGGGAGGATGGCCTAGCTTCAGGGACTGTCAGGAGATAGATGGAAGGTTCTTTCTCAATAGCTTATCTATATAGTGCTAGCTTTCTCCTCGATTTGGGGAGGTTAGTTATAGTCTGTTCATGAACAAGAAATTCTCTGTAGTCCTTTCAGGGCCAGCAACACTTTCCTTAGTTTTAGGCTCACCTAAACACAAGCCAACTTTATCTACTGCTGCATTCTTGCTTTGTCAGAAGTGTGATGTGGCGTTTTACCAGCCCTTACGAACAGCACATTCCAAGAGGTAAGTTCGTACCGACTTTTCGTCTTTTTCATGCTACTCAATAGTAGGTGTTTCATACAGCACACTTCTCATTTGGATAGCTGATTTGAAGACAGAAAGTGCCCAACTTTCTGAAGTCTTCTTTTGTTATTGAACACATGTGAGCAAACAAGTCTCCACTCTTAAGCTAGGGGAATACATTCAACCAGTTTCTACTCTTTTAACTCATTTTCCTCCTTCTTACTGATCTTACACTGGTACCGTTGCTCTAACCCTGCTCTCACAGAAGGCTAAGAAACTCTGCCAATAGCTCCAACAGAAATAAGAGTTGTTCCAAATTCTAAGTGTAGGTTTATAGAGGATTAGATTCCTCTGCTGCTCTCTGAGCTGTGAAGTCTGGCCTCCAAATGACAGCAGCCAGCGCAAGAAGAGAATGTATTTCTCTCAGTACTGTTTATATTTCAAATCTCATTTGTATCTACTATTTTATGAGAGAGTCTATTGCAGCTCTGCACACTCTTCGTTCGTCAAGAATCAATTAAATTCAAGTAGACTATCGAACTTAACCTCATGCAAGATTTCAGCATTCTACATGTAGCGATGAACAAAAGGGTTTATGTCTCAGCCCACAAAGTCCTTATTCAGCTGTTAAGGCTAATTTGTCCCAAATCACACAATGTAGCCAGTGATATTGCTGAACAATGACTTGTTCAATCGCTTCCAATGTTCTAACCCTGGCTCACATTTTGAACAGCACTGAGAACCCCCATTCTCATCACTTTCACTGAAATTTTAGTGACAGCAAGGTGCGCCCGACAAAGTTTGGGAGCAGGTCCTTTAGTGTGCTTACAAACACTGCTTATGGCAAGTTATTTTCAGTGGTCATTTTTAAAGTTAAAGCATTCCATAGTAACCGTGGCTGTTTCCTAGCCATACTCACAAGATCAGTCCAGCTCTAGCACAGCTCAGAAGGATGCAGCAAACCAGAGGTGCCAGAATAACACTTCTGATGCTGGCAGTCCTACTTTGGGCATACGTTGCTGAGAAGCACCAGGACAATACAGGAAACAGTCTTCAGGCTACTGAGTGATGAGAGATGCAGATCCACTGCAGTCATGCCTGATCTTGTGGACCACTTCAACACGTCCCAGACAAAGTCCTCACCGCTGCTCTTTAGCTCTGGAGATCTTTAGGGCAGCGTATCAACGTATCAAGACAAGGTTCAATATAGGTGTGTAGCTACGTGGGGATCCTACATGCTCCTTTCGATTAAGCCCCAGCCTTTTGGGATGCAGCAAGTCAGGAGAGCAGAGTGAGGAACACAACTGAAGTAACATGGGAGGGCAGGTGTTCAGGTTGGTCAGACATAAGTCACCTACTCTTGATTTGAACAGGACACCAATCTAATCTACCCAGCTTCTCTGGTAATTGTTACAGCACTTCTTGAGGGCATTAAGTACTCAGTACTTGGTTAAGCCAAAGGCAGTCTTCTCGCCACACAATTTGTCTTGCTGAACAACCAAATAAGCAGGCCTGTCATAATTAGCTGCTTTTCTACCTTTGTGGTTGCAAAGAAGACTTCCCAAACCCTCTGATGAAACCACTCAAACATACACACACCACTGCTTTTATGAGTTACACCGGTGTATTTTTCAAGTGGAACTTAACCTTTATATTCATTAACAGCAGATAAGCAAAAGTCAGCTTACCAGTCTGATGTTGTCTTCCGGGCGGAGCAGTATGAACATGGCCTGCAGGTGCTGCTGGAGATCCCCTGCAGGGAAGAGCAAAAGGTGAATGAACAAAAATAGCTTTAAATCACATGCGAGTTCCTGGCTGCCCAGCGAGAGCAAACGTCCACCAAGAAACCCGACACATCACCGTCAGCGTTGTCCCTTCCACCCACTCAGAGATGACAAAACTCCACTCTTACTCAGCTGCTCTTTGCTCCATGTGCTCACCTGTTCCCATCCTACCACGCTCTCTCCTGCTAAATCCTGTTATCTTTCTAACAGAGGTAAAAAGCATTTCAGTATTCTTTGATCCTTTAAAAGACAAAGCAAACTAGGTAGAAATAGACCCCACCTCACGGTTCAACATCTCATTCCACCACGCGCTTCAAATCAGGAACCTGCCATTTCTTCTACACCAGCTTAGTGCAAGACTACTACCTAGACAAAAGTATCCCCTTTCAAGTGAGATTCAGTAGCTCTTAGAGCAGCACATGCCCACATATGCTTACGTACCCACCCCACCTAAAAGCAGCGAAGAATCGCCACTGGAAAAAAAAAAAAATAAAACAACTACAACTTGTAGGGCTGCTGCAGCCTCTCTGCTGGTGGGACAGAGGCAAGCTTGTGTGGAGTAGGCTACGCTGGACACTGCATTCCCTGCTCCCCGCTCCCTTCCTCCTTGAAACACATTTCAGCATATGGAGAATGAGTCAATGTCCTGGGATTGCATTTTTAACTGGAGGTGGGAAAAACTGAGGCACTCTGCAGTGCTAAGGAAGTCACACACGAAGTACCAGCGGTGACAGGCACCTGAGGCTCCTTCCTGCCCGAGGACATTGTTCCCAGTGCTGGTGAGGCTGGCACGTGCTTCCCTAAACAGCAATTATTTAGGGAGACAGGTAACACAGGAAAGGCCAGCTCATCCATCAGATGGTTGTCCTCCCAGGGGTGCAGTGGGAGACAGGATTTGCCCACGTCAACACCAGCGCACAATCCTGGCAAGGCTGCTCAGTTCCAGCAAGTTCCGGCTGCAAGCGCAGTGGCAATCGGTGAGAACTGGAATCAACAGGCGAAGGTCCCTCTGCTCCAGGCGGCACCTCCTGCCCGCAGCCTGGCAGAGCCCAGCAAGTATCTGACTCATGAGGCATTCACGTGTCTTAGGCAGCTTGAGAGGAAAGATGCTTCACCTTAGTTTTTCCCTCCCCAAAGTGCAACAGTTCCCACCCATCGATGCCAGTAATTCAACATCAGGAACCAGCTTATGAGTTGAAGTTTCCAGACTTTAAAAAATACACCACCAGGACTACTGGATTATCTCAGTAGTTCAAAAAGAGAGGAAGTTTCTAAGACAACCCTTTCTGCAAGGCTTAGTGAAGGAGCTCCATTATTCCTCATCCTCAGAAAGTTTATCATGCTCCTCCCTGCTTGCCAGCCTGTCCTGCCAGCCTTGGAAGCTCCAGAGCTGGAATGTAAAGCATTGCTTCCTTGGCCAGCTTTAATCGACTTGCAGCATTTTCAGCCCCAAACACACAAGGCATTTTGTAAGCTTCCTGGATTAAGAAAAAGCAAAGGAAAGGTTTTAGCATGCCAGAATCAGCACAAAGATATTTGCTGGCATTCGTGGCACGACTGCTGCTTCCTACCACATTGCCCAGCAATGGGCAGATGCTTTTGCTTCCTTCGAGCTGGCAGGCTAGGTGCAAAGCATCAGCTAGGGTGGGATCTTTAAAGCAATTTACAGTATATCAGAGGTGGTAAAAGCCTCAGGGAAGTTCCATCCTTTTCTGGCCTCCTCCAGCGCTGTTGGAGTGCAAAAGCAAGCCCGGCATCCCACAGAACACAGCCCGCTTGCTACGCAGTACAGGGCGCAGGACCACCCAAGCCAGAGGAGTGTGGGCAGCCGGTACCTTATCTGGCCAATCTGCCAACTAGCGATTTCCACTGCTGAAGATGATATGATTAAAGAAATGGGTATGAGCATTAATTATTTCCTGTAATGCATTTACTCTTTATGCCGGATTCCAGCACCTCTGATGGATTACAAACGGAGGTTGGGATGGTTACACAGCCTTCCCACAAAATGCTCTCGTAGCCCCTTGAAACACTACCGCATCCACAGGCAGCAATTTCATACTGGAAAGTTATGTCTGCTCTTCACTCTTCTTCCAATTCTGTGTGCCAGGGATAAGTCATGACACACACAACGGAATGAAAGCTGAGCACAGACTATCAGAGCCCAAGAAAGGAGACAGTTTTCTTTGCCACACGCTCTGCCAGCTCACTGCAATGGCTGGTGCACCCCTCAGAGCCACACTCCCTACATCACTGCTTCAAATTTGGTTGCCCAGATGTTTTGCTCAGGAAGGCAACACACTGATCCCTTGGTGCCTTGGACTCCTGGCATATATTGTAAGTTAGAGAAGTTCACATAAAAGAAAGATGGTGAACGCTCATACAAGTGTCTCTTCTCACTGAAACGTCCAAGCACCATAAAAAAATACTATGCCATTCACCTCACCTGACAAGCAGGGAAACCAAGGAAAGGACAAGTACTGACGCCTCATTAAATCTCACTCCATAGCTGAAGAGACAGGAATAAAGAGAGTCTTCTAAGAACAAAAATCCCATCCCTCAGGCAAGCCAGCCTCAAATGCAAAACATCTTGCTGTATGGTAATTACAACACACCGGATTTGCTTTCTTGGCAACCTGGCTTCTAAGAGCTCTGGGCTGATTAGACGAGCAACTATTTTCCACCAAGGTCTCCAGACCTCATCCAAGTCAGCTGTAACAAGCAGATGAGGCAACAACAGAGACGCAAAGCTGTCTGCGCTGCCTTGCACGGGTTCACAAGGGAAACCATCCAGATCTCCTCTGCAAGGGAAAGCCACGGCAGCAACTGTCAGGTGGAGACCTGGGCTTCAGGAACGCAGAGGACTTCGGAGAGAGAAAAAGCCAAGACAGGTCAAGCTAAACTTTTGCAAGAATGCTGACTGCTTTCACACAGAAGACCATTTCACGTCAGTCTCAACCAGAAAGGTCAGCATTAAATTAAGTTTCAGAACAATTTATTTCCTTTTGACAATGTAATTAATGCATCTCACCCGGAGCAATTTGGGTACTGCTTGTACAATGTCTGACTGGAAGTATGTAATTAACTGCCTTCTGGCCTAAACTCTTTCTATAAAGATTTTTGTAAACAGATTTTGAGGTGAACCAGTCATCGGCCAGCTATCTCTGCCAGATGTAGAGCTGGATGAGTCTGATGGTATCAAAGCATAAAGAACCATACACCTGGAACCACACCTAATCATCCTTCGGTGGTCACTTTTTGACAAAGAAAGTTGACTTCAGCCTCTCTGTTTCTGTCTCTGCCCCATATGCAAAAGTCTGAAGGTCTCAATGTTGTTTTTTTCCTGCCGATTGTTTAGCGGAAGGGAAAACCCCCATGCTATCCGATCCCCGTGAAACATCATCAGTGAATAAGCACCACATACTCAATAAAAAACAACCAACCCTGAAATGTTTGAGTTTCATTATTCAGACCGACTTTCCAAACAAAGAGTCAAAGCAAAAACACAAATCAAACTTTCAGCAGATAAAGGCAGTGGAATTATGACTGACTCCATATTATTCACTCCACTCACACGTCTGAAAAGTCACACTGACTTTGCTCAGAGGTTTCTCCACCATTACGTGGAGGTAAGTCTCCTCCCATTCTTCCATCATAACCGGTTACTCTCAGATCTGGAAGGGCAATTACTCATCCCGTATCATACCCTCCAGCTTCTCAGTGCAATGCATGAAGGTTTTGATGGCAATCCTCCAGACCCCCTCTCATACACAAATTACAGGATGATATTTTGGGGGGCTGTTGTTCTCAACTCTCCGTGATGTCACGGTTGCTGCCCTGATGTCACTCGTTTGATTTTGCAGGATAGAGAGAGTACTGAAATCTTTTTTTCTATCAGCATTAAATACTACAGTCCTGAGACTGGCAGGTGTAGCTTTAACACCCACCTAGTGTAAACAGAATTGTGTGTCATCGGGTCAGAATGAACTCAAGAAAGTGGACTCGGAAACATGAGCGAGCAGCCAAGCCTCAGCCGCCAGATGCAAGGCCTTACCTGCATGCTTGTTGCGCCGGTGACTGATCCTGGGAGCAGACGACCCATTTCCACGTGGCAGGAAGAGAGCTGCACCTTTCACAGTGAGGAAGCTTTCGCTGATGCTGTGAGGGAAGAGACAAACCGCGAGTAAGGAAAACTCTGTACTGCCTTTAAAAGGAGGAAAGCAATGGAGCAAGAGAGGTTCAAGGCATTGAATGCATGATCTGTTCTGTTGCAAGGAAATAATAAACACTGAATTATTTTGTTGGTAAAGAACTTCCCCCCCATGTAAGTGCTGCAAACATTTAATGCATTAACTGAAACCAGCATGAACAGAGAAACACTGAAAAGCAGAACACACGCCTGGTGCCGCTCTGCCTGCGGAGGTGGAACCCGAGCAGGCAAAGGGGATTAACCTATGGCTACATTTTCGATTTGAACTTCAAGATGAGAGCGCCACATTTCTAAACGGCGATTAATACAGCAAGCCCACGCATCTCTCTAATTACGGACTCTGTTAACCCTGCGCTCTGTGGTTCAGACAGAGCTGATGCCCTGCAGAAATGAATGTCTCCCTTCAGCAGTTAGCCAAAAGAAAATTAGTGTACATAACAGATTAAGAAATCATGAAACTACTGTCTATGAGTCTTATGATAATTAACTCTCAAAGACTTCTAAATTAAAAGCAAAACTGTAATGCTGTTGAATTCAGACCTCACTTGTTGCCTTGATTTTGCCCTTTCTGAAGTCACATGAGGACAGAGGCTTCTGGAAAGGGGCAACAAAGAGTTCTCAAGTTCTGTGAAACAGCTGATACTTTACACACATCTTCCTGCAGTTTTTTTACAGATGCTGTGGCTCACGGAAAAAGCGAGACGCTACAGGTTTTGCAATTAAGCCATCCTGCTGCATAATTAAGGGTTCCTGCTTTTCTCAGAATTGGTAAGATAGTCACACAGGCTTTGAAGAAAGCCAGATACAATTCTACAGTCAACAGGATGGTTGATGAATATGATAAGACAGGATGGGAGAGTCCCTGGCATCGTGCACACCAGCAGCTCCNTGCCTTGAAGATGACGTTGGCTTGCTCTCTTCAACTGAGCAAGAGACTAAGAACTTCTTATTTCCTTTCTCTGCTTAAACAAATACCAAAACTAATTATTTATTACCTTCCTTTAAGAGACAAGGGCTGGGAAATAATAATAGAGTAAAAAACCCCGCCACATATTTGAAGAAATTCCATGTTACAAAATGCAGGTGAATGCTAGAACGTGCCAAATCACCCCCCTTCTTGGCTATTTCAGCCTTTGCTTGCTCGGCAAAGCGCTGCCTGCAGCCCCGACTCCAGGGACACGTCTCGGTGGCTACTCAATGGCAGGCACACGCCCAAGCACGACAGAAGCTGACAGCATCACAGAGAAACCACACATGACTAAGAACCAGGACACAGCATGGCACGAGCCTGTGATCTTCTAGTTTTGTGATTTGCGGTTGACCGCTTTAGCAACAGGCTTTGCCAACTACGTTTTTATAGGTACAGGAATCATAAAAGCTTGCATTAAAGTTGGATTTCCCCCTAACCTCAAGCAGATTTCTGGGCAGCTCTCCGTTTTGCTGGTGGGGATATCAAAAAAATACAATTTTCTGAGCTCCAGCAAAGCAAATGCTCATGTTCAGAAAGACCACCTTTTTTAAGCCTGTAGCACATCCCAATGTTACGCGCTGTCTGTCACAACCTCAGCACTCCTCCTTCCTGACAAAGTTTCTCCCAGGCCTATCTTCTAAAATTAAACCAGATGTCAAACATGCTCTGGATGTTTCAATAAACCCAGAATTTTACAAAGGAAAAAATCACTTGTCCCAAATTAAAATGGATTGGAGATCTTTCCTTATGCTTAAGTTAAAAAAACAAACAAACAAAATATCAAACTCACTGGGCACACTCAGCACGGATGTTTCCTCAGACCCTTCTTACATGAAAAATTGTGACTGAGCCTTTCTAGCTTTTGGCGACCAACAGATCCTCTGAAAGCCCTTAAAGTTTGCTTAAAGCCCGAACTAGAGAAACACTGAGTTATGCCAAAGCCACTAACTTTAAAAAAATAAATAAGGATTTAAAAAAAAGAAAAAAAAAAAGAAGGAAAAAAAAAAATTAATCTTTCTCCCTCACTTAGCTCAAACACGGCTCGATTCAGCAGTGCCCGGATGTTCTGAAGGAGTACACGTCTGCTTTCAGACCAACACCCACAACGGGAGCGGGGCAGGAGAGCACGCCGTGCGTTGCTGAACCTCTTCAGAAGACAAGGCAATGACGCAGAAGACATTCCCTCCTCCTCCTCCCTTTACAATCTCACTCGCAGAGGCAAAGGAGTTTCAAGCTGCGCAGGAGGAGGAAGAAATCAGCAGTCACACCCAGCTTTCACATCGTTAATTTTATCAGCAAAGCCAACAACTAATGTTAGCAACCCTTTAGCCTGTGCCTAAGGTTTCCCCAGAAGGTTGAATTAGCAACTATTTTTAGCGGATAAAGCAGCATGTCATTAGAGGGCTAGGAGGTTAAAAATCCTTTCACTTCCATCACTTTCCCTTATTGCCAGTGCTGTGCCGTCAGCCACCTGTCTGGAAAGGAGACACGGACAGAACTGAAGAGATTCCCATCAGGTACGTCCTTCCAGGAGGCCACCTTCTCTCCTGATGCCATGGAGAGCCTTGCTTTGGGCCATTAACCACAAACCACAAGTTTGACTTGGTAAGGCTAGGGAAAGGGAAGGTAATTTCCCCATACGAAGGGTCGGAACAGCTGAAGAATGTGGCAAAGCAGATCATTCTTGCAGAGCAGGGAGGTGGAGCGGGCAGGGCAGCACCTCCCACCAGGCAGGAGTGCAGGAGATGGCCACCAGCACCGCCGGGAAGAGACAGGAGCCTTGTCCTTCTGCCCATTACAGCTCCGGGGACACGGCACATTATCGGCACTCTCGGCATCACCTACAACAAACTCCCGACACCAGACACACAAGACATCAGTACCCAGCACAGCACCCTAGCAAAAAAACCCATAATACAAAACACACAACCCATCAACCCATCCCGTGCTCTGAGATTCAGGCAGTAAAGAAAATCTCTGGAGGAAAAGCAAGAAGTTGACAGGACAGTCCAAGCAGCTGTAATAACAACTACCAGTGAAGCTTAACACCGTTATTTCGGGAGATGCTGATTTTGGTGCCTGTGATGCACTGTAGGGACGAAAAAAGTGATTGCTGACCTGATGTCCCCTATACCACCCACGGTGGGCTGCTCTGTTTGGGTCCGTCCTGTCCGGATAGCCCCAGCCACGATCTTTTCCAAAAGCGTCATATTTTGGTACAAGACCACCTTTGGATACTGCCCCCAATACATAAGGAGAGAGGATTCCTCCTTTAGGACCTCACAGCAGGCCCCACTCTGAGATCCTTCAGAAACACAAAAGGTAGAAAAGACGTGTGTGAAAAGGGCAATCAGAGGCTCAAAACACCTCTCACCATGTGCGACAGCAGAGCCACGCAATATCCACTACTGATTTTGCCCTGCTGACAGCTCGAAGGCTCCCAAGTGTAACCTGGGCTTTGAAATACTCCATAAAATCTGGTTTGCCAGAGCTGTCCGGAGCTTCAGCGCTCTTTGAAACAATCTCCTGGAAACAGACCGGGTATTTAAAGACACTAAACGTGGTTAGGGGAGAAGTTGAGTCCAGGAGAGCAAAGACAGGGAGCCAACTTGGCAGAGGTAGCAGAGCCGAGTTGTATTTTATCAGCACACCAGGCTCGCCATCAGTCCACACACCGGCTTTCTTCCGGAGAAGACTTACGTGGGGCATATCTATGAAGCAGTCATTAAAGCTACAAGCAGCCCTCAGCACTACAGCTGGGTGAAAAAAAGCTTCTGTTCCATGTTTAGCCCATTCACCTCTGAAGTAGCAATCTTCAGCCCCCCCGCTCCGTGCCAGTTGTAATTCATTGTTCACTGGGAAGAGAACCAATGTAAGCAGGAGGCTTCAGCAACTCCTACAGAAATTACTACTTGTACCAAGTTTTCTCCCAGGCAGAAAGGATTTTGTAGAAATTGTACAAGGCACATAAGCAAAACTACTTAAAGGTTTCTGCACAAAAGGCACTGACATTCCCCCCCCGAAGATCCAGCTTCTAAACAGCAGCAGCAGCACGCAGCAGCGATTCCCCTGCGCCCTGACTTGCTGCCCGGCAGCTGAGCTCCTCGTGCACAAGGAAAACACTGCATGTCTTATACCAAATTCTCATTACGCTACAAAATCAGGGAGCCACATAAAACTTACAGATGGCAAACAAATAGTGAATGCCTTCCCAGCTGTTACCCTGCACAGCTCTGTTCATAAACTGCAGGCACAAACACCAAATAAACTGTTTTGAAGACACATGAGAGAAGATGTTACTGGTTTATGGACTACGCCAAAGCGCTGCGGTAACACGAATCATCTGACGCTTTGCCACGACCGCCCCGCACGATGCCTTCCACGTCAGGGGCTGCTTGGCCAGAGTGCTGCACCACCAGCCAGGAGGGAGGCGAGTCTGCACCACCCACCAGTTTCCAGTGAAAAAAATCCTCAGTCCTCAATGTAAAATACTCAGAAAGGAACCTTCCAGTCTTCTTTAGAAACTATTTCATAAAAGAAAAAAAGGAGAAAACACCTTTTTGGAGATACAGCAAGGAGAGCAGAGAGGCACCTGAACAGCTTCTGGCATTGTTTTATCCTAATAAACACTTAATTAGGTTATTGCGAGCCTGAGGATGACTTTCCAGTTGGCTCCTTACTCATCGAAGCAGCTCCCTTACAGCAGGCTCTGTCCTGTCCAGCCCAGCCCCCAATCGGGCCCTTGCCAAGTAGCACAACCGGCAGAGACGGCACCTTCCCTGGAGAGGCTCAGAAGAAGTCCTCCTACCTGGTTCCCCGACACGACGCAGAGGAAGGGGTCAGCATGGCCAGGAGCAACCCCCCCCACGCTGTCACTTCCTCCCAGCACGTGCGGGCAGCAGCACGGGCACTGCGGGGGGGTCGCACCCCCTGCCCCCGTTCCCCTCACTCTTTGGAGAAAGGGGGAGATTAAAAAGCAGTGGGATAGGGGAAATAAAGATTTCAAGATACCTGACATTTGAATAAAAGTCCACTATCTGTATTATTATGGAAATACAAACATAATTTCTCTGTCAGCCTCGGGTATTTATTAACCAGAACCCTGCAGAAAAGTGCTCTGAAGCAGCATCCCAACAGAGTTTGTGAGCCACGGCTCAGCACCGGGAGGCTGCGCTGGGGTTTCAACGCCAAGCCCAGCTCCAGCTGTAGCTCTCCATGACAAGAGTGTTGTGCAGTAACCCCAGAGGTTTCCAACTCTTGAGCAAAAGGAGATATTCCTGAAGGGCTTCTCTCGGGACACAGCCACCACCCAGCACAAGCTTTGACAGAGAAGCAGTTGCCCGGCAGGACTGTGCAGCACCAGGAAGGGCTCCCAGCTTCCAAGCTGTCTGCAGGATGTTCCCTTCCCCTCCAGCAGCCGGTTAGACCAAAGGCAAACAAAAGAAAAGCAGAAACACTGACTGAAAACGGACATGCAAGTCTGACAGTAAGGAGTGACACAAGTTAACCCTGGTGTTGACCAACCGGGAGCATTCAGCAGCCCTGAACACGGGAAGCGTCAATGCAGACACCCGTACTGCAGCGCCGGGGACTTCAGCCGGGAGCCCGCTCTCCCAAACGCCGCTCGCGTGAGCCAGCAGCGAAACAGGCGTAGGATGGGGAACAGGCACACTGAAACAGAGTGTCTGGCAGGAACTGAAAGAACTCTTGCATGCCCAGTTACTTTGCCTCAGTTTTACGTCAGGCTGTTGCCTCAAGAGTCCCTCGCCATTTTGCTCTAACACAAGAAGCCAGAGTGTGCTGCACAGGGCAAGCGCACAGCTCTCCACTGCACACCTCGTCTTCTGCCAGCTCAGCTCTATCCTCCTTTAATCCATAAATTGCAGAACACAATCCCACGAAAAAGACCAAAATTCAGACGCTGGCAGGAGCAGCGCAGCAGGCGCCAATCCTCAGCTCGCTCCCAAGGCCGTGGAGCCAGGCGTGGAGGGAGGGCAGCCGGGGACAGGGGAGCAAGCTCTCGTAGCATGCCAGGACTCACCCTGCAAGAGCAGCAATTCCAGCTGCAGCTTGCTGTGCCTGCTGTGGAAGAAGTCACAGGAGGGCAGGCCGAGCAGCCTGCTGTTTTTCTCAGCACCTCAAGCCATCTCCGTCCTCCCTCCGGCTCCCCTTCCCACACCGGCTGTTTCCCCTCCTGCGCAGGCAGGCCCGGGGCACGGCATCCCACCCGCTCTGGGACCGGCTCTCCCCACCAGCCTCCCACTCACTTTACCTGGCCACAAGAAAATTTCTGGTTAATAAAGTATCGGTCTTTCAGCCAAAGGCACAATGGTGGCTGGGCAGGCAGCCGGAAGCACGTGTGGTCTGGCAGCCAGGGACCTTTCTCCATCAAACCGGATGAGAGCATCGCACACCTGCAGCATCCCTCCCCGGAGGAGCGCCTAACTCTTCCAGCTTACACTGCAGTTAGTTTGTCAATAAACATCACCCCTATTTCCCTCGCTTACTTTTTAAAGCACCTGGTGTAATCACTGCCAACAGTATTAATATAGAGGAGAGCAATGTCTGGCTTCCAGTTTAAGCCTTTGCTCCCAGGCAAGTGATGAAGGCACCCGGTTCTCTTCACAAACACGCCAGATTCTCAGGGATGCGTAAAGCATAGTACCAGTCACCAATGAAAAAAACCCCTGGTAAACAAAAAGCAACTGCAATAACGGGCAAATCGAAAAGGCAAGGATAACTCAGGATTGCTCTACACTGACATTTGTATTAACAGGGTCAGCTGGCAGCACACACAGACAAGTCTAAGCCTCTCCGATATCTGAAACAGAGACAAACCCAGGGCAGAGCAAAGCAAGGCCGTGACTTACCGAAAAGGGCTCTGTACCACTGTCAACAGAGGTGACAACACCGAGGGCAGGGAGAGAAAGGGGAAGTGGTTCTCTGACAAAGGCCGTCTCTCGCCACTCAGCACTTTTGCAACTTAAGAAACAGCACAAGGAGAAAAACAAACAAAGCGTGGGAACCCGCTCCATCTCAGATGTCTGACGCAAACCGCAATTTTTAGCAACATCTGCATTTGTGCCTTTTTTTTAAAAAAAAAAAAGGAACTGTCTACAGGCACTTCCTCTGCTCCAAGGTGGGGCTCACAGCTGCAGTGACACAGACCGGCACAGTCACAGAAAGATTTGCAATGCCAACGGTAACTCATGTACTAACGTATCTACTGATCCCTTCTCACCTTAGCCAAGTTGTCTTGGCCCTTGCTTTGGCCTCTGATACGGACTTCTGCCAAAGCTGAGCTAAGGCAACAAGAACAACTTACAGTTTGCTAGCAGATGCCCAAAGGTGAGGGTGATGGGTGTCAATCTGAACTCTAAAGGCACAGCAGCTCTAAAGGCCTTCCTTTTACTTGCTCCAAGTGAGGACAGAACTTATGGTAAATATAGAGAGGGTACAACTTGTGAACGGGAGCGCTGACGAGCACGGTTGTGTCTGCAGGAGAAGAGCAACCGCTTCAGATGCGCAAAACAACCACGCTCACAGACAGCTTCAGAGATGGGCCTCGGGTCTTCCAACACGGCTGGAGGCAGTGCTAACACCCACTCCATACCCTACAAGTTAGTGGTCTACAAGTCAAGCCCACTACTGGAAAAAAACCATCACGCACACATTCCACCAGTGCTCCTTTGCTGCCAGGATCGTTTGACTAGAGCTCCAGAAACTATTTTGCAAACTTCAGAGTCAAAGCAGCTTGGGCAGTCCGGGTACACCGGTGCGAGCGGTGGCAACCTTTGGAGATGGCAGCTCTGGGCTGAGAAACTCGTCCCTGCCAGAGCTGCCTTGCTGCCAGCAAGGCGAGCAATCACAGCTGCTGGGTGCAGCCAACGCTCCCAGCCCACGCGGCTGCCACGGCTCTGCCGAAGACAACCACCGCCCGCAGTGTCCCGAGCCCCGCTCCGCAGCGGCGAGCTGACCTCTGGGCTCCTACCAAACTATTCCCTTGCGGGCAGGGCTGGGATTCATTTGTTGCAGGCACAGGACGGCAGAGCAGGCTTTGTTTTAAGCTGGACTCCAGAAAAAAACATTTTATCATTTCTGGTAACAGTCAAAGTCTGTGTGGGGTTTCCTGTTCCCCTCACGTACCCCTGGCCCACGAATGAGCCAGCTCAACAACATACAAACTCCTAAGCCAAAGGCAACGCAGGCAGACCCCTCGCACGACACCGGCTGCCAACTCCCCAGCCCGCCCGGCAGAGCGGCCGCTGCGAGCCGGGCGCTGCCTTCGCGCCCACGCCCGCTGCCGACGGCTCCGCGTTACGTCTCGGAGGGTCATGCAGCAACGCACACACAGCCCTGCCCGTGCCACCCCGCTGCCGGGCCTGTCGGCATCGCCTCGGCGCAGCGCCGGGAGAGCGAGCACGGGTCCTCGTGCCGAGGGTGGGCTGCCCGGATCACAGCACCGCGGTCGCTACCGGACGGCAGCACGGGCTGGGACGGCCCGCTGTACCGGAGACCGTCAGGTAATTATTTATTTCAAGGAATACGAACTTGAGCGCAGACTGTATGACCCACCACCGCCATGAAGAACGGTTATGCAAGGATGGATGCAAGCCATCACACACTGGCATGTGCTCATTTCCCACGCAGCACACATCACAGAAATCTTACTGACTGCCTACCTTGCTATGCAACACTCAAGGCGCCCCAACAAGCCCCACGTCGGATGGCCCATAGTCAGCCTCCAAGCCGGGTTCAGAGAGCCCAGCCAGCCAGAAAGTAAAATATTCCAAAAAGCAACAGCAAAACAAGTTGTGCAAACTAAGCTCTGACGCGCTCTGGAATTCGGGACCCAAGAGATGCACAAAACCTTTTTTCTACAGTCCGAGCACAGCAGTTCACGAACTAGAAAGGGGGCGGCTAACACAATTAGGATGCTTATTAAGAAATCTGGGCACTTGGTGTTTACAGAAGAAATTTGACTCTGTGCACTTTTTTAGGCAAGAGACCCAGACCGGAAGCGAGATCGTGAAAGGAATTTGTTTTACATTATAGCCTCCAAAGGCTTCCAGGTCTCTAAGTCAAGCCATTCCCAGATTACGCCCTACACGACATTCTTCTTGCGCTATACACAGCTTAAACATCCACGGACCTTCACGCAGAGCATCGGGCTCACGGAGCAGGACAGTTACACCCAAGGGAGCGCTGAGCAGTCTTTTACCACCACGAGCCGCACTCCTACCAGCCCAGTCTGTCCAAAATCAGCCAGCTGCTGCGGCTTTCAGAAATATATTATTAAAACCACCTTTATCAACCACAAAAAAATTTCATAAGAAGAATCTATCACATCAAGGATCAGCGAAAAAAAAAAAGCTTTTCAATTAGTTATCTTCAGAAAGAGCACCCCTCAGATTCACACGTACTTCTATTTTTCTCTCAGAATGAACACACTCCATGTTGATCATCTTTTAAACCACACGATCTCCTCTGCCATCAGAGTTTGCAAGCGCTGCTTTCACACATGGCACATTTCTTTTTAAACCTTAAACAACAGCCGACACATCCTCGAGCAGTTTGGTAACAACCAGCAAGCCTGAAAGGTCTCCCCACTACGCAGATATGTTGAAGACAGGATATTTTATAACTGATTTTCACTCCGGTCTCCCCACACATGCAGGATTCACCGCTGTCACAGACCTGACCATGTTTGGCCTGACTGGCAGCGCCCTGCAAGCAGGACCCCTCTGCTGTAAATATGACTGTAACACAAGTCAAAGGAGACATGCTAAGGTCAACACACTGCCCCTCCCCGCGGCAGCCGAGGCCAGGGGCACCCATATTTAGACCAAGCACACCCAGCACTTTAAAGATGGAAGGAGACCACTGACTTGCCTGAACCACCGCCCGCACTGGCTGTCTCCCCGGCACAGGCACAGTGTGACCACGAGCTGGCAAGCACCCGGCAGCCGCTGGCAGCGGGGCACCCGGTGCACCTCACACAGCCCCCCCAGCCTCCCCGACAGCCCCCCAGGCACAAGCCCGGCCTCGCAGGCTTGGCAAGAGCAGAGCAGCCGCAGCCTGGGCGCGGGCAGGACGAGGGGGACATTGCCCCGTCGCTCCGGTTGCTGGTCACGGTGGAGGTGGCCGGCACCGAACGTGGCTGCGGTCAGCTGGGAGCAGAGGTCCTGCCGCCTTGTGAAGCAGAGCTGTGCCAGGACTCGGCTCTGTAACTGCCCCGACGCCCGGAGCAGGGCACGGGACGGAGGAATTGCGCTGGGGAAGCAGCCTGGCTCTGATCACAGCCTCCTTGCCTGCCCTCAGTAAATACATTAATGGACCCCTGTAAATAGAGCACCAAAACAAGGACCACTCTGTCTCCACACAAAGATATCAATGCTGAATAATAAGCCTTATCCTCTGTGCTAAAAAGCAGCAGATGCTTGTTTACCAAAAGCATCAAAAATCATCAAGAGGCTGTCGGATTTGACTCTTTAAAAAAATAGAAATTATTTGTTCAATATTTTAACTTCTGCAGCACTCAGCACTTGCAATTTTTCTCTCATTCTTACTGCGTCCTCCCCATGCACGAGGGCTATCTGATCCCTAAATGACAGCTTCCAGCAGGAACAGTACAACCAGTTTAGGACTGACTGTCCCTTTAGATTAGCAAAAAGGACAGTCAGCGGTAACCAGCAGTGCGAGATGGTTTGTGAACCGTTTCAGAGAGAACAGCCACGTGCCAGGTTTCTTTCAGTAGGGTTTGACTTGAAATTGGAAGTCAGAGGGAGCTTTACCTGTTGTGCTGATGCGGCCCGTAACCAGGTGAAAGATCCGCTCACCCTTGCAAATACGCCAGCGACTTCATTGTATAGAATAGCGAAGCCACAATTAAGGGAATACAAACTTTAACACAGCTGTAAATAGTAACTTGAAATTTTACTCAGTTCGGAGTGAGAAAACATCAAAGGATCAGAAACATTTTATAGCTAGAAGAGTTCCATGGATTCTGTGTCTTTTCTTCAATCCAAGGCAACACTTAGAAGGACAGTCCTTAGCATAAGCAAGGTTAACACGAACTTCAGATTCAATTTGAAGCTGCAAACCAAAGAATACAGCATGGCTTTGGGTTAACCGACCCAACGCTGCGGGGAACGGGGTGGCTCAGCCGTTCAAGCCAGCCTGCTCCCCAGCAGACACGCTGCCTTGCCCACCGGTGCCCAGCGCAGGCAGCCCTCCCCTGCGCAGCACACCTAACCCGGCAGAAGCCGAGAAAAGCACTTCAGCGTTTTGCTGGTGTGACAATCAGTCTCCGGAGCCATCAGGAAAAGCTCTCCAAATCAGACCACGAGATACAATTATGATGCATTTCAAAATGCAAACTCAGCATCGCTTTCCAACCCAACTCTTCCCCCCGCGGATGTAGCACATTCTTCCTGGAGACAACATCCCCTGTGACTCCGCTTTTTCTTTTGGCCCTTTAAATAGGGATCAGCTTACCAGGAGTCCTTTATTCCTGAAATAATTTCCATTGATCACTCACCATACACCACTTTAAACAGAAGCTGACAGACTGTGGGATGTCTAACACCACTGCAGCATCTCCCAACTTAAAATGGAGGCTGAAATGAAGGTCAGCCCAAGAGGGGAAAGGAACTGAGACATTTCCGAGTAGCAGATCAGCGAACTTCAAACTCCCTAAGCATTGCAGTGTTTTTATATAGATACTTCAACCACTCTTCATGATATCTGCTCACAAAAAAAAGTAAAAGGAAACACAGCAACGTGCGTAATTTTAAAGCATCACGCTATGGTTTTGCATTTGTGATTCCTCAGTACAGCAACAAATTAACCTACTCTTTTAGCACCTTCATGTGACTTTCAGCTAAAGGAGACGTTGGTGCTTAACTTCAAAATGCATTTCAAGGATTTCCTAACTCAACTTGAAAAAACTGCAAAGTTTTGCTGACTAAGACTGAGACTGGAAACACATTAAATAAAGTTTTATTTTACAAGAGCTTGAACCCTGAAGAGCAGAGATTCCAGATGTGTTTATCCCTGCAAAAGTCAGGTGCTAAATTTCATCAGAATTAGCACTTCAGGCAGTTTGGCAGCCAGCTTTCCGTGGTTAACTCAGGTCTTCATATTTCCTAAAAACATGCAAACCCCTTTAAAAACCACACATTAAAGTAGAAAGACCAACGGAATATTGAACACTGCTGAGCATCACAGACCCAGAGCAGTCTGTACTAAGAACAGAGCGTACTTTAGGGAAAAGGCTCTTAAGCAGCTTTTAAAACGAATCTAGAACAGATATTTGCTTAATTTCAAGCTTGAGAGCCTCTCATAAAACATTTCACTATGTACTTCAAGGAACTAAGGACTAAAAAAGTCAGTAACGTTATGACAGTGTCAAGGTTTTGCTCTGGTGACTGCGCTGGGAAACTCGGTGATGTCCCGCAGAGCGGTCGCCGCTCCCCGGATCACGGGCTCCTGCCTCGCCCACCCACCCAGGCATTCACGGGGCAGCTCAGCCATCCCTACCGGCCCGGCTCCACGCTGAACGCGTTATCACCTCACTCTCGGACGGATGTTTGCTCCGCGCTCGTCACCCCAGCTTGCTAACGAGGCACACGCATGCTCCTCGGTTTGCTTCCTTACAACTTTCTGATCGTGGCAAACCAACGTGAGGAGATGGAAATGGTACTGACAAATTATTTGTTTTTACTGAGACTAACTGGCTTTCAGTCTTTGCAACACACAGAGGGATGCAGCTGTTCCACTCTGCATTTGTTTTTCAATTTCTCCATCTCTTTGTCAAAGCAAATAGAGGAGAAGAAAAACTAACCCTAACAATAATAACAACAAAGCCAGTGACAAACTCTTCACGCACCACCACACACTGAGCCTTAACAAGAAAAGGGAAAAAACAGTTCTGGGTTC
>Ga0065711_1027981_pt1 | contig 44472 bp, 27 predicted proteins | sample Hoacrofraction12_FD_59098 | JGI IMG/M metagenome (GOLD analysis project Ga0065711, IMG submission 59098) | Hoatzin crop microbial communities from Cojedes, Venezuela - Epithelial fraction 12 v2 (version 2) | ecosystem: Host-associated > Birds > Digestive system > Esophagus > Crop | place... | reverse complement strand
ATATCTGAAGGGTGGGTGTCAGGAGGATGGGGCCAAGCTCTTTTCAGTGGTGCCCAGTGACAGGACAAGGGGCAATGGGCACAAACTGAGGCACAGGAAGTTCCGTCTGAACATGAGCAAGAACTTCTTCACTCTCTGAGGGTGACAGAGCACTGGCACAGGCTGCCCAGGGAGGCAGTGGAGTCTCCTTCTCTGGAGATATTCAAGACCCGCCTGGAAGTGGTCCTGTGCAGTCTGCTGTAGGTGACCCTGCTTTGGCAGGAGGGTTGTACTAGAAGACCCACAGAGGTCCCTTCCAACCCCTACCGTTCTGTGATTCTGTGATTCTGTGACCTTTAAACATCCCTTCCAACCCAAACTATTCTATGATTCTATGAAAATAAAATAAAAAAGGCATCTTAAAAGAAGTGGTGGTTTTAATGTGTTTGGATTTCGATTTTTAGCTTTTAATTAGCTTGTATGTTTTTTCACACTAAATTATTTAGAGGTTGCTTCGTATTTCATATCAATTTAAATGGAGAGGGAATTAAATAGGGCATATATAATGAAATTTAAATAACTGAAGAAAATCAATTCAGCTTAGTCTGTGCTACTAGCTAAGCTGGACTTCAAGACGTGCTCTAATATTGTGTTTGAACACTTATTCTTTAGGGATTCCTATTCTGTTCTGGTATGCAAAGGCTTCAGCTGCAAAAAAAGTTTACTTTGTATCGCTGTGTTCCAATTCTGCGGTGATTTCTGCGGTGCCTGCACAGAAATGGGTTCCCTGACTGATAACGAGACTGTGTGCACGTGCTGCAGTAGCATATAATAGGTTTCTTTACATTACAGAACAGTTTGCTTAACAGACACTAGTAAGGAGTATTTTTAATATGCATAAAAGTACTTGCTTGTTTGTAAGGCAACCGTAATACCAGATTTCATAAAGCTGTTTAAGTACCGAATCTGGGTACTTTGGAGAGCTGTTAAACTGTCAGACCCAGATGTATTAGCATACATATAATGTCTGAGATAGAACTGGCATTGTATACACATCAACACATATGGTTTATTGAGTCTTTGTGACAAACATGAAATCCTTGTATGCCTAGGGATGATAGAGTTCGAAATGCAGAATATGAAATTACAGTTGACAAGGAAGTAAAACTGAATGATAGTAGTGTAGATGAGATTGTACTGCAATCTCCATATACCTTGTCTTTTACAGTAGTTACTAGATGATATGGGCTTACCCCTAAAAGACTAATTCAGTATTTTGTATTGAGGATCAGAAGAATTACCCTATTTGAGAATCTGATCTTTGTTTTCTGGCCATAAATTGGACTGCTTTGTCTCAGGCAAGAGCAAAGACAGTGTTGCAAGCCTATAATGCAAAGCAATTTATTTTGATCTTAATGGTATAAATAGAGGAATAGTTCTGTAGGGGATAACTTTCTGGCTTCTCTTCTCCCTCATGCCGGGCTTTTAAATAAAAGATTCAGGTTTCAGTGGACAGTGGATCTGGGCTCATCTCATCTATTTGAAGGTAGTGGAAAATGTTTACAACCCTGTCTAAAAGCACGGAGATTTTGCTTAGGCCGTGTTTTTGGGAAAGAATATGTTTGGACCAGAATTAAATTGTCTGTAGGTGCAGCATAGTTCTAATAAATCCCATGGATTTTTGGAAGTTCCCTGGATCTCCAGGGACAAGTATGGCATGGCTATCTAGTGCTGCGGCTTCTCAGATTCACCTTCCATCCCTCTCCAGACAATCTGCTTAGGTCTTGCACCAGTATCATGATTTGCTTAGGATTCATGGTGTCATCTGATCAGTGCTGTTTCCATAAATTAAAAACCAAACCAAACCAAACAACAACAACAAAACAACAATAACAAAAGAACCCCAAACAAACCTAAATCGGTTTAATAAGCTACTTCTGAGTGAGTAGATTTTGGTACAATGTTGTGGATTCCAGTTAAAACAAATCTGACAACTTGATTGTTTAAAAACAAGAACGAACAGTATTTCTATGACATTGTCAAATATGCTAAACCTAGAAGCAGCATCTTTGAAAAATAAACATTTCAAGTATTATTAGCAAACATAACCTCCTATTCCAAAATGGAACATATTTTCTTTCTGAGACTTTTGACTAGATTTATGCTAAGATAGGGCGGATAATATTAAAATATATATTGAAGATTCAGCTCTTAAATCACTGCAAATGCTATTGCTCAAGAAAAGCATGAATAGTTCTTTGTATGTAAAACCAAGTGCGTGAATATCTATCCAATGTAAATTCCTTTCTGGCTCAGATGAAATACATGAGATGATTAGCCAGAAGAGACGTCCTTCCACTGAAATACGCTTAATTATTGTGAAGCTGTTATATCAACCTTGGAAAATGTTCAATTTAACAAGACTTTCATTTTATTTAAATGCTGGAAATACTTACTATTCTAGATTGACTGGAACTGTTAGGAAGCGTGCTCCTGCTCACATTTCAGGTTTTGCCCAAAGTGGGAGGAAAGTTTCTTTCCTTTTCCTTCTGCTGAAAAAACTGACTGAACTAGCTTTGCTCATATTTGACAAAAATATTCAGATGTGGGCACAACCATATCTGGGAAGCATTGATGCAAATCATAGGAGAGGAAAGGAGGGCCTTAAGAAGAAATCTGTATGCAACACCAAGACTCCATTTTCTCAGCTTTCTCATACAATGTCTCATATTTGACATTGCTCAGAGTGTAAAGGAATTTCTAAATCCAGCTGTCAGAAGATTTGTTTTTTTCTTAGCATGTAAGCAGTAAAAAAGTTTGACGTAACTAGAAGAAGTCATTATACCATTTTGATAACCCTAAGTATAATGACTGCAGTCAGCTCACCTTAGAATAGTCCAGCCATCACTCTATGCACACGACTACCTAGGCAAGAAAATCACAGAAGAGCATAACTAATGATTCAGACAATAAAAATATATCACTCAGAATATCATGATCTTTTGATGGTAGGAAGGACTCTGGAATCAATAGCATCAATTTAAGCAGTCTACAAATTTCCTTACTTTAAGTAAGGTGGGGTTAGTTTTGTTAGTTTGTTTGGGGTTGGGTTTTTTTTTTCTTTTTTTTAATTTGTTTGGTTTACTTTTTAAATTTTTATTGTCCTTTTATTCTCTTTATATTTTTTTAAGGCTAAAAGCACAGAAATTAAAAATGCTGCAAACTAGTAAACTAATTAGTCAGCTGAAAATTCACCAGCAAAAAAACTCCGAACCCCAAACCCCCTTATGCTACTGTAAAGAAGGCATCTGGCTGGAGTATGTGCTCTGGCCCAAAATCATGATATGTAAAAACTATTTATGTTATAAATACTGAATTCTTTTTTCATTCTTTAGTGTATATTTTTTCACTTGAGGAAGCACTCAGAGCACGAGACGTATACTTTAGAGATACATTTCAGAAAAGTTGCATGTTTTATGATACAGTTCTTCCTTTATTATGTAAATCCAATATAAGGATGTTTTGTACAAACTCAGTTGGACATGCAGAGAATAATGCAGTGCTACATGCCGCAGTTTACTGAGCATAGAGTACCTATAAAACTCATTCACGGTGTGAGTAAGTAAATCCCCCTTCTGCAGCATTTTTATAAAGACACCACACAGAACATCAGTGACCTTTTTTGCCTTTGTTTCCAGTTAAAATGATAATCGAAACTGTAATCTTTCCAGCAACTGAATGCTCACGTTGATGTGCGGAAAGCAGACTCCACAAGCTGTCAGATTGTAAAGTAGGTATGTTTATTCGGTGCCGGGAAGCACGGGAGGGTAGTCCCACCAAAGTCGTGCGCGCCGAGCAGCAACGTGTCTCTTCAATTTATACAATCAAATATTACATATACATTAGAATTCCCAATACACCTATACATATGCATCTATCCTCATTGCATATCAAAATCAGTTCCGAGAAATAATTTCCATATCAAAATTAGTTCCAAGAAATAATTTCCATAGACTCCTCCCAGTTGCGCTCATGCAGTGCCTCCTAGTGGTGGTCGTCGGGGATCCCAAGATGAAGGCACATCCTCTTCATCACAGTGTTCATTGATTGACCTTTGTCTCTGCTAAAACTCAGTTCTCTTCTGGCTCCCATCCATACAGCAGGGTCGGTCTTAGCCAGTTTTAGGTGACTCCCAGCCCCTATCAGGAACTAACCCCTTTGTATGGAGATACAAGACTCTCTGCTTCAGTTAATTTAGACAATAGATAAGCACTATCAGTTTTTTAAATGCACAGCAGCTATTAGGTAATGCCACTTCTATTAAAATCCCTTTTAACCCCTTCCTTCAATGTGAGCAACCTCTTTGGTTTTTGTTTGGTAGCGACAGTGTACTTGATGGATTGAGTTCCACCATGGCTTGTCATTTAAGTAGCTTCTCTTTGAGTCATAGTTATAAAAAAATTACAAGCTGGCAGAAGTTACTGCTTTCTTTTTTTTTTTTCCCACCTTTCTGGGCACTTGGGAGCTTGGCTGCCAGTTGTCCCATGGAAGGCTGGTGTCAGAGCACTGGCGGCTGGGCTGGGGCAGCCCGGGCGCGCGTGCAGAGGCCGGGAGAAGTGGTTGCTGCATTGCCCTACAGCTTCCCGTGTGCTGTGCTAGCTGATGCCATTGCCACACATCTGCCTGTGCCTGCTAATATTTTCAGTTCCAAAGGGAATTTTTAAAATTATTTTTTTAGAAGAAAAAGGCAGATCCCTCAAAATTACCGTATGATCTTGATAAGCTTGAGATTTTAATAAATCCAAAGTTTTGCAGGGTTTTTTTGTTTGTGGTTTTGGTTTTAGTTTTTGTTTCCCCACAAAGTATTATCTGGTTTACATATATGTGGAAGTTTTTGGGTTGTGGGTTTTCTTTTTTTTTTTTCTGTAGGGGACGAAGATGAGATATACATGAAATTAAACAGGTGAAATCATACCTAAATCCAAAGTTTAGAGAAAAGTATCGAGAGACTTGTGATAAAAGTCTGACTTGGCCAGTGATTAATAATAATAATAATAGAAAAAAAACTTGAAAATGCAGTTTACGGGTTTAATTTATTAGTTAATTTTCCTTATTTTTCATCTTCTCTTTAACCTAACAGAACTGAACCATGTAACTCTTCAGCTGTCAAGGAAGGTCAAGGTGTCTGGTTTCGTCAGCCAGACCTGCAAGTAGTGATATTATCGTAAGGTGGCATGGTGGAAGGGATCCCTGTTGTCGCTTCTTACCTGGGTCTTCATGTTGCTGCACTGGAGGTGATTTTCTCAGTTCACAATTTCTCATACCCTAGGTTCAAATTTGCTAAAACCACCTGACCACAGGACATAGGTGAAGAGTTCAGTATATGATTAAACTTCGCTGTAATTGAATTTAACAAGACTTTATGGTCAGGTTTATTTGCTTGAGGCTTCTGTTCTACATGCAGGTGAATGTGTTTTATGGTCGTTTATGGGAATTCTAACCTATGATGAATCAAGTCATTGTGCGATGCAGCATGAAGATAAAGCTACGCTTTCAGTCCACACTGATGCAGTATGCACATCTACATCTGGAGGTTGATTTCATGCAGGAGAAGAAGATGCTTTTGCCCTTGGCATGAAGAGTCACTTTCTAGCTTTGGTAGTAGAGGTTCAACATTTCAGTGCTGCCCCTGACCTAAATGAGAGCACAAAGTGCCTAACTTCTCAAATCTTAATGTTTCATATGACAGTGAAGACCCCAGAAGAATCTGCCTTCCTTGTTACATAGATTATCTGTTTGCCATTGTTGCTTAAGAATATAGCCCAAAGACAATTCTGTGAGTTACTACAGGAACATTCTGTAGAGTTAAAAAAAATTCTAAATCTTTAACAATCTGCCAGACCCCTTCAAGTTTCAGCTCAGGTCTCTTTATTTAAAGGTTCAGATTGATTTTTGAAAATCATCACTGCCATATAAGGTGCCAGTTTAACAGGACTGCAGAAGAAATTCTTCCCAGTGGGCAGGATCTACGAGGCTTGAAGTACAACTCAGGTCAACTGCAGTCAACTGCAGCATACTGAGTTGGCTGCATCAAACATCCAGGCTGGCAAGGTGCTGCCGTGTATTGCTTTAAGATGTACTGTGACATTTTTGACACGTCTGTCTAGTGTCTCTTTTTTATAATCATGTTTTAGCTTTTTTGTATTTCTTTTTGCTATTCACAATTTGATTCTGATGATGTTTTTCATTAAGTAGCTCTAGGTGGAATAAAAGAAAACACACTTTTTGGAGGGTGCTAAATTTTTTGGTATGGTTCAATATATTTCCTTCATAGAAAAGAAACATACAAGACTGAAAAAGAAAATGAAGTAACACCAGAATTGGAAGTGACATGAGGAAGATGCGTAGGCAATTTTGAGATGGGGTAATGCTTCTTGATTGTGTTCTTTGAGCTAGAAGGTGGCAATTAGATTTTCATACACAGAAAAGTGTGAGACATCCTAATTAAACACCTTTTGGTGGAAGTCATCATGGATAAACCCAAACTGCTTGTAGTAGTTCTCAAATGTGTCACCTGTGAGGGTAACACTAGAAATATCTCTTAATTTCTTTTTTTTTTTTTGTAAAAAATGGAAGGAAATTATCATTTGAATGTTGATTCAATTATGTACATTACTCACTAGGACAGTCAAGCAAACAGATTTTAAGCATACCTACAGGTTATGCATAGAATCATAAGAAGGAGGAAAATAACTGATAGAAAAATAAAATGGATTCACCCAGAGGATAAATCTTACAGATTTAGGAGTTACTAACACCTGACACTAATGTTTTGTGTGACTTTGGTCAGATGATTTCACCTTTCCGCTTTACTTTCCTTTATATGTTAAATACCATTAACAATATTTAGTTTACAGTGGTTGAGAAAAGATGCTAAATACTTCCGTAGCCATGAAAATATACAGCATTAGTTTTTAAACTGTAGGTTTTATGATGAAAAATATTTTTTTTAACTGTAAGTCCATTTTTAAGATTTTATAGTGCAGAAATGTGAACCAACCGCCTTACTTAAGATGTTAATGGTGTATCTGAACCCAGTTACATTTTCGCTATAATCACAAGAATGCCCAGAAATGTGCTGTACTGCCTAGAAGAAAAAGAGGATCCATTGTCCAATGTATGACATCAACATGATAAGAGAAGCTGAAGAGAAATAATGGCCAAAACAAGGCTTGGCTATTGGCGATTGCGGAGTCTGGAAGAAGATCTCCGGTTAGGAATTTCATGATCTCACATACACGAGGCTTGAGGCAGCAGGACTGAATCTCAATGAAGAGAGTAGATTTCAGCCTAAAAGAACAGTTCTTATGGAACTTGGTGACCTTGAGAGATATTTAAGCATTTGATGAAATGCTTTAGTTATTATTATGGATCTTTTAATAGCTATCCCTATGGGTATACACTTAATACACCTTTTGTGGACCTGTGCCTGGATGAGAAATGATCACATCGACTAAAAGTGATTTATGTTACAGGTTCAGCAATGGTTGCTTTACAATTGTGCAGCTATACTAGGATAAAACTTGCATTCGAGAGCAGGGAAACGTAGCTGTATCTGAGAATAAACTGACTGGAAGTATGAGAGTGCTGAGTTTATTCCATGTTCAAAGGACATGAGAAGATACTACAGAAGGTAAATGGTCTGAGGAAAGGTGAATGACGCAGTTTTCAGCATTTAATTCTTACATTTTTGTCTACCTTTAAAGTGTTTTTACATTACAATCTGAAAGAGTTTTCTGTTGGAGGGTAAGAAAATAGTAAATCTCATGGAGTCCTTTATAGAAGAGGATTTACTGACGAAGGACATGAATTGTTTTTAAAAAGGGCACATGGCTATGCTTGAAAGTACAACTCTAAACCGTTCAGTAGAGAGAGAAGGTTGGGAGTGCACAAAACACCTCTTTTAAAAGACATTTGAGAAATTTGAGAAGTAGCATGTTATTACACTGTATTTAATAAGGCAGAAATGAAGGAGCTTTGGGTGTCTTGTCACCCCAGTGCAAAGCCATGAGCGGGAGCAGTTGAGGCTTTGCTGTGTTCCCAGCTTGGCTGTTGTGATTGACATATTATCCCTGGGAAAATAAAAAACGTTGCTACGGTTTGCCAGCAGAAGGTCATTTTCCTTTGTGCTCCGTTTTCTTCAGGACTCACAGTTAAACACTTTTTATTTCTTTTGACTAGAATTACTTCCATTAGGGAAATGTTGCCTGAAAATAGCATGCAGTATTAATGCATCATTTGTATCTGCTGTTGCCAACAGTAACGTGTTTCCTTGGCTCTCACCCACGGACTGTTGATGAGATCAAGTTGATTATTCAGCAGCTCTAGCCTACCACCTGCTCCATTTTTTTCCTTGACATGCAAAGCTGTTAATACACTATCTTGCCTTGTTAAAGCCACATTTGTTATTCAGCTGTGTTTTAAAAAAAACACAAAAATTTATTAAGTGGATTCATTTTTTAGCAGACTTCTAATCAGTGAAAATCAGATAGATTCTATTTTATACATCTGAGAACCTAGGAGAAGATGCTGTTGTGCTTTTTTTTTTTTTTAATTTCGCATTATGGTTCTAACATTCAAGCTCAGAATGTTATTATTAATAAAGTTGCATGTCTCACAGGCCCATTTCTGGAAATGCTACTTAAATGCTATCTCAGTTTTATTGTAAATCATTGACTACTTTGGACTTTATCAGGCTGGTTTAGGTTATGAACCTCTCTTAATGAAATAAAACAATTTAGCCCCATTCCACAGAGGAAAAGGTGGTAATGATCTCTGTTCAGTCTTGTTAATTTTTGAAATTCTGGTTTTTGTGATTCTTTCTGTAAATACTTATGCAATTCTGAGACAGCATAAAGCTTTTTCTGATGATATGGCCAAAAGAGATATTTGACTATCTCGTCAGCAGAGATTTTAAATTCCCAGCTTTCTGATCTTCTTTTGGGATTATAACAGCATTACATTTAAAAGGCTTTTGTCACACACAAAGTGTGAGTAAATCCAGAACTCACTACTCTTCTTTAAATGTGGTGTTTCTTATGTGGTTATATTCCACTTCTGTGAATTGCATTTACTAGTAGAATGCTGTAATTTTAAGCCAAAAAAAATATTGCAAACACTACTTTGAATATTCTTATCAAGTTATATTGAATGTATATTGATATAACTCAATATGTTGTTGTTGAACTGGTATAAGACTAGAGCATTCAGTTAAAATGGTGTTCAGTTTGATTATATATGATGCGGCAAAAGGCAACTGCTGTTGCATCCCCGATTTGTTTACGGATCACTGACTTCATGAGTGTTTTTCTTGCATAAGTTATGCAAGCCTGTGTCAATGTTTACTGCTCCCTGTCCTTAGTAAGGAGGAGTTTACTTGATTAGTTCCTTTTGCTACTTTTGCCTTTGAAATTAGGCAGCTACATGTGCTTTTCAGTGGTGTCTGTTCCCGTTTGGATCCTAGTCAGATTTTAATGGAACTGCTAGCATATATAAATTTTGAGCAGCTAAGGGTGTTTTGTTTGTTTGTTTTTAGTGGATACCTAATGGGTAGGTATTAAAGGAGCTGTGAAGCAAACTGAACTGCATCTAAGTTATTTTTTTCTAAGTTAGAGGAAAATTACATTGTTGACATTTCAGAACACTTCTTTGGAGTAGGTTAATTTTGATATTTCTAAAATAAATTTATGTAGTCCTCATTTCTCCCTGGGTGGCTAAAAACTACACGTACACTACAGTTGAAAAAGCTGGGTAACAAGGCATGCCTACTCAATACATGTGTTGTCTTCTAATCATGCCTGTGAAGTTACCGTCTCAGCTGTGAAGCTCTGAAGCTTCCCGAGGCGGGCAGTTAGCTGGAGCTGGCCGTGTTACCCAGTCTGTGATTTGTCGGAGTGGCTGGTGATTTCGGTGCAATGGTTTCAGTGTGTGTCCTTCACTTGGAGCTTCTTTAAAAATATAACACTAAAGTGACTTGCATTTAAGGCATATGAATTATTAGAGTGAAAATGTAATAAGCTCTAAGGGTTTGAAACCTCTGAAAATGAGAAGGATAAATTATACGTAAAAAGAAGTGGTCTTTTGCTGATTCCATGCTCCACTGTAGCAAAATTTCACTGCCAGATGTCAAGATGCATTTGACAGGCTATTTCTTACTCTTCTGATCCTTTTTCTTCATGCCTTTATCTACAGTTCTCTCTCTTATTCTCTTGTCTACTGAAACATATTTGGCAGTATCAAGCTGTCACAATATTGCCCAGCTTCTCAGATCTCCTGATTGCATGCATCCTAGAAATGTACTCAGACTTGGGAACTGAACCTCCTTCCTCCCTCCCGCTCCCCATAAATGTGGAAAGTGTAGAGTTTAACAAAAAAAGTGCTGCTTCTCTACCTTCCCATGAGAATTTCCTACATTCCTTGAACAGAATTATTTTATACACTCATTCTGCATTGTACGAAGTTTGCAGGATATTTCATGCAAATCACATTTCATACCTCATGGACTGGACGCTGCTCCAGTTATGTGCTCCCTCTGTTCTTCATTGCAGCTGTATTTGGTTTGCCCTCTTCTCTGGTACTTGGGCAAGTGCCCTCCAGTGATATTTTTGCACCTGCAGTTAATTTATCCTGTTGACTGCTCATGTAAGGTTTCTTTTCATCTAGTACCAATGGTCTTACTAGTTATGATTCAGAACATTAGAGACCAAGCTGAGGTGGAAACCAGTAGGTTTTCACACAGCTGCAAACTGGTACTTGACGGCATCCCCCCTGCAACTTCCATAGCTTGTGCGCTCATCTGGGTGCATATCCAGCTACAACCCTTTTCCAGAAGTTTAAAAGTATGGGTTTTAGCTTATTTATTTATTTATTCTCCAGTGATGCTTTTCCGTGGTGTGTGTAGTTCCAGCATCTGTTCTGTGACTTGTTTTCAGGACAGAGTCAAAGTTTGTGTGACATTACCTGTACATTTCTCTACTTCTGAAGAATTTCAGATTCTTATTAAAACTTCATGGAGAATCCTGCTATAGTGTAATATGTATAAAATATATATATAATATAAAGAGTTTCAGCACTCTTTTAGGAGTACAAGTGCTGTCACTATGTCACTTTTGCCTTCTCTGTTTGCTAATTTACTACCAAAGCGGAATTCATAAATCCACACAATAAGAGAAAGAAAGAAATAGGAGAGAAGAGCTCTTTCCAGACAATGGCTGCTTTCATGTAGTGTAGAAGTGTTATTGGGCCAGTTGGTCTGTTCAGTTTATCCTTTTTTGACTTTTCTTACATTACAGTTTTGTCAGAGACAGGTAATAGCACACAACATTTTAATGTCAAAAGCCACATGTGTGATGTATTCATTTAGGACCTCCCTATTTCAGTTTTCCCTATTAAAATCAATATGATTATTCATGTCAGAAAACATTAACTTCACCTGCAATATTATAATCTCAAGTACTCTAGTTCAGATTTGGCTGCAGATTGATTTCTGATCTTATTTAGACCTGTGGCTTCATATATTTTAAGTCTTCTGCTTTGGAATTGGAAAACCACTGGAAGGGTAAAATTTCTCTGTGGAGAATCGTCCAGATTCTTCCTTCAGTCATTTAATTAACAATAGGAATAAAGGTTGTCTGGAATCGTAAACAATGCGTTTCACTGCAGTTGTTGACAGATGCAAAAATCCTTTAAAGCCCTGTCTTCTAAATATGTGGAAGGTGATAATAAATTTTTTCTGTTAGATTTCTTTTCAGCCAACATGACAGGCTTGTGTTGGATGTGAGGTAATCTTGTTAAAAAAACTGATTAAGAAGGTCTGAAATAGAATTACTGTTCATGTGAATAAAGCAGAAATGGCTTGTAACGTGTTAGACAAGCACACAAAATATGTAGTTTTCTGTTTACTGTTTAATTAAAGTTGAGTTTTGTAATCGACAGCTGGAAAAAAAAAATACATCTAGCAATTTAAGATGTTGATTAATAGTGGAAGACAATTTGAGACGTTATTTTGAATTGTGGTCCAGAGTGTAACAGCATCATTTTAAAAAAATTGTGCTAATTGCTGATTGTGTTAGATTATGTATAAATTTAGGCAAGGGATTTCTATGAAGAGTGCTTTGGTAAGTCTCACAGTGTCAGCAGACCTCTACCATACCCTTTTTCCCTATGAATGTGACTCATCTGCTGCCTCAGATGACAAAAGTGAAACTGGCTTAAGCGAGTAGCTGGGGAATACATCACACGAGGCCTATGCTGCATACGGGAGGCCAATTCTAAACATACTCTTTGTCTGTGGCCTTATATGCTTCAGCTATCCTCGTTAACAGACCGCAGATCAGCTTGCCGTCATGTGGCATGGCAGCAGGAGAGAAGCCGTGACTGCAGTGTAAATACATGAAATGAAACCATGCTGCAGGTCAGCACAAAACAAAAACCTACCCTAAAAAAAAAATCAATTTTGATCACCATAAAAAAAATCTTAAAAAAATCTGTGTAAGTATTACAATTCTGGTTACACTTATAACCAGATTGTTGTATTTACATAACCGGATTATGGTATTTACATAATGGGATACAACAATGCATAGGGTAACAGTTCTTATTTGAGGTAGGGAAATACTAATTATCATGGAAACTGAAGAACTACAGTGTTAGCAATCAAAATATTTTTAAAAGCAAAAAAAATTACTTGGAAGAGGAGATCTTAAGCCTTGTGGTTACAATTTAAATCTGCAAAACTAGGTACGTGTTTGGTTCAATCTAAGATATTATTGTACGGTTGGGACCACCTTATCCATACTAATGTGCCACAGCTTCATCAGATCTACATCAGGTTTTGTGCAGGAAATATATTATGAATGCCCACTTGTGAGAAAGGTCATATAGCAAATATCTTCAGAAGAGTTACACGCCATAAGGTAATCAGTTCCTATTAACCCCTCCTATGCCCCACTGGGAGTATGGAGGTGAAGGCAAAGCAAAGTAAATCCAGGTTTATTTATATGGGGGTGATGGTCTTGCTGTCATTAACACTCCCATGCTTACTTCTGAGCCACTGACCTTCTGGTTCATGAGTGCTGTTTGTTGAAATTAGACCAATCTGGGTGTTGTTTTTATGCAATAGGGTAAGAGGAAATTAATGAATGGGGTAATTCATGGGTATTTGGCTAACTCATTACCAAGAATTACTACAAAAATATAACGTACTTCATGCAAGTAAAGACAGTAGAATCAATGTGGAAGAAAATAATTCTAATTTGGTTTAATACAGAGCAGAACAGCTTACTGAGGTGAAAATGCAATTCTCTAAAATTCTGTCAGTGTGTATTAAAGCTGGAGTGAAATAACAGTATCAGTCTTCCACTGGCACTTCAGGAAGCTTATCTCAGTCTTACAAAATCTTTTCCTCATATTTCTCTCTTGGAACTTATGTGCAATTCATAATCATCTACAGAAGAATAATATTTAATTTCAGACGGATATATGAAAAAACATGTTTGAAACCACTTTTACGCATCCTTCTTGTGGCTATTACACTGTTCACTCAATAACAGGATTGAATGTTTGGATCATATTTTAAAATTCGGATTTGAAGTTCATTGCATGTTTCTACATTGTTCTATTTAAACATGATGTTGGTATGTTCTCCTTGGGTATTTATCTTCTTAAAATAACAAAAAAATTCCATGGATCTGGTATTTTAGAAAGCTTTGTGAGGCTATTGATGTCTAATATCTCTAAGCTTACACATTTTATATGAGTTTAATATATCAAGGCGTAGTCAAATAGTATTTTCAAGATAAAATACTTAAAGGAGAGTAAGAAACGCAAAAAAAAAAAAAGATTTATTTCATTGTAATGAATATAATTGTAATTGGGCCATTAGCTGACAGAATTCTGTGCTGGCTAGGAGGAGATAAAGATATGACATACGAGCACAAAAATGAAGGCTGGAAGATGAATAGGCCTTCTAGGGAGTTGATCTTTACAGATCAGATAAAGATTCCTCAGGTCTCTCTCTGGCAGGCTGTGCTACATCAAAGGCTGTCTTTCAGAGCGAGTAACGTGTGCTTGGAATCTGGGGACAAGACCTTTGAAAATGGACAGTTTTGAGATTGACAGGCAGCTGTGCTTTGGGGGGGGTTGTGGGTTTTGTGTTTTTTTGTTTGTTTTTTTTTTGTGTTTAATCTTTTGTAATCTCTTTAAAAATGAAAGAAGAATTCATAGAGTGATGGAGTGAATAGCACTTGCATCTTATCTGTCTTTCCAAATAGCTATTTTGCTCTAAAGATAGCCATTCTCTTTGAAAGATTTAAGGAAATCTGATGGGAAGTAACTCTTGACTTCTTTAAAAGTTTGAATATAAATACTTATTTCTGGTCAAGGCATGATTGTTCCCTTATTGATGATCTAAGTATTCTGAAAGTTCCTGAAGACAACGCACCCTGAACAACGAATTTTTAGAAAACAGTAAGGCAGCAAAAAAAAAAAAAAAAAGAAACAGTTGCTTCATCTATTAACGTTTATTAAACAAATGTTTGTTTAACACAGTGTTTTCAAGCACCTTAAGTTTGACATCAGCTGCTGTGTCAATCACGCTGGCTAAATCTAGCATCAGCATGTAAAGACCAGGGGTTTTTTGAAATACCTTGAAGTAAGCCACAATGTTTCTGTTGCATGTTAGTTTTGTGCTTTGTCCCGTTTTCAGTCGTGTTTGCTTCTTCATCCCCTTTATCTAAAAAGGAGGTGTGAAAGAGCTTCAGTCAAGGCCGAAAACCCTTTCACAGCTTTCATCTTCACTGCATGTGTACAGAGGCATGGAGTAAGAACCCATTAAAGCCTAATATGCAGAAATATTGTTTTGCATGTTTATTTTAGAACCATTTCTGCGTATTTTCTTACATATAAAAATATGAATCTCAACAGTTTACTGTTTGCTAGGAAACCACTGTAGGGAACTGCAGTGGGTCATGGTGTTAAAGAATGCGTTGCCTTATTAAACTATATAATGAGAGGGAAGGTGGGCAGAGCTGGGTGTCAGCCCGCTGTTGGGTTGCTCCTCTGCAGGCGTTCTCTGGAGACTCTTCCATCACAACAGGGAAGGCATGACCTGGCATTTGCATGCCTCAGAAGGAAGCAGGCATCATTTCATTGCGAGAGATGAAAAACTACTCTCTCCTTGTGTCACTATAAAGGGCACAGATAACTGGAGTCTGCTTCTCAACCTAGCTATTTTTGACCCAGGAGTCTTGACTTCTTACTCTGGCTCTTAACAAAGCTCTCTCTGTGGAAAGGTGTCTCAGTTATTAGACTCCATGTTGCTATAGCAGCAAGGTTCTCCTTGCATAGAAATGAAAAACTTCCAAGAACACCTTAGCTTCGTATTGCATATGTGTACATATATTTTTTTTTTAGTTTAATACTCTTCCCTTATCTTTCCTAAAAATAGAAGGTATTATGCAGGAGAGAATAATACTGGTTTTTTGCCTGCACAGACTTCCTATCAATCAACCCATGTATTTAAAAAAAACCCACTTATTGAAAATTAAGTCCTTGCATGATCTGTGTCCTTGTGATAGCCTGCACATAAACATTGATGAATAGTCTTCTGCTGGACAGGAGCTGGGTGGTCAGAGTACTGTAGCAGTCTAGTCTTTGGGAAACGAACCTGTCTGGTTTTTACATACATGACTTACAGAACTGGAGAATCACAGGGTTGTTCTGTTGCAGTATTAGGAGGTGAAGATACAATAATTATCCTCATTTTGAGAGATCAAATGACTTATTATTGTGACCACTCAACTTACAGATTTATTCTAGTCCTGCCTAATAGCCACTATACCGACTGCTAATAATTTGTGTAGCATTTATAAGAATTGTTGATGGAAAAGTTGATCTGCTTCAGGGAAAACAATACTGGGTTGATATCAAGTTGGCTAGGCTTTAGTTCTATCTTTGACATAGGATACTAGGAAATACATTCTATATATACATTCCAGCTAAACTTTTGGGTGCATTCCAGCTAAATTTTTGGATGTAATTTTGAAAATTGGTCTAATAACTAGTGCAAAAAATAAATTGATTGTTATGCAGTAGAGCAAAATGCAGGGATCCTTCAGTCAAGCAGTAAGGAAGACATCAAATAAGTGTCTCAGGCTGTTGCTAGAGCCAGTGTGCATAGGCCTGGCTCATGGTCGTGTGTACTTCCAGTAAAGTGTTGGGTTTTGGTTTTTTGGAGTCAAGGAACAGCCGTTTTCTCATTGTTTGGTATTGTTTCTCTATGACTGGTTGCTTGTGCTTTCATATGCACTTGGTTACTTTTAAGAGAGCTCTGTACATATACCCCAAATAATGACTTCTCATTTTGGAAGCTATTTTAAGGTATAGAGAGCTGTAGAAATTGCATGTAGAGTTATGTTAGTAGGTTACTTAGTTACAATGGGTTTGAACTTCAACCTGACTGAAAAAATCCTCAAAAAGAATAAGAACACAATATCTCCTTCGTGGGGAATATGCTTTTTTTCTCCATTTGAGACCAAAAAACTGCGAAACAACAAAACCATACAATTATAATTTTTTCATTTGCTTTTAGAATTTGCACTTTACAGTGCAGATTAGCTGAGGAATCTACCAACTTTTCATGGAGCTGAGGAATTTCAAGTGTGGCTGCAGTTCTCTCCATGCAGAATTCCTAGTAACGTTGATGCTCATTGCTTATTTCTCTTCATAATCCATCTGTCAGTTTGTGCGTTTGGGTGCCACTGTCTTCTGTGGAAAACAATTGCAGTTCTCTGGGTCCCATAAAGCAATGAAACAGGCTATGAGGGAAATCCGAGGGCAGTGTTAATGGCAGCTATCTACATGTGTAGTAAGTGTCATATCTTGCTTTGCTACAGTCTGTTGAAACCTGACTTAATCGTCTTGAACTCGTCGGAGGATAAGCAAGTTTAGATGCAGAACTCGCTAGACTGAGTGATGAAATTAGATGGACAAAATTGTTGTGGTGTATTACCAGAAAACTGAATATACTGTATAGGTAGCTGAGGTCTTTGTCCAGTGGGGCCAGGGAAGAGCTGTGCTATGCTTTTTCCCAGTGCAACGCATCAAATTATATTACAATTTTTCTTTTGGAAAGGTGGTGCTTGGCTGCCCTGGAGGGTACCTCCGGTTGGCAATGCCTGTATGATGCCAGTAACTTTCTATTAGCTAAGGATCATTTGAACTGACAATAAACCAAAGAAGTGGGGACACTGTTTTCTGGCAGCAGAGCATATAGGTTTGTTAGGGCTTTTTGTTTATATACGATAATTGCAAATGAAAAAGAAAGGAAAAAGTCCTAAGTTTTGCTTTGTGAAATTTATCATCTGGATAGCTGGCAGTGGGACTGCTCTCGTGGGATCGAATAACCTGGCGGCTGCTGTCCCGGCTGGGGGCTGAGGGGACGTTCTGATAGCACCGTCTCGGCGATTCCAGCTTATGTGAACTTGCTGGTCACACTCCTGCTGGTTGTTAGCAAGAACTGACAGCTGACCCAACTGAAAATGGCACTTAGACCGCCAGTTCATTTTGTGTAGGGGTTGCTCTGACTATTGAAAGGATCAGAAGGCTTACTGTGCACATGTCGATACACTATAAAGCATTTTCATCCCCAGTTATCTGGTGGATACAGCCGGGCTATAAAATAATTCAGTTCTCAAAGTGAGTCACTCTGCAATTAGGCCATGGCTGAGTCCGCGAGAACTCTGTTCACATCAGGTAGCTGCTCCTTCAGAGGGAGCTTGCTTGCTTGCAGGATGGGCGCCTGCCTCCAGGGCTGCCGGCACAGGGGATGCTCTGTGCAGCTTGGCTGGAGTACACGCATTATGCTTGGTGACTCTTATATGCAGACTTGTAGTAAACTTCTCATAAGTGTGTGCAAACAGGTTTTTTTTTCAAAGCCTTTGTTTTGTATGAGGAGGGACATGTCACCAACCCAATGGATTTGTCTGTACACGAGATTGATTTGAAAGAGCATCATCTGATCATTCCTGTGCGCTGTGCTTTACTTCCCGTGGGGCTGAGTAGACAAACTGCATGTCTTTCAAATTAATTTAAACGGGAAAAATGCCCTCTAGGAGCATGCCTGTTACTCTCCAGCTGCTGACATGTATTCAGTCCATGGGACCAGACTACAGCTAGTCCAAATCACGGAGTTTTTATGGATCCCTAATAGAACTGACAGGGGATGTCAGTTCTTCCTCTAATTGAAGCTAAATAATTAAAGGGAGAAATTAATGTCCATAATACAGTGTTTTAAGATTCTAATAAATACTTGTCATTGGATGGTAGATTAAATGAATATTTATAAGGCAAGGTGGTGTGTGTAAGGAGAAAGTATTTTCGGAAGGATATTGATGGATTTTGAACTTAACTAGGACTTCTTAAATGACATTGAAATGAGGGTTAAGTTTTCTCATGCATGATTACAGTACTTAAATAAGAAAATAATACAGAAAATAGCATTTTTGAAATAAGGTGGTACATCTTTACTTAAATAGACATAATTATCAAGTAAGTGTAAAAAAGCATAGATATATAGAAAAATGTGTGGAGAAGACGTGTAGGAAGAAATTAAAGAAGAAAGGCTTTGCTATGTGTAGAATCAGTAAAGACTAAAATGTATGTCTACTCTCTCTTTGGTCTTCAGCGCCTCGCTAAAGAAGCAGAGAAGTACCAAGCATCACATCAGTGGAGGGATGAGTTTGGGGTAAGTTTCATTTTTTCTCCTGTTAACCTTCTTGGATTTATCCTCTTTGAAATTTTAACTATATTCTTACAAGTGTTGTTTATATATCCACCACAGAAGGAGGCATTGACTGTGAATGGGCATTTTATTTTATTCAGTAAATAGAGTCTCAGTATGGGTGTCTAGAGAATAAAGTGGACTTTTCACTTCAGGAACTCTCAGGGAGCGTCCCAGAGCTCAGGGATGTGGCTCCTGGTGTACACAAGACCTCTGTTTGTTTTGACATACAAGGAATGATTACAGAGAAGGCGTTTGAGTGACGGTCACTACCAGTTAAAAATGTGCTACTCCAAGCACTGAAACACAGAATCAGAGAAAAGATTTTTACAAGCTGTTTTTTTGCTTATGAGGTGGGAAAAAAGCATGAAAAAGCTTAATACAGAAGGATCTGGTTATCCACGTGACTGTCTATATTGGGAGTCATAGACTATTTTTTTAGAATACTTTTCAATACTTTGATAACTGCATCTCTTCAGTATTCTAGTGCTGCTGAAAGAGGCCCTAACCTGGACAAACACTAAACTATCTTCTTCAATCACTTCAGGCTTCACTGAAAAACAAGTGAGATGATTGTAAATTGTACAACATTAATTCTTTATTACCAATGAAGTCACATTAATATTGTGCTGCATGATTATAAGCTTGTTAATTTTAGGCTACAGTTCCCTGCTAAGTGTCAAAGTCATTTATTATGCCTTCACTACCTGTTCCTTCAGAAATAAAAAACAGATGGTGCTTTTACGTGGTGCTGCTACAAACCTAGACTGTGTTTGCGCATCCACTAGCATCATAGCGGCACACAGTTAAACTCACAATGGTTTTCTGTAGCGTGCTCTCTGATCCAGTGTTCCTCACACACTTGGAGATGTGAAAACAGACAGACGTAAAAGATCCCTAAAGTCAGGCCAAATAATTCAGTAAGAGTGTCTGGCTTTAAAGAGTGCAGAGAGGGTCTGGACACGGCCTGAATGCGTGTAAGTGTGCTCTCTGCACAGACACAGCTCCTGATACACAGTGAAACACAGACCGCATATTCCATAGGGATGCAGTAGTGCGAATGCTGCAGCGACCTTTTCTGCTAATCTGTCTCTGTTTTGAATAGCAAACAAACCCCGCAGGTCTGATGGACTCAGTGCAGAATGGTGGGAATACAGTCAGATGCTCTTTCTGATCGTTTTGCTGCTTAGTGCACACACTGGCATCACATCGATGACACCATCTCAGCTTTTGGTTTTCATGTTGCCCTTTACTTGCAGCAGAAGTCGGTCATACCAGAGAGGCTTCTGGTCTTATTAGAATTCATTGCAAAGGAGAGATCTCAATGTAATTTTGAAATATGATTTTGTATTAATGTTGTGGCTCTGGCAAAGACTATGGTCAGAATAAAATTTAAAAAATGCAGTTGAATTTATAATGAAGTAACTGCAAACTGAGTTTGTGCTTTACTGTTTTGAATTTGGATGAGAACCCTGTGCACCATATAATAACCTTGACATTAGGTTATGCAATTAAATTTCAAATAAATGTATTAAGCCTCTTATAATTTAATTTGTTCCATTTTTGCCAGAAGTAATCTTTCTTCTCTTCTGGCCCACTTTTTAGAAAATGCCTGCTCAAATTAGTTTGCGCACAGATCTTTCTAATAAACTTAATTTTCAGTGGAAGATTCATTCTCCTAATGGCTGGGATGGAAAATAGAAGATATAATGTAAATCTTTCTGCACACGAGGGTTTTTAAAGTACTGCTGATAGCATTATGAATGGTCTACAAAGTTTATTTCTTGTCCAAAATTTGGTTTGGGGTGATGAAAGCCCCTCCAGCAGCATTGCATGTGAGTCACTGTAGAAAGAAACTCTTTGGGACAGTTTATTTCTGCTTCTAACAAGCTCATGATCAGCAGTGGTCTTGACAGTCAGATTGCAGCTGAATAATAACCTATGGAGTTTTAGGAGAAAATGTTACAAACGTTCCTTCTGGGAAGTAAGTATGGGCTGCCGTCAGTGGAAGAGCTCCAAAAGAGGAAGGGTAAAGAGGGCTGGCCATAATACCAAGGTCTATACAGAACTACAAGGGATGTGTCCATCAAAAGACTGCCAGAGTGCTTGTTCTAACACCCTATTCAAAATATGAATGTTTATTGCTGAGTTTGGCACAAAAGAAGCATGTAAGCATTAAAGATTTGTAAAGATTTTATTTGCAGGCTAATGTCACAGTATAACAAAAATTCAGCATCCTCAGATACGATTTGAAATAAACTAGGACAGGAAAAAATATTTGAAGATCCAAATTCTGTCCTACAGCCCCGTTTTTGTTTTTTCAGCTAATAATTTCATGTAAAGACTGTCAGAATTTTCTGAAGTTTTGAATTTGCTTGCCTTTTAGAAAAAATTTTGGGACTAAACCGTTGACAGAAACACAAATCCACATCTATTAAAATCCCTTTTCCCTACTATTTGTAATGGATTGAAAGTAGAATTTCTTCCAATATTTCTCTTACTATACTGTATTAAATTCCAGCTGCTTCAAGAAGACGAAGTAAAGAAAAAACAGAAGTGAAAATTTATGTTTTGCCTTTTTGATAATTCATAGAATCATAGAATCATGGAATGGTTTGGGTTGGAAGGGACCTTATAGATCATCTAGTTCCAGCTCCCCTGCCATGGACAGGGACACCTTCCACTAGACCAGGTTGCTCAAAGCCCCATCCAACCTGGCATTGAACACTGCCAGGGAGGGGGCAGCCACAGCTTCTCTGGGCAACCTGTGCCAGTGCCTCACCACCCTCACAGTAAAAGATTTCATCCTAATATCTAATCTAAATGTTTCCTCTTTTAGTTTAAAAGCATTACTCCTCATCCTGTACTTCTTGATGAAAAGTCCTTCCCCACCTTTTCTGTAGGCCCCTTTCAAGTACTAGAAGGCTGCTATAAGGTCTCCCTGCAGCCTTTTCTTCTGCAGGCTGAACAGCCCCAAGTCCCTCAGCTTTTCCTTCTAGGTGAGGTGCTCCATCCCTCTGATCATCTTTGTGGCCTCCTCTGGACCCACTCCAACAGGTCCATGTCATTCCCATGCTGAGGGCTCCAGAGCTGGACGCAGGACTCCCAGGGGGGTCTCACCAGAGTGGAGCAGAGGGGCAGAATCCCCTCCCTCACCCTGCTGGCCACGCTGCTGGGGATGCAGCCCAGGATATGGTTGGCCTTCTGGGCTGCAAGCACATATTGTCAGCTCATATTCAGTTTTTCATCCACCAGTAACCCCAAGTCCTTCTCGGCAGGGCTGTTCTCAATCCACTCATTGCCAAGCCTGTGTATGTGCTTGAGATTGCCCCGATCCACATGCAGGACCTTGCACTTGGCCTTGTTGAATTTCACGAGTTTCACAAGGGCCCATTTCTGTAGCCAGGTCCCTCTGGGTGCCATCGCTTCCCTCTAGAGTATTGACCACACCACTCAACTTGGTGTCATCCACAAACTTGCTGAGGGTACACTCAATCCCACTGTCCCTGTCCCTGACAAAGACGTTAAATAATACTGGTCCCAATACACACCCCTGAGGGACACTGCTCGTCACTGGTTTCCACTCTTTGAGTGCAACCAACCAGCCAATTCCTTACCCACCGAGTGGCCCATCCATCCAATCCATGTCTCCCCAATTTAGAGACAAGGATGTTGTGTGTGACAGTGGAAAATGCATTGCACAAGCCCGGGTAGATGGCATCAGTCACTCTTGCCTTCACCGATGCTATAACACTGTCGTAGAAGGCTACCAAATTTGCCAGGCACAGTTTGCCTGCAGTGAAGTCATGCTGGCTGTCTTGAATCACCTTTCTGTCCTCTATGTGCCTTAGCATAGATTCCAGGAGGATCTGCTCCATGATCTTGCCAGGATCAATAGTTTAAGGAATCTTTACTACAGTTTAAGAAGTTTTAAATTTTATTTTGGTTTTGTCTGAAATATTCTGTTTGTGTTTACCAAAACAAAAAATAACCATGAACATAGAAGTCTGAGATTGATATTAATTTGAATCTGGGATGTCGTGACCGAGCATCTTACTGAAGAGCAAATGTCTGGTGTTAGTTGAAGTATTTTCATACTCCTATCCCTCTGTCACCTTGCATAGCTTTCTAAATACACAGATTGACCCTGGGGGCTATATGTATTCTTTTTATTAATAAATGAATGTTTGTCAGGTGTATACTGAATGTCTCAATACCAAAGAAAAAAAATCTGAAATGAGTTAAGAGCAAGTATCTTACAAATTTATCATTGGTTTTTAGCTAAGTGACAGAAATAAAGATCATAATGGATTTTGGAATTTTGCATTGATAATTAAATATCCAAATAACTTTGGCAATTACTAATTAGTTTACTAAAAAATGCAAAGTGATTAAAAGGATTATTAATTAAGAATAATAATTAAGAATACTGAATGTCTTCTGAGTAAAAAAGGAAAAAAAATCATTGGTATTGGATTGTAACATGTTGTTTCCCAATTAAGCACAAAGTCAATTAAAATATCTGAACTGCGGTTTTCATCTACTGCCTTAAAATAATGTGTACCTGCTAGAAAACTATTAAGTCTTTAGAGAATATTTGTGAGGTTTATGAGAGCAAATACAAAGTGCTTTGCTTTAGGCAAATAAAAATGCCATGCTCTGCTTCCTCCTCCATTGGTCTTGCCCAATTCCCTAGCTGCAAGTGCAGCTGGAGAAATAAAACCTACTTAAACATTTTTAGATTAAAGCAGTTACAAGTCAGAGGTAAAAACTAATATTTCTAAATGAAGCAGCCTTGTCAGTTTGAATTTTCTTGTATGCTGCAGAGTGAAAGGCGGGTCGTTTTGACACTTGTGATGGTCCAATTATTTTTCTGGCATGGAGAGTCTTAAAAAAAATTGTACGTGAATTGGAAGGAGGGGAGAATTTTGTATGAAATGATTGCTGTTATTCCCCAAATGGATCTTCTACAATTACATTTGATACCACATTTGATTGCTTTGCAATGGTTGGTTAACTAAAGCAATTTTGTTTCCAGTTGGGTTGCAATATTAATTGTACTTACACACGTATAAACATAAGGGATATCTCATTTGTATTTTAGCATGGGGAGTCTTTATGGATGGCCTATTAACATCCACTTATTTATATGAAGACTGAAACTCAGACTTTTAGGAATTAATTATCACATTAAAATGCAACATGAAAAAACCTTTCGATATGCCTTTTAACCAATAGGGTCATTTTATATTCTTCTCTATAAAAGGTGATTTTCTGAAGTCCTGGTATTTCTGAGACAGCGTTTGCTGTGATGATAATGTGTAGGCTGGTGTTTATGTACCAACTGGGCTTAAAAGTAAAGACAAAAAGTCATGGAAATATTACTTTGGAATTATGACTTTTTTTTTTCTACTACAAATATTGGCTGCATAAAACTGTAGTGAAAAGTTGCTCAGCAAAGAAATGGAAGATAAAAGGATAACTGAGATGAAACGAGTCTCGCATCACAAGAGCTGATCCAAGAGGTGACCTGCAAGAGCAGAGCAGTAGTAGGCACCTCTCTGCGCTTGTCATGTCTTGCCATTGAAGATTTTCATGACTGCCTGTAATTTATGTTACGACAATGCTAAAACATTACCTCTTAAAAGCCTTAAAACAAGCAAACGAAACACCAAACTTTCAACTTTAATGCCACTTCTTTCTGAAGAGGCAGTTTAGCAAACACCCTTGGTCTTTTGAAAGAGAGAGAAACTCTGTGAAGAAAACAGACTCGAGTTCTTCTGCTCTCAGACCATCAGAGAGAGGACATAGCTGTCTCACGGCTCGCGCCTCTGACAGTCCTCCTGGGTCCAAAGAGCATCTGTGGGAGATGACACTGGTTAGATTTGGCTCCCACTCTGGGGCACGGGGAACCGGCCCCCACAGGCACAAAGCAGGTGTGGGGTCCTTTCCCAGTGAATCTGTGTATTCTTTATAATTTTCTGGAAGTTCTAATGACACTAAACATGGGCAAAGTGTCAAAGCTGTCTGTGTATTCACTCAGCGCTCTGATCGAAAACCCAGTGAAATAAATCTTCCATTTATTTTGATTCATTTTGGGTAGTGGCTCAGACTTCTAAAGCCTGTGTGATTGGGAAAAAAATGTGATAAATGAATGATTTACATTGACAGGCAGGTGATGGTCGAGGGTTTAGGGAGGATAATATTTTATTCTCTGAAGGTCTCTGTGCCACCTTCTTTTCTGTGACATGCAGCTTTTATTGGTGTATAATTTAAATGAAATGTGCCACATCTGACTGAAAGGAGGGAAATCACCTTTTTTCTGTCAGTGATTGTACTTGGACATCATTCTGCTCGGGGGAGAGAGCTCTGTGTGTGCACTGGGAGTGGTGGGAAGGTGAGGTGCAGAAGAAATAAGAATAATTCGTATTTACTCAAATTGTGTGGTTTTAGGGGCTGTTCTGAGCTTTATTTGATGCTTATCAAATCACACCTTTTTGATTCGTAAAAATGCACTGTGAGTATTGCAGGAACAGGCATTTCTGCAAATTTTTTCAATAGCACTTTCTCAGAAGGAGCCAGGAGACAGAGCAGTTACAGCCCTGGGAGCACTCTCACCTTACTTTCCTACGATCTCCATAATTAGTAAGAAGAGATTCATCTTAATGTAGAAATTCACTGTGAATGTGCCCGTGCTGAAGTCTGTCTGGAGACATGTGACAAGGGCTTCACCGGATGACTGCGGGATCCATCTGGCATTCCCTACCGGCAGCAGGATCCTGCTCTCTGCTCGTCCATCCCCAGCATCCTGCCCCTAATGCTTGGAGCCTTACTTTCACAAACTCTCAGCCATACCTTCTGGTTTACAAATTTCTAGGAGGCACCAGTTAGGTATAAGAAATACATCTTAAAGGAAAAAAAAAATCCAGGTCATTAGAGAACTTTTTAAGGGTAATGCCTCCTGCTAGGTTGCCTGAAGTTTTACAACTCTGTAGACTCCTTCAGATGGGTCTGTGGGTCTGGAAATCATTGGCTTCCTCTAAAATCAGGGTTGCCATAGGAGAGCTCTTCCATGCTCTTGTTCCATTAGATAAGATGTAATGTGATCCTGTAGAAGGATAACCCCAACAGAAGTGTTAGTGTGATTAATAATTTGAATACATTTGTAATCGCATTTGTAATCCTTGATTTATATATTTTTTCACACTTTAGGAATGTTACACCAATTAGGAAGCTGATGAAGAACACAGCAAGTGGTGGCTTTACGATCGGAATCAGGATTACATATAAGCAGGGATTTTAAATGTGTAACTATAGAGGAGCTAGCTTTTCTGCTATATATTTGGTCTTTAGATTTCGTTATTTATCATCTTTTAATATGCTTACATGGAATATAGGAGTGTAATTTTATATTATAACTCATTGCAAGGATCTCGTCTGAGCAGTGAAGTGCTCCCTGGTAGGCAACTTGCCAAAAAAGCTTCTAGCATAAAGCGAAGATACACCTTCAGTCGTTGTTGAAGCTTTCAAGCGTTCAATTTTATCTGAAAAATCAAATATGTTAGAAGATATCTAATACTCTTTTTACTTATTGACCAGGAAACTCATTTAAAAAATGTGCAGCTTCTGAAAAAGGGGTGGAGGGAAGGAGCTGGGAATGAGAAAAAGAAAGGAAGGTGTGATTTCTCATTATTAGGACACCATATATATGCATTATCACCTTCGTTTGAATGAGGCTTTAATGTGCTTTCTGGACAAACATCTTATTAAAAGCAAGATGTACTATTGTACTCAGTTTATTAACACCCTGTAGGTTCTTTAGTTTACAATAGAGAGGTATGATATGTTAAGAAAAGCTTTCTGCAGGCTGCTGTTGTGCATATTTTCCAAGAGGTCGTTGAATTAGTAACACAGATGAAGTGAACCAGTTTTTTGATTTTACCTTTGGCCTTCAAATTCAGTTGCTAACATAAATCTGTCATAAGTAATTCTCAGCATTGCTTTATTACCTTTGGTGAATCTGTAAAATTAATTAGAAATGGACTTCAGGGATGCTGTTTATTTTGTCTGTAAGCTTCTTTACCAGATATTTTCAGTTCAAAACTAACTGTATCTTCCTCCTTGATTCATTCTTGCCAGTATGACTAGGATCTAACTAGTTTCTTCTGTTTCCATCATCTCCTAGGGAAATTCATTTCCCCCCATTGCCCATCACATCCAAGTTATCCTGACTCATTTTTATGTTGAATTTAGGAAATATACTGATGTTTTGGAAATAGGAGTATTAACTTACTTAACTCTGCTGGTTTTGCATTACTAATAGAGGAGAGAATGTCTTTTTTTTTAATTAAAAGAAAAAAACCTGATATAACTAAATACGCACAAAAAGACAGTAACATTCAAATACAGCTTTTCATAATGGAGGCGGAATTATAAAAGACTGAGAAATTCAGAAGATATTAAAAAGTTTTGATTCTTACTTCAGAGAAGGAATGCCATTTAAAATAGCAAACCTTAGAGTTTTAGTTTTTTTTAAAGCAAATTAGACCCAAAATGTTTTTAAAATGTTTCCAGTTAAAAGGGGAAAATACTGGGAACATATAGATAAGGGTTTAGGACTATATATATTATTTCATATAAAAATAGAACCTTTCTGAAATTTTGAGATGAGTGGGTTGGATTTTTGGAGGTAGAGTTATTTGTTGCTTTCTTCACTCCATTTCCTTTTATTTTTTCAAATGGCAAAACCACAGGAGTCGTGCAGGCCATGATAGCTTACCTTATTATTTTGCAACAGGATTCCTGTAAGATACTAGACGAAAATTCAGCTGACAAGTCACCTTGTCTTTGTCACAACTCATCATCTTTAGAAAGAGAAAAAGAAGCTAACACGGAAGCTGGAAGGTTTACGCATTTAAAAGTTTGTAGGCCTCAGAGACGTCGTGAAATACCATGCCAAAAAAAAGGAGACAAAAACTAATGGCTTAAGAAAATTTCTAAAACATTGGCATGTTCCAAACATGTACTCGAAGTATACCACCAAGAACTGATGTTCAAAGAGCAGTGGCTTGTGCAGTAGTTGAAAACAGAGAAGGTTTCATGTCTGTAGTATTTTGCTGTTGAAATACAGTAGAAATTTTAATAAGAGTTTCATTCTTCATAGGCTTTAAAATGCTCTGGGAGTACTAGACAATCCTATTATTAAGAGCTGCATTTTGCTCAAAGGATTCAGGAATTCTTAGCCTGCCAGCTCCTGAGTGTAGTGTAATTGTCATTAGAATTTGAACAAAAGGAGAAATTGTGGCTCTTTTTATGCACTGAAAATGGTGCTGTGTGATTCAAGTAGTGGCAGGTATTTCTGTAGGCTTCCCACAAAGCAAGAGATGTGCGTAACATGGAGCAGACCCTCATTCTATTTTCATTTTCCCATTTGGTAGTCCCAAATTATACTACACTGAAGCACTGTGTATCGTAACTGCCTTGAAAATCTGAAGAATAAATATAAATATAACTATGCTAGTCCAGAACAGTTCTTTGCTTTTAAAAATGGATGAATAATCCCTGATGAATTATTAGTTCTGGTAGGATTCTCTTCTTACTCCTTTGGGCGTTACCACTCCTCAAGAGAGGAACTTCAGTTTTGCATTTCTTAAGAATTACACATGGGAACAGTAAAACTAAGGAGCTTGACTCTATTGATATTTTTCTGTGCTTGCACAAAATTCTGGTGTTTTCTCCTGATAAAACTTTTTATGCTTTGTGTGTGATTTTTTCCCACCTAAAAAGTGAAAGAAGACTTCCAGCAAAAGTTTGCTACCAAACTGAATGATCTCCATATAGGCAAATTTATTTTCATCTAAATTGCTATGGGCACAGTCATTTAAATGACTTCTAGACTTAAAGTATTCTAAAGTACTTGTTGAGGAAGTATGTAGTCTTGCCATAGCACTTCACCACCTTTCAGGTGGAATGTTTTGGTTTTATTTTACTGATATATACAGGTATTTTGTGCTAGCGTTGTGTTACTGCAGCAAAGTGGGTTTTTTTTATTATTTTGGTGAGGGATACCAGCAGAAAAAAACACAGATTGGATTAAGGCTGAAGTCTTTTCAAAAATATTATCAATACATATGTTAATCCCTTAGTGACGGTTGTTGCTGTTTCTTCTGCTGACGGCTGACCTGTAGATATTCTTTTTCTTGTTATAGGGGAGCACAGGACATTGGAGATCTAATTCCAAACACTTCCAGTCTCGCACTTGGGCTCTCTCTTTTTTTTTCTTCACCAAATGCAATTCTGCCTCAAAGCTTTCCTTCAACTGAATACAATTAATAAGATTTGGTACTGGGGAAAACATAGTAAGCCCTGGCACAGCACACGTATGACACTACAAAACAACAACACTCTTAACTATAGTCTTCTCTGTGTAAGACGTTTATGAAACATGTCTGTAAAGATTTGCTGATATTAACATTGCTGCATAAGACTTTCAGCTGATTTAAGTCAGTTCTGAGATTCGGCATTCAAGGTGGAGAGTTGATGTTTAAATGTATGAATGGTAAAAAGGAAAACTGGTGGGTAATGCAGGAGATGAGGATCACAGATCAGTTTTGAGTAGAGCCTGGGGCTTGCCTAAAGCTGTGGCTCATCTGGCACTTTCTAACTCCTGTGAAGTGTCAGGTAGGGAGTGAAAAGTGGAGTGCCAGCAATGCCAGCCTGACTACTGTGAAAGGCTTTTGTAGGTGAAGTGACCCCATGGTAGCAGAAAGAATCTAGAATCTGCATGTTTTCCTGTGCTTAACCCATTCTGGTTAGTGCATATGTCATGCACAGAAGGGGAGGGAATCTTAATTCTGGCTCCATGAGGCAATTTGCTAAGAAATAAGCTCGAGATTGGAACTGGACTGCATTTCTAACGCTTACATCTATATATCTATACTGTTGAATAAAACAAATCTATGGACCTGACTGTTGGACCAAGTGGCATAGATTGTCAGTGGTCAAACTAGACTTCGTCTTGTGACTTCTCTTGCTGATATCCAGGAGGCTCGAAGTCATAATACGTGTGTGCATATTTGTGTACTTTTCTGCTCAAAGTTTCTGCAATAATGTGAAGAAGGTGGTGCAGCTTAGAAAATAATATTTTCAAGGCATGAGACTAGGGAGGTTGCATGCTTCAGGTGCTACATCTGTTACATCAGGGGGTGTAAGAGTATTGGAGGGTATAAAACCTGTTGCGATAACAGTGGAGGTGTGTAGAAAGCGAGGCAGGGTATAACCTCATATAGGCTTGCCTGCACAGTCAGTTGAGAACAGTTCCTGGTGCATGCTATGCTGCAGAACGTGTCTGGACGTTACTTAGGTGTCCTGGAGGCGGCTGGAACAAGCACAGCATGGATGAGCCGCAGTCTGCGGTCAGGATTGATCCATGTTTTAGTCTGAAACATAGACATCATACTCTCTGTGCAGAATAAAGCATGGTCTGTCCTAAAATGTATCATAGTTACAGATCAGTAAACAGCCTGTATCAGGAATAAACACCAAGAGGAGATGCTGTTCAAGAAAACAATTTTTCTTTAGAGCAATAGATATATAGCAGTAATGGATAAGTTTAGTTTGGAAAATAGAAGAAGAAACATCGAAGGAAAAATCCATCAGTTTAATGAGTTTCTTGGACATTCTGCCAGCAACAGTGGAGCAAATATCCCTCTATTCTTATGGAAAAAACCCCCGATATTGTGAATTATCTTATAATTATGAATGATGAATACTGCTTTTATGAAAAAGAACTGTAACATGGACAGCATGACTGGATTTCATTTGCAGATTCGTATCAGTAGGTTTTGCTGACACAAGGATAGTTCACTGAAGTGGTTACGTGCACTAGTGAGAGTAAAGCAGTGCAAATCCTTTCATCTAACAGAACTTCAGGTATGTTTGTCAAGAACAGGATGCACTTAATTCATTCACCTCCTTGTGTCATCTGTATATTGATAAGGAAATACTAAAAGAAATATAACTGAATACGTCAAACCCTTTTATCTATGCATGAGAGCTCTGCAGTACTATATTTTCAAGTGTTTTAAATGCTTTAATATGAAACAGAGCAAATATTTTTCTTTATTGCTTCAAGATAACAAGGGTTAAAGCTTGCACATTTCTGAGATATTAGATATGCTTCTTCTTATTTCTCAGTGTTCATAAACAAGGTTGAGGTGACATTTAAAGAATCAGGCAAGGTATAAGCTTAAACTAATTCTACTTGAATAGGTGGGAGGTATGTATGTGCATATATCAAATGCATAAATTTTCCTCTCTGTGTGGACTTGTACATGTATTTATATATGTATCTAAATGTACACATGCATAAAAAGATCCTCTAGTAGTGTGTGCATGTGTTTGTGTCTATAAACAGGTGCACACTGTTAGGTGAGTGCCTGTTTTGCAGGTCTGCAAGGGACTGATAGTGGGGTTCAGATACTTCAAGAACACAAGCAGTTAAACTAGTACGTGCCCATGCTTGTGAAATTTTCTCTCTGTCATGTTTTAAAGACTGGGAATATCTGAGCAGAAGTGAACATACAAGCAGAGAAAACATAAGAGGTAGTTTCAGTGAGTCTCTGCACTGGCATTCCGGGTTTGCAGGTGTCTCTTATTTTCAGTCCATTGTGTCCAAATAACAGACAGACTGTGGTGGGCTCACCGGGGTGGTGGGGTTTAGGATAATGCTGATAAAGTGTATTACCTCATGGCATAAGTATTTAGGGGTATTTGCAGTACAAGTCCTCCTGAAATAGTTTTGGAGGACCTTCCCAGGCAATGAGAAGCTAAGTGAGGATGGCTTCTGCTCATATAATTTTCTGGAGCCGTGAGAGTTATCAGCCCATCCCATTCAGTAAAATTCCTAAAGTCAAAACAAAACAAAAGAAGCTTTGGCAAGGTGTATGGCAAAGTTTATACCCTGAGCGGTGTGGAAGGCAGAAGGGGGCAGGGAAGGGAGGGGGAAGAGGCCCAGGAAGTTTTGGCAGTTGCCAGAGAGGTCACCGATGGACAAGGTTTGGGGATGACTCCTTCGCTGCAATTGTCTCCTGCCTTGCCGCCCAGTTTTCACCTCCGTGTCTTTCCTGATGTGAACGTGGCATCACCCTTGACAAGACACTTCATCCTTTTTTGCAGCATTCCTTCTTCTTTCCTCTTCAGCCAAAGTTTCCCATTTTCCAGTATCCCTTCTTAAACACCCGCAGTGTCTTCCTCTTCGGCTTCCTGAAGTCTCAGGTCACGCCTCTGTAGGACTGTGCAATGGTGCTGTTGAGACCTGTGCTGAAATAGTCCTCAAGCACGACAGGGTAAATTTTGAGACAAAAAATAATGCATCTCTTCAAACTCGAGTCAATTTAACATACTCCCTCCATACTCTCTTCTTCAGTAACCTTTTTGGTTAGCTATGCAGGAACCTTTTTCACTGCCTGTCTTTTTCGTCAAATACCTGTCTTAATTTCACTTTGAGTAACAGATACCTATTTCTCTTGTTTGAAATTTCCCTCATTGACTCTTTCCTCGTATCTTCTGTTATTTTTCTATCTGTCCACCTTGAATTTTAGAAAAGAGATGAATTTCAAGGAAGTGCTGAACAGTACAAGAATTATAAAGTGAATTATGCAAAGTGGAAGAGCCCGAGCCTACATGTGTTACTATAGATTCTGGTGGGAGTGCAAAAATGCTGAGAACTTCAATACTGCTCTGCCTAGAATAAGAGCTATATGTATTAGTTTTAAAACATTTTTGAAATTGTGTGCTATTTCTGAACTAGGAAGGTGTGCAAATTCAGAACTATCTGATTCCTTCTCCGAGTTGTTAAAACCCAGGGCTGTTCTGCCTTCTGTCCCTGGCAGGACCAGGGAGAATCAGAAGAAACAGGCGAACCTGGAGCATTAAATCCCAAGCGGTCGCCGAGGATCCAGGCTTGCGGCTCACGCTGCTGGGAGCGTGGGTGCGGGCTGGGCCTGAGGGTGGTTTTAAGGAAAAGCACGTTCTTCCAAGGGGAGATCGTTGTCCTCTCCATCCTGCTGACAGCCAGCAGCTGCCAGTCTGGCTTTGCAAGGTTTTGATATAATCAAAGCCGGCTTTGCCTGCATTCTACTGCCCTTGTATCCCAACACACTGTATAGCTGACAGCTTTGCCTGTGCTTAGTCTGGCTCTGAGGGTATGGGGGCATTTTTGGTAGCAATGACTATATCGAAAAGGGAAATAATATCTGATCTTATTACAACTCGGTTTTTAAAGTTTCTTATCTGGCAGTGAGTGGAAGCAGACAATGTGGGTGGCTGGTTTTTTTATAAGTATGGAAATCAGTCTGGGGAAAAATGCTGGCACAGATATTCCAAACCCTCTTTCCAATTAAAAAAATAAGAAAGAAATACAAAAAAAGTACAAAACAGGAAAGCAAACGAACAAGCAAACAAACAAACAAGCAAACAATCAACCCACAGTTTCTGTTCTTCATTCCGAGGACGCAGCTGGAGTCAGATTAAAGCTGCCATGGACTGAACCAGGTGATCTGAGCTTACAAAATGACATTGTCTGTTTTGTAAGTAAAATAAAGTATTAGAGAGCAAATGAAGTATTAAGGTGGCAATACTGGTTTACTTCAGTTCTTTAAGGCAGAAAATTGTGGGGTTTTAAGTGTTTTAAACTTTTTTATTCTAGTTTATCTGCAAAATTCCCCTGTTACCTAATACTAATTTTCTGTTATGTCAGATGTGATAGGAGTGATGGCTGAATTCTGGGTGAAATGATAAGTACTTGATTTACTTAAAATTTGGGTTGGGCTTAGGAAAGAATTTTGGAAAGTGGCTACAGCAGGGTCAGAAAAAGCTGGGAAGGCATAGCTGGGTCAGGCGTCAGTGAGGGCTGGCTGGAGCCAGCGGTGGCCCGTGGGGCAGCCCCACAGGGCTGGCCAGGGCGGGCAGGGCTGGGTGCTGCTCATGGGGCCCATCCATGGTTCCAGACGTGGGGAGCGAAGAAGCAAACCCGAGGTCCATCTCGGGGCTACCAGCAGAAGGAGAAGGGCTGGATGAGCTGGATCTGAGCTGCAGTGCATGTCCCAGGGGTCTCTTGTGGGGTGGAGGTCTGTCTAGGCTGTGAGGCCAGCTGGAATCGGGTTCCCGGGACCTTGGGCAGCCCAGGGGTCCCTGAGATGCTACTCCGTGCCAGGCTGGCCCTAAGGGCTGCAGGGCTTGGGAGACAGCTCCTCCGTGGGCGGGTGTCAGCAAATGCAGAGTGCCAGCTGCCTCTACCATTGCAGGGTGCAGACAAGATGCAATTAGTTCTTATCCCTATCTTACTGAAAGAGAAAAGATTAAAAAAAAAAATGGGGAGTTCTTCAAAGGGAAAGAAAAAGAAAAGACCACAGCCAGGGTTAAAAAGACACAATCCTTGTTTCTGGTTCTTTGCACGATTCCAGATTAATAGCCAAACAAAAATGTGAAATAAGCCATAATGTATTTTAGCTAAATCAATTTGTAATCATGCATGTTTTTCTTTATATAAACTTGTGTTTGAGCATCTTGCTTTTTACTGTTACTACTTCTACTATTTCTCAGTTTTTACTGTTAGAAAATTAATTTACATAAAGTGTATAAAAACACAAGGCAATTAAAGAAGAATCTGATTCTGGTTTTGTTGGCTTTTTTTCCTCTTTTACTTGTATCCTGGACTGCTCTGTTTCATTTAGTACTGAACTATTGGAGCAGCGTCCAGAAAAGCATCGAAGGAGGTAGCTAGCATCTGGTTTCCTTTATTTCTATTTGTTCCCTGTTTTCAAAGGACATTTGCTTTGGTAGTTTTTACCTGTGTTTCATAGTACTTGGAGGGGAAGAAGTAAAAGCAAGAAAGAACCCCTCTACTATCTCTAGAAGATGACAGGACTGAGTGGTGAAAAGAAATCTTATCCTTGCACTATTAGCAAAAGAATGTGAAGTCTTTTGAAATCGCCCAGTTCCCTGTCAAGTGATGTGCGAGGTTCCCTGCAGTCGAGCAGCTCGTGGCTGTGATGGTGCAAATGTTCGTCCAAGCACCTTACCCTGTTGCCTCACCCGTGACGGCTTGCTCAGGAATTTGGGTGTCTCCGTGCTTCTTTGCAGTTTGTGGCATAAGCACCAAATAAATGGGGAGCTAAAGCCCCTGTCGTCATCCCTGGAAGAAATCACAAATAACTTTTCATTTAGTGCAGTTATTAAGGCAGGGAGTGAGAAACATAACAGCAAGATGTTTATACAGCTCTTAAATCTCACTGCTCTTCTGCATAAATTCCAGCATCCCAGTGTAATATATCCAATAATTAAGAAGAAAAGTAATTATGTTTTAATTATTTTTGATACGGTCCTTTTGCTTGTAGTGATTAACTGGAAAAGTCTTCACCATTTTATGTTAAACAGTAAAATGAATGACATTTTCCAGCTGCTGGCTTGTCTCATGCTGCTGAACTGCTTCCGAAAGAAGGGGTACTCCTGAGCTTTGCGTTCCTGCAGTGACGGAGTGCAAGCCATGCACAACACGGATGTCAAAGCGGCGTAATTAAATTATGATTGCTTCTGTTCTATATTAATTAGGTGAACATGGATATTTCTTAAGGCCTGGTAACTGCTGTCTGTAGTTACTTTCCTTCTAAAACATCAGAGATCTAGCAAAATCGTTTAAAGTAAGATCTTAATGAAGCGGGTAAGAAAGAGGCCCGTTGAAATAAGTAACAGTCAGTATGCCAGACACGTTTGTTCTGTGCATGAACCAAAGCCATCTGGAAAGAAGACATGGCCTGACATGTTTTGAGCTTCATTACCTTTTGGAAAGGAACTCTTCACGTTTAGGAGGAAATGGAGAGATTTGGTTGTTTTTGCTAATTTTCATGCAAATTATAGAAGACAAGTTATAACAATTGCTATTTTGTATGTTAGAACTCTGTGGGTTTGTTGTGGACACACTTTAAGTGATTGAATAAACCTAATGAAGACTTGATACAGACAAAGAAAAGCTTTCAAAAAATCTATTTCAGATCGTTAACCAGCCAGCTAGATAAGGTGTGATCCAAAGTTTGCATCAGACTTTCATAATTCATACATGACAATTTATTTTTCCTGTGTTGCACAGTACTGTAATACGAAGAAAAATGTAGTGTGTTTAATTTCACTGCAGAAATACAAGTTGTAATCTCTTTGTGTTTTAGTTTTTACATATGACAAATCAGGAAAGAAAGATATTTATAAAACCCTCTGCTGCTGCAGTTGAAGGCAAACAATGCAAAATGTAGGCTTTTTTCTGTTTTTTAAGCACATTAATTTTGTCTGTCTATTTTTGCTTCAAATTTAGTTACAGTGACTGTGTGGCATTATTTCCCTGTGATGAGAGAAATAGAGCAGTAAATTAAGTAGAGGAGGAAATTTCTTTTTCTGTGGAACTGTTTCAACCATTGGATGCATTCTCAAAACATATGTATGTGTGTAAATGCAACCTGCAGTGCAAGCTTCGTGACATTGCTTGTGAATAAGTTTGTTAGACTTATGTTGGATATATTTAGATTATTTTCACTGTACAAGTGTGGAACTGGAAGGGAGAATAACTTTTTTTGTAGACTAATAATGTCCATTTTGTTGCCAGAAGCAAAGAAAATAACTTTGATAATATACTCTGCATTTTATATAGTCAATCATAATTACTTAAAAAGAAAAGTTATAATTCAGTCACTTATGGCTATCAGTTATTTAATACATTACAAGCCAGGAGGATTAGGATAGTATAAATTTACTTGTGTAATAGTGGCAGTCCTAGCTTGTGGAGTTCACTTTTGTGTAGGCTGTTCTTTACACATTGTATCTTACCTGGCCATCATCAGATGAAAATGCAAGCAGTAAGCAAATCAAGGTTTCTCCACTGAGAGTCCTCGTCTGCTGTCATGATCTATGAGAATTTTTCATTAGTTGGTAATCTGCTCAGCACCAATCGTTTTATCAGCTTCTGACTGACCCCAAGTTGGGTAAATGAATATGGATTTGCATGCAAAAAGTGATAGAAATATCATTTTAAAAATAGGCACAAGCATTTATTGTCAGGTTGTAGGTTCTGGAGTTCGAGGTGATGAAGGTCCAGAGAGATGTCCTAGGGACTGCTGATCTCAGTGCACAGCTGGGTTTGGAGAAGCCTTGGAGTCTACCTGATGGCTTCAGTCACCATTACGGATCACCGAGACACTAAACTCTGGCATTTTTACTCCACAGCAGTATTAGTTTGATTCCTTTTAGATATTTTGTAAACACTGATTTCAGTATTCCTAAATATGATCTTATTTGTTGACTATAATGAATAGAACACAGTAGCAATGCAACAAATGTGAATTGGTTTTCTTTGCTACATTGTGTTACAGGTTTGCCCTTTACTTGGTTAAAAAAAAATTTCCTCAAAGTTTTTGCAGTTTTGTTGGAGTTGGAGAAATAGCATATTTTCTATATTCAGTTATGATAGTGCAAGAGATATAACCTAGTTTATGACATCCTCACACCTATAGAAGTTTGAATTCAGAATGTTAGTTTCCTGTGAATCTGATTTAAACCCATGTCCAAATTGTTTAACTGGGCTCCCGTACTATACTGGTCCCAGCATTTGCAATCCTGATAATATGCAATCAGTTTAGACAATTTTTTCTTTATTATTATTTATTTTATTTTTCTGTTCTTTCATCAACTAAAGAAGATAATGCTGAATAAATTAAAATAAACACACTTTGCTGCTTTAATTAAACAGATCAGATAGTGTGATATAGAGGTTAATTAGCTGCTAACAAATTAATTTTGTTTTCTCACCTGGATATCTGCTTTGCAATTGATTGCATTTTGCCTTACAAAAAGCCATTTGCAGTCGTTTAGACTGTGAGGAAGTTACCGTGATGAGAAGATGAACAGTTTCCTGAACCTTATGGAAGACTATATTGACCAAAATGATAAATGACTTAAAAGATTGTTGTCTCTATCTTGCTTTTGACATAGAGGACTGGAGGAAGAATATAGAAGATGGTTGTTTGTATCTCTTTGTATGTGTAGCCAGTTCTTTTAAACTCATTAATTCCAGAAGAGTCTCCTTTTCATTTTCTTTCCTGTGCATTTGTGACACATGCAAGCGCATAAAATCTTAGATTTTTTTGTCATTCTTTGTGGAGATGGTAAGAATGCTGAGGGAGGTTTGGCTGGTAGGAGAGGGAGAGAACTTTTTGAACTGTTACTTTTTGTTATCCACCTACTAGGGTAGGCCAGAAGCATATTATAAATCTTTCTTCTGCTTGCATGGGAGTGGATATTGATTTTTGGTGTTTACATCCATTGGGATTATGAGTTTCTATGCACAACATGAAGCTTATGTCCATATGGGCTTGAGTTGGTGTAGTTGACTTCAATGAGTTTTGGCTCAGACTGAAATGAAATGTTTTGAAAAAGTCTGTGGGACATAATATGGGCTGAAGAGAGTTGTGTGCAAAGCTGATGGTATTTGCTGTGCTGCCTCTGTATCATAGTCTTCTTCCAAAAAAACTATCCACAATGTTTAAAATTGTAAAACAGTAATTTTAAAAATTTGGTAAAGGAGATAAAAGCCATTTAAACGCTGTTTTCAAGTGGCTGCAGGACTAGACAATCAAGTAATCAACTCTTAAAATAATTGGGATCATCAGGAGCTGCTTACCCTGCCCCACTGGTTACTGTTGCTCTGGTGGTTTGCATCAGGGATCCTACCACTGGTTTTCTGAATCCTCAGCTTACAGAGATTCGGAGCTGAAGCTGTGTTAATGCCTACAGCCTTATTTTTGTCATATAGAGCTGTTTTACTGAATATTCCCTGTCAAAGGTGGAAATAACTGCCTGTCCTAAGGGGTCTTCTCTGTAGTTGTACCTTAGATGTGGAGCTCCTGGCTGGTAGTTTAGCTGCTGGGTACACAGGATGGAAGTAAGTAAATAATGCATCGTTATTTCGAAAATCAATTACTGCTTTTTACTTGAGAGAAATTCAAAGTCCAAACACACAAGTAGATTGCAGACTGCCAGAAAATCTGCAGTCTTTCCCAATACAAAGCCTGTTTCTCTCTTTCTCTTCGCCCATTAAAGTCTACAGGGTAAATTCATATTTCAGAAATGACGGATTTCTCCATCTACTCAATACAGGCAAATTTCCTCACTTTGATCAGCTGAAAATAAATAAATAAATAAAATCTAATAGCTTGGAAGCTGAAGTCCTGCTGCCAATGGATGCCCTGATCCTCCTTTCCAAGTTATTGTAGACTTGTGGTGCTTACCTTAGTCAGCTTACCTCTTCTCTGAAAAAATGAACAGAACTACTCTTTATCAAAATGTTTAATTTATTGTCTAAGACATTTAGGTTTAGTTCAAATACAGTTCTGTTCTGTAGCCTGTTACTGTCAGTGTCTGTTGCATCGGGGTTTCAGTTCTATGTGAAAGTGAGCAGGAGCAGAAGGTAGAAGGTTTCATAGCTAACTGGGGATGGATAGCTTGATAGTCTTAGGTACAGAGAACCTTGTATTAACATGTCCAGTATTTATTAGAGAGAGAAATGTACTCTGTAACAATTTTGGTTTTAAGAACAAAGAAAATATTCCCTTTAAATTACTCTTGTTCGGCTTGAAGGCACTGCCAGTACCTACCAGCTGGAGAACCGATTTTTCCATTTTGTAGGTACATACAAGCTCCCATTTACCAAATGTTGTACCAATATGAAGGTGACTGATGAATACAAGAAGAAAAAATCTTCCATCACAGGTGTGTTGCAGCAGAGTTTTGAAAGGCTACAGGTGCAAAATGATGTGCTTTTGGCGTCTGTCCCCATACACAGTCACTGCGACGGGCTGAATTGTAGCTGTAGGTGTCGTACGTGGTTAATGTTTGCATATACTCTTGCATAGTCACACTTGTGGTTTTACTGTAGATGAAAATATAATCCTTGAAATTTTCAGTTTGACTAAAATGAGAGTCATTCTGTGATATAATCAGGTATACCAGAGAGTAATATCATTGTTTTTACATCATTAAATCTTCAGTCACTAGGTTTTCTTTCCTGCATGAAATATTTTGCCTTTGGTATTTCGCAATAAAAAAATACTTAATTGATTGTCGTATATGATTTGTTTTGTCCATCAGGTGCACTAAAAAACAAAAAAATCCCCGAACTTGAAAGCAATTCATAAAGATAAAACTATCCTTACCAGTAGGAAAATTAACAAAATTCCTGTGTCAAGTTACCAGTTATCTGCATGTCCAACAGAGATTGCTGTCTGATCACAGGCCATTGAGCTATAGGATGTCTTTAAGCAGAAATTACTCATGGATTATGTTGTATTATTTCAGAAGAACAGAAAATTCTGTAGATTCTGATTTAAGTGTGTGTTTGTGTGACATAAGTTTCTCATCAGCTTGGGGGCTGCGTTACATTTAACCTGACACACCCAACCATTGTTTGGCTTTTAATCCTACAGCCAAATTGTAGTTAGCATTTAAAGTGCATTCTTAATTTTTTCAGGAAGTTAAGTATCATCCTGACATCTTAAGCAGTCCAATGGCAGTTTCTTATAACAGTTGTTGTGGTGAAAATTAGCTGAAGACTGGGGAGTTTTGTTTGACGTGGGAAAGTTTTTCCTCTTCCTTACAGTTTCTATGATCAGTTCTAGAGATTTGAAGACAGGAGTATCCTTGCTAATATATTTTATGCTTCTTTTTGGGGCTGTGTATGCAACCTTAATACACATCTTCACTTCTTTCTAACTAAATGTATAATGTAGCATAATATGGACACTGGGGGATGAGGGGGGGGGAAGGCTACCTATTGTACCCTGTAATAAAATAGCAGAGTTTTCTCCTGAGCTTTGAACATGATATAAAAAACCACTTCTTATTCAGCTTTACAAATTATAATTTGCACAAGACAAATTAAATCAAGAGTGGTTAAAATCAGCATGTAATTGTATACTGTCACAGTGCAAAAAGGAACACAAGATTATGTGGCTCTGTGAAGCTCATGTGATGGAGTGAGCCAAGCGATGGTCGGGCTGTTCCCCAGGCACAGAGTTAGCCAAGACCTGCCCTGGCCACGGTGCCGCTGAGTCAGCAGAGCCCAGCCTGGGTTATGTGGGACGTGTGCTCAGGGCTGTCGCAGTTCTGGGCTCTGGGCAGGGGTTTGGCACTGCTGTGGGCTGGTCCCACCTTCATGCTTGGCTTTCCTGGCATGTCAGACAGCCACGTGGCAACGTTTCCCTTCAGTCTCTGATACCGGGTCAGGTGTCACAAGATGCCAGTCAAAGCAGTCTATGACATGATCATGTTTTTCTGGCATCTGAGATGATCTCTTGTCATTCACTGATGCACAGCTGGTACCAAGGCTCATTACACCACCCCATGTTTGCACAGCCATCTCCGCCATAGCTCACCACGCCCAGCCATGTGCCCTTGACCATGGCTCGTTGGACTTGGCCCATGGTTAAGGCAAGGTCATGACACTCCTGTAAGTGGTAAGTATTCAGAAGCTGTAATAGCATAATATGTGATCTCCTATTTGTAAAGCATATTTACTGTTATAAGTATTTTCATATTATGCCTGCCTTAAGCCATCAAAAATACAATGATTTCATAGAATCATAGAATGGTAGAATGGTTTCGGTTAGAAGGGACCTTAAAGATCATCTGGTTCCAACCCCCCTGCATGAGCAGGGATGTCTTCCACCAGACCAAGTTGCTCAGAGCTCCATCCAGCCTGGCCTTGAACACTTCCAGGGACAGGGCATTTGGTAAAATAACTTACCTCTCAACCAGTGTATATAAGATATGCATTTAAATAGGTTTTGCATTTTTAAAATATGTGCTATCTTAATGTATTTCTTCACAAAAAATTCAGGTTTGATTTTTTTTAGTTTTATTTTCACTGTATTAGTTTCTGATTTTTAGCTGGACCATTCGAATTAAATGTATTTCACAAAATATGTCGTCAGTCAAAGTGAGGAAGCAAATGTTGGTTTTCTGTATGGTAAAAAAAAAAGAGGGGGGAAGACAAGGTGAGAGCAGAGCAAGTGTCCTTTCCATTTGCTAATTGTGACTTAATTGATCTCATATATTTCGCTATCATTGATTATTACATATTGAAAAGAATGACGTGTTCAATGATAGGAAGTACCTCAATTTACGGGGGTGAGCGGCTTTGTTTTATGGGTCCTAACTCTGTGAAGGTGCAAAATAGGGTCCAGACTTCTCAGAAATGTAAAGCCTGAGGGTTCTTCAAAGGCCCTTATAGAAAGAGGATGTTAAGGCACTTAAGGAATATTAACATTGGAAACTCAGGTACTTCCAGAGATTCAGATTCTTCCAAGTTTAGACTTCAATTAACTTTGTCATGATCTCGGTTTTTAACTCGGATGCCTAAACTCTGTCCACCATCAGCACTGCAATCTTTGGATCTAGCCTCAGATCAGAATCCCTCAGGATTGATGTCAAGGGCTTGAAAGTGCATTTTTTGTATAGTGTATTTTTATCTGGAATCTGTATCTTTACATTACTCTTATCTGATAAGCGATATGTTTATATGACGGTATTATGTATTAGTCCACTTGTCTAACATGCAGATGATTAATAAATTACTCTATTTATCACTCTGATGCATCTGTGAATGGACAAGTGACCATCTCATGAAACCTGTCTATAAATTCGAAGGTTTCCAGATTGGTAATTTCAGTGAAGGAATAACCTGTTAATGAATGCTAAGTAAGTTGATCTTTCTCACCTTTTAAAAGAAAGTCTATTCTAATACAAAGAGTATGCAGCACCTTTAATCCTCCTTTATGTTATGTCCTGTAATCTCCACCTTCATCTTTTCATTCCAATTATTAGTCTCAGTAGAATCTTGAGAAAAGCCCTTTACACAAATCTGATGAAAAAGGCTTATCATAAATTATAGTGCAGACCTGGAAGTTTTTAATTAATATACAAAATTTAATATTATGAGAAAGTAGCTTTTTAATCAAATTATGTTTTGGGGAGGAATGTCTAACCCAAGTGACTCATTTGCCCATATTATGGGTAATATGGGGAAATATTTCTAGATGAGGATGTTACTGAACTGTTCAATATTTGTCATTTTTTGGTTTAAAATAGTTTGATTTTTAAAAGATCTTGTTTCTAAGTCCTGTTTCAAGATCCTGTTTTAAATGCACTATCTATCTATCTAACCCATTTCTTACAGCTGATGTTCAGACACAGACAGTAATAGCAACTGTTTTACTATGTTGCCTGACTTTGTGTTCACTTTAAAGACAGGAGGTAAATCAGTATTTCTACTCACGGATAATGGAGGGGAAAAAAAAGTTATTAGCTTGTAATCTCCTTATTTTATCTGTGCCATTTCACTTATGTAAAATAACAAAAGTATGACAAAAGAGGTTGTAGTAGTTGGCTTTCTTTCCTTTTTTCCTTATTTTCAGGCTTTTATTCCCGAAAGTAATTCTCTTTAGAAATAGGGGTCATTTTCTATTTGTGGTAGGCCATATTTAGCTTTCTTTCCTAAAGAGTCTAATTGTGCCTTAAACTGCCTGTCAGACTATATAAGGGATTAAACTAAAACCACGTGGATTATTTGTCATGGTATTTATTAGTTTGGGTTTAAATCTTAATTACCCTAAAGGTATTAGAGTGAACTTCTTTTCATGTACATCTTTATCCAAGGAGATACAAGAAAAAGTTTTTTAAAACTAAAGTAGATGGCTTTTACCAACACTTAATGAAATACTTTTTTAGCATTTATAGGCATTTACACTAATTTCATACGGTGTGTCTATGAAAGATGAAATAAACCAGTATTATAATTATTATTATTGCTGCATGCTGAGCAACAGAACTCACAGTTATGTCACCAGCGTTCTGTGTCTTTTCAAAGTGTGGGGGACTAGTATGATTTTAAAATGTTCTCTAATTTTCTATCTGCATTTTAAAGAATGTATTTTTGAGCTGAACAGTCAAAACAGACATATATTTATAATATGACTTGCTTTTCCTTGTTTTCTGATTTCTTAGTCTACCACATTACCTGCAGAACAAAAGAATCCTTGTAGGTATCACTACTAGCAGGTCAACTGTAATATAAAGGAGCTTTTGTACATTGCCCCTTTTTGGTTGCTTCAGCAAATTTTGTATAAAATACTTAGAAGTTATGGGAAGTGTGCCGTTTTAAAACAAAATTCAAATAATCATATATGGCCTTAATTTCAGATTTTAAAACATGCACTAATTATTATGCAGTAATATATATTTGCAGTATAATCTACTACACTGATTTTAGGCTGGCCTCCAGTGGTTCCCTGAAGAAAATGTTTGAAATATGGAGACCTTTAACAAAAACTCTTCCATTTTCTTTTCTGAGAGAGTTCATTATCTTCCAACATCTCTGTAGCAAATAAAGTCATGGAACACCGTATTGTTTTTTTTGCTTTCACTTTTTATCTACAATTGTTTCACAACTGCTACTTTTAGGAAAAAAGGGTGATAATGATGTCTGTCTAAATTAACACATTGCATAAATTTCTCTACTATATGAAAAGCTGTAGAAAATTGATTTCTCCCCCCCCCCC
>Ga0065711_1027980_pt1 | contig 44476 bp, 23 predicted proteins | sample Hoacrofraction12_FD_59098 | JGI IMG/M metagenome (GOLD analysis project Ga0065711, IMG submission 59098) | Hoatzin crop microbial communities from Cojedes, Venezuela - Epithelial fraction 12 v2 (version 2) | ecosystem: Host-associated > Birds > Digestive system > Esophagus > Crop | place... | reverse complement strand
TTTTTTTTTTTTTTTTTTTTTTTTTTACTGTTTAAACCTTTGCAGCAATGTCAGCTGTTTACAAACACAGTTATGTGAAAAGAATCGCCTTTGTCTTAGATATTTCTGCTGCAGGAAAAATGTCTCCCAGGTGTCCAAAACTGTATAAAATAACCCCCCTTCAGGATTCCAAATCTGTCATTTCCTACAGCACAGTGGGATTTTATCGGAAACTGGTAAAATCATTAAGTTGTCAGTCCTGAGCTATTGCAGAGTGACAGGATAGAAAGTCTCATAATGCAGCAAGGTAACCGTAGAGTAATGCTTAAGTAACAAGCAGGAACATTTGACTAACATTAGAAAATAAATTGTGTGAACTCTGGTCCAAGTAAAATATATTCTCAAATATCTAGCCCTTCAGCTGGGGTTGTAGCTTGGCTTTCACAGTGCATAACGGTGTAAGTTAGGGAGATTACGCTGATTGAGCTAAGAACAAAAAACTCATTTCATTTTTTGTTGTTGATATTCTGAAGGAAAATATGTGTGCATGTGATGGCATACAGACCAGCCAGCTTATTATTCTTTCTATGAATTGTCTCATTTATACAGGGCTATAATCTGCCTTGGAACTGCAGACTGACATTTCTTGCGAGAAGCAGTTTGCTCATTATGTGTGGAAAGAAATTCAAGATAAGCTTTCATTAAAAATAGCAAATTGAACAACTTAGGCGTACTGTAGGGCGTGATTTAGGGCTAAGAGCTATGAATTTATTTGGTCAATACAATGCGTCAGCTCACAGTATATATTTGGAAGTAGCGTGGACAATCTGCAGGGATTTCAACAGCACATTGTTGGTGAACCTAGCTGCAGGCAGGGAAAAAAACCACTGCAGGCAAGGAAAAAGGCCACTGCAGAGTAATGACGTACTGATAGCTATTGGTGTTTGCTCAGCTCCTGTAATCTAAATCAAAATATAAAGCAAGGCATTTTTAAAAGTGACGTTTGATTTAAATGTGCTGTAAAACTGTACCACACATCTAGCTGAAACGTGAGAAGCTGATATGTACAATTTGGAGATTATTCTTCTGAAAATTTGTTTTAAGGAATAACTAACCTTCAGTGGGTTTGGTTTTTTTTGCAGCGCATCTGTTATTAATAAATCACTGTGGGGAAAATTCTTTGCTAAATAAGGAATAAAATAAAAACGCCTTTTTAAATCAGCACAAATTGTTTGATGGTTTTAGTGAAAGCTTTGGTTAGACTTTTAGAGATTACAAATAAAAATGTCATGATTCGCTTTAGTGTAAATGATTGAGATGGGTAATGAAGCAACCTTGTTGTCTGGGGTTGATGATTTGGAGATAATGGAGAGGAAGACTGCTTTAAGTGCTGATGATGCCTGGTACTTCTCTGAACATCAGCTTGGTCCCACTGTAGGTATCCACATGTTTCACCGTTATCACTGTGGAGCAAACATCCCTCATGACATATCAGCCTAAGGGTTACCTTAATCAGGCCGACTTGGTTACCCTTTGAGTATTGTTGAGCGGTCAGTTATTATTTTCAACTAGTAATCTCAGTGTTTGTAGTCCCAGCTTTTGTAATGTGCTTTTTATCAAGTTCAAGCAATATGTTTAATGTCACGGTCAAGCCCCTGAAGGAATGCTATTTGCGTTCGCAGGGAGCAGCTCTCTGTTCAGATCATGAGTAGGATATGGTATGAGCCAAAATAACTGCAGTTTCAAGGAGTAAAGCAAGCAAATGTGAAAGAAACCCTACCCAAATCTGAAGAACTGATTCTTTGTATGAAGTGGTCAATTAGCTCGCTCTCTTTTAATATCCACATCTTGGTATTCATGATGTTGATGCAGAATGTACTTGATCAGTGGCTCCGCAGCATCCTGTGATCCCAAGTGACCTAGTAATATACAAGAGTTCCAGTCTTCGATATATATTTAATCAGAAATTATATTTAATCAGAAATTATCATAAATATTAATTAATATCATAATAAATATAATAATATAATAAATTAAAATATATTTAATTAAATATTTAATGTGGTTGGGGACTACAACCTTGTAATATTCAGCATGTTTGTGTGTGTGGCTTTTGCAGGCAGCATCACTGACGGTGGATTCCTGCTCTGAGGATCAGGAGCCAGGCTACTGCACTGTTAGCAATATGGCTGTTTCTACTGACTGGTAAATAATTTTTCATTCTGTGGGAGGTGTTTTTTGAATGAAATGAAAAGTAAAATGAAAAAAGAAATCACCCTCTAAAGCCAGGGAAATTTGGAGTAATGATTTCCCAATGATTTCCCAATGATTTCCCATTTCCCAATGAATCATTTCCCAATGATTGCATGCCCTTAGCCCAGCCTCAAGCAAGGGATAGATACCTTCGCTGCATTCCTTCAGAGGCATGCAAAGGCAAGGCTCCAAAATGATGTTTTCGCCCACCTTTGCAGAAGCAAATTAAAATTTCTGCGCGTACTGCTGCTTGCTAACTCAGGCTACATTTCTGCATGGAGTTTATTCAAGGCAAGGGATTTCCTAAAAAGTCCTCAATTCTCGACTGCATCTCTGTCCCCAGACTTTGGGGTCACATAAGAAATGTATGGCCATGGTTAGTCTGGGTACATGTGGTGTAAATGGGGGTAAGACTTATGGCCTAATGCTATGAGATTTCACATGATAATCTAGACAAATCAGAGTATCGGATACAGTGATACACAAATGTATTTGTTATAATCAACTGGCTCTTAAATATACAGCACAACTCTTTGACAGTTTGGTCTACGATATTTAGGGCTACAAATCTTTAACAAAGCCTCCTCCACTTGTACATTTTGAGTCATATCTGTCTTGCAAAAACCAGGCTCAGACTCAAAATGCTATTACTCTAGTAGCACCGATATTTCACTCCAGTGTTCAGTTTTCAGGTTTTGATTTGGGGGTCTTGTATTTATTTATTTAAACTGCACCTCTCATTTCTTATAAAGGTGTAAAAAATACCTCATTACAGCTTTCTTTAAAAAAAAAAATTAGGACTAAGTACTTTGATGTTTTGAGTAATTTCCAGATGTCATATTTTATGGTCTGCATTTCTTAAACATTGACCAGTACTGAGAACAAACCTTATTCATTGTCTTTACCATATATAACTCAGAAGCCTTGCTGTTGCATCTTTAGATCCTCTTTGGAGATAACAATAACTTTAATTCCAATCACTTTGGCTAATTTCTTACAATAATTGCAATTGTATTTCCTGTCACATGCCGTTTCCCCACTAGCAAAGGCGTTGTATCGTTGTAAAATAATTAATCCATCTTCCAGCTATTTAAATATAATCTACAATTTAGATGATAATTGAGTAAAAAACTTTGTTTATTATCATTTCACGTATGCTGATCAGTCAAGTGAATAGAAATTTTGACACGCAATAACGGAGAGAATTTTACAGTCATACCCATTATAACTGTTAGTTCAAGTGCTACTGATCTCCTGTCTCCCCTTCTAAATGCAGTTTTGGAGGAGGAATTTTAGCCTCAGACAATAGCTGATGGGTACAGTTCCTGTGAGGTCATTGCTATCTTAATGTCTGGTACTGATAAACTATTTTTCTGACTCTTTTGCAGGACTCTTGATGTACAACCAAATCGAGTTACTGTTGGTGGCATCAGGTCTGTAGAGCCCATCCTGCAAAGGAGAGGACAGGTGGAAAGCCATGATTTTGTGGGCTGTATAATGGAGTTTGCAGTCAATGGACGTCCCCTGGAACCCAGCCAGGCTTTGGCAGCTCAAGGAATCTTAGATCAGTATGTCTGCTATATATGGTATCAGGTGGACTGCGTTTACAATAAAGGAATCCGTCATGAAAGTCAAACACTATTCCATTCAGACACCGTCAGACACTTCTTGTGAAAAATGACTGTAGAATATGTTGTAAAGTGTGAAAAATGTAGGAAGAAAGTGAATTTGGATGAAAGAAAGGTTACAGAGGCTTCAAAAAAGCAACATCGTATTTCTGTTGCAAATTACTATTAATGTTGCTTTGCAGGCTGAAATAGAGTAGCCCTGTTATTTGGTTTCTTTATAAATTCCACCTGGGTTTGACTGTACTCATACTGTTTGCTAACCCTCTACTCCCTCTTATTTCTTTTTAATCCACAATGTCTGTTCTATCACTTTGCCTCTCAGGTATCACTGAATTTCCCTCATATCCTCTGAGTGGTCTTTCAGAAATGATAGATTATCTGATTCTATTGTTTTTTACATGTCAGTATTTGAAGTCACAGTTGTAGCAATAATATCAGTCTTGTGTCCAGATTTACTAGCTCATCCTTCCTCTTTCAACCCCCAAGTTTGCGCTGTTCGTTGTGATATGAAGTCTCTGAAGGTCTGCAGCATAAAAAGCACCAAAAAGAGTTTCTTCTTCTCTTGCGTAAGAGATAATAAGAAATTCACTGTCTCTGAATTCCGTTCTCTTTCATCTGAAACCTGTGATCTGTTTAGAAACGTGAGCTGTCTGTGGAAAAGAGCCTCTCTATTTTCGCATCTCTGGGGGGAAGAAAGGGAGTATCGTGCAAACACAGGAAGCTTCCCAGCACGTTTGCTCCCCTTATTTTTGTGCACATTCTTCAGCATCGACTTTTGTGATTTGTTTCAGGTGTCCCAGACTAGAAGGTGCTTGCATGACCAGCCCCTGCCAACATGGTGGCACCTGTGTTGATCACTGGTCATGGCAGCAGTGTCACTGCAAAGAGGGACTGACGGGAAAGCACTGTGAAAAATGTATGGAGCGGGTTTTACTGTCTTTCTCTTTAATACACACCTAACTATGGTTTAACCAAATGTCATTAAGAGTTTCTTTTCAGGAGCATGGGACAATAAATTTTATAAAATAATGAAAGCAAGCAGCGTGCTTGCCTCATAAATAATTTTGAAGGAGAAGTCCACAATGGACTATTGTCCTTTCATGAGCTAAAAATAGCAACAAGTTATATTTATTATGTTTTCTGGTCTGTATATCACATCAGGTAAATTGCACTCATTTAAAACTAATGCTTCCCAATAAATGTATAATCGGTAACTAAAATAAAGCTATCCCAAAGGAGGGATTTGTCTGTGATGGAGAGGTAAGAGGGTAAAGGAAAACCCTTCCCTTTCCATAAACATTGTGTGCATGTGCTTATGGCTTCTCCAAACTGTAGGCCCTTTTATCAAATGACCGTCAGATTATATTCAAGAAAATATGGTAAATGTAAATAAAAGCAAGCCATTTACACTGTAGAGTTATTAACTTGCATATGGATAGCACTGTAAATCAATACGGGATTGTCTAGGAGAGCTAAGTGGTTTATTTCCATGTAGTTCTTGTATAATGACTGGGCTTTGTTTTCTTACATGTCTCATTATTGTTTAGCTGATTTATATGCTTTTATTACACCGGTTTACAAAAGAATTTAGCCATAATTTTAACAGCATTTGGTAGTCAATGCTCTGCTGGTTTTTATTCTTTTTTTAATGCCATAACAAATAGAAAGTCATTATCTCTGCCCTGAAGAGCTTAGAGTTCAATATATCATGAAACCCTGCTTGCAGTAATGGAAACAGTAACATCCCCGGGAAGGAATTACAGTTCTGAGAGCCAAATTTTTTTCCCTACTCCCTCACTTGTTCCCTAGCGAGTTTTAATTTACTATTGACTGATAGCAACCATAAATTACTAGTACACTCCCCCTCTCAAACACACATTCTGGTTGAAGCCAAAGAATAGAGGGGCTGAAATTGCCATTCACTCCTGCTGTCCCCCCGACCTGCTCTGAACTTGATCTCTGATCTGAAAGAAAATGGTCGTTATTAGGCAGATGATCGCTGTAGCTGTAACGAGCTGCACACTCAGTACTTCCCCGTCCTTGTCCCAGATATTACTGCCGACACTGCCTTATCGCTAGAAGGCAAAGGACGACTTGACTACCACATGAGCCCAAACAAGAAGCGAGAATACATGATGAGACACGGCACTCGAGGCGCCGGCCTGGGACCCCCGAACGCGAACCGCTTGGAAGTGAAGTTCAGGACAAGAAGTGAGAATGGCATTTTAGTTCATGTCCAGGAAAGCAGCAACTTCACTACTGTTAAGGTAAGATTACAGCTAATGCTGAGTTTGATTTGATTGGACTGCCTCATGCATAGTGATCAAAATCAGATTTTTCCATTACTCTTGCTGTTTCCTTCTTAAAATATTAGGTCTTTAACTGAGGCTGGGCACTGCTCCAGTATCATTCATCTTCTCAACAATTCTCTTGCTATTTGCCAAGGTATCAGAAGATCTTGATGGCTTTTTATCTTATCAGTTTTGTCTAGACTCCAAAGAGTGACTGTTTTAAGGCAGCAAGAACAGTACTTATTGCCATATTTGTTATTATCATTAAGTTACACTCTACAGAACGAATCGTTTCATTAATGGTCTTTTATCTTCTGATTTTTCAGGCCTTTAATCCAGACCTTCCTTCAGCTAGCAAACAATTGCCAAAAAGGTTTCATTAATTCCTACTAGCGTGGCTCATGCTTATCAAACTAGGAAGTGAGGGATAACTTGAATTCATGGTTACCCACAGACCAGTGTCAGTATCAAATTATTCTGAGATGCATAGCTGAATTAGTGCTTAAAATGCCATAATTTTGTTTTTTTCCCAAAGAGTTTATTGCTGCAGAAGTTACCTTTCTCAAGAGAAAGCGATGGTTCAGTTCCTGGCTATGACTCAGTCCATTTACTCATAACTCTAAATGAGTACAGCAGTGATGTTGGCAAGCCCCTTTATTGGGTTGGTGTAAGCTCCAAGTTTCCTTGACTGCTGTAAGGCTTTCCAAGTTTTTTCCCTGGCTTTTAGAGAAACTCATACAGAAATTCACACTTTCTAAGCTTCAGCTCCATGGATATTCTCCACCTGCTTGATCAGAGGTACAGAGCTTTCCTGACACACCGGCTGCGTTTAAGAAGCAAGTCTGCATTACTTCCCTGGCATATGCTTTTACCACATTGTTTGATAGGAAGTTTTTGTCTCAGTCGTATTAGCAGATAAGATCTCATTCTTTTGAGTTCTGGAGAGAAAAAAACCAAATACTACCATTTGCTCCCTAGTAGAGTTTGCTATATAGCTCTACAAGCCCTGTTAAAAAAAAAAAAAAAAAAGGAAGAGACAGTTGCCTTTCCTGGCTGAAAGCACTAGCGGTGTGTTTATGCAAACACTCTCATTATTGTTAATATTGGTGAAGTTGTACAAGCAAGCAGAGGTTGTCAAGTCCCAGACCCAGCTGTGCAAGGACAAAGAGTGGAGGTTTGCCTAGTAACAGATGCAGCAGTTTGAGGAAGGAGAGATAACATCACTGTGCTGATTATTGCTGAGAAGTTCCCAGATGATGCTAGTTAATAAATCTGTAGTACTTTAACTGTAGTTAATACGGTATGGCTTCTGTGCCGCCACTCATCACCGAAGTAGGTATCGCAATGAGCTCTTCCCTCAGCAATGGCCCAAGATGTCAGTGAAGCCAACCCACGTGTAAGTCTCCCTGGCATCTCAGTCCACTCCCAGTGCAGAAGATGAGCTTTAGGGACTTCTGGTTACAACTCTCTTGTCAGTCTTCAAAACTGACAACTTTATAACTTGATTTTGGGGTCTTTTAATACGCTTGTTGTCCAAACTGCAAGCATGCAGAGAAAACCTGCCATGTGTTTTTTGATATTAAACTGTGCTAGGGAAAAGGTACAAGTCCTGTGGCTACTTCCATGCCTCCACATTTTTCCTTTTGTAGTTAACTGGTTTTGGTGTAGCTGGGTTTGGGGTAAAATCAGACAAGTGATAATAAATTAGACCCACTGAGTTTGCGAGCAGCTGATTCACTAAATGACGGATGTAAACTCCCTCCAAAGAACCCCAGAGAGGTCTTTATGATATAAAGGGATCCTTAATCCAGGAAAGATACAAAACCTAGCAGATTAAATTAAACAGTGGTCAAATTCAGATGGAAAATTCCCCCCCCCCCAAAAGCACAAAAAGGAAGAGGGTTTGGGATTCCTTATTACTAAATCTTTTTCACAGCTTATTTTCCTACAAATAATACACATTGCAACTAATTCAGTTAGAAGTAATGGGATAAATACAGCAGGTTAAAGGCGAAATTGCTTGCCTTGTTTTAGCTGAAAATCTCATCTGAAATCAGATTAAATTAGCATAACGGGTGCTCTAAGATCTATAAATTGTACGGATAAAGAATGTGGGATACATGTTACCTATATGAGCTAACATATTCATGTGTTAGGGTGGTGAGACCCTGGAACAGGTTGCCCAGAGAAGCTGTGGATACCCCATCATTGGAAGTGTTTACAATCAGGTTGGATGGGGCTTTGAGCAGCCTGGTGTAGTGGAAGGTGTCCCTGCCCATGGCAGGGGGGATGGACTAGATAACTTTAAAGGTCCTTTCGAACTCAAACCGTTCTGTGATTCTATGGAACATGACAAGTTGCAGGAATAAGTCAGAAAGTAACTCATTTAAATGATACCTCACCCAATGGACTGTAAATCTGTAAAGGCTAGTGCTCAGATTTAAGACAAATAAGAAGCAATTTGTTCAGTAAAGGAGACTCAGAATATTAGTAAAGTGGAATCATCCTTGTAGTTATGAATATGTTTACTTTAGTGCTTCATTCTTTTCATTGTATTCTATTTGTCAGTTGCTCTGCCATTGAAATAAAACCCAGGAATGAGTGTTACTCAATATTGTCAGCATCAGCATTTGTTTCAAATTTAGAAATATGCTGTGCTTCAAGGAACTGAGAACATTCCTTGTTTTTTCCTGGTTGAAAAAGTCATGTGCCGGTCTTGTCTCTGGAAATTTTATTTTCCAAATACCACTAGTATGTTATTTATGAGTCTGTTTAGCATTAGTCACATGCAATTTTAAAGAAACAGAAATAAAGCTAAAGAGTCGTAAGTCAGTATGGAAAATATCAGTTGCTGACAGGTAAATAATTCTACAGTTCTTCTCTAATGTGGGATTAAAAATTATAATTCTGTGCTTAGTCTTCCCATAAACTTAGAGGATATTGCCTGATACAGTATATTTCTTTTCGTTTACATAAAAACCAAAATACAAGGGAGTATTTTCATGAAGCATAAAAGACAAAAGAGAACTAAAAAACCAATTACAGGTTACAGACATAAATATATGTATATATTCAGCCCATTCAATCTTTTTATAAATACTTTTGATTGTGGTAAATGGTGTTTCCCATGTTATAATAGTTTGTGTGACTGCATTTCCAAAGGTGGGATTTTCTTTGGGCTGTGTGATAATTTAGATGTATGCCACCTGCGTTTGCCAGTAAGAAAAGCATCCTATCTTTGAGGGACAGCTTTATCAAAGAGTCCCTCAACAATACATTTTCAAATAGTCCAAATTACTGCATTTATAAATGAAGTGCGTGCACATATTAACTATTGTATTTCGTGATCCAAATAGAATACGTGCTAGATACATTTAGTTCAGGCTGCTGCCAAGACACGAGCGTGGTCTTACAGCCGTATTAAAGCTGATCAGTACGAACAAAGTCCTCAGCTTACATCACTAAAGAAGTAAATCCAGAGCATTTAAGAGTTTCTGGAAACGAGAGCAGCATTCTTGTAGCCAGTGTGTCACCTCACAGTTCTTCCCAGGTGAACGTTATTTTTCCTGGAACAAAGCATGCGAGGCTTAGAGAGCTTTCAACAAGCCTGGGGCTTCGACCTCTCCTGGACTATGTGTGTGCGCGTTCTGCACGTTTGTGTTACAGATCACGGTCCGACCGAGCTGCAGCGAGGAACGCAGGAGAGAAAATAGTCATCTTGTTTAACACGTGTGACCAAACGAGCAGAGTATTGAAGGAAACTTGCAACAAGTTGCAGAGCCACCCTATAGGAGGTGTACGCAAGTCTGTACACCCTTAGGAGGTCAGCTTATGTGCCAGACTCCTGTGCAATGTTTGAGAAGCTGGCAGGTTTGGATGCTGAGTTTTTTTAAAACTCTCATAACCTAAAATGCAGAATTTACACTGATCTCATTTTGGGATCATCTAATGTTGAGCTAATAAGAGGTTTGAAATCCTGCATCTCATGATTCAGTAGAATTGCGAGGCGTCATTCCTAGAGGAAAAGCCAAAATTTTTTCATGGAATTTAATAGTATCTTTTTTTCCTAACAGCTCACAAGTTTAAAAACAGTTTGCTCAAGTTAGCACCATTTGAAAATTCACACAAAATAATACACTTTACAGCTCTTCAGAAAGTTTTCTAAATTACAACTGTTTTTCTGCAAAATGCAAATTAGCTGCAAAGCCAGCTAGGAAATAGGAATCTTCTTCAAGTCGTGCCATGCCGTATATTATTCCTACTGTGTCATAATGAAAAATAGATGCAAGTTTTTTTTGGAAAGGACAACATCTGTTTACTCTGCAGAGCATTTTCCACACTTGCACTGAAGAAGGACAAAGAATTACTCTTTTACTGGTTAAAATGTTTTGTCATGTGGGTGCCCTATTGCTGGCCTCTCAATAGGTTTTTCTCTTACGAGATTAGCTGGGGAATTACTGAATGGCAGCTCTAGGTTTTGTACAGATGCAATGATGTGTTTATTTACAGCCAAATTTTTAATCTTAAATAATTAATGTGTTTTTAGTACAAAACAATTATTCAGGAAAAAATTAAGTGTTTAAGGCCAAATTTTTAGTACTAAATAATTAACGTGTTTTTGTACAAAACAATTATTCGGGGAAAAATATATCTAGGCTTCCTGTTACAACTGAAGCCATGTGTTACTGTAGCTGTATTGAATAGCATGACATTGGTTATGTGTCTATAAGAGTGGTTATGTGTGTGTCATTTTAAAATTATGCATTTTACTGTTTTCTGCTCAGATAAAAGGTGGGAAAGTGCATTATGTATCTGATGCTGGAATTGCTGGGAAAGTGGAAAGAAATATCCCAGAAGTGTACGCTGCGGATGGCCAGTGGCATTCAGTAGTCATTGAGAAGAACGGGTCTGCTACTATCCTGTCGGTCGACAAGGCTCATAGCCGAGACATTCTCCACGCCACGCAAGACTTTGGTGGACTAAATGTTCTTACAGTTTCTTTGGGAGGAATCCCATCAAGCCAACCTTTCAAGAGCACAGTTCCAGGTAATTCCCCCCTCTGCCCCCCCCGATAGTGCACATCAGGAGATTTCAGCAGACAAAGGGTCTCTATTTGCTTAAAGGTTGCAGAATGTACTGTAATTCTTTATTAGTAACTAATATACTTCCGTACTTTGCCAGGAAAGCTGCAAATTGAATGAGTAAGGGTTGCAGACTTTACTCCTTCAATACATGTTGCAGCCTTGTTGTTTCCAAAGCAGGCACTCCATCTGCAGGGCTTTTTGGAGGTGGGGGGATGGGTTTGCTTGCTTGTCTTTAAATCCGTTGTTATAATTTTGTTATGCTACTGAAGAAGAAAGGATCTATTCTTTACCTGGGTCAGAATCTGGAAAATCAAGCCAAATCTTTTACTTGGGCAAAAATGCTAATTGAGAACTTTGTCTCTGTAGGGGTTTGGTAAGTAATGCAGGATTTAGCCTGTTTTTAATACGATTAAAATATTTTCTGAAACTTCAGCTTCCTCCTGCTTTATCCTGCTGTCAAACAAAGAATAGGATTTATTTCTGAGCAACAGAAACCAAGGACAATAAGGAACCACCCTCTCACCGAAATCTAGCTGTTAAGAAGTAAATCAATCTCCCTAAAGAGTTAAAGAAACTGTCTTAGAGCCTGGCAAAAGAAGTAGATAACATATATTTGATATCATTCCCCCAGTGATAACTAAAGATGGAAGTGATTTTTAGCTACAAACTCTGAGATACTCCAGACAATGCAGGCGTAAGTTTCACAGAGTATTTATATTGAAAAATCTTCCTGACTTCAAGAATTGTGACCAGATAAAGGATCTTGAAGAAGAGCAAATTCACACTTCACATTTGTGTATGGTGAACTGCAGTATGAAATCATATGAAACATGTATGTTTTACGAGCAGTGTATGCGTGGAAAAGTTAGAGGCTTTTAGGAAAGCTGAAACAAAAAAAAATTGAGGACGCTAAAATCTCACCACTGCCTAATGCTGTGGCAGACAAATTAGGAGTGTCTGGCTTCCATTAGGAATACACAATCCAAAATCTCTTATTCATACGATTTTATTTTATTTTAATATTGGGTTACATTGTGTATGACATACCAAGGATTTACAAGGGGGAGGTATAAAACTCTACATGAACTCGGAGAGTCAAAAATATCTGCAGTACTTTTGAAGGCAGACAAAAAACATATGCGGGTGACAATCCCAGGGCTGTGAAGCTGGTATGTCCAATAACGTTTTCAAACCCAGGTAGATCTAACAAAATCCCGATTGCTGTTTATCACATCACTCCTGCAAGGGACCACCAAGCATGTGGCAAAGCAATTGTCCATTTTGCTTGGGTTCCCACCTGAACCTAAATCCTCAATTTCCTCTGTATTTGGGAATGTAAAAACTGGAGTAAATGAAAATATAGGTACTGCTGAAAGAAAATACATCTCTTTCAGAATAGGAATAATAGAGAAATAGCATGCCTGCAAAATGTAGAAGACTCTTTCATGTCCGTTTACACCACGTTACTTGCATCTCGGAGTGAAATGTATTTGATGTTGATGTTGATATCCACTCGTATTTCATTTCTGACATCAGTGTTCCATTTTAAAATTACATACTTTGAAGATTATAAATCTGTAGTATCATCTCATACAACTTGAATATATTTGCTATTTCATGACAGAGTAAATATTCATAACATTTATCTCTGTGCTACCCATTTTTACAGAGATTTCCACAATTATTCACAAAGTTACCATTCATAGTGGCTGTTTTTCCATTCCAGCAATGTTTGCAGAAACGGACCTTTCTCTGACACTACCAGTGCATGGAAAATTTGCTTCTGTTTATTCTTTCACCCAAGTGCGATGCTTCAGAACTGAGTAGTAGCATTTTCCTTCTTCTTGTTGATTGTTTTTATTGATAATAGCTGGTAGATGATTTGGTCTTGAATTATATCCTCCTGTAAACCTGGCACCACATGCGGCATCCCAAGGATAATCCATCAGAAGTTAAGGAGAAATAAACAGGTTTCTTACAGCAACCGTGCACGTGGACTCTGAGAGCATAACTTGCCAACACACCTCTGTGTACTGTTTTGTCACAGCTCTGAGTAGAGGTCAGCATAAGGTTGCACTATCCTAAAACCTTTGCAGAAAGAATGAAGTCTTGGGAACACAGAGAAGTATTAGGCTGGTAAAAGGCTGGATTTTCCTGCGACGTCACGCACAACCACTGCACAAAGTCCAGGGATAATTCCACCTCTCTGGGCTCCCACAGCACTGCAACACGGCATCACCACTGACATGGAAGCACTACAACCAAGCTATGGGAAGTCTGGGAAAAAGGCCTCTTGGGATTCAGAGATGTAAAAGTATTGCCATGATTTTAGGAGACAGCTGAAGCATGATGGAGACCAGCTCAGAATAGGGAAAACTGGGAAGCACGCAGAGGGGAAAGGAAGCTAATGTTTTCTGCTAGCACAGCCAAGCCAACTGCTCACAAGTTTCTCTGTGTGGATGATAAGAAGTTTTAGAAATATGTGAAAATTAGGAAACAAAAACATTTAAGTACATTGAATTAAGTCGTTGGAAGGAATATTTGTTCAAATTCATTTTAAAGACATTAAATACTATTAGAATAGATGTTTCCCTGTGGTAACCATTTGAATTCTGGGCTCATTTACTGCACAATGGAGCCTTTCATTTAGCTTCAGTGAAATGGGTCTGTAAATTGAAAATTGAGTCAGTTGAACAATATATTTTTAGAAAAAAACGTTTCCGCAAAATTCAACTATTTGCTCATTGCTTAGTATTTTTGCAAAATAATTTTCCTTCAAGGGGAAACTACATTATAATAAAGATCTGAGAATATAACCTTCAGACTTTCTTTGATGAGTCTGTCTGTAAGATAATCACGCTACAATCACAAGTGTCCATTTGCATTGCAAACCTCAGGTCTCAGTGAGCAGCAGAGTTGAGTCTATGTGTGAGCAGTCTGGTTTTACCCAAAATGCATTTTTTCATTCAATTTTAGATTATGTTTTTTCCTCAAGTTTGAACTTTATTCCCAGTCTCCAAGCTTGAGGTAAATACTTCCCAATTGGACAGTAGTTCCTTCTCCTGTGCAGCCCGTATAATTCTTAAAAGCCAGATCAACATTTCGAATTATGTTTAGACATCTGCTTGCAATTGCCTGTTTTTTTCAGATTTAATGAAAGGAATGGGAGTGAAAAATATCTTACAGGCCTTCTAGAAAACAAGATGTGTTAATTTCAGCACCTTGATTAAGAGCCATGTTCTCTTTCCGAATTCTTCTTTGGCAGACTTAAAAGAACCAAGATATCGTGATTTAATTTATATAAGTGCTATGCATATATCTTCAGAAAAATTACTTCATTTCTTATCTTTAATGTCTATTTCTATACACAGCTTAGATGTGAAAATCATTAATTTTAAAAGGTGCATGTATAGAATTTATGTCAGAAGCTCCAGGCATGACCAGCCTTTACTTCACCTTGTTCTGCTTAAAAGTAGATGTCAGTTCCTACCTAATATGAACCCCCAAAATTATCAAAAGTTTATGAACATAGTCATTACTATATAAGAGGAACTATTTCCCAGAAGCAACAAAAAATTACTTACACCTGAGTCTAAAGGGTTCAGTATATATTGTTAGGTACTGAAACATCTGTGAAGGGGCCATTCTTCCAGCGAAAGAAGTGAAGTTACTCAGATACTGCATGCTACATGGTTAATATTGCAGATATTCTTTCATTAATCACAATGCAAGGTAAAATGTGGGGAAGCAACTGTAAGCTCAGTGCACGTAAGATTCATTCATGAAAATATGGAGGCTTCACGTGCGTAACTAACAGCGTGATTTACTCTGCATGTTGCTTAAAACCACATCATGAAATAAGGCTGTCGCCTCTGTTGTGGCACTGGCTTCTCCGTTTTGTTGCTTCTGTGTCTGTGTTTCCCCTTTCCTTTCGGGGGGCCGGAGGCACACCGCAGATCTTGTCGTCTGCTGATGGAAAGGTTTCCCCTTTATTGTGATGTTGATGCTCAGAGTGTCACTGGCCCCTGTTGACAATGCGTACTCAGTCTTCAGGTCCCAACGTGACTGTTGCTTTTCCTCCTAGGCTTCGACGGCTGCATTTCCTACATCAAGTATGGCAGGGAGAGCCTTCCCTTCACTGGCAAGCACAGCCTCGCCACTCTCTCCAGAACAGACCCCTCGGTGAAGATCGGCTGCCGTGGCCCCAAAGTCTGTGCCAGCAGTCCCTGCTGGGGGGACCTGATGTGCATCAACCAGTGGTACGCCTACCAGTGTGTCCCGCCGGGCGCCTGTGCCTCCAGCCCCTGCCGAAATGGGGGCAGCTGCGAGCCCGGGGTGCACACCAGCTTCACCTGCAGCTGCCCCGAGGCCTTCACAGGACGGATGTGCGAGGCCGTGGTGGCGTGCCTGGGGGTCGCGTGTGCCCCGGGCCATGAGTGTAGGGCAGGGATCAACGGTGGCCATGTCTGCCTCCCGTCCCCGCACCCCGCCGAGCTGTCCCTGCCCCTCTGGGCCGTGCCGGCCATCGTGGGCAGCTGTGCGACTGTCCTGGCGCTGCTGGTCCTTAGCCTCATCCTCTGCAACCAGTGCCGAGGAAAGAAGTCGAAAGGCCCGAAAGAGGAGAAGAAAACAAAGGAGAAGAAGAAAAAAGGGAGCGAGAATGTGGCATTTGATGACCCTGACAACATCCCGCCCTACGGTGATGACATGACCGTCAGGAAGCAGCCCGAAGGGAACCCGAAACCCGACATCATCGAAAGGGAAAACCCGTATCTCATCTATGACGAAACCGACATCCCACACACCACGGAGACGATCCCCAGCGCCCCACTGGCTTCCCCTGAGCCCGAGATCGAGCACTACGACATCGACAACGCCAGCAGCATCGCCCCCTCGGATGCCGACATCATCCAGCACTACAAGCAGTTTCGGAGCCACACGCCCAAGTTCTCCATCCAGAGGCACAGCCCCCTGGGCTTCGCACGGCAGTCCCCCATGCCCCTGGGAGCCAGCAGCTTGACCTATCAGCCTGCCTATGGGCAAGGCTTGAGGACTACGTCTTTAAGCCACTCGGCATGCCCTACTCCCAACCCCCTGTCTCGGCACAGCCCCGCGCCCTTCTCCAAATCCTCGACTTTCTACAGGCACAGTCCGGCCAGGGAGCTGCACCTCGCCATAAGGGAAGGGAGCCCGCTGGAGATGCACAATGATGTCTGCCAGCCTGGCATTTTTAACTATGCCACTCGGCTGGGGAGGAGAAGTAAGAGTCCGCAGACCATGGTGAGCCATGGTTCCCGACCAGGAAGCCGCCTGAAGCAGCCCATTGGGCAGATCCCTCTGGAGACTGCTCCTCCGGTGGGGCTGTCCATCGAAGAGGTGGAGAGACTGAACACCCCTCGCCCCAGAAACCCCAGCATCTGCAGTGCAGACCATGGCCGATCCTCTTCTGAGGAGGACTGCAGAAGGCCTCTGTCTCGGACGAGGAACCCAGCCGACGGTATTCCCGCGCCCGAGTCCTCCTCCGACAGCGACTCCCACGAGTCCTTCACCTGCTCAGAGATGGAGTATGACAGGGATAAGCCCATTGCATACACCTCCAGGATGCCCAAGTTATCCCAGGTCAATGAGTCCGATGCGGATGACGAGGACAACTACGGCGCCAGGCTGAAGCCCCGGCGGTACCCTGGCCGCCGAGGCGAGGTGGGGCCGGTGGGGGCACAGGCGACCGCCGCCGGTGCTGGGGAGAGCTCCCTGCCCGTGAAGCTGGGGCAGCAAGCGGGAAGCTTCAACTGGGACAACCTCTTGAACTGGGGCCCGGGCTTTGGGCATTACGTGGATGTTTTCAAAGATTTGGCATCACTTCCTGAAAAAGCAGCAGCAGCAGCAGCGAGTGAAGACAGCAAAGGTGGTACAACGAAGCCGGTTTCCAAGGATGGGGAAGCAGAACAGTATGTATAGGCTTTATCTCCTGATATGGCCACAGTGCAAAGCCACGGGGATCAGTCAAACCATTATATGGTTGTAGAAAAGCAAAGGTCAGCATCTGAACCCCAGGCCAGTTTGGTTGGGGGAGACTTTAAAAATAATAACCATTATGCTGCTGAAAGAGACTTGGAACATTTTTAATTTAATTGCGCTTGGATGAATTTATTTCTCCTGCATGCATTGTATTTGAAAACAAGATATTCGGCATGCAGCCTTTGAAAACGGTTTCCTTATTTAGCATTGTTTGGTTTGTGATTCTTAAATTAATAATGCTTTGTTCTGAAAATGAACTAATTTTTTTTTTTATTGTGAAGGATGTGCATATTGTCTCCAGCTACTAACATGTTTTACGGTGCAAGAGTATTGAGGATTTAATTTTCCTTAAGAAATGCATGGAAAAAAGATTGTGAATGAAGGAATTACAGTAGTAAGGTGTCTCAGAAAATGTAGTTACCATATCCTGCAGTTGGTCACATGATGGATGTGTCGAAATCAGCTTGAATAATTGCTGGCAACAGTGCTGTAAGTCTTATTCCATACAAGAGGTGCTAGAAGCAGCTCAAGCCAGTCAGCACTTTAGGAAGTTTTTCTTCTTTTCAGCTTGTCTATTTGTTTGTTTGGTTCCCACCTCCTGTTTTTTTTTTTGTTTTGTTTTTTGACAAAGTTGTGTGAGAGCTTCTGAATCTCTATGAAATATTTTGGGATGCTTAACCCTGGTCGCTGCCTGCCCCCCTCAGTGCTTTCAGTGGGAGTGGAGCAACTGGCTTTTGCCAGCCCAGCCGAGTAGCCTGGCTCCCAGGAGCAGCACCAGCATGATCAACGCGAGCGAGGGAAAAAACCCTCAATTTCCACATCTCTTGGCCTCTCAGCTCGGCTGTGCTGCTGCTGCAGCCTGCGCTTCTCCCCAGATTTCATTGTCCCATCTGTACTGTGGAAAGGTAGGAGTAACGCTTAGTCGCCTACCTCACAGGGGTGTTGTGAGGACTAATTAGTTAACTCGTCTGAAGTGCTTAGACATATTAAAGCACTATAATAAGTATTATCATAATTATTATTAAAGCACTGCCTAGCCTTTGTGACCTTGGAGTGGCATTTTCTGCATTATATGATTTTCTATGATGGAAACTTTGAAGAATTATTTATTATATAGAAAATTACTGCACTCTAGCATTTTGGAGTGGATATGAGGGAAAACTACTTGTAGATTCATTAATGTAGCTTACTGTTTTGTCCCAAGTTCCCTAAAGTTTTAGATAAAGTAGAACCTCACAAAGTCCTTACGTCTTCATGCAGATCTGATGAACCTATCGTACTGTGTAAAAACTTCAATTTTTTTTTTTTTTTTTACCTAAGCTGTGTTTTTATACCAATATTTTCCTATGCTGAATAGTTTTCTTACTTTCAGGGAAGGTAAGAAAAATACTTTTTGTACATTTGTTACTTATGTAACGTCCATATTTTTCACATTTTGATAAAATTGTAACATACTGTATGCTTTCTACCTGTAAATGCCAATAATAGAATTAAAATATTTATTTAAAATCTTTAGTGTCGGTTATTGGAAACCTTTCATCTTCTCTAATTCCCAGTCCTTGATCTTCACTTTTACTGGCTTTTTATTTAGAAAATGGGCTTTCAGAAGCAAGTTGATGTAAAATATGCATTCAGAGTTCATTCATGGTGAAGGCAGCACTAGTATCACTGTAGAATTTAAATTAAACTCTCTCAGAGGGGCAGCACAAGCCTAGTGCGCTTCTTGAAGTCCCACTGAGTCTAGTGTGGTTGTCCCTTACAAAGGGATGAATTTCACCAAGGGCAAGAGAGGCATTCAGCATATCCCTCTTGTATTGTGTGAGTGACCTTAATATGATCGAAAAACAGCAGGCTTCACCCATCTCAGGAAGATGGAGAAGAGATGGTATTGTGACGTTGTTGAGCCTAAGGTAATGTCAGAAAGTACCAAATCTAGTTTCACATTTCTAATAATGTAATAAAACTGTATTTTATTCATCCATAGGGGTTTATTAATAGCAACTGGTTTTACATTTCTTAACGAAGACTTCCACTCCACTCAAAGCTGAACCTCTCCAGTACACAGATAATAGTTAGGAGTGTGAGAACAAGAGCTTTATTTATTAAAGTAGAAGTTGAACAATAAATAACTGCATTCTTGTATATTTATAAGAGAGTAAATCAAACTTGGACAACTTGTTGGAGAATGCAGAGTGAACAAGTTAAGACTGCAGGAAAGAGATGAGTTCTGAGGTTACACTTTGAATTAGTGATATTTAGCTTAAAGAATGACAATTTGAGGGTTTTTTTTATCTGTTACTTGTTTGTTTTAGAGTTTTTTGGTCAGCTTGTCTCGGAACCAGCAATGAGGAACAGACTCTTTTTGGCCACAATGCTGCCAACTGCATCTTGCCCCACAACACTGAAAAGATAATGGGCCCACATTTGTATATAAGTAGTTTCATCTGAAATAACATGAGACCCACAAATGATTTTGGAGTTTGAGAAGCTGCTGTAATTAAACATCTGTTAAAAAGCTGTAAGTTCAGTTTGAATATTATCCTTTAATACAAACTGTACCACATCCAAGCAGTGATCTTAATAACATATGAAAACTTTAACAAATGAAATCTTTTAAATGTAACACCAAACATACTGAGAACTGCATTATGCCAGTTAAGCATTCTGAGATTATCAAAAAGTTTTGTTAAAGGAAAATAATATGTAAAGTGGATTTATACAAGATTTATCTCATAACTTTAATGCAGTTTACAGCTTACTGAGTTGTAGTGCATTCCTCTAAATTTTGACACTTGCTGTGATGATAGACAAAAGAATATTTTACTGATTTCCTTGTATCCCTGATTCTGAAAAGCCGAGACATGTTTTTGACACTCAAATATATAATCCATTTCTGCCTCTTTTTTTAATTCTTTCATGGTGAGGATCAAAAAAGGGCTCCAAGTGAGTCATGTGAAACAATCATCCAAAGTTATTAGAGTCGTGAGGAGTGAGCTGCCTAATTCCCTTGGTTCATCATCAGAATTGCACGGTCCTGTTTCAAAATCTGGGACATAAGTCACAAATATGTGGAAAGGAAAACAGTCTGGATTGCTCACTTCAGCGCACAGGAGCCTCCAAACACATCTCATGTCAGCAGTTTGACTTAGTGACCCGTCTTTTTGCTAGTAGCTTGCAGAGAGACATTCCAAATTCTTTCCCGTGGGATGCAGGAAGGAACTGTGCCGCTGTCCACCTTCTAGAGGGCTACAGTTGAACTGTCATTGCCGCCCCAGATAGGAATGTTTTCTCCTAATGAGTACCCAGATGAAAATGGACAGGGGTATTGCAGATTTACTCAGCATCCTCTTGCATACCTATGGAAAGGAAAATCTAACAAAGTTTTGAAATACTGTAATTTCTAGTAGGGTGATAGATTATCAAAAGAAGTGAAATCTAGATTGGTCTGATTTAAGACCTTGCAGTATTTTTTATCAAAGTCATGTAGCTTGAAAACCACAAGATTAATAGAAAGACGCAATACATTAAAAAGTAACGTTAAGTCCCACATTCTGGTGAAAACATCCCCCATTGACAAGCAGACTGTCAGTCTATGCTGCAGACCACAACCTGTGTCAGAGTGTCAGTTAGCAGTGCAAAATCCAGCTGGAGACACCTTACTCCAGTCTGGAAATGAGATGACTTGGGGTGGGAAAGGGGTGCGGGGTCTCACTGATGCCTTCAAAATCAGAAGATGGAGCTAGACACTCCTCAGAGGTGCATAGCAGAAGGACTAGAGCCGCCAATGGTCATAAGGTAAATTCCCATTGGATATGGTGGAAAATGTTCTGGCAATGGGAGCAGTTAGGTGCTGGAAGAGATTGCCCAGTGGCGTTGTGGCATCCCTGTCTCTGGAAATACTAAAAACTTACTTGGACGACACACCTGTCCTTGCTTTGAGTGGGGCATTGGACCACTGACCTCCAGCAGTCTCTCCCAACATGAACAATCCTGTGATTCCAGGTATGTCCAGCACCCTCCATTTCCCCTTCCTGTTGTAATAGAAAGAAATGGGTAAGACATCCTGGCCTGGGGCACCACACTTCTAGAACCAATACATTTGAAGATCTTGCCATCAGAGTCACAAATGAGGAGTGCAAAGAGCACCTTGAGTTGATATCAGCAAATTAGGTGATAATCTGAAGTGCCCTTGATATATTATCCTTCAGTGTAAGTATTTAACTTCAAAATGTTACCATGTAAAGGGCACTTTCTTAACTGAAATCCCGAAGAAACTCCTAATTAATGTTTTCTGTTGTGGATCTTCTTTTGAAATTTGGGAAGGAGAATGGGGAGAAAAAGATGATGAAGATAAAAGGTTGCTATTTTTTGAAGTAGGACTGAGGCAAGAAGAAAGTGAAAAGGTTGATCTCTCTGCTTTCACATGCTAGTGTTTTACTGTTCACCCTTTTATCCTTTTCCATGTTCATTCAACAATCTTTACTCTGCTCTGTGAAGTCGGTGCTTTGTTCATCCCAATGTGCTCACTTTGGTTTTCCATAAATAGCACTTAATGAGGATGACTGACAGCATGTATTCAGGTTGTCAGCAGGCATCACAGCCTATCTTTTTTGAAAATTTGGATATTTGCACTCAATTGGTCTTTCCTACATTTTATATGAACCTCACCTTTCATTCAGCCAAGTCTTAAAATAGCTTTTTCCAGCAAACAAAACCATTTGGATTCTTAGTAATTTTTACAGCCTTTTCTTTTTTTCCAGTGACTTCCAGGTTTCATCATCCTTCTGTACTGTGATGGTCAGCAGCAGATAGAGTGTTTCTCCAAAAAGAGGTAAAATTACCTTTTAAAGTTAAAAGTACCTTTGTCTTTGGCCTTCACAAAGTAAATTTTAAACAGAATCACTCTTCAATTTTATGGCCACGTGGATTTCATTTAGGAGCATGTACAAAAAATAAATAAGAAATAGCATTGTAATAGTAGTAGGCAAATTTCTCAACAACTTCTAAACATAAGAGGAAGAGTCTACAAAAGCAGTGCCAGATAATTTGGCAACCTCCTAAAACAAAACCGCAGGGCATGTCAGTTGATTGCATTCTCCACTGGGGAGAAAATACTGACAAGCGTGTGTGCCATTAATGATGAAAACTGCTTGATGTTTAACCAGCTAAAGACAAGACACCCTAAGTAGAGACTGCGTAGAAGCCGTCTTGTGCGCGGTACGTGTCAGACCTGGCCACCTTGCAGGCCTCAGCTGGGATCCGCTTCTGACAGCACCCAAGGCCAGAAGCTCTTACAGCATTCTTTGAGTTTTTCAGGAGCCCTAGCTGAGGGCAAGTTCAAAAGTAATTCTATCTTTTTCCTCGGACCAAAGTGAAGCACTGGTTTCCAGGGGCCACTCTGAAGTAATTCCACATGAATGACCAAAATCTGTTCCTCTAATTTGCCATTTACTGGTGGGGAAGAAAAAGACTCTCAGTCTATGGTTCCAAGGATGTATTTTGTTTTGGGGGATGAATGCAATTTTCAGAAGTTTCCACCAACTTGGCTCAAGCTCCTCAAGCCCTTTTTCAGCTGAGACCTTGCGAAGGGCCGGTGATGAGAAGACCCTGCACTGTGCCTTATGCTGGTCAAACAGCAGTGCGCTCTGCCTGTTTTTGGTGGTTGTTATGGATCATACTGTGGCTGTCTGCAGCTCTGCATCATCATGTATCTTACACAATCTTCCTACTTCTCTGTTTTTAGTGTGGGGCAAAATGAGGATCCAGCAGGGTGTTGCTTTCCCCCCGCCCTCTTAGAACTGGAAAACACAACTAGCAATTGATGGAGACTGAGTAGAAATGGCTCTTCCAAACCACCAGTAAACAGGAATGCTAAAGTAAATGCATTTATTTTAATTTAAATCCGTTTAGAGGGAGAATTTTTGGGGAGTCATCAAACAGTGTCTTCTAGAAGAAAATGAAGACAAAAGCCCCACATACAAAAATTTGCTTCAGTCAGGACAAATCAACAGCATATTTATTAAAAGCAGCAATCATTACAGTCTTTCCAGACTTCTGCTTGAGCCCCAAGGATGACGTGTAATATTTGCAGTAACTCACATTTTAAAATTGCCAAGAGCACAAAGTGAGATAGCTTGGGGTGGAAATCATTAAACAGTAGCCACTGAAGATCAGAAACTTCAGTGTGAAAAGATGTGTCTGACTGAAAAGCCAGGAGTAAAAGAGGAGATCAGGGGAGCAGCAGCAGAACACAGAAGGCCATGATGGAATGAAAATTTCATCTATTTTTCCCAAGGACCTCCACCCATATCGAACACCCTCATTGCCACAACCAGCACATGCAAGGGAACAGTTCAGGTGTTTGTGATCAGCAACTATTGTGTAGCCTTCAAATATATGTCCACAGAAACTCCTTACAAAGGAGGATGGTATTATGCACACAGGCGTAAGTTGTTGTGTACACATAACAACGTATGTATGTAGACATTCCTGAACATGCTTTCAATATGGCAATTAATGCCTTGCAAATTCCCTGACTAGACTCCATGATTGTAAAATGGATTAGCAACCTCTCTCCCCCCAGTAATAAAACACCAGGCCACTGTTCCATATAATTCTGTGCATTCTCTTAAAATTCTGTGACTCTTGTGCAGCCTGTCAGACAAGGAGTGGGGAAAATAAACAGGTCCCTGTCTTCCCATTTGTTGGTTTATTTCCCCTGGGTCTTTTAAAAGTCAGAGTCTGATTTAGTAATTAGTGTTTGTTCTTGTATATCTTGTGCAATTAGCTAAAACAGCAAATTAGGGAATAAGAAATAAACATTAATATAAAAAACAAACATTAATATAAAAGAACATATACTGGATGAGAAATGGATATTGTTGAGTCATTCAAAAAGCATACTTTAGTGTAATTATCTAGAATACTTCCAAATTTGCATTGTAATTTCCTTTAAAATACAACTCCCTCTTAATAATGCAAGTCTTTATTAAAACAGTTTGTTAAACCTTGGCAAAGACACCATGTGACAGCATCATTTTATAAGAATTCCTTGTAGTATGTAGAAAGCTAAGTGAGAATTGCAATGCTTTGTCTCTCTTAAAACAACTGCTGGTAAGTGTATTAAAAAGCAAAAGGAACAATTTTTTACAATTTTTTACACGTGTAGAGTTCATTGCAGTCATCAAAACAGGCTGGACTTTGTAGAGCCTCATTTCGCCATGTAGCAGAGAATACCATTTTTGTGATGATGATGCTGAGATAAGGCTGATGACACCTCCCTGCTTTGTAGAAGGGAGTTACAATTGACAAGACACGTGATTAGGAAGAAAGTTCCTACACCGCTATTCCAGAGGCAGGACACCAGTTTTGAGAAAGAGCAGTGAGCACTGATACAGAAAACCCATCCTCAGCTTCACAACACTTGGACCAGGCTTGGGTCCCAAATGCAGCCGTGGTTTGCGATATTGCCAGGACAGCATTTGTAACTGCCTGTGAATTTCTGCCTAAATATTTTTTTACAAGGCAGAAAATGCTTTTGCAATGGGATGCTGATAGGCCTGAGCCCAGTGCTGTCACCAAGAAAAAAGGTAGGCAAAAGCATGTCATCTTCTCATTGTTCCTGTCAACTTTCTTGTTGTCCATGTTCTCCTTTAAAACCTTTTTGGCTGGACAGGTGAGCAAATAATATTTTGGGAGGACAGGAAGGAAGCGTGTTTTCTAACGATGGCTGCAGAAGCGATGGCAACCAATAGCAAATATACCTTTTCTTTAGGAAACTCAACTTGAATGTCTTCTGAGAGAAGTGAAGGAGGCTATGAGGACAGCCAAAGACAGTTCTTGGCTGTCATATGCCTCTGTGCCAGAACTGCACAACCTCAGAACATGTTCCCCTTTCCGGAGCCAAGACCATGTCAGGACACATAACTTTTCCTCCAGTTGTGTGCTAATTTGCCAGTGTTTGGGCTGGAAAGGAGTCACTGGTCCTGCTGGTTAGGTACTGACCCGTCTGACCCACCATACAAGCAAAGGAGTGCCCTGACAGCTGAGGCATTGCTACGCTGACAGGTACCAGCTCAGAGATACTGTTGTATGGTTTGATCTGACTGCTGTTTGGGTTTTGAATTAGAAAGTATGTGGGCAATGTAAGCTGGAAATTAATTTTGTTTGAGATTTAATCAAAGCTTAAAGCTCTTAAAGGTAACGGCATGTAAGAATGTAATCCTTTAAAATCCAAAAATTAATGTGTCTAATCTACAGGAGCACCCCAAAGTTTGAGTAATTGTATTATGAAATTGCATAAAACTCTGGCTTCCCAGAAATGCCACAGGAAAGCCAGATAACCAGATTATTTTATCCATATCAAATATACTTCTATTAAAATTACCCATGGAATATACAGTGGGTATCTTAATGATCATGCACCGGCTGCGCTAAGGGCACCACCCAATCACTAAAGCACAGCAAGCAGAAAGCATCTCCTGATGGAACAAATAGGTCCCAGAGGATGACAATTTTTCCCTGCTTCTCCTGAAGGAGATCACTCCTGGTGAGTGCTTGTGATGCTCAAAACATGTAGCCTCAGTTTTATTAGGAAATGACTTTTCATCTAGGGCAAATCATGCATCGTTTGGGGCTTTCCTAATGTTATGTTTATGGGTTTGATCCATTTATTTTTTCCAAAGTAGTTTGCAGCTTGAGTCATGTGAAAGAGGTGAGAAATATTCTCATTATTTTACCATAACTGATTTTTGTGATTGAAGTTTTTAATTGCAGTAAGGAGTATCTTATTATGAGGGAGATTATATTAAATTATATGCACTTTGACTTCTTTTCCTAGTGTTAGCAGAAATTCTGTTGTTGTTTGCTGTTCTGTACCCCGTTTGGTTTCCTCAATATTAGTTTTGTGGACCTGTTCTTAGCATTAAAACCATTGGCAGTTTTTTTTATTAAGCTGATGCTGCAGGCACAAATGCCTCTGAAATCTTTCGATACTGCTCAGCATTTTGCGGTGAAGGGGGCCCTTCTTTTTCATTGATTTGAGTACAGTTACTGAATAATTGCATCTGACAAGGTTCTGAAGTTTTGTCAGAATTTCCTTTGCCTTCTGATTTTGGTTGCTTCTGTTTTGACTTTAAGATGTCCCTGGATGTTTGTCATGGGAAATGAACTTGGCTGTTTGTTTTGTTTTAAGTGACATTCAATACTCTGAAGAAAGGAGTATGACAAGTCTGTAATTGTGTCAATTTTACTTTTTCCATCCATGAAATAGCTAGACATGTACATATCTAACTGTTCTGCTCATGCAGTACACTATGTCCTGGATTTTTAATAGGATTTGTCTGTAGCTAGTTTAGGAGTCTAGGACTGTGAGTTTTTTTACACTTATAAATGAACTTCATGACTTTTGTAGAGCACTGAGAGTTTTTAATTTGGCAGCTGTCAGTGACAAGAGAAAAGCCATGACATAACAGCTAAAAGAACCTTCTCTAATTTGTCTCATTGGGATTTCTTTGCCCTTTGGCAGGAGAGGCTGTCACTTTGTGAAAAACAAAGCTGCAGAGTCTATAGCACCTGGAAAGCAAAGGTAGTAAGGAAAACCACAGAGTTCATGAACAGCAAGAAACAAATTATGAAACTAAAATCTGCACATAATAAATGTTGTTAGTAAGATCAAATAGTGCAGATTCCTGGGTTTAACTGCCTCATACTGGGTTTTGCTCTGAAGTGTTGATAGTCCTGGTGCAAAACTGGCCCATCTCTGCTTGAAACAAGGGTAATTTGCTGATTTATAGCAGCTGAAGAGCTGACTCTCTGTGGTTAGGTCCCCAAAAGTCTGTGAGTGGATATCTGTCCCCTCAGAGACATGTGTGAGGAGCTCTGAATTGGCCAGCCTGAGTGAAGCGCGTTAGCCGGGTTAGATGCTCCTCCTATAAGTGTGTAGGGGCTGGCTTCCTACCAATGCGCTGAGGTACCGGCTGCACAAAGCGTCGGCTCACATGTGTAAACTTCCCGCATTAGCAATTATCACAGCTCAGTTTACACACGCCAGGCATTTCCCTGCTAATTAACTAGCACCATTATCAATGTGCGCCTGTTCACCTTTGGCTGCAGTTATTAGCGCATCGCTGCATTTACCGTTGTTTATGCCCTTACAGACACTGACAGCGTGTGCAGATCTCAGCGGTTACAGGCTGCTGTATTTCAGCATTAACACAGTAACGGTCCGGTTGTACTTTTAAAGGAATGAGTCAGAACGGGTTTAATCTGGCCCCTGGTGGGCTCACAAGTCAGCAGAGAAACAGCACGCCAGGGGAAAAGTGCATTTCAAACCTATGTACAGACACACGTGGTAATTGCTGGCTTGGACAAGGTGGTCCAGCTCCTTAAAAGGCAGCTGACTTACAGACTTTAGTGGTCTGTAAATGCCATCATTTTTCACTGAGTGGCAAGGGGGTTATATCGATGAAGAACTTGTTTTGGTTCCACACTGCTGTATGACTGTTGACTACTATGGCATGGAAGTGTCCCTGGAGGGATAAAAAAACAGACTTGGAGCAAACAAGGCTGCCGTTTATGAACTTCTTTTGCTACCTAAAAAAGATTTTGCTTCTCTACATCATTGACTTAAAAATATAATAAGCAAGACATCAAGAAAAGAGGCAAACAGTGTCTTAAGCAAACAAAGCCTCAGTTCTGGGTCCGATGTGTGGCTCGTGTGGTATTTGCTGTCTGATAACTCTTCCATAGTTCCACTGAATTGCTTCCTTAGTCGCATAAATATAAGGAAGCGATTAATCTCCCCCCTGCCCCCAGCCCTGCTCTGTGGTTTATACACCTACAGCTGTAGGACATCTGCTGAGACAGAAGATTCTACATAAATAAGATGTTAATGTAAAAAATGTTATTTACATTACCTAAAATGAGAACTGTTAGGGAAACGTCCAAGAGGCTGTGTATCTTTCCTGTGATGGCTCCATGGAGGTTCCTAAACAAAAAGCAGCAGGCAACCTAACGTTTCCAAGGGGTCTTTTACATTTTTGTAAACTAAGATTTCTGTGGAAAAAATCTTTTAAGGTTCCTTTTCCACAACCCTTTATGCTCTTCATTGCTTTATTGTACTTTCCTTTGTTCTCGTTCTAGTGGGTTCTTTCCCCTGCTTACTGAGACTTAAAAAATGATTGGAGAAGTCACACACAACTTCCAGATGACCTTCCATACCAGACAAAACCCGCATGGAGGAGAGAAAGCCTCGTTCACCTTGGAAAGGCACCAGGGTTCAGCTTCCAACATGAGACTCTTCTTTTGCTTTTCTTTCTTCAAGACCCAGTTTGATGCTAAAGTAGTCAACCATCACACAGATCTGTTTTTTGTTTAATCTTTTTACTTGGTCCCAGGTAGAGTCTTCTTGTGATCGGCACCGTGCTGTACATCCAGGGGTTTGGGCCATACAATCCCATTTTCCGAAGATGCAGATACTCAAGCAACTATTTTAACAAGGTTATGCAGATCCCACTGCCAGCGAGAGGTTCTCAGCCAATGTCCCAGCTACAGGATCATTAAAGGCAGCAGCTTCTGAGTTTTCACAGCCAGGGCTGTGAAAGGCAAGCAGCTCTGTATTGCCACAGCTGCAGCTGCACCAAAGAGGCTGTACTGCTCTTTTACTGCAGAAATCCATACCAAAGTCACCTCGGTTTTCAGGGTCCCTTTTTCTTGAGTATACTGATCTCACATCTAGACATGGGTGGCACACAAGGAGTTGCTTATTGATTATAATCGCTTTTGTTGCAGAGAAAGCAGTCTCTAAGTTTGCCAGACTTCAGCGCTGATACGGCAAGTGCAGTCAGCAGGGAAAAACATGCTATGTCAGCAGTATAATATGAACAAATAAAACCACCAAATTATTTGTGGGTGGATGTTTGTTTCATGACTCCCTTGTCACTCAGCCGCCCTTCTCTTCGTCATGATTTTTTCTTTCCTGCTAAACCGCTTTGACACATTTTCTGCTCTATATGTCACCAAAGATTGCTGCCTTGGGAGCGACTGTGGTAGGACGCATTCCTTCCTCTTTATCCCTGATTTCTGACATTTATAGGGAGGGAACAGCCCTTCAGAGTGCAACCAGGTGCTCCTGGGGCTCAGGGATCACCTCGCTGCTCCCTGGCATCTCTTCTGCTGGGGATGTAAAATAGTGCTCCGTACTTGCTCACCACAGAATTAAAGCAAAATAAAAAGATAAGCACAAGCAAAGCTGTGAGGTCTCCTGCTGGTGGGGTGACATGTGAAAGTCTGGTGAGACCGTGCTATTTTGCAAGGATGTTCTGTTGCTTGTATAAAGTCTGATCATTTCCAGATTATGCTGATCCCAAATGTTTAGATTTTGAAACTTCCATGGGGTGTTCAGATGTTTTAGGTTATTCTTGACAGTTTGTCCAGCCACCAGTTATCTAGGGCCCATGCGATGCTTTTGAGCCAATGCAGGACTTCTTATGTTTGCAGCCCACTTGGAGCCGATTTACACCACCACTGGTAAGTGCAATATCTCTGTTTTCCAGCTAGCTTCCCAGAAGCTAATGAAGCAGAAGAGAACAAAACCTGTCTTTGTGTACAACTCCGGGCGTTCAGCGCAGCTTGCAGATGGAACCAGCAGTGCTCCTCGCAGCAGTCAGTGTCCAGACCAGGACTGCACAGAGCCATGTCCGATCTCAAAGCAGTGTAAGGGGCACCAGTTTGCTGAAAAGAGGCAGGCTTTATTAGCGTGAGAGCCACAGCACAGCAGGGACTTTGCTGCTGGATGTAACCCGAGTGAGTGGAGTGGAACAAGAAGAGAAAAGAAGGAGAGGTGAGGCTGCTGCACGGTAAGGCAGTAAAGCTACCCGCTGGTCACAGAGGTGCACGCACACGCAGACTCCACAGGGATCTTGTTAGGTACAAGATCCTGACACGATGTTCTTGCTCTGAAAGTTCCCTGCTGTTGGTTTGGCTTCCTGGCTAAGAGCTGCTGCAGGCTACTTCCCTGCTGCCTTGGCAATGGGCTAAGAGCATTGCTTTTATAGGCTCATTCAGTCCTACAACAAAGAGTGAACCTTCCAGGTAAATGGCAGAAAGCTTATGAGCTCTAGAAGTGGTTTCTCAGCAGCTTTGGATCTGATAGCAAATGACCCATACTTTGGATAGGTTTGTCTTTAAAATGCTGTAAACAGCAAATACATTTCTCAGCAGTGTTTTAGAATCAGTAAGTATTTTAGTATTTGTTATTTACCTACTGTGCAGACTTGTAAGATATCTACTGTCATGAAATGTAAGTGCCCAGCATTAAATTGTGTCACTTTGGAAGGAGCTCCAGCATTGGGCCTCCTTTCCTTGTGACGAGTGACAGCAAACAAACTGCTTGTCTTCAGATGCTGTAAGGAACGTTTGTTTATGGTAGTTGCTGATCCTAGTTTTAATGTTTCCACCAAGCCTGTGTTGAAAGACACACCATGCTTAGCAAATATCTCTTTCGGACTTTCAGTCTCAGAGAATGGGCTAATGAATTTCTGTGTGTGCTGCTTTGCATTGGGTGCTATTTCTCCAGCAGCTGTTATAAAAGAGCTCTGTCAATGCTGCCGTCCAGGTTTGTATGCAGAAGAAAACAGGCATGTGCAAAATGGACAGAGGACAATTTTATTTCAGTTTTAAAAAAATTAGATGCCATTGCTTTTTAACTGAACGACATTCTGATTATTCCACAAGCCAGTCTCTTCAGCCCCAGCTATACATAGGTCAACCTCTCTGGGACGTAGTGCAGTGTCTGGGGGTAGGGCAGCATGCAGCTCTTTGCAGTGTGCTGCAGCTCTAACCCACATCACACAGCCAGGCTCGTGGGCATAAAAGTCAGAGATGCGTGCACAGGACAGTGTTTTATACCTGAATTTAGGTGCTGAGAGGCCCACCTTAGAATAAGAGGATCCACAAAGATTCATAGACTGATATGGAAACACATGAGAAGTGATACTGGGTCAAGGGGTAGGATGCAGCTCAAAACATTGAAACTTTCCTTTCTTCAAGATATGCACAAAAACACTGCAGTAGCCTTCATTAATATACCTAATGACTTATTTTTTTCCCTGGGCTAGTGGGATTTGGGATCAAGAATCAAGAACAAAGAGAAAAATACACATAAGCTATGTTTTACACCATAATGCTCTGGTCACCCACTAACCAAAAATGCTGAAATAGCTGAGCAGATGAACTCGTCTGACTCAGAACCGCATCAAAGACTGTCTTACGGAGCTCCCCACTGCAGACTTGCCGCGCTTTTTTTTTTCCCTAAAGACACCAGCTGTTGTTTATCCTCTCCTCCCCTCCTTTCCCCACTTAAAAATTGCTACATTCTCACTAAAATCTCCATTCCCAAAGCAAAGAGAATCGTTAGTTACCAACACTTAAAAACTACAAAATCTTCCTCGTCTGAACCTCATCTCAATAATACATCAGGAGGATGTATCACCCTTTGCCAGAGCCAGTCTCACCTAAAACAACTAATGCTATAGGGCCCTACCGAGATACCCTTCTGGTTCCTCCTCGAATAAAGGATTATCCTCCAAACTGTGCTCCATATCCCAGATATAGGTAGTGATACATGGGCAGCATTTAGGCCAATTTCCTAGTTCCACAATCTGAAATGAACTGGGATAATTGATATACATTTTGTTTTTCAATCTTTCCTGGCTTTGGGCAACTTTTTCCACTTGTTTATACTGCACTTCTTTTAGCAGTTTATGCTATATGTATATGGCTGATCAATTAGCTAGAAGATGTAAATCTAGGAAAGACTCCAGAGAAAATGTAGCATTTTCCTAAGTGCTGGTGGAGGCACACCCAAACAGAAATTTAATCCTCTCTCATCCACAGAAGTTCCTCATGATGCTCAGCATTGTTTGACTGGGCAACGAGAAAAAGTTGTGTTGTGAAGAGACTGCATTTCTCTTTGTGACCTTTCCCCACCCCCCTACCTTTCTAATTAAAGCAGATTTATTTGGCTTCATTGATGCTGACAGGGGTTAGAGCTGCATGGGGGTATGCGAATTTTGTGAGAGCTTTGTCAGTTCTAAAGGACTGATAGTACAACTGATGCTTTGCCCACTTGCGTCAAGACACCTAAGGCTTTGGGGAAGAAATTTCCCATGTATTTTGGGAATAATACCAGTCATAATAACATCTATTCAGTGTGTCATGCCATGGAGTACAATTATATGCTTCTCTGGTGTGCAGGTTCAGTGCCATGAATCACAAAATGTTCCACATTGTCTGCATTTTTGATGGTTTTAGGCAGGAGAGCTGTTACATTCGGCTAATGAAACCTCTGCCATGCTTGGGGGGATCATTCTTTAAATAGCAGATAGAAAGCGACCATCAAAAAAGCAAGTTTTATTGCACACCCTGCCATGCAGAAAGAAAAAGTGCCCGTGCTGGCCTCTTCCATTGCAGCCTGGTGTGAGCAGCCGTGATGGGCCTCGGCTCTCGAGCAAGCCCAGGATCTACCTGCTCTCAAAACACTGATTTCAGCCTGCCAATTTTACGCTTGTTAAAGCCCATCTCAGGTCTCCAGTTTACTCTCAGATGATGTATCAGTGCACCACTACAAGGAGGTGTAGTGATTGCTATCTTTAAGGCTGCAAAGCAGCGCCACATTAGCCCTGTGCTCTGCCCACATGGCCCCTATATAGCGTTACATAAAGCAGAGCCTCTCTGTGTCTTACAAGTTATATAGTTCCTTGTGTAAACTTTTTCTATAAAAACAAAACGCTAAGCCAGCATCTAGTGATTCCAAAGTACGGAGTTGTCAGACATAATTACTTTTCTTTTGGTTTCATAATAACGGAAAGCATAGTAGAGTGCTGTCAAAGTGGCCTATCTCTATAAATGATGTTGGAAGAGGCTGCTGGTGTTTATGTTGTGAATGAATTCAATGAAATAAAGATAGACGTATTATGGATTAACTGGGAGCAAACATTCGACCTTACCATAGCAAAAAATAGCAATATTATTCTTGCTATCTGCACATTGTCTTTACAAGAACACTCTTTGTGTTGCTGGGTGGTTCCTTTTTTTTTTTTTTTGAGGGCAAGGGCTTTTTTTAATACTCAGACAAGAAGACCCTGAAAAAATAAATAAGCTTTCTGTGATTGGGGGTGTGGGGGGGATGGACTGCCCTCAGTAAACTGTTGTGTTTTCAGAGCTTTACTCTTTCAACAGCCTGGCTCTGGAGTCATGACTCTGTATGTTTATTATTGTGTTATCATAGTATATATTGACAGTCTGACCAGTAAAACTCCACTAGCATCATTGCACAAAATGCTGGTGAGAGAAAACAGTAATGAACCATCCAAAACACTACTTGCTGAGCTATTTTTGTCTGTCGAGGAACTAGCAAACTGCATTAAGTTTGTGAATATGGCCCCTTTCTTTCCCTTTTTTTCCTTCTGTTTTGTGACTTTCTCCTCTCCTGCCCCCTTATTTTTTCACTCATCTGGCATCTGTTTGGCATCACACCAAGCCACAGAAAATTTGGTTGCATTTTTCAGGAGGGAGGGATATAATTAAGCTAAAACCTCATGCCAAATTCACCAACAAACTTGATAACCGTCTGAGCTGGTGGCAGGGATGGGAATGGAAACTTGAGAGCAATTGCTTTCAAATTCCCAGTACTAAATTATAGCCAGGCCACGTCTGAGACTGCTTAAATTCACTGCCCCAATTTAATCATCTACAATAGCTTCAACACAATTTCTGTATGGCCTGTCAACCTTCAGAAAGGTGAGGCAAAGCCCCCATTTGGCTCTGGGTTGATGCATCATCACCCAGCTGCAAGCCTGTATCTCCCTACCACTCCTTCCTCACAGCTTTGTAGACTAGAAGGTTTTTAGTGTGGGGTGGTTTTTTTTTTTTTATCCTTTAATTTTCCTTCTTGACTACTTGCACTCACATTCTGGGCTAGTCAGAGCACCAAGTCAGTCAAAATGCCTTGCATTTCTACAGTCTTGAAATGCAAACAAAGGTGAAAAAATCCTTTTCAGAGAGTTAAACTGGCATTAGCGCTGACTGAAGCAAACAGTCTACCACCTATCCAGCTGCCAGTGCTTTGGAAAATGTGTTTGCAGGTTTTCTTCTGGTTTTTATCTGGAGCCAGCAGTGACTGTTGTGATGTGACCTTGACTGCTGGAGGTTCCCCAGCTGATGGCACCAATTACTAGATGTCCCCCAGCTGATGGCATCAATTTCTAGGTGTCCCCCAGATGATAGCATTGATGGCTAGGTGTCTGCCAGCTGATGGCATTGATTGCTAGGTGTACCCTAGCTGAGCAGCATCCGGGTGTGGTGGGCTGGGGTTGCAGAGCCATGCTGGTGCTCTCCACGATGAAGAGACAAAGAGCACCAGAGCTAGTTTGTGAAATCCACCTTGGGCTTGTAGCCTCATATGGAAAAAATATGCTTTGCTAGAAGGCAGTGATTGGCAGAAAATAAGGGAGAGGGACAACTCAGCCGAAGTCTCCATTCTTTTTAGTTTTAAATTAGTGGAACTCCTTTGGCTTCACAGGAGTTATTTCTGATTCACACTGAGATCAGAATCAGACGCAAAACTTATTGAAACCCTTTGTGTTTACAGTTGTGTGATGGTCCTGTGAAAATAGCCTGCATAATGTTGTATTGTGCTGGGCTGCCAAGAGGCCAGCACCCGGCAGCGCACCGGCCAGTGCCCCGGTACCCTCCCCGCAAAAGAGAAGCAAAGCACAGCAACATTTTGTCGCCTTCCTCTCATCATGTGAAACTCCACTGGTGTGCTGGGTATCACCATCAAGCATATAAAGCTTTTTTCGCAGAGGTATGGAAAATCCATTACCAGAATTAATCTCTGCTTTGAGCAGTGACCTCTCCACAAAAAAAATAATGCTCGTTCAGTTAAATACGGTTAGCTGATAAATACTTTATGGTGGTGCTGAAGGCCGGCATTGCTGTGATTATTTATACTGTGTTATAATGTATGTGCCATGAACAAACTGCACTGCCGGTCCTTCAAGCCTTGTTTCTCAAAATAAAACGTTCACTCAGCAGCCAAGGTTGTTTTCATAATTAATAACTTTTGAACTGACAGAGGCTTAGTTTCTCCCTACAACTTTTCTTTCAATACTATTTATACTGCAGAGATTCATTGACTTCTTTCAGTCAGTACCGGTTAAACATAACCTAACAATACTGAGGTTTGCTGTTCCTGATTTTTTTTCTAATACTTTGGTTACACTGAGTGCATTTTAATCGGATAAAATCAGCAGAGTCTGGAGAAGGCAGAATAGCTGAAACCTGAGAGAGTCAGTGTGTTACAGCAAGCCAGGCACAATCAGCGTGCTCCATGGCAGCTCTGAAATCTATCGGCTCTCTGCTGACAGCCAGATTTTCATAGTCTGGGCTTTGCTCAGGTTTACATCTGCACTTCTGTAGTTTTAAGTAGCTCAGGCTGTGCTGTCCCAGCCATACACTGAGGTAACCAGGAGCAGAATCTGATTTGTGAATTAAACTTAGCAGTGAAACCAAAGTAATGACTCCATAGTGGAGTCATTAACACCATTCAAAAGCCTTTAGTATGCCATGGGTAAAATTTGGGCTGTTCTGCTTCTGGGCTCATTCGATATCATCAGAAGAAATGAGCCAATTTGAAGGAAATAAAAAGTGATGTATTTTTTAAAACCAGAATGCCAAATGTTGTTCTTCTATTTTGAAAATCTGCTTCTGCTGAATAAGTGAACATACTATAAAAACAAATAAGTGTACATTTACCTATCTGTATGTACTTTCAGTACAGGCACGGGCTTGCTTCTTGACCATTTGTAGTGATTTCAGGTTCTGGCAAGACTGCATTACCAAAATACAGTGAGAAAAGCTGTGTTTCAATAAGGCACAAAGCTCTTGGGCCTTTCCAATAAGGTCTTAAAAGTACCAGAAATCCTTCATGAAAGCATGCTCCTAAATTTACCTTTTAAGGAAGTTTATGATGATTCAGATAAGACTGGAAAGAATTTTCCAACTTTTAAATCCTTACCCATTTCTATAAACAAACTTAACACCTAAACTTGTGATAAATTACTCAAGGGTTTACCCACTGAACACTGCAATATATTCAGATGCAGTGCCAGTGTATTCTGCAGTTAGGGATTGGTAAAGGCAGCAGGGGGAAATTAAGATGTGCTGCAGTGATTTCATGACCTCAAACATAGTTATTAATTTAAGTGTATCAGCTGCATTTCTACCACAGTCTCTAACCACACGGCTGTGGTTCAGCTGGGAAAATAAAGGGTTTGTTTGCAGTGACATTTTGGGTAGCCTTGAAGCTGTCTTCCCCCAGCCTCAGCTGCATGAGCTCATTCGCAGCCTGCCTCCACATTTGCGATACAGCTGTTCACCGTATGTGTCCTGACCCTCGAACAGATCCCCTGTTTCACTTAGTCCTGCTCTCTGTCTAGGCTTGTCTTTGTCAATCAAAATTAGAGACGTGAAACATAATGCAATGACATTATAGCCTAATAAGAATGAAAAGGCAGGAAATCGGAGCTAGGGTTTGGCCTGATTGTTCCTGGCAAAGGTGCTCTGGTTTTGGGGAGTTACAGATGAACTGGGACACTAGCACCTTGTGTCTTAAATATTGCCTCCTTTCCAGGCTTGGGCAGAAAACTGCTCAGCTCTGAGGTTTTTTAGTGAGCTGATGAGCATGAGGTTGATGATGATCTTAAAATTGATGCCTAATTTCAGTTCAGACTGAGAGTCCTTACTGACTAACTGGGGAGGGAGGGAAGGTTGGGAAGTTTGTAATTAGTTGGTCTGAAGGCAGTGAATCTTCTCACAAGGGCCATATTTATAAGTAGTGATCATAAATCAAACCCTAGCATTGCAGCGCCATCCCTGCACCCCAGGCAGGTGAGTGGGTACTCGACTGACTCCAGCTCTGCAGGCAGAGCACTGAGCGACATCGTTACCTGGCTGCTGGGTTCAAGTGGCCGTATTCTGCAATGCCTCCAGGATGACATCCTCCCACGCAGGGTATCTTAGGCAGTTTCCCAAGCTTGTGTAGCAAGGTTGGGACCATACTCAAACTACATGTGTTAAAGGATGGTGCATACATATGAGGAAGAAACCTTTTAACCTTGTGGAAAGTCCCTGCTTTGGAGCACCTATTCTGCAACGGGAGCAATGAGTTTGTGTAATGTGGTGTTTGCTGGCAATTTCACAAATACTACAGCAGATTGTCTAGAAAAGTGATTTCCTAGGAAGGCAGATGAAATTTTTGCTAATAGTGTCAAATAAATACACTTTCAACTGGGCACTCTTCTAAGGGGAAAAAAAATCCTGAGTAGGGATTTCAGGGGTTTTTCAAAGGATGGCCCAACCCATTACCATCCATTCAGCTACTGATGCTTTGATCTCCTGCAGCAGGTGCTTTAAAGCAGGCAGGCAAAAAGAGGGAGCAAGGAGGAGAGAAGAGAAAAAAACTGTCAATACTCCAAATGCTTCTAATGCATATGCAATGTCTATGGTGCTAATTGCCTTTCTTGCTTCCAAGCCAGCTCATCATCTTCTTCGTTTGAGGTTTTCCACAGATCACTCTAAAACATTTTTCTGTACATCTCAAGCCTAACAAAAATAATCCTTTATTGTTTAGCACTTAATTAGAGGTGACCACTTCAATTCTAAACAGGAAAAAATGACTGTAACCTGTAGGGGAGAACAAAAGCACATCCTACACCAAATCTAGTGAGAGTAACTGAAGTACATAGCTAGATCTGGGAACATATTTTTCTGCTAATTAAAAGTCAGTTTGGCAATCGTTCGGTGAAAGACTATGTGCTTGTCAGCTTCAAAATGGGCTGAGATCACAATGAAGATCACTCACTGTTAAGTAAACTCAGATTAGCTGTGTCCTTCTGCCCTGGAAGACAAGGCACTGTGGCAACACAGACAGAAAGAAAGATGCTTCCCTCAGGGAAGATATTCAATAGGTAACTAAGTCATAATATAAAAATATATTAATAAAATTTTGATATTTGATGCCTCATTCCAGAAACTGAGTTGCTAATGGAAGTTTTGGGCACCTGGCAGTTAGAAAAAGTATGTGGCAAATTCTTTCCTGCTGTGAATCTAGCAAGCCTATTTATTTTAGCAAAGCCAAGGCTGGCTTATGCTATGTGCGTGTATAACTAAATAGGACCTCCTTAAGCTATGAGACAGGCTATCACAAGGCTGAGATACTCTTTTTTGAGCATGTCCAGCTCCATTTTAAAAGCAGTTTGGTTTTTTACCACTGTTGTTTCTTTAAGGCATGCAAATTTAGTGTGAAAATTGCTGGAAGACGTTCAATATAGACCTCTACACTACCACTCCGACAGACACTTCTGTAACAGCACAGCCACACTCTGATATTACTTAAATACTGCTTGTTCTTTTTTGTACTCTGATCTAATTCTTATTTCCCCCCTATGGTCAAATAACATTGGTCTAATTAAAATCAGGCAAATATTTCGTGTCATGTGTAATAGGTAATATAAAGTACATATGCAATGATTTAACTCAACATCTAAGCTTTGGATAAAGAAAAGTTTTCATCTGGCATTAAATTCTCCGTAGACGGAGACCAATGACTGTTGCCAGTCCTGTCGGAGCTCCCTGACAGATGCTGCACAGGTAGCGCTGGCCTTTCTATAAGACTTCTTCAAGCACAGCAAACACAAGATTTTTTTCTTTTTTGTCTTTTTTTTTGTTTTTTTTGGTAGCTTTCATTTGCATGGGAAAAGTATCCTCAATGGTAACAGAAGAAGGCAGAATAACAGCAAATTCTTGTGATACTTCTGTGAGAGTGCCCCAATCTAATCTCCGTTTGGGTTATGGTAGTTGGATTAGTATGAAACATTAGCAAATCGGGTCTTTGGCTTCACAAAACCAAACACAAATATTTTACCTGGCAAAGGATTTTTCAGTAACAATCCCCTAAAAGCCTAAAAGAAAGTAGGCCTTGAATACTCATGTGCCGGGCTTCAGCCACTGTTCAAGAATAGCGGAAAGGAATTCTCTCCAGCCAGGGATATCTATTCAGAAACAGAGATGTAATTGTTTTAGTCCCTTATGAACGTTGAGTAAGAGCCCACGTAATTTCCTACTTTTTCTCTTCAGAATTTGAGAGGTGAAAAGTAAATGCAGGTCATTTTCTATAGCTCTGGCTGTCCAGTGTACCCATGTTTTAAAACAGTGTAGTGAATGGAGATGGCTAAGTCAGTCAGCGCTCATCCACTGGAGGAACGGGTAATGGGAGAGCTATTTTACTGCTGAAAGAACGGTACTAATCTTTCTATTCCATCCAAGGTTTAGGACTCTCTAAATTGCAGCATAAAACTATAAATCCCTTCCCCTTGTTTTCCAAATTTATGTATCAAAGTTACAAAGGTGTTTTTCCTATTCTGTTTTTAAATAGCTGTTTGCTGCTATTTTTAGTTTTCTTGCCTTATTAAACAGAATGATCTACAAAACACAATGGCAACACTTCAAAAACTTAGAAAACATGCACACACAAACACACTCTTATATGTATTGGCAGGTTATAACAAATACGTGAAACTCATTCCCAGAAGTTATTACTAATACAAAGGATGTAACAGGAACTGAGAAAGTTTAGGTGTTTATGTAAAATCACATCTGCATTATGAAGGATTAAAAAGAGAAAAAGAATATAAATTCTTATGTTTTTTGGTGCAAGATAATTGTTGATTCACAGTGCTTTCCCTGGGAACCTTTTTTTGTGCCTGTATTCTCTTTTTGAGACCTCGCCTACTGGCTATTATCTGAGAGAAAGGATAAAGTGGATCTCTACTGTGAATCAGTATGGAAATGTCTATATTTCAGATGTTTCTCCCACTCTCCACTCTCCTGACTCGATGAGAGTGGGAGAGCCAACATCAGGCATTAGCACTAGTAAAAGTTCCCAGAGTCCGGTCCCATTCACTGCAGTTCCTAAGGCACTGGATTTTTATATTAGAAATTGAAAAACATTAGTCTAATGTTAGAGGGAGGAATTATTTCCTTAGATTCTTTTGGGGGAGTGGTGTCTTTTTCACATTTAGACACCTAATCTTTAAAAAAAAAAAATTGCTATTGTGAAATAAAACCTTTAACTTTCCTTAATTGGAATAATTTGCATTGACAGTATATGGCAGCTCCAAAGAGAATTAATTGTGAATTTCTCTGATTGCATATTTACTTCTCTCCTAAAACTGTGGCCTGCACGTGAACTCTATTCGCAGTTGTCTCCCATCCCTGCTTTGCTGGCTGGGGAGCGACGTGAGTCAGGCAGCGTGGCATCGGCCCCTCACCAAAAAGTCCTCCAGCATCTGTGGCAGAGAATTTTCAGCCTCTCTGCTACCGTCCCTCCAGCCAACCTTCACCGCCACAAGGGCATGCCCTCAGGAGCGTCTATCACTTGGTCTCCTCAAATTCAGGCACACCTTCACTTCCAGCAGCTAGTGCCACAGCCTGAAGGAGACCCCTCCAGGCAATACTGGTTTTCATGAATGAGTCTCCTCCTCTCAGGTTCATCATCCACTTGCCCTAGAGCTCTTGTACCAGCACAGTGAAGGGGGCAGCTAGGTGGAAACAAGTGGTGGGGACTTTGATGTGAACTGCATGAGCCCTCCAATAGCTTCAGGCTAAACACGTACCAAAGCAGCAGAGAAATATAGTTACCAAGAGCCCAGTTCTGTAAAAGCAAACATCTCTTTTTATTAAAAACTTTGGACTTTTAACCCACCCTGAATAAAGTTTTGAAAGTTTCATTTGACTTGTAGGGACTGTAAATTGCACGGTTTTGTGTTTAGCGAAGGCTCCGGTCCTTAATACCTAATAGACCTGACATTATGCTTACAAGCATGGCCAGTCACTCTGGTCCTAATAAGACACATTGATTTTTAATTATGGCCAGTTGGGAACTGTCATTTCAGCTCAATTCTCCCTATCTCCTAGCCTGTGCCTCCCAGCCATCCACCGCTACATGGTTGCTAATTGCATCTTCGTTGAATTTTTGTTTGTTTTTACCTGGACTATTTGTACCACCATTGAATCAGATTGAGAACCTGAGTGGCCAAGCAGCTCAGCAACGAGACCATTATCCCAGGAGGAGGGAATCAGTGAATTCAAGGCCTGCTCCAATGAATTTTGAATACTAAAAAAAAAAATTAATCACTGGAGTAAGGGGTCAAAACCTAGATCTGCCCTCCAGGCATGACACCTGCTTTATAGAGCTGCACTCTATCCTCTGGCTGCATAGTTAATTCCATGTAAAGTGGAAGGGTCTTTTTCTATCCCAAATTCAAATGACTCAGTACCAGGGCACTGCTGTCAGACAAACTCTTGGTGCTAAGCTTAGGGGACTTTGGCAAGAGTATTGCGACATGTAGTTTGTGGTGGCCGGTGAAGTGCACATTCAGGTGACTCCTGAAAATCTGTCGTCAATTGCACCATTGCTGCTGACTGTGAAGGACCAGATTTGAAGGGCTGGGTGGGGACTTCCAGCCCCATGCTACCAAAATCAGGGGATCTAGGAAAGAAGGCGACTCCTCATGGAGCCTGTTTTGAGCTCAGAGCAAGTTTGGGCTTGTGTGCAAGAAGGCAGTGTCTCTCGGTGTGGGGGTTCTCCCTACACCCTGTAGAGGCACAGCCTGGTGCTGCAGTCTCCTGGGGTTCCCAAGGGAGAGGTAGCCTGAGCTAGTTAGCTGATCACCACTTGCAAGGCTTTGCAAGGTCTGCATAGGAGAGGAGATACTGACCTGCCAAAGGAACAGAGTTGTGCAAAAGCCAGGCAGGGACTTTCCGAGAACAGAGTTCTGGGTTTGGCAGCAATGAGGCACCTCGTTTCTCATGCAGGACTTTTTGAAACATCTGTAAAAGAGATATCAGAGCAAGGTAGATTCTACAAGGAGTTGAAGACAGTTTTGCCATTTTGAGGCCTTGCTGCTAAGGAGAGCAGCATAAACACCAAACGGTAGCTTGCTTCCAGTTTCTGTCTTCCTTTTTAGTTCTGTCCAGGTATACACGGCTTATCTAAGGAAGTGTTGGGTCAAATTCCTTTACAAGCAGGATCTGGCAGGCGCAGGGCTAAAAAGTGGTTCCTTCCCAGGGAAACTCCGTTTGCAACAATTGTCTGTTGCAGGGAGAGCAACCACCTGCAGCTCATCCACAAGGGAGGTGTTGATGAAGACCAGGGGATCTTCTGTGTGTGGAAGCCACACCTCAACGGAGATCACACAGCTGAGCCAGGAGGACCTTGGAAGGGGAATACTTGTGCTTAGGCTTTTGTAAGGAATGAAGCATTTATTATTTTTGTTATTATTATTAGTACCACTATAATATCTTTTGCTTTTCTCCACATCAGGAATTTTCTTGAACTCCAGCATTTTTTTCTCTTCATTTCTTTCTCCTCCTTCAGAATTCCTTTTTGTTTCTTGTAACAGATTAATAGAAAAGGTTTTTTACCTCTGTAATTTGGACAAAGGGAGAAATAACTCCGTAGGCTTGTGTGTGGTTGACTTAAGCTAAGCTTGTTTTTAATCTTAGTTACTAAAGCTGATGTGACTTTATCAGTCTGAACAAAAGACCTCGTAAGACACTGTATTTAAGTAAATCACTAGGATAGTAGTTTACAAGCATATACCTTGTTTTGTGTTTCCTTCTAACAGCTGTAAGTAACAGATAACCTACTTCTTCAAATCCTACTAAGCTTTTAGAAATAATGCAGATTTTATGTCTGACTCTGCATATTGCTGTTCATCTCACTTTACATCCTTAGACTAAATCTAGTGATTGACCTGACCCAGAAAGAAGCATTTCAGTTCTCTGGAAATGTAGCTGACATTCAGAGTTGTAGATGGGGACCAGACCTGTCTAACCGTCCTGTACTAACCGATTTTAGCAGCTGAAAAATTCCTGTTTTGAGTCCAGCCCCTTTTCTCCCCGCAGAGAGAAGGGGGGTGGAAAGGGCAGCGTATACGTAACTCCTGGGCAGTTTCTTCTGTGTTTCTACCAGTCTCGTGGGGTGAGTTAGATGCATCAGATGCTTGCTTCAAAGTCAGCACCCTGAAGCGTGTCTGAGGAATGAGGTTGTGGAGGCAGAAATGTGCAAGGCTTGCTTTGACTACTGTTGTAGCAGTAGTACCGGCTGTATCTAATCTGCTGTTAAGGACTATTGTAGTTGCCAGCCCTGTTATTCCCTAGCTGGAAGAGAGCTAAACCATCTAAATGCTCTTTGGGGAGACAAAGCAGTAAAAAACTAAACCAAACAAAATGTTTGGCTGTCTTTCCTATTGCAAATAGTGCTGCCAGTCTAAGATAGAGGACTTCTCTAGAGGAAGGAAACTAAATGTTTACTGATGCCGATTAGTTTCTGAAAAGATTTAAGAAATGTGTTTATACATGGGCTTGTGGTGATATCATTTTGTCTGATGTCTGGGAAGAATGAAGACTTCTTTAATGTGCTTATTCAGACATGAAGGTCTGAGAGGTGAACAGAGAAGGCACCACACTGCCTCATCACATCACTCAGAAAATTCACAGAAATAGCACAAGGCTGCATAGTCTAGATTCAACAAGAACTGCTGACTTCACACGAGGGCAAAACCTTATTTGTGGCTCTCTTTTCAGGCAGAATCCTTTGAGCAAACTTGAGTAACATGCCTGCTGGGCAGAGCAAGGGAGCAGAAAGCCGTGCTGCTGTCTGCCTGCCTCCCTCCCGCTTCTAATCTGCCAGGCTGCTGGGGAAGGGGTTTTGAAACCAGTCCTTCACCACAGAACAGCTTCTCCTCCCCAGGAGGCAGTGGAGGAGCTGGCAGAGCATCTTGCTCAGGAGAAGGAGGGTCCCCAGGGTGAGCAAGGTATGTGCCTCCCACCCAGAGGTCCCTGGGGCTCTCTCGGGGAGAGCCGCAGCAGCGGGCAGGAGGCTTGCGGAAATAATACCATTTCTTACTGTAGGCATAAAAATCTGAGAGAGTCTTAAGGTTCATATCGATAAAGAGTATGAGCTGAAGTATGTGTTTTACCCAGAAGAGTGAAGGCAGCCCACCACATCTCCACAGGTGCCTCTGCATAATAGGTATGAGGCTCTAGATGTGGAGGACAAGGTGAAGGATGGTGCAGGGGTTGACCCATCCACATCGGA
>Ga0065711_1027979_pt1 | contig 44487 bp, 20 predicted proteins | sample Hoacrofraction12_FD_59098 | JGI IMG/M metagenome (GOLD analysis project Ga0065711, IMG submission 59098) | Hoatzin crop microbial communities from Cojedes, Venezuela - Epithelial fraction 12 v2 (version 2) | ecosystem: Host-associated > Birds > Digestive system > Esophagus > Crop | place... | reverse complement strand
AGTGACATTGGCCTTTCTCCAGTCCTCGGGCACCTCTCCTGTCCTCCAGGACCTCTCAAAGATGATGGAGAGTGGCTCAGCAATGACATCCGCCAGCTCTCTCAGCACTTCTGGGTGCATTCCATCAGGGATAATTTTTATTTATATTGTACATGTAAACTATTTTTTTGGGGGTTAAGTTAAAAAGATGTGATTTGTGAACCTAATTCTTCATTTGGGATGCTAATCTACTCAAAGTTAAATGCCACTGTTAATGACTCAAAGATAGCACATCCGTAACAAGAACGTAATAGCTAAAACAGAAACCCTCAAGCTTGCTATTCACTGGAGATATAAATCCTGGTTACATTCCTTCGTAGGATTCATGCAGGAGCAGCAAGAACACTGGTGCTGAAGTACCTCTTTGTTCCCCTTATTAGTATTCCCCCCCCTTTTTTTACTTTGATTTCAGATTGGTGCAAAAGCTGTCTGTAGACCCATAATCTTACATTGTCTGTCTTCATAGAAGTTAAAAAATGTTATTCTTGTGAGTATGATATTAGCAACCTAGGATTAAACTCTACACTTTCCCACAATTATCTTCCGTGTAACAGATGCTGAGTTTGTATGAAAATCTTCAGTAGAATGGATTCTAATAGAATCTTGTTTAAATGCATCCTATTTGGCCTTTTGTGATGTTTCTTTGGAGTTACTAACATGTGCATCAAAATCATGACATGAAAAAGAGAATAAATCTCTGCTATTACTACTCAAATGTAGTTTACTATTTAATGTAAAGGTAAGAAGATGGGGAGGGGAACAAATCCAAAACCCTCATATGCATCATCATTCCCTCTGCTTGATTCCCTAAAGAAACAAGTTCGCAATGAGAAGGAACGAATGTCATTTTAATCAATATATGCTTTATCCACTTTCAAAAATGGGTTTATCATCTTCATCCTTAGATGTATGTATTTAAAATCTCATTTTCCACGCTCTCAGTTACGCTGGTACCTCTCCAGAGCAACTTAATTGACAGTAATAAATTTATCTTACTCTGGAATAGGTGGAGATCTGGAAACTTAGATTAAGCTTCAGTATTTTTGAAAAGTATTTCAGTTGAATCCAGCACTTTTTTCCATGGCAGCTGGCAAATTAGATTCTGATTTCAATAACATTCATTTGCATCTCATAGAAAATATTTTCTCTGCAGACTCAAGGAGAGACAATAATTTTAGGATCATAATCTAGCAATTAACCAATTTTATTAAATTATAATATTGTTATCAAAGAGAAACAGTGAAACGGTAACTAAGGCAATAATCATTTTAGGTTGCTGTTCATTTTAGTGTCAATAAATAGAATTTATTTCTAAACTTTCACATTCTCTCTTTTATAAACTGGTTTATTCCTTTTTAGAACAGATGTTACACTGTTTATTCCCTTACTATTTTGGTTTTGTTGTTATTTCATGTTTTAAATTCCTTCTCCCTGCAAAACAATGATGCCAAACATTTAGCTGTCAATCTGAAAATATGAGACAAGCTTAAAACATGCATTGATAGGTTTGTCATCTGTGTCTGTTTAGGGGAGAAAGTACAATAGTATCAAACAGATAAACTGCTTGGTTAGCTAATACACTATGAACATTTATAAACTCTAACAGAAAAGCAACATCAGTGGCATCTCTAAAAGTGCATTAATAGTCCATTCAAAATATTTTTCATTGAACAGACGTCTCAAACAGACAAAAGACTTTTGCAACTTTTGCAATTTCATTTATAACACGATTATTCCAATCACTAAGGTGTCAAGCATTACATAAAATTTTGATTGGAGTATTTGCCTTTTTTGAGATTTCTCCTGCAATTGCATGCTGATTAATAACTCTCTTGGTTCCATCTCTTAAAAATGCCATTTTTTTTCTCTCCAATAACTGTAACTAAATCAGCTTTATCTCTGACACCAGATCAGAATTTAATTCAACTTCTTCACTCTTACAGGTGTCAAACCCCTGCAAAGTTGCATCTATCTGCAAATCGCTAACAGCAGAAAGCATAAAGAGACTTTGGAGAGCAAGGCCATATCCTGCATTACTACTAGTGCAACCTTTTTATAAGAAAAGACATAGCAGGACTTTTGACGGGTTTTGTTAAGTGACCTGTGTCTGGATGAATCTGTGCTGTCTGAGCTGACTGTGCTCTAGCATACAAGGTCTGCTCGATGAAACTGGTTGTTTAATATTCAGTCAACAGGCCCAATTCTTAAAGATTATTAAAGATTATTTTCCAATTCTAGCAGCTGGTCTTTCGCCAGAAGTTGAGTAAAATAGAACTGAAGTAAACAGAAAATTCAAAACTAATCAAAACACAGACACAATTATAGCAGATTTATGCTTGAGAATCAGTGCTCAGAATTACATCAGAATGGGTTTCAGTCTTCCCAAATAAGTCACTGAATTCCTCTGGATAATTGTATTGGGAGTGGAGGTGTCATTCGGGGGTTTTTTTGCTTTGGGGTTTAGGATTTTTTTATTTCATGAGGGATAGACTGATACTTCTTTCCCTCTCATGTTTATTTTGCTTTTTTGATTTCTAGTGTCTCCCCTTTGTTCGTCACTTCCTCCATAATTTTTCTTATTTATTTTTTCTGAATACTTTCCCCAGCTCCATACTGCTAACTCAAGCCATTTTCCATTCCCACATTCCCAGTCACAAGATTACTGAATAAGAATGTAAAGACGCTGCCTGCAACTGAGCTGAAAACTGTAAAATAAAGACTGAAGTTAGGGTCTGTGAATTACATTTGAGCTTGGAAATTAATCATTTGTGACCTGTTCCTGCAGCCAGTTATATTTTGAATTATAACAGTTTCAGAGAGAGAAGGGTAGATAACCTTCCTGACAGCCTACTGTTTTATCCACTATTAAGCAACTGTTCTCTGCTATGTGTACAAGACATGCGGCAGCTTTCCTTACCAATATTTATCCACTCCTCTGTCTTGCAAGTAGATTGTCATTTTGAAGAGACTCATCAAGACTAGTGAAAGCTGAACCAAGTTAATAGCTTGCTTTAAGCTACAGGAAATGAGACATTGTGCTCAACCTCAAGGTTAAAAATAGTAAGTAAAATATCTTTAACTGAAGTTGGGTCCAACGGAAAATGTGTTCTTACATTTCTTCATGCATATAGACAAAAATAAATGCTAATTAAGCTGTCATTATGTCTCTTGCAACAGCTACTTACCAATTATTTACAAATATTTGCCAAGTCAGCTAATAAAAATTTGTAGGAATGCAACAATTATCTGCATTAAAGTGATATTAACAGAGATATCAATCAAAAGTCTGAGTCTGATACAGTAGTCTATTTCTGACTGCCCATTATGTATGAAGTTGTAGCAGACAGGGAGGACATCCCTACTCTAAAACCAACATCTGTTTGTTCTGGATTTAATTCCATGAATGAATGAAATTAGAGTAGTTCTATAATTTAAGTATGCATTTACTACATAATCTACCTTGTCAGTTCCGATTTAAAAACTATGCTTATGGAGGGACTGCATTTATTAAGTGTAGTCTGAAAATGTTCTCTAGATAGTGTATAATTTAAGTTTATTACACCACAGAAGCACACACGTGGGTGGCAACAAAAGGCCTATATAAAAGAGTTGTAGCAGTGATTGTCGATTACAACTCCAACAGCAGACCTGAGACAAGATTTAGACTGGAAACTTGAGACAAAGCCTTGTAACACCGTGGGATGGAGCACCCTAAGAACAGAGCACCAATTTTGTAAGAAATGCTAGAGTCTGGAAATACAGATTTTGTTCCACATGAGAAGCCTCCCATCAGCTCCAAAGTAGAAAGGAAGACTTGCATCTTTGCAAGGGAGTGTTTGCCCTGATTGCCTTCCTTCTTTTTCCCAATTATCAGAAGCTGAGAAGACAGGACACTCATCTGGCATGCAAAATCTGATCCCAGACAGGTTATATCCATCAGTAGATGAATTATCAGAATACATATACAATTTCTTTCTCTCAATCTTGTCTGTTCCACACGAAAGATAGTATTCGCTGAGTCAGAGAGAAACTGAGCTGATCACAGTCATCAATATTCCAGGCTGTTGTGCATTTTGGGTCTGAGTCACCCCTAACTCTTTTGATTTCTCCAGAAACTTTATGTGGAGACTAATGGACTGACTAAATTGTCTCTGGGAGTTTTCAAAGCCCAGTATTCTTTAAGTCTTTCCATACAAATCTCCTTCTTTCAGCTGGATTTTATTGTGAGTATTGTCTCAGTAGTAACACGGTAATTCAGGATGGTAGACACAGGCATTTTTCTTTGCTGAGGTCTCAAAACAGAAATTATTTCCTCGAACTTCAACCTCTTCCTGATATTCAGACTTGCTATAAAATGGAAGCCACATTTAAAAGAAATATAAAACCCCAAAATCTCTTACATCTGTAGCCTTTTCCTCATTGTTTTTAGCTGGATATTTTAATTAGGATGAAACAGTCATTGCTTATTTTTACCTCAATTTTTTTTTCAAAGACTACACAAGAAGAAGTTGCCTTGTGCGTATAATATTATTTTTAATCACAATGACACTACCATAGTTTCAAATGCCCTAATACTTTCCACAAAGGTCAATTTTGGCTGTCTGCCTTTTAAATTATGCCCTTCTGGGCTATGGCTGCCACTGTAGGCTCCTCTTTGTCCTGCATGAGTCTGACTCTGCAGACTTCTGGAGCATAATGGAATATTTATTAGTAGATTCCAAAATCGGTTAGCTTGTATTTATACAGTGTTTTGAAAGAGAAAAGAATACCACACATATTGATGTTACAAGTAATTATGAACAAAAACCATCTTTGTTAAGGTCTGATGTTAACACCCTGATGCCTGGCATGCAGCATACTTATTTCTACAAAGCTCAAGATTTTTGTAGTTGGAGAATAGAAAATGTTACCAAAACCAGACTTGTACAGTACTGTATGGTTTACATCTTCTAGACCTATTCTTCTAGACAGTCACAGATCAGCATCTCCTCAGAAATAATAAAAACAGAATTTTAGAAAAAATGAAGGCAAGAGTTAATCATAGACCAAGCTTTCTTGCTCAGCTTAACAAGGCAGCAGATGTCAAAGGTTGCATCTATATTCAAAAAGAGTACAAATCAGGGACCATTCTCTGACCTTGAGGTCAGTGGCACAGCACCTGTCTTATACAGCTACCACTTACTCATTTAGCTTCCACCCCCCAAAAAAGAGTAAATCCACAATTAAAACAAACAAGCAAATAAAAAACGTAGGCAACAAATGTCAGAGCAGCCTCATCCTTACAGCTTACTGTTCTCATATTGAAAACAAGATTTTTTGCTGTATCTTTGTTTGGCACTACACGCGAAAACAGAAGTTGGTTTGGGTCAAAACAATATCATGAAACACATTAACCATCATAGAATACAGGATAAAAGCTTGTACCTTGGCCTTGTTTCAGTCATTTGGGCTAAGTCTATACTAATAAATAAAACAGACCAATTAAGGGTAACAACGCCAAGTACTAAGCAGTCAACAGTAGTAATGAAATCATCACTAACCCTATCAGATGTTTGAATCAACACTCATTAATTGTAGCTAGCTAGAAGTGTCTACTTGATATGAAGATTAGACACTATTTATTTTATGGTATATATTCCATAAATACTTAATGAGCCACGCAAATATTTTACAGCACTGCCTTGACCTCATCTTGTTCTATCACAAAGCTCCAGAAGCCCCGAATAGTGATAGAGCTACACTGCAAAATTATAACCGGAAATTTTACTCTGTTTTAAATTTATAAAAGTACAAACCTGGGAAAACTGGGGAAATTGCAGGAATAGAAAGAGCAGAATTCTGTTTGGCAAAATAAAGACTGAGAAGACATATGGCTTCTGTGTGTGAGAAACCGTGTATAAGTGGGGTGAGTAACATAACATAGGAACTACAAAAAAAATTCATCTTTATTTATGTAGTTATGTGTTGGAGACTTTATCCTAATTTCCATAAAAAGATCAGGCTTTGGAGGAGCCTCAACATGTGTAAAGGGACAACACCATCTCTGTAAGAGAACACCACCTCCCTCACAAATCCAGTATGAAGATTAAGCTGAAAAAAATTTAAAGAAATGACATGATCTGTTGTCTGTGATAGTAAGATATTTTCTCCAGTGACTCAGGAAATCCCTCCTAATTCTAAATTTCTATTCTATTTTGAAACTGCTAAATACAGAAAGTTGTGAGATAAAATCCTGGTCCTACTGAAGTAAATGTGATATAAGACAGAGGTGCCAGGAACATTGGCCCTAGGGTAGGAAAACTGGGATGTTTCAAGCTGTCTTAACAGGGTAAGCATTGAAGGGATCCAGGCAGTACTCTTCCAGTACCCTATTTTGAATGAGACAAACGAAACCCTTTTAGTAAAAGTTTGGGGCTGAGCTACCTGTTATTTATGGAAGTTTCTTTGTTAGAACATTTTCAATGAATTATTTCCAATATCAGCAAGGACTTTCACATTTTTAAACACACAGGCAGTATTTTTCCATTTCAGATCTCTTATAATGGCAGAGAAAGACATTTCTTTCTTGTCTCCAGTTGCTATCAAAACTGTCAAATTCCAAAAATATTTGCTTAGTAGTATTATACGTTAATAGCTGCTAATATCTGTTCCAATAGCACCTGCTCTAACATTACTAATTTTAGGAAAAGAATTAAAAAATACTACATTATGTATTTGAAGCTTTGGATAAATATAGTCTGCAAAAATACATACAGTAAAAACTTTTATCAGCTTCACTGATGAATTATCAACAGCCTTAGATTTTAAGATCATGAATATTTAATTTCCATCATGTCAACTGTTCCATTTTCATTACTTACTAAATTCCCATAGGTGTAAAGTTGCATCAAGTGTACATTTTCATTTACAATGGCATTTGGAGATATATAGGGAGTGAGATAGTTCTATGCTACTTTAGTCACATGCTAGAAAACAAATAATAGTTATAATTTCCCTTCTTCTAGATGTAGAAATAATTTTGCCAACTTAGTCTTCAAAATCTGCTTTTTATTAATAAGATAGATTCTCTTTAACCTTTGTAAGTTCTTGTGCAAGAATGACAGATAAATTGCAAAGTATAATTGTGTGTAAAATAAATTTCTGGCTTCTTTAGGAAGAAAGAAATAAATAATTTTGAGACCTTGCTAGCAGTTTAGTTATGTTCAAACCATTAGGACTAGTTCGAAATCACAAAAAAATTCTTCTACCACACAGTCTTTTAGGAAGTCACTAGAGATCAGGGAAGCAAGAATTCAGAAGTCTAACATCCTTAGTTATGGAGAACAGGAAAGTACAAGGTAGTCTGCAAAAATGCTTGTGGAGTTTTACTTTTAAGCCTTCAGAAGTGAAATGAGCACACTGAAAGATGGACACTCCAATGTCTATAAAATTTTTGTTAGGAATGTCTCCGGTTATTAACACAGGAGGCTCTTTCCGCTTTTTAAGTACCCCTTGACAAATATACACTTAAACGCAAGGGCAGGAAACATGATGAAATCTATTACAAGAACCAAGATAGTAACAGCAAACATTTAAAAGTTTATTAGTTTTGACAGGAATTATTTCGAATTCCTGTCTTATGAAATAAATGTTATAAACAGAGACTTCAGGATTTCATGTCCTTGCCACCCACATAACAGTATGTTCTGACATATTTGTACTGGAGAATGTTTTAAGCTATTTTTTTCCCCAGAGTATGCCTAAGACAACAGATACTAAGCCATGTACCTGAAAGAAAAGGTAGACTATATGTATTCACTGTACTTTTTTAAGTGTCCATTCCTCAAACCTTGGTTAAGTCTCGTCTGACTGAATGTACTTCATATCTGAACTAGACATGTGGTCTCCCTTTAGAGTCAGAAGGGCAATGGATGTTTCCTGGTCATGATTCATCTCTTTTAATGTAGATGTCAAAAATAGGTGAGGTGAATCATGCCTTGAAGTTGTCTATTTCTATTGCTATCTGTAAAGAGAGAAGATAGGTCAACTGCAGGTGGGTAGTTAGGTGAGAGAAGCAGCGTATTTCATATACTCCAAAATTCATGGAAAACCAGACGTCAGTTGCCACTTACTAATCCAGTCCACTGTTTGAGAAGCTAAAGCAAGGTCTATGAAAATCTGGATAATGAATTAAAGCAGGGTTAATGTGGTAGAGGGGGTTTAGTTTTTGTAAAACTAGTACATACAACGTACAGCTTTCATGTTACTTCTATCCAGTGTATATTTTCAATATTTCTTATGAAATATTCAAAATACCACGCAGTTTGGAAGATTTCGTACACTTCTTTTAAATTACCACCTTTACATTGCAAGTTCTACTACCTAACCCTGGATCTCACATTGCAGTCTCCAACATACCAATAGTCCCTGGAGATTAAAGGATGGCCACTTTGATATGTATTCGCAATTCTCCTTGATATAGTCATAACAATAATTTTCAGTTGCTTCTCAGCTGCTTGTTTTTTCATTTACAGTAACAGACTTTATGGCCACAATTATGTCATGCACTGAAGTAGCTTTTTATCACTGCAGGTTTGTAGAAATGTAGCTAATATACCTAGGCAGCCATTAGAGGCACTCCCAGGTCTCTGAAAGATGACTTAGAGGCAAAAGACAATATAAGCTCTTTCTTGCAGTTGGTGCAGGGACAACTTCAGTAAAAAAAACCAAAACATTAACAATTTCCTTCTGTCAGGACTATCTCAGCTTCATAGAAATATGTGTGCAATTTATTAGCTGTTGATACAAACTGGAATAACTTAAAAACTATTTAGATCTATAGAAGTGGAAAAAGCAGCATTCCAAAAGTCATTACAAGAGTGTGAGACAAGTGCTTTTTATTTTTCCAGTCCTTTAATGCATCTGAACAGCAGTTGGGTACCTAGAAATCTTTTAACCCTGTAACTATGCAATTAAGACAGAAATTGAATATCTATGTGCATAATTGGTATAATAATAATATATGTATTATTTTACATCTATTCACAAACTCTACTGAGTCAGTTTTGTCTTTTAGTCCCTTTAATTTTTCATTCCCGCCAAAATGCTTACTAATTCCTTTCTGCCACCAAAGCCCAAACAAAAACCAGAAGTGGTGCTCAGAAAACCTATGCAATTAAAAACAGCTGGTAAGTGAGAGACTTGTCTTCTCTAGGAAAAACTGACTACACCTACAAGCCAAAGAGGAACAAGAGCCTGGATGAATCATGCTCTGGAAACGCCTAAATCAGGACAGTATGTACCATCCTCTGAAAGTACCTCTTACTTTCACTAATGACAGCTTTGTACCTTTGAGATATTTGGGTGAAATAAATTATGTCCTAAAATCCTAATGATCAATAAATCTTGCAGTCTGACTAAAATGTAGGCAGATTTGGGGTTTTTGTTTTTAAGTGGAACAAAATGAAAATTAAATTGTGAATGAAAAAATGGACAATTCATGATTCATACACACAATTTCATGGTGATAATACTTCCAATCCATGAAATGCATATTGGAAAATTTCAGTGCAATTCCAGTAGGCTATGTTATTGCAGTATGCAATTGCAAAGAAAAAAAAAAAACAACTCAGATCTTGCTTATTATAAGTTAGTCTTGTTTTAATGTCACCAGGAGTCTAGATTTATAGGGAGGAAATTAATTCACTGCAAATCCACACTCACTGGAAATACTGGTTGCAACGTAAGAGTACAGTAGCAATAATAATTTCAGTGGAAGCCTATAAAGAATCCTCTATAATGAAATCAAATGCCAGTGTAAGGTATTTTACCTTTAAAAAATGCAAAGGAAATGAAAGAAAATAAAATCCTTGTAAAACTTGTTATTAGAATTCACAGGTAAATGTGCATATATAATCCATCACTAGTCTTCTGGTTACATATCAGAAAGCACAGATTTACCATAATCTTAAGGAATATACATATACAAGCTGAACAGGAAACTTTTGCCTTGCTCTTCTGATTGGAGGCTGCACCCTGGTGTATCACATGTTTGACATAGCCTACTTTGTTTAACTACGAAATTGTTAGATCAACGCAATGGGAAAGAATTTGATGTTAACTGAAAATCATTGAGAAGACATTTTCTAGTTTACAATTGGATATAAATGCAAGCAGCTTTTAAAACTTAATTTCTTAGCAAAAACATTTATAGAAGATCATCACCTGTGTGTGTTTGAATGAAATTCCCTTCCTATTTGTTTAACATAAAATCTACAGCAGATGACAGATTTTGGCTGCTACTGCCCAGGTGAGTTTTTTGTCTCTTGACTCTCAAGTTCAGCAAATATTAACTGGGTCAATAATGACAGCCCACAGGCTTCCATTCCAGACAGAATAGGTGCTTGAAGGGAGCATAAAGAAATGGAAGACTACAGCTATGTGATGTTAATTTTCAGCAGGTGTTGAACAGCTAAGATAAGCACCCTTTAAACTTCTCTGATTTCCACTGAGGCCACAACAACAGCATTTAAGAATCAATAGGTTACATATGGCTTTTAACAGTGGGATCTCTCTATCTCCAGAAGTAAATGACTCCCTGTGACACACCTAAACATGTGATAACTTGTCTTCCCTTATTTGCTGCACAAGATTCTGTACCTGAATACATCTGATACTTTAAACTATGTTTCTGCTGTATGTTTACTTTGAATTTGTACTTATACTGATGTAGTTATTTTATATGATTTCTGCTGACGTGAAAGGCCAATGTTTTACTTCCAGAGAAATGCAAATCTGTATGACTCGTTATCTCCTGTTCCCACGAGCCCATCACAAATAGGTACAGTCTAGGAAATAGTCTGAGATGTTCAATAAAATGCATTCTTATTCTACAACCAAAAGAGGACCCAATCCAAGAATCTACAGGGTCTAATATGTCCCTAACAGACTTCGTCAAGAGTCGTCCAACAGAAATTGAAGGGGATCACAGCATCAACAGAGGAAAACAGAGCAAGCACACCAGCACCCTGATGTAATGTCCTGACTCATTAACAGGTCATACCTGCCTTGAGCTCCTGCCCTCTCCGCTTAGAAGTAATGGGATATCTCAGCTAGCCGAAGTGTTGGAGTTTATGCTGTATTCCTCTCATGGTCTGTGATATCTCTGCATAGGCAGACTTGTAGGATTTCCTTTCGCACGTACTGTTTGAAAATAAGGTAAACCACTATAAATACTACACTGAAAATTAATGGTGCAAATTTAAATGATCTTGGAAATTCAGTAGCATCCTGTTAAATTTTCCAGTCTATGGCAATTGTGACATGCATGTGGAGAACAAGCATTTCACATCAGAAAACAAATATCACCAGCAAAACACAGGAAAGTTTAAGGTGAATGTTTTAATAACGCTTGAATCCTTTTCAAATCTTTGTCTGGTGCATAAACTCAAAGCATATTTGATATGACATTATATCAAAAGGTGTCTAGCGGGAACTGGGCCGTGAGCTTCAATAGGAACAGTATCATGCACTATCCTTTTAAATTAAGGCATGTATAATGGGCTTAATCAGGAGAAAAATCTGTATTTAGCTTTATTTAAACATTTTTTTTGGTCTTGCTAAACAGGTTATTTAGAACTCAGGTAGTAGTCACAAGACCTAAAGAAACAGTTCAGAAAAGTGACAGCACCTATGTGGCATCACAAAGCAATCCATAATAGCATGGTAACTGGATCTTAAGGAGAGAAATGTCAAAAAAGGATAATGAAAGAGCAACTTAGAAAAAAAACTATTTCATTCAAATGGATATGCTCAGACATATTTCTTCTTATCATTCTATTGCAATGAGTTTTAAATTTTAAAAAACTAAAGGTTTTGTTCAACGTTATATTTTTTGTACAATACACTGTGATAATTAGGAAAGCAGTAGGTGAAAAAATAACAGCAGTGGAAGCAGTAAAGAGGAAAATAAATAATGAAAATATACCAATTTCCTTCAACTCTATGGGATCACGTTATTATATATGTAAAAGCAGATGCAAACAAAATTCTGTAGGCAAGCATCTACAGACCTGTGTCCCCTTTCCTTAGCACAAAATCGTCTGAAAACAAGAGCAGCTTTGTTAGAATCAGATGCTGAGAACTGAATGTGGACCTTGGCAGCTCTTGGGAACTCAGTAGCATCCTGCAGAATTTCCCACTCTATGGCAAAAGAGCTATGAAGTGGGAAGGTGTTCATTTCATATAAATAAAATGCAGGAGTCTTAACAGCAAATATTATAACACTAACATGTAATACTGAATACATAATAACGTTGAAGAGGATTTCTATCTCTTTTTAAGAGGTTGTTTATTCTGTTCCAGAAGAGAAACTTATTTTTAGAGACAGAATTGATGAATGGAGCCAAACTGGCAAAGCAAGACAAGCAGGACACTGACTGCCCCATTCTGATCATTACGACCCATTATTTTTGTGTCACCACATGTAGGCAATTTCATCTTTTTATAATATTGTTTCTTTTCCTTCCAATTGCTTAAACTACAAAATTCTCAGGGCTCTGCCAGTCCCTTAAGACATGCTTGGAGTTGCTGCACTGGGTCCTCTCTCCTATTTTAGTGTGCAGCACTACTGCAATATATTGCTGGTATTTCTGTCCTGGAGACTCATTTGAAGATACAGCAATGTCACAACTTCCAAAGTCTCCTACTTCAGAATACCAATGTAGTCTTATTTCCTTCAAGAGATGGGAAAAACTCTCACAGTAATTATCCCTTTGGAAATGCATCTCCAGTCACAAATTATCTACTAATAATATAGTTATTTAAAACCACAAATAAATGAAATCATTCATTGAAATGTAATGTAATTTCATATTTATGTAATGTTCATGAACGTCTTGCTGTGACTGCATAGCTGCCACATATATTAACATACTTCATTTCTGTGTAATGTTCTTCACCTACAACATATCCAAACTTGCTATTAAGGACACATGAGCATTCAAATGCATTGCACTTATGATACTTGGAAAAATTAAATAGTTTGAACAGAAGTTTGAATTACAGATAAAAGAAGAAAATCACAAACTCAAATTCTAAGTTTCCTGATGAAATAAATTTTAAAAAAAATCAAATAAATGGACAAATATTAACTATTTAAAAACAGCACAGAAAGTAAATTAACAGATGTGTAAAACACAACAGATAGACAGTAAGGGTGACAGGAAGTATTGTAACACTGATGCCAACTCAATAGTTTTTCAAAACTACTCTTTGGGTTACAGTAGGATACATTAATGACATATCTATAGACAGAAGTGATTTAGTGATCTACTTTAAACACAAAATTTTACTTCTCGTATTTGTAGTCCTGAAATCTGACTTTTACCTTCATGCTTACAGTTTCATTTTCAGTCTCTTGACATAAGGACAGGCATATTCACACACTGGACTTGCAAAAACCTTACTTATTCCTCTTTCTTACAATATGGAGTGTTTCTCTCTCTGCTTTTGGATCCCATATTACTGCTATTCAACACGACACAGAGGCTTATCTTCTCCAGTGCATGCACGGTCGTAAGTAAATATTCAGCAGTTACACAGAAGTCACTGACCTTTCACTGTGTTACGTGATTATTGCCATCAAGCACCAAATTGATAAGGTGGTATGAGAAGCCTGGCTTAGAGAGGTTTGTGGTATGAAATGGAGCAAGGAAAAACAACCAGAAGAGGGAAAAAAAAAATCCCTCTTCTGCTGTGTAGTTTATTAGTGTGTTTATTTAATCCTCGAATTATTTTCCCTATAATAATCAGAAACAATGCCTTAAACTTAGACTACTTAATCTTGCACACTTCTACATAGAAGCTGTTAGTAACATGTACAAAGGAAGAAATATGAGAGTTTGGTAGACACTAGAATAATCTCCTGTAGATTAGACTGAATGCTTTCATTAAAATGGTCATCTTCCATTGAATTTTACATATGAGAGAGATGTGGATTTGGAAGAAACCTCTCTTTGTATGTTTATAGGAAAGAACCCCAAAGACATAACTTGAAACTTCTGCCACAAAGCTTATGCCTAAACTCGGATTAAATTCTATCATATACTGCATGGAAAAACCCATTACTGGTAGGTGAAACACAGTGAAGGAGTTTGCCTTCTATTAATAAATTAATTAAAGATCTAATTCTGTAGTAATTTCCTGCAATGTTTTTGCCCCCTGGGCCGGGATGTTTTTTCTGACTGGGACAGGACTGCAACATTCAGTTAGCCTGATCCAATCCTATTCTCCATGTTTGCTAAACAAATATATCAGGACCCTACTCACATATTTCTCTCCCACAGATTTCCTCTAAGACACAGAGAAATAAAACCAAAATCCTCATAGCAATCCTGAATATTCAATTGGCTGGGCTGGTGGAGTATTGCCTTTGGTTCACAGACTAACACAGGCAGTGATCAAGGGATATTTGCCACAGGCTGAATAAATCTGTTTCATCAGCCACAAAAGCGATTAGAAATGGCCTAGTCTTGGACAAATCAAGCTAATCCCTTGTCTTTTAGAAAGTCAGCACCTCTTTTGAAACATGGTCTGTTATCCCAACAAATATATCAGGGAAAGGCTTGACACTTACAATCTGATCTAGATCAATTGCTGTCAATTTTCAAGTCTTTCTAGTCGAATCTCTCTAAGATCACTTGCAATTGTTTAAACACAGTCATCCATAGCGCTTCATACAGTTCTCACGCCTACGTGTTAAATGTATAATTTTCTGATCAACAGCTAAAATTGATCAGGCTGTCGGTATTTAAAATTTCTTAAAGAAGGTCTTTCTACCAAAGCCTCCACCTAATAATTTCATTACATATCTACTTCGTAAATGTGGCACCAAATGTTTTACAGGTAGGTAAGAGGCAGATGCTGCTGTTTTCTAAACATTTATTCTACTTAAAAAGAGGCAAATCTTCTGTCATCTGTAATCCACATAACATGATTTCTTTCTCCTGCATCACATAATCCCTTAAAGCCACTCCTGATTTTTTTCCAAAGAAAAACATACTCTCAAAGTCAAACCCAGGAAATTTTTAAATAATGCAAAAATTTTTAAAGAGTATTTTCCTCCTTTTCAGTGTAGTAAATCTTTCAAGAGATCATTAAATAATAAATGTAGTAATTATGGAGTTTCTCAAAGAGTTCACTACCCTTCAACTACAAAGATACTTAAAAATTATGTGTATGAAGGTGGAACATTAAGGATAGCACCTCACAAATACACCTTTTAAAGACTGGTAGCAAACCTTACCACTGCAAGATGCTGTTTATATTCTTCCTAAAAGGTCAGGCTATATAGTTCTTTCTTTGTCTCCTGTTCATATAGCATTTGTTGCATTAATTAACTAGTCACTGCCACAAAATAAAAAAATTCATACCAAAAAGGCATTGGATAAGAGTCGCAATGGAGTGATTATGAACATTTGCAGAGCTGGAAAGGCAGTGCTTGAGACTACTGAACTTCTGAAAGGACCTGTGTAAACAAAACCCAGCACTGCCTTGTCTGTTGCTCAGTTTGGAACAGAAGATCTCCTAGTGACATCATCACAAATACGTATGATCTGATACTACAATGCAAGTTTCACCAAAAAGTGTCTCTTGTATCTCAGTGATGAGATGCAAAACTCTCTCTTCTATCCTGGAGAGCAGTATTTCCTAAACTCCTGACTGCTCAGAGGAAATATTAATAACTTTTACTTTTTTTTTTAAATCTTTCTTTCCACCTGGTGCTAATAGCGAGGTAGGAGAAAATGTAGAAACTCAAGTCTATCTATTCAGTCTTCCTTGTACCTGCACAGCCCATTTTTCATATTAAACTGCATAAGCAATATTCTTGTCCCTCAGAAGTAGGTTCACAAGAGTTGGCTGATGACGTTGTTGATTAAAGTATGAAGTTTATGGATTTCTATTTATCTTCCTCATTTAATCTTGCATATTTCATGAAGATGACAAATATATGAATTTAGCAATTTATACCAAATAAAATCTAACACCCCACCTAAATACTAATACATTTATCTATTAAAAAACCCCCTAAAATCTAGCTAAAATGTAAACCTAGTATTTTTACAAACCTCAAAATACAAGACCTTTTAAACATCTTTTAGGAAGTCAATGAATGCAGTGATTGTATCCTAAGCTTAAACTTGAAGTATTGCTGTAGGCTTCACATGGTACTGTTCACTTCTGTATTTTACCAAGGCAGTTCCGAGTGGCTGTTTCGTCTCCACGCCAGCCAGTGTAAGACCCTTCCAGTTGCTGCTCATTTCCTCTACTTACGGCAAGATGCAGGAGCACAGAGCTCAACATTTGAAAAGAAGCAGAGACTGATTCCACTGCCAACAAGAAAGTAAATGAAATCTGAACAAGCTAAGTCCTGCCACTAGCAGCAGACGTATTTCCCATTTTCTTCAATGGAACTGTGAATATCTGTGCTTTGTCTAGTACCTGCATTCATTATATTTGCAATCATAACTGCATATGCTGTGTATCCATGAATATGTAGAGAGATGTTTATTGGGAACTCAGAGCCACTAAATCTTGTTTGCCTGAGTACACATGACTATCTTACATGTCAGTTTGCAGATTTAAGCTTTTTACTCAATACTCACAGAGAATTTTAAAATAAATTTTATTCTAATCCTGTGTAAACAATTTCCACTGAAAAGTAATCAAGCTGTACCAACATAAAACTGGTATGAAAAATTAATCAAAAGCCACTAATTTCTAATGTATTTTTCCATTGTTCCTACTTCATCTTTTGCATCTACGTAATTGCTGACAGCTTGTTATTCAATAAAATAAATATGGCAATGGCCTTATTTCTACGTTTTTTAAACCAGTAATTGGAGAACACGCAGCCTAGAAGAATCTGTGCCTTGATTAACATTGTGTACATCTCTGGAAAAAATCCACTTGGGATGAAATGAAGAAGCAATAAAAGGAGGTAATGAAGGCAACAGCAAAAATCATAGTTGCTTTATGTACCAAAATGACTACTTTTAGAACATACACAAAGTAATATTTTTGTCTTTTTAAACAGAGGCTTGCTCAACTAAAAATGACATAACTAGCTATGTTTTGCCCCACAAAATTTTCAGCAATATTATTTTAATTCTGAACATACCTTTGTCTAAAAAAAAGTGCTAAGATTTTAAAATAATAGGTAGGATCTAAACACTAAGAGTTCAGATGGACGTGTTGTTCATTTATTACTTTCTACAGCCAGATTCTTCACTGTGACAACATGTCCAAATGGTTGAAGGGAAAATAAGGTATTTCCTTTACTTATCCTTTTAAAATGAATGTGTTCCTTACTATGTTTTTCATTTCATACTTTCCACTTCCTTTGAAAGAAACTATTACAAGTTTAGCTCAGTATGCTGGGACCATACTTTCCTCAGAAACTTGATTTCTTAACTACACTTTTCAGGTATTGGTGCTCATAGTGACAGGTCACAGATTTATAACCTTTCTGCTCAAAACTGATAAAGTCAGAATGAAACATTTAATGTACCTTCCTGTGACTTACAAGCATGATGTGAAAGAGTAATATCAGGTTCATAGATTAACATTTATCCATATATAACTCCTGGGACCATAGCACTTCAGTTTTAGGCTACATATTATAGTAGGAAAATGAATACGGTGTTCCATTTATTTTATGATCACTTTACATATAACTTGACAGATAATCAAGATGATTATTTTAATTTACACTGAATATGCAAATAGATCTAGCAATAACTACATTTGAAGTGTTCTGTGTTGTAATTAGAGAAGGGTAAAAACCACAACAAATTTGCTTTAATCATTTCCTCAAACTTAAAAATAAACGAGCCATATTCTGTATTCCTCCTTCCCGCTGAACTGGATTTGCACCTTGCGATTCACAGTTCCCCTGGGGTAACAGGCAGCATAACTACACCAAGCAGGTCAGAACACTTAATATGTATTCCCTCCAAGATATAAAACATGGTTTGCGTCCTCCCTTTTCTTTGGGATTTAGGTCAGGAAACAGAGCGTAGGAAATAAAGATGTGCCAGTCCCTTTCCTTTTCCTCATGGTTGGTGACATTGGATAGAGAACGGAGCTGTCAAGGCCTCAGTTGCTCCGTACTATTTTCCTTCAACTAGCTGCCTCCCTCTACAGAAGAAAAGCAATGCCACAGAAGCAGCTGCTTTTCTGCTGCTGGGATTTTACTGGGAGTGATAGAAGAAACCATGATGGGAAGAAACAGAGCTCCACGTAGACCATTTACTACCAACGCCCACCCTCATCATTTTGGGCTTACTGCATGTCTGCTCTGCAGATGGCTCCATTGAAATGAAGGGAATTATTAATGGCATCAGGTACTAAGCAGAGTCATTATAAGATGATTGGCACTAAGTTGTTGCCTTCCTCCCCGAATCCGTCTTCACCCAGTGAAACCGTGACTGCTTATCTCAATCAGCAGAAAGAGCGCCTGAGCACTCCTTACTACTTCACTACAAAGTTCACAGAAGGTAGATTAATCTTGGTGGCTGATTTTGCACAGAAACATATCAAGAACACTAATAAGATCCATTATGCTGGCTGGGCTGTGAAGATACTAATCACCCCCAGGAGAGCAGAAACATTGTAAATCTCCATGGCTGTTTGTGCAATAATCATTAGACTATTGCTTAAGGGAACGGTTGCGGACTCTGGCCCTGTTGTTATTATTTGTGAAACTGAAACTCATTTAAAATCATTCTGCAGCAGATTTGGCTTGCTGGAATTACATATGAAATACAGATTCTCTTGACCTGAAAAATGGTTTTGTCTCATTCTACAGAAATGTCATGCATGCTTCAGGGAAACATAGCTTTTCCCATGCTACACAGCTGGAGCTGTGAGCATAATGACTGAGAGTCTGCGAATTCCTTAATCACACTGATGAGCAGGTACTCCAGCTCTGCACTGGGACACAGATCAAAATTGCAGGTAAGTTAGGCCTGATCTTGCTAATCGCTATGCCTGTAAGGAGCCTTCCCAAAGCTGCAATCAGACACAGGAAGATAAACAAAATAATATGCCTAAGTGTGGAACGTCTCAAATATGTGTGTACAGTGTGATCTGATCAGAGACGTTTCATGTGCAGTTAAAAAAAAGAGAAAATAAAAATCTGCATTTCCTGATCACTCTTTTTGCTGTGACTTTTTCATCCAGACAGTTGTCTACTTTGTTCTCACAGTAATACAGAGAAATAAAATGTCCATTTGCTAAATTGTACTTGAACTGTCAACTGGTAGTGCCCAGAGATATCTCCTGTCTCTGCATATTGCCAAGGAAAGGTCCATGAAGAAGCTTTCAAAAGTTTTCTTGCATGCTGAGGTAAATAACTATTGCAGTGGCTGGTGTGTGACTCAAAACTTTGACTGTATGGAAAGGAAATGAAAAAAACAGAACAATATAGTTGAAAGCAAACTCCCATAAACTAAGTTGTTTTAGGGTTTTTTTAAAAAGCTTCTTGCTCTGAAAAGAGAGAGAGAAATTCACTGAATTTTGAGTATTCAAAAATAAAAAGAATCACAGCAACATATAGAAAGTTTAGAAAAGAAAGAATGTTAATCACCATTAGCATTTAGAACCTACACAAATCTATGGATTTATGACCTCTATTAATAATTATGTTCCTTAAAGTCTGTTTTCACAGAATTTTTACCTATTTCTTCTAAAGATTATATGCCAAAGCAGAACACCTCTGAGATAAATTTCTTTTAAATTTGGTTTTAAAAGTATATTCATAAAAATATAATCTAATCCAAGTAGTATACTTGTAAGTACATATATTCACTTTCTAAACAAATCTTCGTATCCACATCTAAATGCAACAGAAATCTGTAACATGGACCAAAAAAACCTGTAACATTTTTCTTGTTTGGGAACTGTTTTGTCATTTAGTACTTTGGTTCTAAATCTGCTCTATGAATCTGAAGCAGAAAGTGATCATTGTGTTTTCTGTTTAACTTCACTTTGACACAGAATCTTTAACTTCATATAATTACTTGTATTTATTATGATCTATTTACTAGCTATACAGCTTTCACAGAAATGCTAACACACCACAGAAGGCTGCTCTGCTGACAGCAGGTCGTCTCCAATTTCCACCTGCTATAGTCTATTAAAATAGATAAGATAGTATTAAATACATCAGCAACACTACTTAGTCTAATTGCCATGGGGATGTTATGCCATCATTACTGAGACATACCACAGTGCAGAAGATAACCCTATAATGTGTATGCCAGGAAACTGTTCTTGACATATTCTGTAAGTGAAGCCAAACCTAGCAAAATGTCAGCTACAACCAGCCAGAAGAATGGTAAGTAACAAGTGCCCGCTGAGCCACTTTGCATAAACTTGAACTAATTCCACATACTGATTGAATTTTGTGGTTCATTTCTTCCCAGAGACTGTAACTTTTTGATCTGTGAAAGTGAAATAGTCTTCACAATAGAGTTTTCTTCTTGAAAGTGAGAGGATTTCTAAATAGACACCGCTTTAAGAACTTTTTCATAAAATCCCTAAGCAATGTGTTTTAGATCTCCAAAATGTTTTTCTGTTTTCTCCCCAAATTAAAGAATCCATTATTTGCACATCATTTCAAATGTTTCATACAAATTCCTTTATACAAATGAAATTCTGAAACATATATACATATTTATACATACATATACAATAAAGATCCAATTGTCAAATTTTGATCTCGATCAACACAGTACAAACCCTGAGTAACTTGCAAACAACAAAGATTAATGAGTTAAATAATACGGAAAAATGAAAACAAAAAGCATGCGGCTATATGAAGAGGAATGTCTGTTTTTGTGGAGTAAAAAATAGAGACTTAACTGCCACAAAAGTAGTATATCTAACGTTTTCTGGCTGAAATAATGGGAACGAATAACTATACTACAAAGGTCCATATTTCAAGAAACAAAGGTAAACAGGTTAAGTAGACATAATCTAGTAAACCAAAAGCTTGGGCTACAATCAGGAGAGAAAAAAAAAATTCATCCCTTAATGCAATGTCCTTCCTCTTCCAGTTAAGTAGTAATTAAAGAGAGAAATAAAAAAGGCACAAAATTTTGACATACATTTTCTGTCAAGTTTACGCTTAAGTCCTTTCCTAATTCAGGGCTTTGGTGATCAATTTAAGCACAAGCAGTACGTTTTATCGTCCCTAAGATGTCCTCTTTCCCTTGGGATCTGAAATACATAAAGAAACCCACCCTAGATCTCCCTACAGACAGATGAGTGGGAAGATGCTGTGACAATAGCAGAAAAGATAGTGTGACAATAAAGCAGAACAAAAAGGAAAACAACTTTGTGAGAGAAGTCAGTGCTGATAATAAGGCCACTTATCAAAGGAACAAAATTGCTGAACAGAATTTGAAACCCAGCAACTGGGACACTGAGTACAGGCAAAGGATGTGTGTTCTGACAAAATAATCAAACCCCACTCTCTTTTCTAAAAATGCAGTGTTTTACTATCCTGGTCAATGCAGTCAAACCCAGATGATTTTTTCCCCCTATTTACCATGCATAGCACTGTCTGGTAGAGAAATCTTACTATATTAAAGAACCACATGTACATCTGGGTATTTTTTTACGGCAATTTTTGGAAACACCTAGAAGGGTAATTGCACTTTATTGCTGGTTCTTGTGACTCCTTTCAGCACTGAAAAACTCTTAGTAAACAGAATAACTTTGTAATGGTTTTTCTACACTATAATTAACCTAAAAGGATAAGACAACTGCACAGGAAAGTAGAAGGTTCATGATGTTGCTTAAGTTTCCAAAAGCTTGTCTTACCTACCCCATATAAAGACACTCATGACAATCAACAGAAATTATAGTACAGTGAGAAACAATTGAGGCATTTAGAGCCCTGCATATCGTTAAAGCGAAAGGTATGTCACGATCCTGGTTTTCAGTGGTAGTATACCATAAATTAGACATGGCATCATTTGGCGGTAACTGAAGTTTACTGAATAAAAGCATAATACATGCCTCCTTAATAACATGCACGCTGCAAGATATTTAAACATTTTTTGTTCTCTACTAAAATTAAGCTTCTCCATGTCACTTAGCAGGGCTGAAAGACTCTAAGACATAATCATATGTGATATTTAGGAAAACTTGACTCACAGCTTTGTGCAAGTCTTTCAGCTATATTTCCTGGGAATTTTTTTTTAATTGTAGCATAATACAGCTTTCCAACTCCACTATTCCTAGTCAAAAATTAAAAAATAAAATTAAGGCATGAAATGACTAGTCATCAAGGGGGAAATGACTTTATAAATATGTGACAGATTTAATCATAGTAAACATTAGACAGAAATAATAATGCACACTAAAAATAGGCGTGTGGTTATGGCAGTTCACATACTTCACTATCTCTGCCTTTTCTTCTATCCATTATCTCTTTTCCTGATTTCTACAGTATCTATTCTAGACACCTTGCCTTATTTTCCCCTGCTTGCGTTGTTTATAGTAATTTGCCACACACTTTTTTGTTTCTGCATCTATTTTGCAGTGTTTAAAATTATGCATTGTTTAAAACAAAAATGTAAACATGGAGATAAACTATTGAAAGTATCAGCATGTTTTCAGGGAGAACTCATTATAGTCTACAGAATTTCAGGAGTGAAAGGAACATATATCATCGGAAGAGATAACAGGCAAAGGGATTTTTTCATTAAGAAGTTCTCCATAAAAAACATACTTAAGAAATCTAAATACTTACAAATAAGTATTCAGGATTCATATGCACAAAGAAAAATGAAATTGAGCTTCTGTGATAAATCACTAAGAGTAAGAAATAATTAAGTTGAATATTTAATCAGCATTTGAGCAGAATGATTCTTTTACATGCTATATTTTGTGTTTTGAGACATGTATAAAATGGCAATAACACATCCAAAAAAGTTTGCATAGAATATTGCACAAAGCATTACTATTTAACAGTATGATCTTCAGAAGCAGGATATTTATTTTTTTTTCTTAAGTTGCTTTACTAATAATGTGGTTATATTCACACCTATCACCCCAATAGATTGGCAGAACAATTATAATTATGGTCTGCATTTACAGCTAAGAATGCCTGAGAATATTCTTCTGTTTCTGTGTACTAAAATTCCATTTTGTCTCCTTACTGCATCAGAGTGTAGGTGTTGCAAAGGTGGATATAATTTTTACAAATTTTTGTTCCATATGTTCATCAATGTTTCAAAAGGTTACCTTGCAAGTTGTGCATGCTCATTCATGTCACAGCCATACATTATTTATGAAATGTCTGTATAATGACAGATTATTTATACTTTGATATTTATGGCACATCCTGATCTGAAAGTCTGTATAAAATTGTCCAAGAAACAGAAGAAATAGCAACACTTAACGTGAAAGCCTATTATTAACAACGGATGGCAAACAAGGACTATAGTGTGAAGTGCATAAAAAAAATATAAATAGGTATTTTATCTGACTGCCTTGCAAATAGAAATCTGGCTTTAGTGTTCACCATTCAGGGTTTAACATGTACTTTTCTGGTTGCACTTGGGCAGTTGTGAAATATTTCTCTCTGAATAACAAGCTATTGCTGAGCTGCGCTGTCCTGTGGATATATGTCATTCCTCAGAGAGTTTAAAGGTTAAGATTTAAATAAATGTGAGCTTCTGAAATTTATCCCCATGAAATAATTATTTCCTTTACAATTCAAAAGATATTTTAGTTTGTAAGGTTACATAAAAGCTTACTTTTATGTGTTTTTTTCTCTGAAGTCTTAAAGAATGTATTAAGACAAAGATTTCTAGTGCACCGTCCACATGATTTAGACACAAACACTTAAAGAGGGGGCTTCGACCAACTCATATAGCTCAGAAGAAGGGAAGACGCTAAGTCCCATCCCATAGTGGGTTGGGAGTCAACAGGATTGAGTATGCTTCTTTACAAGCAAGTAAACAATTAAGTTCTTCCTAAGAAAGAACAGTGGATGTTGTAACTAAACACCAGCTGGACTGACAGCCAGATGTGCTGGTGGAAAGCATGTGGGTCACAGAAGGCGGCATCTGTAATCCTGTTCTTCACTGCCTACGTACACGCAGCCTCTATGCAAAAGTGAAAAAGGCATCATACATACAGAAGTATACACTGAACAGTACAAAACTGATGTAAAACATGAAAACACCTCCAGAAGTCAAGGAAACTAATAAGAAGGAAAATTAGTATTCGAGGTACAGGCCTTCTAACAGGTCCATCACAGTAGGATTTCTCTCCATGAGATTTCTGAAAGAGTAGCATGTATGCATTTTCAGCTTAAGCCTTGACAGTCTTTAGCAAATAAAAAGCACCTGATCTTCCACCTATTTATTTCACTGATCTATCCCATCTATCTACCACTCTGACTCCTACAAAGGGAGTGTGGAACATTCACACAAAGCAAGATTGTAGCTCGCTATATGAGGCACAAAGAAAGGAAACATAAGTCCTGCAATTTTATAAGCTCAATGAAGTAGCTAAAAAAAAAAAAAAGAAAAAAAAAAATCTGTCAAGGTGACAGGACAGTTTGGTTTTGTGATGATTTAAAAAGTTACTTTGCATTCAGAAAGAATGGATAGATTGGGAAAAATGCACAAGCCAATGATAATTTTTGAGGCACAAATGGCAAGAAGTAACAGTAACACCAAGAATAATATTTGAAAAGAACATGTAAATAAACCCTTTTCTAAAACCTCATTCGGTTTCAACTAATTTGGCAATGATAACTGGAGAACATGTAGCTACAGAAGAAACCATAAAGCTTCTCAAAACACAAGTGACATCATGACTTGAGAAACCCAAAATTTCTGTTTAGCTGAAGTTGCGTAAATAATATTGTATCTTCATTGTTGCTCTGTGGGTGACATATGACAACAGCTGTAATTGCATAGCTTTGCAAACAGTCAGTACCATTTCAGAAGTCACTGACCTTTGTACAATGTCACTGCTCTGCTAAACAGGGATGGGACTTGAGGCCTACGGACAATTTTCTAGTATTATGTAGGTGACACTGGCCACTCACTCCAAGAGAGAGCTTGGAAACTTTAGGTTTAACCATGGTAAAAAGGATTTTTTTAAAAAGTTTTGACAGTTCATTTGAAACATCTTTTTGAAAAAATATTCACCCATAGCAGTAACCAAAATCTAAAAAAATTGTCTCATTTCTGTTCTATTCAAATAATAACAGTGCTAATGGATTTTGGAAAGAAAAATTTTTAATGATAAGGACTAATAGTTAATATTTTGCAGGGCACTGTACATCTTCAAAATATTTTATAAGCATTAAATGTTCTTCAGACCCCCTCTTGTAAGTTAGGTGTACATGATATCTCACTTCAAGGATGGCAGAAAATTGAATTAGGGAATTTTGTGAATTACTTAGCCTTATAGTAATAACTGCCCCAAGAACGAGAACAAAGGTATAACTTAGATCGTTCAGCCTGCTAGCCTTTTACACAAACCTAACCGCCAGATATCTGAATTATCCCTCAGATTTGTCTTTTTCTCCAATCCAGTCTTTTTACCTGAGAAAAAATCCAGCATTTCCCACATTTTTCTGCAACAGATATCCCATGGCTTACTTCTGATGAAGCAGATGGCTAGCAGGACCATGGGACATCCAGAAATCATGGACAAAGCCTTTACTGATGGACAGGGCATCAAGGCAACGTGTGGATTACCACCTTCAGAAAACATTAAGTCTCCTGTGCATTTTACTCTGGTCTCACCGGACTTAACTTGATACGTTGCTACAGAACATCGCATGCAGTCTTGCCGCTGCTTCCTGCCATTCAAGGCCTGGTCAACACCTGCTGTATCAGATCTCCATGCCCACTCTGCCTCCATTACGGATCGTATGGACATGACAGGTCACTTTGGTTGGTGCAATGCATCCAGGCATGTGAAACACACTACAGATACTATACAGTGCTCACACTTACAGGTTTTGTCTAAATTAAAGGACCTATAGGAGACCTATTCAGACCACACCTCAGCCTTTGATGAAAACTCATTAACAAGGGACACAATGTAAGTTAGTCTGCATTAAAGTAATAATAACATTACAAAACACAAACATCAAATACTTCCTATGAACCTGCTGGCCATGTATTTTCACAACATAAAATGAAACACCTGTGCAGCTGCTAGCAATATCAAGAGAGATGAGGATGACATTCCAGTGGAAAATATTCTAGTTGGGAAAGGTCTTATCTGTGGAGTTACATTTTCAGCTCTCTTACCTTAATGAAGGCTGGGCTTGCAAGTTCCTGAGGAACAGCGATGGAGACAGTGCACTGACAAAGAGGTGGCATTTCAAACCTGACAGGGCTCACGCTGAAAAGGCATACACTCTGGTGAGTACTCACTGCTCCTTCTGCTTTTCTGGAAAGTTTATTTCCTGATTAATACTATGTGAAACATTGTTACAGGACTGCTCTATTCCACTGTAATCTCCCAATGGCCTACCGGATTACAAACTAATATGAGGTAAATGGTAAATAACAACCCAATCGCTCCTGACCCACTTACATTTCCTTATAACCTACAGTGCACAGCTTCCTGTGTTCATCTGTCTCTACGTCTATTCTGTTTAATGATCTCTCTATTGAAAGACAAGGGTAATACTGGGGTTTTAATTTTCAATTTAGTTTAATAAAAACTGCATCAAGTTCAGACCTAGTGTCAAATCAGTGCAACCCTGTGAAATACTGTCCCAGTTTTAATTTGGTCAACAGCTTTCAACATACTGATCTGCAGATCTAAACTTCTGGTGATGATAAATATAACCACTACATTTAAGTTCAAATAGCAACGCTAATTTGGTTTGTCTGAAACAGTCTGTTATCTTCGAAATGTTTTCAAATTGTATCATTGCAGTGGTTAGAAATTGCTGTAGCATTTATACATATATAGATGGAGGGATTTATTTTTTTTAAATAGATCAATATTCTTCAATGACTTCACAACTACCCTCCTGTACAGCCACTTAGTCATGGGGAGAAAAAGCCACTTACATTCCCTTTTGTTCCATCAAACTTCAGGCATTTATCCCTTACTTCCCTGCTGTAATCGTTGGCGAGAAGGACACTTTACAGGTGGTGAAAACACCATCTGGAGCTGCCTGTCCTTTTCTTATGTCTAGCACTCCATTTGGGAAGTGTGTTCATAATAATGACACTGAAACATTTAGTCCTCCAGAAGTTTCAAATTTTAATTTAAAATTGACTTCACTGCTTAGATTTATCTGAAAATTACAGGTGAATATTCACAAGAATGAAGTGACACAAGCAATAATGCACTACAAGTTATAGACTGCATGCTGACTCATCAGAGATGGATGACTATATTAACTGATTTTGTATCTGTGTTTTGAGAACTGTCAGGAGGGCTTGTTCCTTATTACCCAATTTCCATGTGTGGAAGTATAAATATAGGGCAAGCCAACCAAACCTTCCTGTTTTTAATCCCTATTAATAAAGCTCCAGCATTCTATAATCATTGATCCTGAAGGCAAAATTGGAATCCACATCCTTATAATATTAAGAATTTTTGTAATGCTGATTTTTGTCTTATAAATATGTGATAGAACTACATAGCTTTTCCTATGGGTGGATAAAACTCTTTTAAAATACTTCATAGTATACAAGGGGGGGTCATTTTATGTGGAAATTATTTTGATAACTTTTTTACCATTGCATAGAACAACAGAGACTATAGTAAGTACGTGATATTCGGACACTGTCTGCCAGATAACGTTACTATTTTAGGAACAAACGGTTTTCATGGAGATAACTCAAAGACTGCATGTTTGATTAGAACTATCTCACAATGCACAGTTCATTAGATTAGTAGTTGTTTTACTATTTTAAAAAAATATAAGCAGGAACCAGACTATGTTCACCATCAGTAAACCAGTTAAGTTCATTCTCCTCAAGTATATGTTTAGGCAACAAGAAAACACTATTCAGCAATACTAAAGGCATTAAATAACTGAATATATAGTCCATTCATGGTTTAATTATCAGAAAACTGATTACAAGCATATTAAGATTGCTACTGATATTACACGTACCTAAAAAAGCCCTCTTTGTATCCAGATGGGTTAAATTTATGGATACAAATTTGGGTCCTTTTAAAGTGTCACAGCTATCCTCAGCTGCTTCATTTTGTGTGCTAATACATGATTTAGCGGAAACTGTAAAAATGAATGTTGCTACAAAACTCCTGTAAGTGTCATTTATTTCTAAACTGTTTCAGGCAAATAAGTTATTCCATTTAACATAGGCGGTAATTTCTATTGATGAAATTATCTCAAGTTCCATCTGCTTCAGGCAGATGCATGGAAAGAAAAGCAAGACAAAAAACAAAGTGGTCTTGCATTTGACCATTCTATCTTGCTCTCTGCATCAGTCCTCTTAAGAGAAAGAGATGCAGTTCTGACAGTGTTATATGAGATCCTTCCATAAAAGCAGAAAAAGTTACTCTCAGCATAACTGGTTCCACTAATTCGAGACGTGAGAGTTTTCAGAGGAGCTATTAAGAGATTCTTCTCATAAGTTTTATGCAGTTATGAAGGGTAGTTATACGGTCTATTTTAGACCTCTAATTAAAGTGCATCCAAGAAGCACTAAAGATTAGGAATGCAAGATTCCCTCTGCAGTCAGAAGAGAGAAAAGCATTGTCTCCTATTCCATTCTGTAAATAACTTAAACGAATTAAGGAAAAAAAAAGCGTCAAATTCACCGTACCTTTCAGAGCTTCTTTCATCAGGAAAAAAGCCCACTCCCAAATATCCAATTGACACAAGGCCCATCTTCAGTCCTTCTACTCACACTTGTGAGAGAGGCATTGACTGAGAAATTTGTTAGCTAAAAGAGAGGTAGGTAGTTCTAAGAAAAGGCTTGTATCTAAAATAGCAAGAGGGACAACTAGCATATATGACTATTACACATTGTCTCAGCATTTCAACTGATTACTTTCTTCCCTCAGCAATAGATTCAGAATTACAGTATAAAGTATTTCTTTTAGGATACTGAAGTCAAATATGTCTGAACTTGGAAAGCATCAATGCAGAGTCAGTTGTCTATTTCAGAGTGTTATAAAGGGTGGTACTGCTGTGGATTTCCTTTTCTTGCTGAATCTCTCAAAAAAGTTTTAATCTGTTACTGCTTTTTGTCATAAAGCAAACGGGACAGAAGTCAATGTGTTCCCCATGTGTGTCTGATTCCCCCCCCAACTTATCACTTTTCAACACTAAATCCCCTGCCTGTTTTCAGCAATATTTAACAGGGCAGAAGACATCTGAAGGGTGCTGAGAAGCTATAAACTTCATAAAACAGACAGAAGACAAATTGTTCATGTCCCTTTTTCACAAAACTTCAGCGTCAGCTTGACTTTATTGGATTTCAGAAAGTTCATATAGAAGCTCAACTGCAAGAGGAAACAAGGCTGCATTGGTTCTTCATCACACAAAATAACTTGTTCCCCATTTCATGTATTTTCAAGAGCTGAAAAGAGATAATTTGTATGTGATATTTTAACAAATATTAAATGTTAGAATTTCAGCACTTCATGAAATTATGCAACGAAACACATTAATAAAAAAAAGAAAGGGATTCTACAAAGTCACTTTCTAGATGCCCCCTTGATTTATTACCATAATCAGTGCTTATTAAAAAGCACCAGTTCTGAGCTAGGGTCTAAGGATTAACATTTCTCATCACTGAGTTTACTTTCCAGTTATGGAGAAGAGTTAGCCCTGTAGCTCCCATGAGACACCTTTCAAAAGCGCGTTACTTGTGGAAATAAAAATTCTCTGTACTTAAATGGTTAGCCTAGTGAACAAGTAAGCGACTGAATATCCCTACACTTCGAGGACAGCTCTGTCATACTCAGCAAAGGGAATTTTCCGACTGATTTGAGCTGAGTCAAGAATTCTTTTGAGAGAAAGGCAGGTTGGGCTGCTGGCACCTAACCTGAGTGGAAGGAATCACAAAAGATAATACCCTGAAGAAACAAATTAAGTAAGTGCATATGAATAAAGAGATAGGATGTTCTGCTCTTGATGATTTAGAAAACAGGAAGACACACCATGACACTACAGAGTATTCATAGTAGTTATATTTAGTGGTCCCTTAGAAAATGGAGTCAGTACCAGTAAAAACCACTATTGGCTCCTCATGTGCCTCTGATGCTTCCCAAAGTGTGCTAGAACACAACATAGCAATCCTGAAGTTATGAAATAAGAAGCGTGTCAAAGTGATAAAATGTAGAAATTAATTGTTGCCACATTTTTATTGATGTTAAATTTGTTTGGTTCTTTCAGTTTAGGTTTTCTTTTCTTTTTAAACATTTACATTATTTTCTTTCTAATTTTGGTCTGAAAGCTGCACTATTAGAAGAACATTTTGGTAAGTGAAAGGTACATTTTTATAGCAATATTTTTTTTCTCCTGGACATTTAAAATAACATTTATAGAAAAAGTTTTATTCTTGCTGACTGAGCATTAAAGTTGTGAAAGATACACATTGCAAGTAAAGAAAGAATTCCTCTTTGTAGACATGCTGTTTCATCATAGCTTAGGTTGTTACAAATCCCTTGTCATGAAAAATCCTCTTAATTTCTTCAAAGTCTGTGACTGAGAACATTCCAATATTAGAAAAAGAAAGATTTTTTCTGTTTCTAATGCAAGATCAGTTTCTGTGACCTAGACTACCTAGTTCTGTGCTTTGTTCCTTCAGGTTTGCCACCAGTGCAGTTTAAGCTAAGTTGAACTTTTTCTGCTAGTCTGGTCTTGTTATGATATCTTTTTATGACACTAATTTTGAAAATACAGGGTAAGGATAGAAACATGTTTCTCACATACAGTAACCCATTCATATAAGGTAACTACCCCACAGAAAGAATTAAGGATGTGAAATACATCCCTTTCATGGCAAGAACGGAATAGATACGGTGCAAGGGTGGCTTTTGGTTGTGGAGTCTCATAACTATAAATCTGGTAGTAGTTTACACTTGAGGGAGTGAGATTCATCTATCATTTTTCTAACTTCTCCATTTCTCTTCTGTTACAGTTATGAAGGCCTCTGCCACTATACTTGAGCAACTGAACCACTTAGACGCTATTAGAGATCCTGAAACTGATCATCACGACATTTTTTCAGTAACAAAATACAAAAGGCTTCTGAAAATTACTTTTTAAGCTTAAAACCTGATAAAATTTCAGAATTGATCCAAAATTTCAAATAATTAAAACCTGAAGATAAATGCTTTGTTCAGAACCACAGAAGGTGTTTTTTTGTTTGTTTTCCATACAAACTCCATATGCTTGATTATAATTTTAAGTATAAATTAATTTGGGAAGCACTGGGAATTTAGCAACAGTAATAAACATATCCCTTGGTGTGGAGTACCAGTACTGGAAGAACGAAATAGAATTTCTATAGATATAATTTGTTTTATTTCTGGGGATTATTTTAGTTTCTTGATAATACAGAGAACAGCTCTTGGCTCTTCTCTCATAGTGCCAGCACACAGGCCTGAATATCACACAGCACTGTAGCTCAGACCTTTTACTGACGGGTGCCCAAATGGTATGTGTAGCTTCCAGCCCTGATATTTGATCTGCTAATCACATACTAATTTGGCATATAGGCTCCTGGAACAAGAGAGGTGTTGTTGCTTCTCTGCAGCAGAACAGTATGCCATGTGCTTAGACTGAGTCTGGCTGGAGAGCTTTTCCCACTTTGCATCCTCAGTCTGAGAGATACTCCATGTCATGTGGCCCAAGATGACATTGTTGCTGCTCAAAGAAGATACTGGTGAGGTCTGTCAAAAAGCAAAGATTCGGCTTTTTTCACAGTCAAGCTCCCAGAATGCTCACTGCAGTGTTTTAATGCCACAAACTTTGCTTGCCAAGCCTGAAAATCTATCAGGAAGCACCTGCTTTCAAGAGCAAACTGTTCGGTTATTATGTTTAGTTTATTGGGCCATTCACAAACTCTCCCTGGAAGCCCCGAATTAACCATGACGAACAGCAAAACATTCAAGTGCTATGCAAACTGCTTCTATACTCTGAGCATTCAAACAGATGAAAGAAAATCACTGTGCTCTGCGCAGCAATATGTTAAATTTTAATAGCTAGAAAAACAGCAACTATCAAACTACAAAACACCATTACAAAGACTCTTTCGCATTAACTTCACTTTAGTAAAATATTTTCATTAGAATAATTACTATGTACATTTTAATTAAACATAAGCAATCATTTTTGTGTACCTCTGAATGTCAAAAAGGTTAGGAGGCAATACCTTCAGGCTATAAATATAAAAAACTGTTTTTCCCTCTTCATTCTCGCTCGTCTTAGAAAGTCATCCCAGCATAGAACAGAATATTTAAAGGTGGCAGAAAATGTCTCATAACCTTTAATTGTACCCCTCAAAGTTTTTTTTTTCAATGATATTTCATATAAAATGACATATCAACCACATCAGACTGGGGAAGAAACCTGCTGTAATTCCCCTAATTAATTCTAACCTCTTAGCTTTACTTGCAATTTTTTCACTCATCTCCCAAAAGTCATCTTATTAAGATCTATCCATCATGGTGTGGGTCATACAGTATTTCTGTTGTTGGGCTTTCTGGCCTTTCTTTTTCTTTCTTTCAGTGGGAAGACCCCGCCTACAAAGAATTCATAAAAGAGAATTGTGTTTTAAAAAACTGAATGAGGGTGAAAGGTGAATGAATTATTATAGTTCCAGATTATTTATTTATTTAAGTGGCTAATAATTCCCTGAACTTGGTCTCCTGGTTTCTTGAAAGAGACATTCCTTGTACTATTCACTTGTCACTTGTGAGACTGTCAGTTTTACAATTTACCAATACTTTGAACCTTACTGAATGATGTGTATATTGGCTGGTTTTCCTTTGCTACTCTGACTATTGTCTGCATTGGAATAAGTCCTTTGCTTCTTTTGTTCTGTCTGTCAGTTATTGCACATATTTCTATAAAGTTCTTACGTACGTAATTTGTTATATTTCAGGTGAGACTGATGCAACATCAGGTTATGATTATTTATGATTCAAAAATAACCAACAAAAAAGACAGCAGAAATTAGTAATGTCAAAATTATTCACCTTAAAAGACTCAAACAGAAGGCCTGCAGCTGCCCTGGTAGTTCGAGCAATCATTCCCAGAAGACTCTCTTCAGCAGAAAGATGAACAGGTGAATTACTTCTCCTAAGTGAAGCATGCTTTCTTCTGTAATTAAAGCAGGTTATCACCTGCATATATATTTCTGTACTTGTAAACATGCCTAAAACACAAAGTGTTGAAAAGTCCAGATAGATAATTGCTTTTCTGAAGATACTGATGAAGTCAAAAGGAAGTGCATCTCTAATACATAAATATTTTGTTTAGTTAGGACAAAAGCAGGGGAAAAAAGAGCAATTCAGATAGCTCCAAGTGGAGGCAGACAACAAAGTCTCTGCCCATTTCTCCAAGAGTTACTGCTTCCACTAACTTCTTCACTTATTAGCACCAAGTTGCAGTTGGAACCAAAACCCCAGGTCCCCATCTGGATCCTGCTCACACAAGTATGAAAACAGCTGAGCAGCTGCCTGTTTTGTTTGTACAAGAATTCTGACTAATGAGTTTAAATGTCTGCAGTAATTTCCACCTGTCCATCCTGACTCTTGCTGATCGCCGCCTCTGCTGCAGGGATTGATCAGCTGCTCAGTGAAGCAGCACTGCGTTGCTGTAATTCACAGCCCCACGCGTGGACTTCAGCTGGGACTATTCACTGCCAGGGCACGATCTGTAGCTGCTCAGCAGCTGCTTGGTCAGATCCCATCCACCCCAACAGTAGGAGTGGGAAGTTCTGTGAGAGGGGCAGGACAGACGGCAAACACGAGAACCTCAGCAGACTTTCAGATGTACTGTAAGTTTATGAAAAAGAAAACCATGTGCTATCCAGTCATCCACACATAAAAAACCTAAAATCAGTCAAAACAAAACAAACAAAAAACCTCTCCCTCTTTCCTCATTCCCTTTATAAAAGTAAAGTAGTAATTTATAAAGGTAGTCCTTTATAAAAAAGTAAAAGAAAAAACCAAACAAGTTGCCATTCTCAATTCTTACTGCGCTTTTTCATCAATTCAGCTACCTAACCTACTTTTAGTTGCTTCCTTCCCCCATATCAACCAGCTAGAAGTTACAATATGACGAAATCAAGATTTCAGTTCATCTGATTTAGTGTCTAAATATTCACCAAGAAGACAACGAAGACATGTTGGCCTATCTAACCCGACTGCCAGGTGGCTTTCCACCAAGTGCGAGGTAGAACCACCAGTATTTTGATGTCTGAGAGGAGAGAATACAGTGCTTTTAATCCTTTTGTGACCATACTCATTCACAGTAACACTTCCCTGGCCACATTCTGCACCAAAGTGAAGCTTCCCACAGTGCTGCTGCCATTTAGTTCAGTCCAAAGCGCTACCTGCTGCTCAGTCAGCAATCCCATCAGTCAATCGCTGTTTCTTCGCAGCTGCTCCCTCCTTTTCTCTTGCTTGGCTAAAGACGACTTGTACATTTTACCACAAAAGACTACTACTACTTCCCTCTGAAAATCAATCACCACTCCAGTCCATATTGTAAATAAAATTTTAAAAAATCAATTTTCTATTTAAGGTCACTTATAATCTATTTTTTCTTAAGGCTTTTAATACAAGCTAGAAGAGAATAACCTGCTTTTTCAAAATTCATGTCACTTATGGCTATTGGCTGCAGATATGAAAATGAGTTAACAAATAATTATTAATGAATTTGAAGACAAAATTCACAGATTCAAAGATGGAAAAATGACAAGCTCTTAAAGGGATGTCAAAGCTATTGGAAACAGCCGAGTGCAAACCTGCACCCTACTGAAAGAAAATCTGGAAGTAGGCTTTAACCAGCACAATCTTTAGCACACCTGTAAGTGTGGAAAGGATGAATGCTCTCATCCATGGTCTCATACTGCACTGCAGTGACTTCACATAACTGATGTGATGTAGCCAAGCCTGTCAACCTTTTCCTTAGAGAAGGACTCCATGTAATATGATGCAAGAGCCATGTTCTGCCTAGTTCCAGGCAAGAATTTGTTGGTGATAGATGCATGGAGCACTTTGTGCTCTAACCACTCTCAGATGCATGCCCTGCAAGTCCGCATCACCAGAGCCACTCTCCTGATGAATTCTAAAAATCTCATACAAGCCTATTTTAACAAAAAAAGGTTTAGGGAATTATTTCTGTAAAAATATAAAAAGATAATACAGAGATTCAGGATGTCTAACACATCCCGCTTTCTGTTTCCAATGCAGAAGCAGCTCTTGAGCACAACTACGAAGTAACTTGGCCGTATTGTATTGTAGCACAGCTCTGTCTAAAACACAGCCATTAAAGCCACAATATATTTTAAAATTGCAAACACTAATTTAGAGTAAGACTTTGAATAACCCCAAAAATATAGTGTCTAATTGGACTATTTCCTCACCTTTTTCTTTCCATGCTGCCTGACTGCTGCAGCACAGAAACAGCCACAACCTACAGCTATATATTTTCCTCTGAAAATCAGTGATCCTGTTAACTTCCCTTATTCCTAACATAAATGTATCTCAACTTCTTCTATTAATATTTATTAACTGTACTTTTCTGCATTGAACTTTTAATTATTGAAATGCTTAACACACAGTTCTAATACTGCAGGTTTCATAAGGTGTGTGCTTCTTCCTACTGTTCTTGAACAGGAAAAGTCCAAAGTCCTAGACTCAAGATCTTTCAATTCAAGAAAGAAACAATCCAGTTTGCTTCTCATCTCACAAATTTCATCCATATATTCAAAAGAAAGACATAGGTTAAAGTAATGCATATTTTCATTCGGATCATTAAAAACCCCCAACGTATTGCTGATATACTGTGATTACTATTGATTTGTTGAGGTTGTTTTACCCAGCAAAGCAGATGCTGGATCTTCCACAATGAAGTTTGTTTTTCCTACAAAAATATTTTCCCTCTAAAACAATACAATATTCCCATATGTTTCTTTTTATTGTTAATTCAAAAATGTTAGAAAAGACACAATTAACGCAAAAAAAAGTGTTCTTCACATCACAGGAGGTATCTGACATTTAGAAAAAAAAATATTAAGCGATTTGTCTTAGGACAATTTTGTCATTCTGAGAACTAAATAAATGACAAAAATGACCAGCTAAGAGTTCTCTTTCATACATGTGAAATAGGCTGTCTAGTCACGTATCACAGCAAGATGTTGAGGGAGATGGAAAGCAAAATGAATAGGACACCAAAAAAGCTGTAGTAATGAGTTTCAGGTCCATGCTGTCCAGATGAATCTTTCTGTATTTCTATCGATTCATACTGAAGGAAAAGCAAAATAACCCTAGCAACTTTCAGCAGTTAAAAGTCCTAAGAGCTGGAACCTGGACTCCTGGCAGTCATAAGTAATGCCTAGAGAAAAAGTGGTTTCAATGCTGGCACACTGGAAGCCGTTTTCTCTTTGAAAGGACAATTACAGCTTTGGATAATACTACATCAAAACTGCCTACATCCCCCAAAGGTAATACATCTAAATACTGACATTTAATTCCTTTACTGTGAGCAAGATCTCTTGCATTATTTTTTGTTCATGGTAAAATTGAAAAATTATCATGGATTAAATGTCTTTATTAAAGAAAATTCAAGTTAGATTGTGTCACAGTTGTTTTCCTTCCATTTCTTCTTTTGACACAAGAAAGGTCTAACCTAGACTCAATGCATGGGTGTAGTTACTTTTTTGTTACTGATGTATTAAAAAAAAAAGGGAATATTTTTATGACAACAAATTTTCTTCCTTTTTTTTCTTATTTGTTGTATCTATGAATTTTCTCCATTAAAAATTGCGTTGTCTTTTATTTGTCAAATACTGTGCATTCTAAAGGAGATAATTTCTTGATATTTTATGTTTTCTTCTTAAGAGTACAGAAATTCTTATTTCCTGAAAAACAGATGTAAGTTTTTTGCATTTCTATTTTTTGCTTGATAATAAGGAAAAGCTTTCTTACTTAGCACATAAATATTTTTGGAATGCCTTTACTAGAAAAAATAGGAAAAGTTAAGGTACTGTTTGGAAATGTCATGTAAGGTCTTGGGCCAGACTTCTCATTCTTTTACCTAAATAATATACCGACAAAATTTCAGCGAGCTCAGTGGGATACATCTACAGTCACCCTAAGGAAGAGACAGAATTTAGCTGCAAAAATTTTAAAAGCTGCTGCAGCGATCTGCAAAATCCTGTAACCCTGTGGTAAAAGCTGTACCTGACCACTGCTGTTCTCATTGAAGTAAAAACTTTGATTGTAACAGAAGTAAATTTCGTATTGGCTTCACTGAAAGAAGAGTTAGGCCAAAATTTATTGAAATTGGGCTTTTTTCTTTCATTTTCACCAAAAAAAAGATTTTGCAAGTTGCCAGTTTGCCATTACAAAATTCTGTGAGAAACCTGGGTGGTACTGGCTGTTCTTTTACTTGTATTTTCAATACTTTTCCTAATTTCTCAAAGATGGACAAACTTACGTACAGAATCAGTTACTTCCTTCATTCCACTTGAGAAGGAACATTTTGGAAGTCTTTTAGGACAGTTTCCTTGGCTATCCTCATTACTGCTTGTTTGCTTTCTTCTTTACATGCAAGAAGTGCGCTCATATCCGAGTTCACTGATCTTCATAAAGAAGCAGTGTTGCTTTAAAGATAAAATGCAACAGAATTCTGAATGCTTTCCATATAATCTGATGAAAAACATTAATAAAAAATAATTAAACTAGTCATGAACTCTTAAAAATATGTTCTGCTGAAAAGTGTTTCTTGAAGACCTAGGGACAACTGACACAACCTAGGTTTTTCCCAGGGAACAAGAAAGCTCTACACCTAGTATTAAACAGCCACTGAAAATAGAATAGATGACTCATGGGGTGAGGAAAAGAAACACCAACCAACCAACCAAACAAAACCAACAAATCAATCATTTGTCCCTAAAAAGGAGCAGATCGTTGCAATATCATAAGATAGTGGACCTCACTTCTTAAAACAAGTCCTGCATCTAAGATCAACAGTGAAGATGAGGTGATTCTCCATAATGCAATTGTCTTCAACTGTCCTTGAAATGATTGACAGCCCAGCATTAAGCATTAGGGATGCTCACAAGATATTTAATGTCAAGTTCAATGTTGAATATTCTAGTATTTTAAGAACAACAGACGTTCCGAAGCCTTTGAATACTTTTATCAGTCCTGGAAAACAGAAGGAGCTGGAAGCACTTGGCAAGAGAAACTCCAAAATAAAAATTTTCTTACTGTTGAGGAAGTCTTTCTCCCATCTGCTGTTTGAGAATATTTTGTTTCTTTCTTTATCCCTCTGCCCTTTCTTTTTTCTTTCTTTCATATTTATTTATTTTTAGACTGAACGGCAGGAAACAACATAATTTTGGAAGCAGGTTGTTCCTTGATTGCTCCTTACTTCTAGTCACTTTAGTACAAGGTAAGGTAAGCTAGCTAGTGAAAATGCAGAACTACTGTAGCCATTGCCTGTGTTCACCCCTTCCAGGCTACAGCTGATGTAATACATGCAATTTACTTTTCTTTCAAACATACATGACATCAGAATAGTACTAACAATACTTAATGCTCTGTAAACCTATACCTTTCCTGATTTCTTGTAATGTATTGATGCTTATGTATTTGCTTGCACTTCTACATGTGCTTGATGCAGTGGTTCTGTTGTATTTCTATTGTTCTGTTGCTCTGAAAAATATTCTAAGCATATTTTTTTTGCATCCAAAAAGACTGGGAATGTGTATGAAATTGCTGTCTGCATAAACAAAATAAAAATAGGATAAAATTGAAGTTGAATTTATAAATGTAATGATAACGAGAAGATAAATCTATTTTCAGAGTAAACCTATTTATTCACTGAAGTGTTATCAGAGAAGAAAATAGTATCATACATTTTCAGAACAAAAAAAGAGTAGGTTTACCGAAAACCTGTAGTGGGAATCCTGATAATCATCGAAGATTTAGAAACCATGTAAAGAGTTTCTTCTGTAATCCATTGACAAATTATACATTCATTCAAATATACATCACTCCAAATATACAGATTTGTTTCAAGAACTGGGCTGAATATAAGATCTCTTTGGCTTATGTACAAAATTATACCCAGAAACACTATTGAGGATAATGTTCTTGTATTATTCAGAAAAAAGAAAATCTCTTAATGACCCTTTTCCACTCTTAAATTGAAAATGCTTATCTTGAATTCAAATACAGAATTTACTTCTGAAATAACAGTGTGTGTTACTAGTCTAACTTTACATTTATAAGCCTTAATCCGGAAGCTTAGACTTAAAATTTGTGTGCTTAATGAATTACACAGCCTTCTGAATGGATGCGCTGCAGGATTATCATTCTAACTTTCTGCTTAGCAAAAAATAAGAGAACATCACCTGACAATTCAAATACATCCGTATTTTATCTAGCGATAACATGCTTTCTGTATAAAACATATAATAATGACAAATTTTCAGGATTTTAAAGAATAATCCAGTGACTGGCTATTAAGTGGCACACTTTTTTTTTCCTTGAGCCAGGTCGTTAGGAGCAGAAGTCAGGAATGAGTTGAGAAACATCATCTTAAAGTGCCTCTGAACTCATTCAGTTCTGTCTTTCAGGTCCAACTTCAGCTCATGTTAGATATAGAAGTTACTGTAGCTCCTGAAAGCAAAGATCATCCAGATGAAACAACCTTAAAATATGAGCTTCTACACCCCATACACTTGTGCCGAAAGAAGAGGAAAAGATTTTTCAAGTAGCTGCTTAATCTAGCCTGTTGGCTACTTCCAGCGAAGTGCAACAGCACAACAGAGATTCTAAAATCTGATCTCTGGTTTACATTCAAAATCACATTTGCCTTTTTTTATAACAGAGCTACAGCGAGCTGTAACACAGGCCATGTCTTACACAGAAAAGCAGAGAGAGGAAAGCGTTCGCTGTCTTTGTGCTCTGAGCTGAGAACAAGCAAGATTTTTTCCTGTGTTGACAGTATACTTTCGCAGTGACAAATACATGACTCGTTCAAAACAACACATTATTTACGTAACCAAGGATATAAGCAAAAGGCCAAAAGAAGTCTGCGCAACAGATCAACTGTATATGTATCTTTCGAAATTTTCCTCTGTCTGACTAACTTCTTCTCTAGCAGAAAGAATTGGACCACCTTCACTGCACCTCCACCCCTTCAGAGGGAGATTTTGAAAGGCCACCAGCTTTTCCACTGTCACTGCTTGGAAGCCTTTTTGACATTCATCAGTGCTAATCATGGTTTGAGTCTTTCACCCTTCTTTGGTCACAGGCTTTTCTCTTTGGGAAGTGGACCATTCCAATCAGTAACATCCTCCCCCTGGAAAGCTCAGCCCTTGCTTCCCTACACCCGACACTGTTGCAATTCCTTGAGCCCATTCAGGGGAGAACTGCTCAGTATCATCAGTAGCTAAGAAGTGCTTTGCTGCCTTTGAAGTTCTTGTGATAACCACATTATGATTAAGTAGAACATTGACTAGTCTGGAGAGGATAGGATACTGTCAGAAAGAAAGGATAGGATTCCATCTGAAAAAGACACAGAATTTGACAGCAACATTGCAGAATGTGCTAGCGCATTGGCTCAGCCTGGCAGACCTCACCAGTTTGTTTAAGAGACAGAAAAGCAAATGATGGGGGTGGCCAGGGAGGACTGCAAGGTCCCTGCCGCTGCAGTCTGGGAAGATCACTGTATGCAAACGCTTGCAGTTCTGTACCAACTGCTGACCATTCGAAAGAGACAACTTGGTTCTACCCACGATGCCAGTGGAAGCACACTGAAACAACTCTGGTATGCTTAAATCTGTATGTTCTCATCAGGTACCTTTTGATCACCCCTCAGGGGACCAAAAAAAATGTTATGAAAATTGCTGCTTAGGTACAAAGTTCTGTTTGTTAATACTTAAGCAAGTTTTTAATTGGAAAACAAATCTGAATGTGGAAGTGGTTCTACAAATAGAGAATTATCAAATTATTACCATTGACAGCAAGCGAGAAGGAATTCACTCAGCTTGATCTTCAGATTCGATTGATCATACAAGATTGTTAATAAGGATGTGGAAATACATACTTCATTTGGAAATTGATCATATTTGACAGACACAAGAGACAAGTATAGAACTTCAGGTGTCATTTTATAGTATAACCATACACAAAATTGTCGTACTTCAAATACAGATTAATGAGCTCATTTGCTGAATCTCTATTAGCTTTGCTCTCTGAGAAAGTTTCACAAATTTGCAGAAAAAATCACTCCTAGTGTGGAGTTATCTATCTGAGTAAATAGTACATACAGAATACGCATTTTTATATATGTATGTGAGAAAGCTAATTTCCTATGATGAAACCATTTCTGAATGGTTCTCCTAATCTAAATAGAGATGAGAAATAAAACTGTACAAATTTTCCATTCAAGTAATTAACTTCTGACAGTTAGTTTCACAATATTGGGGGTGGGGGCTACTTACAGGCTTATATTTGAAATATTTTCACAATTTAAAATAATATTTTGTCTTGAAAATCTGAAAAAATAAATTAACCCAAAACAACAAAAAAACCTACAAACCACAACCTGTTAATTGGAAAATGTGTATGTTTGTTTCTGAATGAACAATAACCACATAAACACACTGCTAACGGGCAAAAAGTGTTTGGATGACCTGGTGCTTAGTTACTGGGGTGGGGGGGATTCCTTTGAGAAATCATTGACTTCAGCTATGATGTCAGGAACACAAAAGACAGTTTAGAGTTGTAAGAAGGTGGAGGTAAAATAGCACATAGGCAGACCCAAAAGCTCTGTCGTGGAAATCCAGATAGGCAAACTCCCAACGTTGTTCTTCCACATATGCAACACAGGCAATGGAAACTATGCAAAAGGAGATCTCCGGAATTTTCTGCACAGCTAAGAGTCACCCCAACATTAATCTATTTCTCTTTGTTTAGCATATATTTCCTGGTTTGATATGTAAAGAATATGTATGTGTAACATACATAAAACAATACAGAGTATCTACCATGAGAATTCTGAGCACCTGGAGTATCTGTCAAGCAGTTGTCTGTGCTTTTTTGAGATATGCAATTTTTTCATAATATGATCTACAATTACTAATTAGACATAAATCATTGCAATAGTAAAATTAAAAGACTTATATGAATGAAGACTTGTGTGCAAAGCAAAGCATATTTTCTAATATTATCTGGAATCCTTTCTTGCACTGCTGCCCAGAATTAGAATTATCCCTCTTCTGGATTAAAGATGCATTGGTGGATTAGTCTATCACTGATGACAACATAATATATCCTTCCCAGAGGCTTAAAATAAAATGAGGTCTGTTAACTACAGACTATGTTAAAACAACAACCAAAAAAAGCCCTTTGACACAAAACCGTAGTTTAACGTTTAAATATCATCGTGTATGAGGTCAAAGTAGTTTAAGAAACACTGCCTCAGGTTCAATGCCATATATCAGTTCTATTCCTTTCACAGATGGTACCACTTACAAAACCAGTAAGACACGGGACCGATTCCTACAAGGATTAGCCATTAGTATTGCTTCTAGCTTTAGGCACCTGAACAACCTCAGTAATACCACTTGGACAATTTAGATAAAAACAAAATTTGCTTTAATATTTCTACTTGATTCTCACATGTGTATACACATTTTGCAAAATTTAATTTCCTTAGCTGACAATTTTTTTTCAAATAAGGAATCAATACTTTTATATTTAAATCTATCATTTTAAAGGAAAAAATATAATGTCAAAGAAGATGAGCTATTTATGAAGATTTTAAATTGAGCTATGATGTGGATTGGTATACATAACTTTGTTTTAGAAAAACATTGTCAGATCATCATTTTACTATAACACTCTAGAAGAGATATTATGTTATTCTGTAAATTAAGAGACATGCTCCTAGTTTTCTGTAGAATAGTACCATGCTCCAAAATTTTATTAGATGTGAGACTACGTAGTTCATAAAACGTCTTCCCTTGTGAGCTTCTGGGAATATTTCACATGCTGATAGTTATACAGATATGATTTCTAGATTAGGCCTGTTTAATATTTAAGACAGATTCTGAAACTCTAACTAAAAAGAAAAATTTCACTGCCTGTGATAAAACACAAAGTGCTGTATTTTCTTGAGGTACTTAAATATCTAGTTACATTCTTTTCCAATTACATCCCAGGAAAAATTAGATTAGTTGTTAGCACTAGAGATTTCAAAGGAAGACACTGGGGTCTGTTTCTTCTTGTTTAAGAAACCATTGGCCCAATTGACTTCATGAAGGTCAGTAGAATTATTGCTTTAAAAAAAGGGAGCTACCCTTGGCTATGGAATTCAGCTAAGCAATGAACTTTCTACCACACTTCTCTGTTGGTGTCACTGAGAACACAGGGATTAGATATTTCTCTAGTGTTTATTTAATAAAAGACCTGCACGCCGTCACAGATCTTTGAAAACAATATAGAATTTGTGAAACATTTGTGCGTACAGCTCGCAGGCTGCGTGCTCCACCATTTGAAAGGAAGCCATTGTCAAGGGGGAGGCTCCTGAGCACAAAGCAGGGAAGAACTGCTTTTCTGGCAAATGACAGTATCAGCAACAGAACTCCTATAAGAGCTGCATGCTTCAATATGCGGTAAATACTACCCTCATGCTTTATAGAAATAAAAGCGTGGAGGATGGGGGAAAAGGACTTTGAGTTCTGTAGTAGAAGGAATTTAAAGGTACAACTAAGTAGCCTTAAGAGGGATCGATCTATAATGAAGTATCAATTACATACAATCCTGAATCATAATTATCTATGTATCCTCAGACTATTGATTGCAGTTTGATTGCAGTGTCTACATCATTTTCTTGACATTTTACAACTTACTGATTCAGTAATCACAGTTCAGTTGTCTTAATCACATGCTAACTGAACCATTGAGAAAATGCCAATACATAGAAAATCACAAAGATACAAAACACACTAGATTGCAACGTTTTTAGTCGAGAAACACCTGACAGCAACTCAGATCTGAATTTACTCGTGACGCGGGCAACTCCTCAGCCTCAGGGGTGCGAGCCGACGTCCCGCACGGGAGCCAGCTCGGTGAGCTGAGGCAGCACCCTGCCGGGGGAGCAGCCCGGCGGGGCCGTGCGCGGCGGGGGCGGCTCGGGGGGCTGCGGGGGGCGGCTCTGGGCCGCGG
>Ga0065711_1027978_pt1 | contig 44494 bp, 24 predicted proteins | sample Hoacrofraction12_FD_59098 | JGI IMG/M metagenome (GOLD analysis project Ga0065711, IMG submission 59098) | Hoatzin crop microbial communities from Cojedes, Venezuela - Epithelial fraction 12 v2 (version 2) | ecosystem: Host-associated > Birds > Digestive system > Esophagus > Crop | place... | reverse complement strand
CCCCCCCCCTTCCATGTGTGAGTTGTCATTGGAGAATGCAGTATGTTTTTGCTTTGCTGTGAAACTTATAAGTAATCTGTTATTACCTCGAAGACCTTTTGGTTCTGGAGCTTAATTCAAGCATTTGGTTAAGAAGAAGTCATTTGGTATAATTGAAAATTTGCTGCTGGATCATCAATCTTACTTGTTTTCTTTACATTTTTCAGTATCATGTTTGTGAAGGTAAGTATTTTAATAGCTTTGTGATTTGTTTTCAGGCGGTAGACTTGGGAAAGTTAAAGGACCAACATTCCGAATCTCAGGAGTGCAGGTGAATGCAAAGCTAGTCATCTCTCATGAAGAAGAGTTGGCACCATTGCACAAATCCATTCCTTCAGATCCAGAAGAAAGAAAAAGGTATTGATTTTTGTTTTTTTGAGGGAAATAGCAATGTAGAAAATTTTCCAAGTTTTATTAGCTTTTTTCAGACAACTTTGACTCAAAGCACATTGAGACAGCATTGTCCCTCTATTCCCTGTAAAGACTGGCAGCAGTAACCTGCTCCACATCTGTTCTTCATTCTTTCTTCCCTTGCTGTAGAAGCCAGTATCAGCTTTGGCTTCTCAGTTGTATTCACTGGGAACTGTGGTCAGTTACTACTAATAATACTTTGTCTTTCTAATTTATTTCTGCTAGATATGTCATCCCATGCCACACCAAGGCTGCTCATTTTGATATAGATTGGGGTAAGGAAGATGATTCCAATCTGTTAATAGGCATCTATGAGTATGGTTATGGCAGCTGGGAAATGATAAAAATGGATCCTGATCTCAGTTTGACACAGAAGGTATGTCATCTACAACATTTCATCAAGGAGTCTTTTTGTTTAGGTTATAATGCTACGAAGAACAGTTACTGGAAGAGCTTATTTTATGATAGCTGAAATTGCAGAGACATTAGATGTCAGTTATCCTTCTTGATGTCCTTCTTGTGGTATATTATTAGATTTTAAGGTCTTGTGTATTTGATCGAAGTATGCCTTCTTGCAGTCAGTTATGTTGCCATGTTTCCGTGTTAGCTGGACACCTGTCACTTGAATTTTTCTCTTCAGTCTTTTCCTTCTCTGACGATTTTGTCTTCCTGAACTATTGGAAGGGAGATTTTTCTAGAGATTTGATTTGGTTTCCCCGTTCCCACTTAATCCCCAGGTTCTTCACTTGAAACTGTCTTTCACTCACAACATGAGAATAGCTGTATTAGAGTTAGTGCAATAGCTTCTAAGCAATACTGAGCAACAGGTATTGAGGGAGACTAAACTTTGCGACAGTGCCAACAACCTATAGCTTTGGGATTTGAGGGGCCAGGCTTGTGTCCAAATTTATTTAATAATAATTCCTACTCCTGCCTTCCATTAATTTGCTTGGTTTTTTGAAACCACCCATTTATATTTTTGGCATCTGCAGTACCCTCTAGCGAGTTCTGCATTTGGAAGATGAATTAGGTAGGAGTTCTGTGGATGACTGGTACAGAAGCTCAGAATTTCTTAGATAAACTATCGAAGTGGAAATGGAAATCGGAGAGTGGTTTCTTGACTTTGTTTTAAATTGTGAGGCAATTTCCAAGACTCTGCATTGGCTGCATGACTGGAAAGAAATGAAAACATCTAAGAAATTCTCCTTTGCTTCAAGCATGCTGGCATATTTGCTAAGTATAGTTGAAGTGGATTGCTCTCCACCTTCTGTGCAGCTTTTTCTGTTCCCTGTGCTCCAGGCTAGCATCTTTCAAACTTGATAATATGTACTCATAACTGTGATACTGCCATTGTTCTCCTCAGATTTTGCCTGATGATCCAGATAAGAAGCCCCAGGCGAAGCAATTACAAACCCGTGCAGACTACCTCATTAAATTACTGAATAAAGACCTTGCAAGGAAAGAAGCACAAAGGCTTGCTGGTGCAGTAAGTAAAATTTGGCATTTATTAGTGAGATAAAACAATATACTTGTGGACATGTCAGCTGATCCTTTTTCTATTTTTGTTCTGTTCTTTGTGTAGTACTTTGTACAGTACTCTGTACTGCTAAATAAGACTAACTCAAGAAATAAATTGAGAGTTTCACATTGTATTATTCTCTTATTATTTGTATGTATTCTCTACTGTTGCAGTATGCTCTGTCTCCAGTCCTGAGAAAAGTAGTGGTCATTAGTGGCAATAAATAAAATGAATCCTTTATTTGATGTAAAAACAAAGTTTTTTTTTGCAACTGTGCTACAAAGATGCTTGTCAGTTGACATATTAAAGAGACAAATTTGTATGCAGGGCAATTCAAAGAGGAGGAAAACAAGAACTAAGAAGAATAAGGTGATAAAGGCTGCAAAAATAAAAGAAGAAATAAAAAGTGATTCTTCACCACAACCCTCAGAAAAATCTGATGAAGATGATAACAAGGTTAATGTCTTTCATATGGTAAAGATGGCTATTCAGTTCTTCCTATTAGTATCTGTTTCTATCTTCTGCTTGACTTAAAATTGAGACATCCGAATGTCATCCTTTTCTTGTGCCCACTACAGTTGATGTTGCATCAGTACAAGAACATGGAAGACTGTATCTCTTTTAACTTAATGATAAGTTAATAGCTGAGGAATTATGAGCAGTTTTCCAAATTATATTAGAAAAAAATAGTGTAGTCTAATTACAAGTGGCATTGCTCAGTGTCAGCATTCTTTAAAGAGTTCAGCGCTGTATCTGCTGGAAATGTAAACCTAATGTAACACACAATTATAAAACTAATGTTTCTGGCTAATCTCTTGCAACTACTGATAATGATTCTTAAGGTAAAGCTTTTTATTCAGGCTCAGGAAAAATCCATCAAGGTCAATTAGAATGAGCAGCATGAATAAATGATCAATTTCAAGTCTTGCACATGAAAGTTCCTGTATACGTCATGGTTTTCATTATCCAAAAAGACTATTTAACTGACTGTTTAACCTTGTTATGTTCTGTTACTTCTAATGTGTCCTTTAGGTTTCTACTTTTGTTGGGTCTTTTTATTTCTAACATCTATCACACAGCAGAAACCACTAGAGATGAAAATTTAGGTAAAGTATAGGGTCATGTCACAGCTAATTTTATGACTTTGAAAGTAGCTGAAATAAATCAGTGCAAATCTATATGTATCATAAAAATACTTCCTTCCTGGTTTAAAATAAACTGACGTGTCTTACTTATCTATTTTAAACTACTGCAAACCATTGTGATTGTCACCTCACTCTAGAGGAAAAAATATTTATGTGAATATGTAGTTAAAACGGAGTCAGCCTTAGAAGAATCATGATACATCGGTAAAAAATAGTCATTTTTAACAAAAGTATTCTTGTATGTGTTTAAATTACACTATGAAGAATAAAATGTAAATCCAGAAAAAAACCTAAAATTTGAATGTAGACTAGCTTATGTTTATAGATACAATAATTTATATGGAATGTAAGACTAAGAACTGTAAGTGTTGTCACAGTTGCCAGTAAATTAACAGGGGCAACTGAATCCTAAAACTAAGCAAGTTAAATGTTCAAACTAATTAAAAAATGAGTGTTAGACTTCATCTCCACTCAGAAGACACTGCCAGTCAGTTGACTGATTTGTTATGTTTTAGGAGAGTGTCTAGAATGCTGTCCTCTCTTGTTTATTTAATAACAGATATTCATCACTTTAATACTTTTGGATGGAGACTAACAATTGCATTCCTGAAAACTGGACTATATACAAGAATGGGCTTTAACCACCTAAACAGTTGGCTTTAGATACTTAGCTGACATACTGTGTGCAATATTTAAAACTTACCTGTTTGACTGCTAGAACATTCAGGAAACTGTTGAAGTCATTGGATTTTTGCTGAGAAGTTTCCGTGATACCTAAATACTGAAGTCCTGGTTGGGCTGATTACTTGATATCACATCTAATTTGTTTGGATTCATGTATTAGACATTCTTTCATCTGTTTTTCCACAATGGATTCTATATATGCCTTTCCAGGGTGTATTCAAATAAATTCAAATATTATAATGATCCTTGCACCTGTACATAATACTTCTGTTACTTATTATAGCATTTGTCTGTGTCTGAAAGGATTTCATTTTCCATCTCAAACCTTAGAAGTGAGTATTATAAAGACCGGTGGAGTGGTATTTTGTTCACCTTCAAATAATTAAATGGGCCCCTGTCAGACAATCTGTAGCTAAGACTTTTTTTAAGCCTAGTAAAAAGAACATCTCTGGAAAAGAGAAGGTTAGGGCTCTGTTACTTTGTCCTGTGAATGTTTAATATGGGATTGGTAAAAAGTTACTGGAACAAAAGTGACCAGAACAGAGGTCTTTTAACATCCCCATCACTTCAGTGTCCTGACCAATTAGCTCAGTTTTTCGAGGTCTACTTCTGCATAGTTTTTAGCTCTTCAGAGCCTCATTACCTTTCAGAGGGACATGATTCTAAGTTAAGTGGACATAATTTCTCACCCTCATGACAACTGCCACATCAGTACTTGCTTTGTCACATCAAGGAAGTAAGCATGTAGTTCTCATCTTTCTTTACAGCTGCATTCAGTTCTATTTGATAACTGTTAAATCTATGTCCAAAAAGACAAAAATGCACAGATAAAAAGTATCTTTTAATCTCATAGTTACCAAACTTGTATAGACAGGAGATCGGTTTGATGTGACATATATGCTTGCGTATTGCAGGATGAGATTGTTTCAGTGAAACATCTACATAAAAAAATTAAAGCAGAAAAAGAAAATGAAGAAAAGCCTGAGCCAGATATTGATATAAAGAAGGAAGCTGAAGAAAAAAGAGAAACAAAAGAAAAAGAAAATAAGAGGGATTTGAAAAGGGAGAAAAAAGAAAAAGAGGATAAGAAAGAATTAAAAGAAAAAGATATTAAAGAAAAGAGAGAAAACAAAGTAAAAGAATCCACACAGAAAGAAAAAGAAGTAAAGGAAGAGAAGGTAACTAGGTTTACTTATTTTATATAGCACTAGAAAAGGCCGCTAGGTTTATGTGAATGATTTTGAGATGAAAAGGTATTTTGGATCTGATCAGTTGTCCTTTCATTGATGTCTTGTATCATTTGAAATTTTATTTTTACTATGTGAAACCATGAGGACAGGCATTTGAAATGGGAAATTGCATCTTTAGTGATAGGTATTTTAGTAGGATTGAGAGTACAAGTGTGTGCAAGAAATTCTTTTTTTGCTTTTCCATTCTCCTTTTCCATCCCACAGAGAAAGTAAAATGTGTCATTGAGTGTCAGCATAGTATTTATTCTTGTTATTGAAGAGAATGCAGTAGTCACGGGGATTGTCATGTGTTACAGGATAATTCCAGAGCCAAAATAAAGTTTATTTAAATATTTTTATATCTTGTTCTTAGGGAAATGAAATTAAATCTGAAAATAAAGAAAAAAATAAAAAAATTCCGCTGTTGGATACTCCAGTTCATATTACCGCAAGTAGCGAACCAGTTCCTATATCAGAAGAATCTGAAGAACTGGATCAGAAAACTTTTAGCGTGGTAAGTCCATTTTTGATAAGTTAGTTTTTTATATTTGATGGTCTAAATGAGGACAATTTTTGATGTTCTTAATTCTGTTATTGGGCACAGTAACACAGGTGATCTTTTGCTAGTGAAGTCTCAGATCAATGAATGTCATTGGCATTGTAATTTTTGTCTTCATTCCAGCAGTTTTATTTTGTTGTTTACTGTATTTATGTAGGATAGTAGGAAAACTTATCCAGTGGTCTGTGTGCTGAATAGCTTTAGAATATAAACTGTAAAGATATATCCTCAAGAACAACTTGTGTATCCTGCTTCTTAAAGAGCAGATGTGAATGAACTTCAATGCAGTTGGTGGAGTCTCTACCTTCGCCTTATGACACATACCTTTTTTCTTTGTAACATAACAAGTGAAATTAAGTTTCAGCACTTTCCCCCTGAAGTATTGCAGCCTTACATTTGTACACACAGGAAGCAATAAATGCTAAAGCCCTTAGAAATACCTTGGTGGAGTAATATCTTTGACACCACAAGAATTTTGTTTAATCGCTGCTTCTGACTAAGAACAGAATCAATAACAGAGGAAAAAAGGTACATACACACAATTTATGTGCAGTTTTATAGGTCAGCTGGAGGCTTTGTAAAGGTATCAGTGAGTTCCTCTGAGCAGCTACTCTCCTGTAGGTATTTTGTCATTCAGATTTCAACAGCTGTTTCTGCCAGCCGGGTTTATTGGGGCTGTTGTGGGTGCTGGCTGTGACATGCAAGTAGATTTTCTTGAGTATGGCAATGACTGGTCTATGTATGGTTTTATTCTAAACATTCCATGTAACTCACCTGTGACTTCCAGGATGAGCCACTTGATTTCAGTGTATAGTTACATTTTTCTGATCACTTCCATATTTAAGCATTGCATTCTAAACTATCTTTTAAAGGCTACTTTAAGCTGTGGCTAGTGCAATATGTAATGCAGCTCCTTAGTTACTTAGTGGCATGAGCTGGCAATGGAACAGCTTCCCTGATTTTTCTTAGTTGTCCCTAAATGCGTACATGGTAATGGTGATATTTCATTTTATTCTATTCCAAACATATGTTTGGGTTTTCATTTTTTTTTTTTAATCTGCAGACTTCTTTTTATTCTTACTGGGAGTAATTCTAGGTTGGGTCTGTGTATAAAAAAACTTTCCCCCCCCCGGCTTTTTGTTCTGGAATGCCTGTTTATCGTTATGCCATGGTCACATGCAGTCTAATTAGCATCTTTAACCACACTTTCTATGGAAATTACTACTGTGGGTTGTTCACGCTTAACTAATTTGGCTCTTTGTGACAAGGAGAATATGCATTTCATCTGTTTGCCATGCTATTGTCGTTGGATGGTATTCCTAAGCAAGTGTCTGTAGTTTAAATCATGCCAACTGGTTTTATCTGGATTTATTATTAAAACATTTGATTCAAAGTGTGAAAATTCAAGAACACACATACGACATACGTCTGCGTTGCCATCACTGTTGTTACTAATCTAGGCATACCCAAACTACCTTTAGATAGCACAAGTTCTGCTAGTATCTGCATAGCACGGAGGTTTAAAAACTGCTTAGAGAAGCAGTGTGGATCCTCTGCTGAATGCCAGGTGAATTGTGGTATAAAGTGCCTGTTTGAAATGTAGTGAAAAGTCTCATATTTGACATTGAGTTTCTATAGCTTCCAAGGTGGAAAAAGTGTAAGTCTTGTCCTATATGCTTGTGCTGAAAGTTAAAACTATGATCGTGAAACCCAGTTGTAATGAGTCCTTTTTCATCAGAAAATCCCTATTAAATTGATTAGCTTTCTAAAATCCTTGATACCTGTATTTTATATAATCTAATGCTTTCATAGAGGAGTGAATTTCAAATTGGGTTTAAAATACAGTTTTTTTCAAAGGAAACCTGTAAAACATTTTTAAGAGGTATGAGCAAATCTTGTGTTTTATTTGGCTCGTAACAATACTGTCTGTGCGTGTGTGTGTATATATATCTCACAGTAAAGGGTGGGCCGCATTTTAGAATTCTTTTGAATTAATACATTCCTTTTTCCCATTTTACAGTGCAAAGAAAGAATGAGGCCAGTCAAAGCAGCATTGAAACAGCTGGATCGACCAGAGAAGGGCCTTTCTGAAAGAGAGCAGCTGGAACATACTAGACAGTGTCTAATCAAAATTGGGGATCACATTACTGAATGTCTGAAGGAGTACACAAATCCCGAACAAATTAAACAGTGGAGAAAGTAAGTTACTCCCCATAGTTTTTCTTGAAAATGGAGTATCTGTAATTACTTCTATTAAGCAAATAGTTTTTAATTATTTCTCTCATTTTTTTATTCTCCCTTTCTTGTATCTTTCTGCAGTTCTAAATAGGCTTCTATAAATAAAGATGATTATAGATGGTTCTGACTTTCAGTGGACTTTTTTGTATTGCGTAGCAATGCATTTTGTTCAGTAGGTGGAGTCATCTCACTTCTTACAATGAAAAGCAAATACTAGATAAGCTGTTACTTAGATTGTGTTTAGTGGAAAAGCATTCTTACCTTTAAGGATCTGTTTTTTTCAACTTTGAGGAGTTCTTTTTTAATTCCTACTAAATAGGCAATTCTAAATTTGTGTTGAACTTTGTATGATTTTTGAGTTTCAGAATTCTTTGTTCTTTTTAAAATATACTCTAAAATTGCATATTAAGTATGACTTGCTAAAGGTATTTATCGTAATGTATTCAGATGTATTTCAAACATGAAAGATGAGTTTGCACTTTTATGAGGTGCCAATTTAAAAAAATTCAGAAAAAATGTTAGTTTGTAAACTTCATGCTTCATTAAGTTCTTAATGCCATTTGAGTTACTTGTGTTGGAATGTGCAGTTTAATCTTTTATGGTTGAAAATACTTCCTGCACTTCCATATGCAGAAGTATGTTAAGTGTTTAATTTTCTTGAAAACTTCTGTTAGTGTAGAAAGTTTCTGCTGTTTTTATTTGCTTTGCTTCACAGTATTAAGGTGATCTGAGATACAAAACGAAGATCCATGTCTTACATTTTGGTAAATGTTGTATTTCTTTAAGTGGAAACTCGTAATAGAGCTATTATTCATAATAATGCTACAATATTATGATAAATAAAATATGTATTTCAACCATCTTTGATAAGAAGTGTAGTTAATCTACTTCGGTTATACATAGCTATACAGGTATCATTAGGCACAGCATTGACTGGTTATCTGCTTTTGCAAATCGCTAGACCAAAATCATGTTTAAATAATCACAGTGAAAGTGCAGACTGTTGCTTCCTGAGCCTGCACAGTTCAGACACGTCTGAACACTAGTATTCTATAGTCTCTTTTAAGCATTCAACCTGTGAATTTGACTAAAAGAATTCTAGACTTCAGATCTGTTACCTGTGATCATAGAAGCAAATGTTTTCTTCAGGGTTTTGGCATCTTGACAGCAGAACACTTCCTTTGTTCTTTCATTTCTTTCAGCACAGATTAAGCACAAATCTATTGCCATGCCACTTCCATCCTTTTTCACAATTTTTATTTGGTTTCAAAAGCTTTGACCAGGCTTTGGAATTCTGTGGAAAAAATTCTCTCACTGATGTTTTCATGAAATAAGTCTTGTACGTCAAATGTCTTGCACTGTAAGAGATTTCAAGTTTGGAAGAATTTTTACTTACTTTACTTATTTCAATTTTTATTTACTGAGTGGTAAATACTCAAAATTCAAACAAACTTTCAGAAGACTGAAAATAATAATAAACTGATAATAAATAATAAACTGATAATAAATAAAAATAAAAAATAATAAACTGATAGCTGCATTTTTAAGTAGTTTCACAAATCATTCTGTTAACACAGTTGTTATTAGTACTACTTTCCATGGACTTTCCACTGTGAAGTACTTATGATAAATATCATTGTGTGAGAATTTGTTAAAGGAATTAATGTTTCAAATTTTTGAAATACAGCTAGGTAATGGTTGCTGTGCAGGTAGGCAATACTCTAAATTTTTTAGTGTTTACGGTTTACTGAAGGTACCATTCAAATAATTTCAGTTAAAACCATGTTCTGTTGCATAATACAAGAAAAACAAATGTATAGAAGAATTATAACTTCTCTTTTCTTCTTCCTCAGAAATTTGTGGATTTTTGTCTCTAAGTTTACAGAATTTGATGCCAGAAAGCTGCACAAACTGTATAAACATGCAATCAAAAAACGCCAAGAGTCTCAGGTAATATTTTCAGACCCTTTCTAAATACATAAATATATATTTTAAGTACTGTAACTCTTTTACTAGATTTAAAGGATTATAAGGAACAGAGAAATACACTTGAAGTAGCATTTGTGTTTGTAGTAGTCTTTTTTGTTAGGATGTTTTTCTAATGATTCAGATGAACTTTGGGATTTAGCAATGAGGTTTTGTACTTGTTTCTTTCAGCAACACAATGACCAGAATATGAGCGGCAGTCTGAATACACATGTAATTAGAAATCCGGGTAAGAAACATTAAGTATATTCTTGTGTTAGGTACCTTAATTTTCATGTTTATTTAATTTCACACATCTCCTAGATCTGTCTCCCACATTACTAAGTATAGAGATAGGCTGATTAGCAAAACTGCACTAGTTTGCTAATGAAGTCTCGGTGTGTGCAGACAGAAGCTGGTGTTTGCTGGTTTTAGTGGCAAGTTATTTGACCATCTTCTGAAAAACTTTTGGAAACATTTTTTTTTTGTTTAATTTTGGGGAAGGAGAGACGTCTTTGCAAAACCTGTAGATTTATTGGAAATTCTATGCCTATTTGTAGCTGTTCTAATGTCAGTACTGTGTAAGAAAGCAAGCTATTCCTTGAAGTCATAGTTTATAATTAGTTACATGGGCTGTCTTTTACTGTTGACAATAACACCGATTTTTCTGTGGTCCTACACCTGCCTTATTGTAATGTTTGCTTTTGTGTTATGTAACACTGAATATATTTTCATGGACTTAAAATCATCGTAATGTATTTCAAGAATACCACTGAAAGACTTTCATTAACAAGGTGTACCTTTAAAACTGTTCTTCATGCTAAGGCCATCCCAAGTTGCTGTCATTGTATCCAAAATTTCTCTACTAAAGGCATCTCTACTCGCTGCTTGTTTGGACCACACTTAGCTTCTTGGACTGAAGGGAGAGGTTAAAAAGTTCAATTTATGAGTCCTACACATCTACATTCTAGGTTCATTTATGAGTCCTGCACATCTACATTCTTCCTTCTTACTTCTGGTTTTTCTTCCAGTTCTCTCGCGTTACTGCATTTGTCTTTCAACTGTTTAGATCTTTTTTTTCTGTCAAACTATGTCAGTTTCATACTGCTTTACATCTGAGAGGTAGAAGTGCTGTTTGAATTGGATGAAGAAGAGACTTTGAGACTTCCTTTTAACCTCTGTTTTATTAAACAGATGTGGAAAAACTGAAGGAGAATACAAACCATGATGACAGTAGCAGGGACAGCTATTCTTCTGATAGACATTTATCACAATACCACGATCACCATAAAGACAGGCATCAGGGAGATGCTTACAAAAAAAGTGACTCTAGGAAAAGGCCCTATTCAGCCTTTAGCAATGGAAAAGATCACAGAGACTGGGATCACTACAAACAAGACAGCAGGTGAGTTTCTTCAGCAATTTTAGAATGTGTTCAGAATTCCCTTCCTGGTTTTGTAGTATGCTTGTAGAAAGCCCAAACCATCTTTTTTTAGTAATGCGAAATTACAGTGATGATATCTCTCTAATGCAGTTCTGTTACTTGACATAATTGTGGCTCTTAATGTTTAGTAACACTAACATAAATAACTTCTGGTTTTTAGATACTACACTGATAGTAAACATAGAAAGTTAGATGACTACCGGAGCAGAGACCACAGGTCAAACCTGGAAGGAAGTTTAAAAGACAGCCGGGCTCATTCAGATCACCGTTCCCATTCAGACCACAGGATACATTCAGATCACCGTTCCACTTCAGAGTACAGCCATCATAAATCTTCCAGAGATTATAGGTACCACTCAGACTGGCAAATGGACCATAGAGCTTCAGGTAGTGGCCCAAGGTCACCATTAGATCAGAGGTCTCCTTATGGTTCAAGATCTCCCCTAGGACACCGATCTCCTTTTGAACACTCAGCAGATCACAGAAGTACACCTGAACATACATGGAGTAGCCGGAAAACATAACAAAGACTGACACTTTCTGGACCTTCTTTTAGCCATATACAGTAAACTAACACAGTAATTGCCTTACATGACTTGAAAGATATGGACTTGGATATTCTATCAGTAGCAGTATTGTTACTTCTTTCCAGGATGCAAGGTCTATTATCCCAACAGAAGAAAAATATTTTTGTATTTAAAGTTTATGCTGCACTGTGCTGCAAATGTTGTGGCACTCTTTTTTAAGAAATGGAAGATGTTTACTTTTACAGGGACCTCAACACTGCCCCTTTCAGACTGGATCTTACTATAAAACTCTTCATGTCAGAGTGGTTTTAGGCTGAACATGTTTTAAATTATGTTTGTAAATGAAATTTTAAACACTGACCTGTGCTCATATTTCAGGAAGGAATTAGGAGTTTATTTTCTTTTGTTTTTTAGTAAATAACTCTCAAGGACTTTGTTCACTTTCCAAAGCTACTTGTTTACATTGTACACTGCGACCACCTTGCCGCTTTTCATCACAAGCTTGAATATTTAAATTCTGTACCTATAACTGTAAAATAGCCAGGATTTCTCCTGTTTGTGATCAGTTATAATGCCTTTTTACAAAACAAACAAATAATAATAAAAAAACAAAAGACAAACAAATGGCTGTAAATTATTGTAAATTAATTAAATGAGCTTTTTTCCCTCAGGCCTTTTGGACTGTTCCTTTCCCTACTGACTCAGGCCTTCTTATCACAAGTATGAAACAAAATCAGTGTACTTACATGTTTTAATAAAAGATCTTGATGGATTCACTGTTCAGAATGTGAAAATGGGGAAACATTTTATTCCATTTAGTGCTCCTTTTTTATTGGATACTTCACATACATGTTTTGGTTTTTTTGTTTGTAGGTTGGTGGGGGTGTTTCCCTATTAAACTGTCAGTGTTGTGATTGTTTGTAATGAAATGGTAAGAAATACCCAGCTGAACTTTGCTCTGGAAAGCTTTTCAGGTGCATTAGTTTTAGAGAAGGAGTGTTAAATATCCGAACACTTCAAAATCCAAATCAGCCAAAATTTATTGTAAATCCATTTGTGTTCCCTCTTCAACATGGGCAATAACGTCAAATGTGCTATGCAGCCAGTTAATATTTTAGATGATTTGAATGACTTTATTGACAGAATTGTTACACTGATTGTACATAGATAACTTCTATCTGACAAATTAAATTTAAACTAAAAGGATATGTGGGCTTTTGTAGTTTTCTGCCGTGTTTTTCTCTACAGTGTTACTTTTTCTCAGGTTTACCCATAAAAAAATTAAAACTCTCATGTACTAAATTTTAATATGCAATGTGATAATTACGGAAGATACGTAGCTTGGCATGCATCACGTGGTTGGAGCTGTATCTGTTGCTCAAGTCTTTCTCTGCTCTTGCAGTGTTGAGCGTTTTTCTTCCAGTTAAGCAGGTTTATATGAAAGCATTAATATAGAACCAAAATCTGTCCACAGAGTACCTGTTAGGATCTCACTGTAGGCAGAGCTGCTGCACATTAAGTTTTAAATTTCTTTAATGTAGGCTGGGACTCAGTTAGTTAATGCTGCTTCATTTCTTAGCTTTTCATAGTCCCAGGATCTGGAGGGTTGAGAGTTGTTCCGCTTTTAAGCTTTATTGCTGAAGCAGTGTTTAGGCAGTGAAGTGGTATCTGATAAGGCTGTGCAATGTCTGCCATGTGTCTTATGCTTCCAGTGGTGAAAATCTAGAAGCTGGAGCATCTCCAGCTACTGATTCCTATTGCTTGGGCAGTGTATAAGTCCATCAGCAGAGCACAGAGAGACCAGTCCCACTAAGCCTGGTTCACCATCAGCATAGCGATATTATGGCATGGTGGCTGTGCATGTCTAATGTGACATGGTTAGTCTGCATCCATTTTGGTAAATGTAGTTCAGAGAGACCCAAGATAAGCAAGACAAAATACTTACCTGGTGGCTTTGATGATTAGAGTATTTGGCAGTGTGAACTTAGGCTGTGCTAACTTTTATTCAGTGATATTTATAGATTTACAAATCACATTTGCAGCAGTTTAAATTTTTCCCCTTCCAATTAAGTATCAAGCTTGGTGGTGGAGATGACGTCCATTGACTGTAATGGTGTATCTTACTGTTTTGGAGAATCCCATATCCTCTGCTAATAAGCCATTTATAATTCATTTTCCGTGCATGCAGATTTGATCCTTCTTTCGTTTATTTGTAATGAAAAGTCTTCAAGGAGTGTGTCTAGTTCTGAAGCATCCATCTGATACTAATGTTGCCTGTCTGTAAGAGGTTTTGGGAGGTAAGAATTCTGGTGACTGCAAGAGAACTCCTCATATGGCTGTTGATAAAGATTCAGGTGTTTCATCTACCATGCACAGAAGTCTAAGATTTCCATCTTAATCCTGTTGGGTATTGCTAGTCTGCCATTCCCAGCACTGCCTAAAAAGAGTAGATCAGTGGTCAGTTTGAAAAAGCACTTTAAAAAATGTATTGCTGCTATTAGTTTTAGGGACAGAGAAGTGCATGGTCTGACTGGTTGCCATTAGTTCATCAAGCTGTCTTGGCATCATCATTTACCTGCTCACAGTCACTCTGTTTTTCCCCATTTTGAACTAAAGTGCAGATGTCCTGGTGTCTGAGCGGCACTCAAAGAGCTTCTGGTTTCTGAGAGCCTTTTGCTGCTCTCAGGAACAGGACTTGCAAATGATTCAGCACCAACCACAAAAGGATGGCAGTTTCTGCAGAAACATGATGCTCCTACAAAAGGAGTGTGCCCCAGCTGCCCTTTGAGACATGGATAGCACAGAAACCTAAAGCACTGATTCCATAAGCTGAGTAGGTTTGATGCCTGTCTTCCTTCTTTTCAGAGTTGAATTGTCTTATTTTGTCCCTGTACAATGTCATCAATAAATCGATCTTGTCACCTCCACAGCCCTTACAGCTGCAGCGTTCCCATACAAAGTGTAGAATCGCAGTGAAGTACTCTTGTAGTGGATGTATTTTAAGGAGCTGTTTCAATCTTCAGTGTTATGCTTGCTGTTGTGTCCAGTGACAGTAGCTTTTTTTGGTAGGAAATTACCTCACCATTACTTAGCAAGATGGGCAAGTCTGAAGACACTAAAGGAGATCATCCTGATACAGTTTTGCTTCCTCATGAGACATCCAAGTTTTATTGGAACAGCAAATTAATTAAATCCTAGCTTCTTTTAGTGTGCTATGGCTGAAATGAGGTCCTCTAATTTTTACATTTACTGAAATAAATGTAGACAATCTCTTGTTTCTATTAGACAGTAGTAAAGACAATTAAAATAGGTAACAGCCAGTATGAATGTATCCACTCAGGATCAACTTGTACTGAACAAGGCTTGTTTTATTGAACCATGTTGGGACAGATATGTAGTGCTGTCATTTCTATCTCTTCATTCTTCCAACAAGCTAGTATGGTTGCACCTGAAATTCAAGCTTTGTTCTTAAAACTTTATGCTGAAGCTTTTATTTGCGAAATGCTCCAGAAGCAGTAACTAAGAGATGCAATTGTGTGAGACACTGCTAGAGGCAAGAAACAAGAAGCAGCTTATGGAACACACTGTTTCTTATCCTTTTCATTTTTCTCTGTAGTCTAGTTATTCCTCTTAAGAGAAGAGCTGAGAATGACTGAGTAATGGGGAGCACATTCTTGTCCACACATCCTTACACTTTCACACTGCATGAGGTCAATGTAGATCTTCCTTTGGATATGGCCAATACTAAAACAAACAATGTTTCCAGCATATATTTTCCAGTCCCCTAGCCCTACCAATTTATTGGTAACTATCTTATTTTTTTATTATCAAAACCTTATGTGAAAAGTGAAGATTGCTTTGGGATAAATAATGACATTTAGTGATTATTGTTAATTTGCATAAAGAAGAATTGCCATTGTCCTATTGAAAAGAAAATAACTAATCCTAAAATTGAGCAAATTGGTCTAACTAATTGCAAGAGTTGGGCATTATTACCACAGTTGAGCCCGTGTAGTTAGGGGCACCATGCTTGCTTCAACAAAAAGGAGGGCATTGTTGGATGACAGTCTTACAGCTGTGTATGAGGTGCCTGGGTACACTTTATGCGGAAGAGGAGTCAGGTGTCTATTTCTCAGCTGCCAGCCAAGTGATCAGTGAGGAGATGGTGCCTCAAGGTACTGCCAGTCCCTCTGACCCCTTCTATTCAAACCTGAGGTATCCAAGCCCAGCCTTGTACTGAATGCCCCCGATTTTCCCAACCCAAACTTATCCCACCACCCGCCCAGCTTCACCCTCAGTGTGAGGTTTTTGTTAGCGTATCCCAGAGGCAAGGCTTTTTTCTCAGCCTCCTCTCCCTCTCACCATTGCTCTGCTTCTGAATCTATCTTTCCAACCCTATTCCAGCTTTCTACCAATGCCCTTAATGGCACCCTCCAATCAACTTGTTTTCTCCAGGGCCTCCAACTCAGTGCACTCATGCAGGTAGCCTGCAGCCTCTCTACAGGTGAGTTTTTTTAAAAAGACTGCTGTTTCTATTGCTAGCCAAGACCTACCTTTATTCTTGGGTGGCTGTTGCAGCTAGCGAAGCTTGTGCATCTCTGTAATACAAATTGAAGCTTGAATTCTCATTTTGGTGAGGATTTTGGAAACCAAGGCAGATTGCTCCTACCCAGAATCAACCAAGGCAGTTTTCAGAGAATAGAAAAGGAAGACATCCCAGGGGAAAAGTTATTCATGTAACATATCTAGCATTCTGTGAAAAATGTTGTGTTCTTGGGAAATGCTTAATAAAGAGCTCACATGTCACTTAATTTCATACAGCTGAGTTCATACAGCTAAGATGGGGGTTTACTGTAGTAACTGCTAGGCTAAAAATCATGTAGAGGAATGAGGGTGAGAAAGAGGTGAGATATGCTACAAGTCTGTTCTTAAGCTGTTAAAAAGGAGCTGGCAAAACTGCTAGAACTGGTAAAACCAGAGTGCTCCAGAGCACAGAGGTTTAATACAGATGCTGCTTAATGTTGCAATAGCCCTGTTTTTGACAGTGCTACAGACCATCAGAGTAGTTTAATGGTGGGTGAAATACTACAGTCAGAAAGTTGTCGTCCTAAGAGCAGCTACTGTCAAAGTACATTTCATGACTGTTATTAAAAGTCACCTGAAAAATACATAATTATGGAAGACTTCCAGAAATTATTGATGAAAAACTTTGAGAGGTTTTAAACTATAAACATTTGGTCCTATTAGAAGGCTGAAATTTAGAACTCTAGATTGCGTTCATTCACTGAGGCTGAAACTGAACATACTTGGGCCATTATTATTATTAATTTGCTAAAAGTATTTTATTTGTCACAAGTTTTTCAACAAGCTCAGTTTTAAGTCTGTCTTCTCTGAAAACAAACATCCAGAAATCATGTCAGAAAATCACATACCACTGATCACATGTAAGTTAATCAGCTTTTATTACTGCAGTAGTCTGTAAGACCTCCACAGAGTTTTAATTGCAAAAGAGTTAGCATTTGCTGAAGCCATTGGAGCATTTGAAAATAATATTCTCACTCATCATTTAAAATTAGCTACTGGTTTTCATTTGCAGTAATCCTAGCATTGATGAGTGACTACCTGTAGTGTATAGACCGATTAAATTTAACAAATGTTTCTTTAACATTCCTTTTAATCACACAGGAGCAAAAAGAACTTCAAAGCTTTGGGTTTTGTAAGCATGTCAAATCATCATTCCTTGAAGTGAAGCTTAACTTAATCTTATATTAGAATTTTCTACAATACTTAAGAATATGTTCTGTGAGACTACCTACGCCTATCAGTATCATAACTAAGTGCTATGTCTTGGGAATCTTGGAATTGTGAAATGTAGTTGACCAAGCAACACACACAACTAACCATGGCACTGAGCATTCATAATAAAACTGTCAGAAGTCCACAGTTTGAAATGCCTTTCAGTATGTCTGTCTGGAACAGTTGCTCCATCCCTTCTTGGTATTGTTTGCAAGAATTGTTATTATGAGAGTTTTAAATTTTTAACTAAATTAGATTGGTGGGGGTGTGATTATGTTCTTCCTGTAATGCAATCTGCAGCTGGATGTTCTACCCAGAACAGAATAGGCAGGAGATCAGTTTTAAAAGATCTCAAACAGAAAATTGTAGTTCTACTTACTGAAGTCTATCGAAATTATCAAATCTAGAAAGGTAAGGTCTAATCCAGTTTTTTTCCTGGTGTAAAAATAAGCAGGGCTGCAAAATTACCATTACCTTCCCAAGATCTTAAGTGTTCACTAAGTAATGTCAAATTCCAAATAAATACATCTGAAGAGTTAGGATCCAGATATTCATTAACCATAATGCTGGAGGGAAACGTGCAGGAAAGAGATACTCCATGAGATTTAATGAAAAAGAAAATGCACATGAAGCACTGCATTCTCTAGTTTGGTGCTTTAAAACTGTATTCTTCTCTTCAGATGTACTGTGATAGTCTCTAGCTAGAGACTGAAGAGAGATGTTTGGAGTATATGTCCATGAGCTAACAGAACAGATCACCCTGTAGGTCCCCCATATTCTGGTCAAGTTTTTAAAGTATCAACTCCCATTCTATCTGCTGTGTAATCTTTAATAGTGCAGTCTTCCCTATTCTGTTTCAATTAAGTGAATTAATTATAAGATTAATAATATTTACTCTCAGACAAGAATACAGCCAGAATACTAGAAGAAATTAATATGAAATTATCTGAAAGGTGCAGTATGCCCAATTATTAGTCTGCAAGTATGTATACCTATTGAAATACTTACTTTTGCGAAGTTCAAGCCTCAGACAATCATAGTTGACTGCCCTTCTGCAGTTTTAAAATTCTAGAGAAACTCCACAATCATCACTGCAGGCAGGAAAAAACCCAACCCTAATTGCTCTGTCACTGAGGGACAATGGGACAATGTGTGAAGTTTGAAGAGTTTGTATTATTTCCAGTTACAGTACTGAAAACAAGTATGATGTACCTTATAGCATCAATTTACTTGTAAATTATCCTTGTATATCCTTATACTTGTAAATTATCTCTAAATTTTTGAATATTCCATCTTTACTTAGGGATCACTTGTAATTTGGTGGAAAATTATTCTTAATAGGGAGAACACAATGTTATTTAAGTGTAAAACTCACACAGATCTTATTATTAGAACCACAACCCATGTTTCCATAATGAGAAAAAAGAAATTGTCATTACTAATTTGAAACTTGCTTACATTAACTGTGAGCCAAGTTATTTTTCCAGTCATAACCTAAAGTCTTAATATATGGTTTTGTAGAATAATAACACACAGAATAAACAGATAGACTGAGAGCTTACCATTTCTTTACAAAATACATGTTTTCAATAAATACACTGTAAACATTCAAAACTGAGGCAAGAATATTTTTAGATGACAGTATTTTCAATTTTTTTCCCATAAATGTAAAAGTGACTTTACATTTGCATAACTGCAAAACACATTACTTAGAAGTTAGCAGATTCCAGACTAAGTTTGCTTGCAGAATCTTAATTCAGACCCCTCTATGCAATTCTATCATGCAATTTTAATGACAGAGCCCCAAACTACTTTTTCTAAGGAAGCCCACTTCATCCATTGCAGACAGTACATGATGAGAGTACACTGCAGAGAATGCATTAAGTAAATTCAGTATTTCTTTTATCATTATCAGTGTATGATCATGGAATAAAAAACTAATCATTTCTTCTCAGGTGCAGTGATTCACTCAGTTTAGTACTGCAAACACTTTAAAATGTATGTTTTATGAGATGGTGTTATTCCAGCATAACAAGAGGGACATAAGACACACATTAGTTAGTAGTAATGTCTTTAAAACACCAGAATACTTTTATGCAAGTATTCTATTTTATCCCCAGTTGGTGCTTTCAAGTACTACAATTTATTCAGTGTTTCTTTATCCCTTAATATATTATTTCAGCCATCAGGATTGACTCAGATCTCTTGGCCTAGGATTTTTTCTCCTAGCTTATTCCTGAGCTCTTCAGGAAGGATCTCCAATTGCAGCAGGAAGGCAAGCATGGCCAGTGCCCAGTGTTCCTGTCAGTGCAAGCTGAGAGATGGGAGTTCATTTGCTTGTCTGAAAAACAGCATGCGGGACTTCTAATCACTAAATAAAATCTTTTCATTAGCTCTAGGCTTAAAAATAATATACTTGGCAGATGGGAGAAACAAAATGAGTAAGCCGAAAGCAGGCATATTGAGTCACTGTTCCAAGTCATGCATCAGCTCATAAATACTGGAAATGAACTGGATGTGTCCTGTTTCTCTATGGTAGAAAACTTGTATGTAATTCTCTTCCTCTCTTCTTTACACTTCGAAACTTGAGTGCTAAGTTGAATGAAAATTTTAAAAGTCAGCTTCAGATTCTCAGTGCACCAGTGTAGTTCTGACAAAATTGCTTCTTCGGGAATTTTTTTGAACAGAAGTGCGTATCAGGCTCATGAGTGAGACTCTCACACCTGCCTGTACCTCTGAGGGAGCAAATGTGGACCAGCTGCAACATTCCCTTGGTTCTCTCGTCACATCTGTTGCAGAGATGGCGAGTTCGTTGAATGTAATCTTAAAACTAAACACATCAGGCATGTGGTTATTTGCCTTGTTCGTATCCCACATATAAACACCCTGGTATTCACAGATGTCAAAATTACACAGAATGACAGAATAAGCAACCTTTGGACTATGCAGATGGCATCATCTGTGGAAAGCATTTTCTCAACAAACACTGTGGATGACTACTCCAGTGTATCTTCTATCTGCTTTATGAGTGTGACAGCAAAGAAAACCTGTAAGGCATCAGATCTTTTGGCGTTTGCTGAACACTGAACCTAGCTGCAACGCAGATACCAGGTTTGGAAGACTGGCCCTGAAATAACTGTTCCACAGCGACAGTGAAAAAATCTGAATTTCAGCCAGCTGTGAAAGATGTTGTTCCATAGTCATTCACAGGAATACTAGCACACAGCTGCAGATGAAAGAGCACGCATGATCTGTGGCAGTCAATAGCACCTGGCTCTCATGGCCTGCTCCTCCATTCATGCTTCTTGGGAGCATGGGAGAAAGAAGGAGTTTAGATAATAGTTGTGTGGTTACAGGTATTTAAATAAAACACAAAACATCCTGCATGAACATCCTCTCCTTGCCACCCAAACAGCAGATCAGTGTATGCTACAGGAATTTATTCACTCTACTGTAGCTCTGATTCTTCAACTGCAACATCTTTAAGAATCATCATTACTATGGGGGATAAATAGCAGTAGCAACCACAAATCACTAATTATAGTTGCTTATTTAATAACCATTTGACCACCCAAATTTGGAGGCTTCAGAATCTATGGAGACATCCACTTAGTCATATGTAAAAGAAAATTCTGTATTAGTAGTGGAAATATTCTTTTGGGGAGCCTAGTAAGGAAGAAATGCCTTGATATTTTGGGGGATATTTTTTTCAGATCTTCTTGTCCCCATATATCTGGATTATTACTTTCAGTAATTCAGAACTTACAACATTGACTTAACAGGTTTTAGTTCCTCACTGTTCTCAGACTCATTTCAGCTAGGTGCCTGATGTTATTGTTGTGGATGTACAAAAGCTTCCAGAAAATGTGAAATACTTGGCAAACACCTCATGCCAATCCACCCAATAGGATTTTAGGATTTTAGATTTGAGTAAGGACTGGATTTTTGAAGTGCATTTCCTGATCACTTCCACTCTCTGCACTTTGATTTGCACTGTAGAGCAGTCTCCCTCTGCACAAGGGCTGGTTAATTTCAGATGAAGCCAAAGGGGAAGACACCCTCCAAGCACCCAGGCCACAAGAGCAGACTGAAGACCAGCTGATGTAACCCCCTTCCCTGAAGGTGTGGGGGACGTGAATATTGGGTCCTCAACTCATTTTTTTTTTTTTCTCTGCAAACCCACTCCTACTGCACTGCATCACTTACTTGCCATGACTTACTAATGGAGACATCTTTCCTTCTTCCCACTGCATCAAGGTCAGGACAAAGGGATTAGAGATGACATCACAGACAGTGATGTACGTTACTTTTTAACTCGCTCTAGCCACCAGGAGGGTTTGCCACTGTTGGGCTACCTCTACAGAGAGACAAGGTTAGAGAGAGAGAGAGAGTTTTTGCTCTAACATGAGATGCTACCCCACCTATAGAAAGTATGAGTGACATGTTTCAACCCTAATACAGTCTTTGAAGGCAAATCTCATATGGTATTAAAAAGCTGAGCATTTGTTCCAAGAAAGGACAGCTGCTGGATCAGGCCTCTGCGGTTCTTATGAAAGTGGGGGCTGAGTTGAAGGATTTAATCAGCTATAGCTAGGTACTGAGCTGTTTGTATTGAGCGTGTTACAGACATCTGCAATGATTTCAGGGGTGAGCTAGCTTTTAAAAATCACTTAAGTCATATACTGGACCTACTGCTAAGCAGCACAGCACACAGACATTTGGCATGCACTGCTATCTAGTTAAGACTTTTTAAGAATGAGGTACCTTGGAGCAAATAAGACTGTCAGGATCCACTGCAGAGATTTGTAGCTTTTAGCTATCAAGTAGGAAATACTGGGGTAAAATTCCTATAGGACTTGACATGACAACTCCAGCTCAGAGATAGTGCTCTCCTCCACCAGAGTTCCCAGCTAGGGAGGTAGCTTGCACTTTCAATTATCACTGCCAGATAAAAGCTGATAAACCCAGTAGGACAATGATTATTACAGTCACCTGAGAAGGCAGGAAACATTTGTTTAAACATCTCCTTTACATAATTTAGTGTGGAGAGTCCAACAAACACAGATCTGTTACTTTCCAGTCAAATACATTAATAATTTGTCTGCAGGGTATTTAAGGGTTTTGTCAATCTCACCTGTTCAATCTGTTCTGCTTTCTGTAACACACCAATGTTGTAATGTAATGTTATGGCAGCAAGGGACATACCAAAGGACAGCCTAAAAAATAAAGCACACTAATAAGAAAACACAGCCTTTGTTCCTAAGGAGACTTATGTTATATACTTTATAACTTATATATATTATTATATATTTATACTATATATATTTATACTGTATAACTTATGTTACATACTTTGTGTCATTCCTTGGAAAATGTAAACAGATTGGGAATTAAAGGCCAAAATTAAAATTAAAAGCCTTACCCATTATGATCCTACTCCAGCTCTTCTTTCCTCTTTGTTCCCTGACTCCCGTGTCTTTTTTCTCTTCCCCCCCTCCCCGAGACACTACAGAAAGCATGGGGTGGTCTTGTTGCCTTCTTCAGGTATGCTTTCAAGAGAAATCAAATATTGAAAGCTGCAGTGTACAGGCCAGGCCAAGAAGGTCAGGTGTGAGGCTTTAAGAGGCCAAGGTATATCCACCAGTGAGGCCTGAGAGATAGATGTGGTGCTGTGCAGGAAATGCTGGGTCAGCTGGCTTGTCTCTAGCAAACATAGGTAGTCCCTGAATAGGAATGAAGGCCGGAATTTAAAATGCACCCATCAGGACTGTACTAATTTCATCTGACTTCAACTATTTAGAAGTTAGCCACCTGGGTTTCCCCTCTAAGGAACAGTGTCAGCAGGCACCTCCAGAAGATAATTCAGCTGAACCTACAGTATTGCCATTTACTTCACTGACCACATAGAAGGTCTACAAGTTTAGTTTACTGAATCTAGATGAAATAATTCTCAAGCATAAAGTATGCCTCCAATCTCTTCAAGGCACCGAAGTACTTCTTTGGATAAAGCTACCCCTTTACAACAACACAGAATGGCATTTATTTGATGGTTTTTAGGGCTTTAAGGGGTCTTCTACTTCTTCTACTGTTGTGGTGTAGAAAAAAGTGGAAATGAAGCTTTAAAACTGCAGTAATCACAAAAATAATTTCTACAAGCGTTACTGGCACTCCACATATGACACATTAAGTCCTTGTAACATCTAGTTATCAGTTCTGATACGTACCCCTAGTATGTATCCAAAGTCTCTAATCAATTTTATTGCTCGCAGTCAATTTACTATCAGCAGCTTTTAATTTCAATGAAGTATAATTTACAAACATAGTCAAATTAAGAGAATTCTTTATCAGATCAGATGCAATTGTTTTACATAAGCATCACAATAAATTTTCCTGCATACTTGTACTTGACCTATGGCTATGTTTCTCTACTAAACAATCTCAATAAGAACAATAAAATCTAATGAACAAGACTGACCCACACGATAGTTGTTTCTTTTGAATACAGATGGAGCCAACTAGCAGCACAATACAAAAGAATGCTTATCTTGTAAACAACAAAGAATACCTTCTAAAAAAAACAGGAGGCATTACTAGTCATGTCTAGGCATTGTATAGATAGCAGTCTTTAATAGCTAGAATAAGGAAGGACAGAAAGGAATACAGTTTACATCATTCAAGACACAGATGGGAATCAAACTAACCCAAAGCATGAAAATTTCAAAGCAAAACACAGCTTGTACCTACATGAAGAAAATGAATGCAAGATTTGAAACTGTACTATGAGTCTGTCAAAAGAGATAAAAGCCACAAGCCACTCACGCTTTTTTCCAAAACATGTCCACTAATGAAACCCTCATTAGGCAGTGCAAAGCTTGCAACATTGCTTGCCTTGCTTCGGGGTGTATGTAGGTAAATAGCCACATGCACATCCTCAAAACCTGTAAAATAAACGCACGGTATCCATAATGCTAAGGTAAGAGTAAGTAAATAGCTGGTGATCTATTTTCTGGCAGTACAACGGCAGTTTGAAATGAAATGCACTACTGAAGAGCCTTAACTTGACCGTAAGAACAAAAAACAAGTTGTTCTCAGACCCTGCATTCTCTCAGGTTGCATTCCACTTAACTGGTGCTCTATACAGATTATTCTTCCAGCCAGATTTTCCAGGAAGAGAGAAAAAAAGAATTTTTCGTTTGACAGTCAGTCAAGCATATTATTTCCTTCTATAATACCCTTGTTTAGGAGCTGTATGTACATATAAAATGAAGGATTAAGCACTCAGTTCTCTGACATGCTTCTAGGGAAGCTGTCAGGCTCCACAACTACAGAGAACTATCCTCAGCTGCTGTTAAGAGCTCTGTTAGCATAGTATTAGGAAATACCATGGTTAGAAATGCTCTAGAAGATACTCAACCTTTCGAATAAGCCACTAATATCAAAGGCATCAGCTAACACTTTTAAGACAAAGGCCAAAAAAAGACAGCATCGGTAGTATCTTGCTTCAAAATACTAATGGATCATCCTATAGTGCTTTCTCTGGTAGATGAACGCCTTTGAAAGTAAGCTCTTACAGATACGATGGCCACCTTCTGTATACACTAAACATATGTATATTTAAAGGTCCCTTTGCTTCCTACAGTCGTTTCCACAACGCATTTCAATGATGTATCTACCACATTAAGATTGTTCCCCACTCACCTCAAATTCTAGCTGTAACACAAGCTTAACAAAACATTGAAAGCTGTGTTTATTAGGTCTTTCTTGGTATGTACCTGACATAACTTGTTTTAATTTACCCTCATACTGTGTGATTAGCCCTGTAGCTGAAAAATTACAGCTCCCATGTATACTTAGCAGATCATCTTGTTATATAAAGTTCTGTCATCTTACGGACTTTTCTATATAATTTATTTCTATATAATTTATTTCTATATAATTTATTTCTATATAATTTATTCCTCAATGCCTCAATCTCTTCTAGTTTTACAACAAGTAAAGAGTTCTCCAGTAACTTTGAAAGAGGATTTTCATAACACCTCTAAGATGGATGCAGCAATATTGGATACTTGTGTTAAGGCTCTTCTAAGTATCTCCACAAACACTGCCAAGGAACTGTACAAGTGGGATCCTGAGGGGATGGTTCCTGCTGTTGGTTTCCCACACACTATCTCTTCAATAAACTGGCCTGGTTTGCAGCTGCTGGTCATAAATTTCAATTACACATCTTATCTAGCAGAGGGTAAACAAGCATCTGCAAGGAAGCATAACAATTGTATTCAGGACATTCTTATCCAACAATGATGGCTAGGAGACAAATTAGGTCTTTATATATACAGTGCCTGCCCAGCACACAGCCCACATCCCCAGTTTCTCTTCACCCCACCAGGGGTCACTAACACCATATTACAGATGCTCCTTGGCACGGTAGGCAACTTCATTCTTCTATCATAATAATTTAAAGTATATACACATTGCACAGCCACTTTTTTTTTTTTTACACAAACATATACTTACTGGTATATTAATGAACCACATCTAAAAGGTGTTGCAAAGACTGACACATCATGGGGTTTCCAAGCATGAAAAAAAAAAATCTGTAGCCTTCTACAAGACAGCCATTTGGAGGGCTGTGAAAAAAAACATTCCCTCCAAGATTAAGCTCTCTCCAGAGACCATTACTAGCTTCAAAATATCCACGTTTGGCATTAGCTAAAGCTCTCTTGGCAATGGCAGACTTCAAGAATAAACATGTGCAAATAACATTTTCTCAAGAAATCCCACAGCTGGAACAAGAAAATGGAAAACTCTTCAAGCAAATTACCACATTTCTGAAATACTACTTGAGAGGCTTACCACTCAATGCTAGTATACATATATAGTATATACATACAGGATCCAAGGACAGAGGAAATTAGCTAGTATATGCTGCCTGCCCAATAAGAATGTGCACCACTGCAAGTAACACTACGTTCATCCATCAGCTTTCAGCCATGAGAACTTTAAAATTCAAAGCACTGATGAGGAAGTTCAGCCACAGAAAATAGGAAGAAGCCTGTCACCATCAGGTGAAACTGCATTAGGCACATTATCAGACATATCATAAATCCACAAGTTTATCTCATCTGAAACAGCAGCGTCAGACAGAACAGACAGAGTAAGTTGCCCATAGTCTAGTCTAAAATAAAGTTTTACCTTCAGCCTTAACTCGGTTCTGACCACATTCATGCCGCGTATTCCCACAATAACACTCTATATGCAGTTACCCATCCATACAGGGAATTAGTCAGTCTTGAGAATACTACTGCTGTCCTTACCAGTCAACAGTCCCTAACCTAGCCAAAAGTGTCTTCATAAAAACCAGGACCTTTCATTCTATGAATAAACTCCGTCTCCCTCCACCAAGTCAAACACTAGATCAAGTTTGCATAACAAAGGCAAGTGCTATTTGAGTCTTAGTCAGGTAGCGCTTCTAACCTATCAGTCCAGTCTCAGTCGAACAGTTTTAAGAGTGAAATAAGTCCATCTTGCAGCTGGGTTTCTTGCAGCATGCATTAAAGCTTCCGCTTGTTGCGGCGGATTAGGGCATTAAGTAAAACCAACTTTCAGCCCACCAAATCATTCCTCTCCTAGCTCCTTAGTGAAAGTAGTCAGAGCCTGCGCCATCACTCTCCTCCTCCTTTTGAATGTGTACACAGAATTAGCACCTAAGCAAGGGACAGAATTCAGCCCAATTTCTCCAGTCCATCTTGAAAAATGACTTAACCCTCAAGGTTAGAGGCACCTGCAATAGTTAACATTACATGCTTACGCAACTAGACCATTAATATCTTTTAAAACAATCTCTCCACTGATTCTATAAAGCTACATAAGTCTCACTCCAATGTGTTCCCTTTTCTTCTTTTGAAACTCATACCGTGAAACTAGGAAATGTCAGAATTAGAAAGAAGGTTCTGTAATTCACATTATCCAGGATGGTCATCTGAGCTAATGGGAAGCACTTCACCCCCTCCCTCCCTCCCAAGAAGGGATGGCCATTTGTTTGAGGGACAGAACACAGTTCCATTCTTAATGATTTTAACTAGTGAATCCAGCAAACCACCAATATCATTACAGGGCAAGAGACACATTGTCTCTAGGGTACAAGAAATGATAGAAAAAATGCACAAATTAATCCAGTTAAAAAATGTGTTAAACCAATAGCACAGAGAGAGCACCAAGTATTGTATGTACATATTTTTATGTATAATACCTAGTTACTCAGATATACACATGAATATATAAAAAATAAAGTGCTTTCTATCAGGTCCCAGTGCAGGGACATTATAAAACATTTCACCAACTGCAAAACAAATAGATACAAAGAATACTACATCAAACATACATGAAAACAGTTAACACAATACGTACTATCTGGTGGGTGTCCCAAGACAAAACATCCCTTCATATACATGGTATATACATATATACTCATCTTTACTCAATATATTATGACAATATATATTTCAAAACTGTAAGAGACAAAAAACCCCTACAAAAACGCAACAAGGATCAAGCACACAAGTCCAAGACTGACAAAGAATTTGCTACCCTTGCCCACTCCACAACCTCCACTGCTGGGAAAGATATGCCAGTGTTCTTTACTGGGGTGCAGTGCCTCCACATCCTGCAAGGCACTGTGAGCAGCAACTGTGAAGTTAGTGTCACCAGTGGTGAGTAGGTCAAATATACATGAGTAAAAATAGATGTCCTTCACCAGCATCTTCTCATGGCATTTGGTGGTGGCAGTTTCCAGTGTGTACACTGACTGGGGATGAGCAGCACCACTCTGAGGGAGCAACTGCCCCATCACAGGCAATGGTAAGTGGCCACTATCATCAATACGTTCACTTGAAGGGCAACCATTCACACACAGCTGCAGATCCTGGCTCTCCTCGTAGGCCATGACCAACTCTTGAGGCATGCGAATGGCCAATGTTAAGTAACGCCCAAGCTGGCGTATGTACACTGTGGTCCCAATGTACCTGGCATGCATTTCGACGTATTTGCCACCGACTTTCTCCACAATTTGCAAGCTCTTGGTGTTCCCATCACCTCCACTTGTTGTACCATCAACAAAAGCTGCAGGCAAGTCACCAGTCACTGCTTGATACACTTTCTGATCTGTACAGTCTTGGTATGATTTAAAGATAACAGTTATCTGGGGGGGAGGGAGGCGAAAAAAAAGGCAAAGTTAGTGGAAAAAAAAAATATCATAATTTCAATCACTTTTCCATTTTGCAGCTGAACGTATCTGGGACTGCCCACTACCTCAGAGCTTGACAGTTGTCCCCAACTCATGCCTAAAGCAAAACAGTCTGTACACTTGCTATAAGCAGTATTTTACCAGACGCCCATTGTTAATTTTTTTTCTTAGGGTGGCCTGGAAGCATGTGGGAACAGTCACAAGGTCAGGAAAGGAAAAGGCTTTATATTTAATTAAGCATCACAATTCCCTCCTGCCTGATGGTTTCTCAACACTTTGGAATGCATCCTTCAGTCACAGAGAAGTGTAAGTGCCAACTAATCCCCACAACACCAGCCACTACAGCAAAACCAGAATGAGACTGTGCAAAATGACAGAAAGGTGCAAGTGAACTCAGCTTCCCCCACTCACAATATTCTCAGTCTTTTTACAGTGATTGTATGACCCTTGTCAGGGTACTGTACACTTGTTGGATGTGTTGCCAGGATTAGCTGCATGGGACTACTTTTTTCAAAAGCACTGATGTATTTAGTGCTTTATCAGCCATCAACACAACAGAGTGAGATGAGAGATGCATGACTAGGAAGAACAGCTAGTCAAATAACTGCTTAGGGCTCCTGGATCGGTTAGCCCTAGGAATTGGAAGATTTGATGCTTCCAGTCCACCGTTGCCAGAAAATGTGTCCGTGGAAAAACAAAACAAGACTGAAAGATACTCAAAGACATGTCTTTGAAGAGTGACTTCCAACACAGAAACCAGGAACGTTAAGGCAATTACTCTTTCTTTTAAGATTATGACTGGCCATTTAAACCTTTACACGTCTTTGAGTAAGCCACAACAGAAAGACTAGGCCCTCCAGTCTTGCTTGAAATCAGTAATCAGGCTATTTGGCAGACCAAGTTTGGAATCTCTAAAGGCTTTTCCTAAAATAGAAAGTATAATGAGGAAGCACATATAAATATTAGAAACAGATATGCTACTTCCATTTCACTTTCAGAGGGGAGTGACGTCTTTAAAAGGTCAAAGGGAATTTTGCAGCAGGAATAGGTATTTTAATCATTTTTTTCATCATTGATTGATTACATCAGAATTACTTATAATCTATATTTTAAGCAGTCTGCTACAAGATTCAGTGTACTCCAAAACACATAAGAAGGCATTTTCAATCTAACATTACACTTTTTCCTTAAAATCTATTCAATCACAACCTCACACTTTAATTTCAGTTAACCAGCATACTTCTGTACAACAGCTTTTGTTTCCTGCTCCTCTACTTTGAAGTAAAAGCTAGAGGTTACATAAACAGCTGATTACAGACAATCTGAATAAAACCTCTACTCTCATTAGCCTCACCTCTCCACACTAGTTGTGTTAAGAAAAAAAATCTCCTCTCCCTCCTTCCATTGCAACAATCCTCCTCTGGAGTATGCAGACATACCCTAAACAGTACTACATTAATTCAATGTTTGGTTTGTCCCAGCTGGTTGATGCTCTGTCAGTCTTTCTGTCTCATACACAGAGACAATACTTGCTATTTCGATTTCGTATGTTCCCACTGGTGCTGCCTGACTGGAATTTTCCAGTGGATTTTCTTTGCATCAATCAGTTACACTGCTAGCTTGAGACCATCTGTAGTCAAGCAATTTGGTGAACTGATGTCTGTGGACCACAGCTAAGCTTGAACGCGTATGCTCAAAATCCAGAAAACGCGCAAGTGCCATTATTGCTGTAAAGACCACAACTCTACGCTTAGTGAAGTAAGCTCAGCAACCCAGAGAAGAGAAACCTGAGATCTGTCAAGTGATTAGTATCGCTGCATATAATCCAGACCCTCACACAGTACATCAGGTCTTATATTTTACATAACACAGTTTTGATGAAGCAGACTTCTATCTCAGCCTGCTGAGACAATAAAGCATTCCTACTTCCTCAAGCACATTTGCGTTGCTCTGCAAGGAAAGAATGATTTACATCTCAACAGAAGTAAAGCTCTAAGTCTGCTCAGCACCTAAAGAAGTCTGGAATCAAAGGAGTTAATGGTTTTAATGAGATCCAGAACTGGCTACCTGACAAAACAGTTATGCAAGGCACCTAGCAAAATTTATCAGGAAGCAGCCACCGAACTATTCTCTCCAAAGCTCTCTCCCCTGCAAGAATGAAATGCACACAATTTCATAGACGGAGAGGGAGAACAGAAGCCTTCACCCTAAGGCACGATTTGAACTAACTTTGCACACTATATGAGGGCTGAACAACTATTAAATGAATCAAAGCCTCCACTCACCTTACAAGGATGCTCCAAACAGAGAATCAACAGAGACCATTAAGACATTCCAAGGACATATTCATATTTAAACATTGAGGGTCAAGACACTAGGTTTGGATATTGTATTTTCCGTCATGTGACATCCATGGGCCAGATCACTAAAACCAGAGTTCTGTAAGGTCCCTCCCTTATGACCCAGTCCTACCTCAATCTCACGCCCTGGTACTGAGGAATGCTCAAGAGCTTGTTGCAAAGAGAGATGAAGCAAATTTCACTGCAAAGCTCTCTCTTAAGTTCTCAAGGTAACAGAAAGCATTAAATAGTGAAAAAGGTTATTTCCAACAAATTTAACACGTATTATACGTGTACATGTGCCCATAGTACTTCCTACACTCTGGCTACGTTGTAAGAATTCCCCCACAAAGCTGCTCATGTGTCACTGTTCATGGACTAGAAACCAGCTGCTCCTTCTAAACCAGAGAAAGCCAAATGCCAGAATCTTCCGATGAAGAAAATTCTTCTGAAAGCATCGATATCTGAGCCTTGTTCTTTGGACATATGCAGAGCTCTTAAGCTACTGCACTGAGGAACCCTAAAAGATGAAAATAAAATGGTTCCAGAGACTTATCTGAAGATAAAATACACAAATATTAGCTATACTAGGAGTACTAAAAACAAACAACCCCCCCCCACCACTACCTTTTGGACTTCACAGTCCTACTCCTCCTGACGCCAGTAACATCATCCTCACTGAGAGTACTGATCAAGAAAGATTACTTAAATCCCACTGCATATGCAAGAGGATACTGTACTTTCAAGGATACTGTTACTGAGCTGCCAAAGTGAAGTTTCTAGAAGAAGTTTCATCTGTACAAGGTGCCTGGCTTGTGTGCCTTAAACAAAACCAACATGTCGAACTCTTGAGTTTTCATACTAGTCTTCACTAGTGCCATAATGCAATTACAATTCTGTAGGTGTGACTACATGATGCTATTTTACTATGCATTTCATAGAACCATAGAATCATTTAGGATGGAAAAGACCATTAAATTGTCTGAGCCCAACCATTACTCTAACACTACTAAGTCCATCACTAAATCATGTCCTGAAGTGCCACATCTACATGACTTAAACGACTTCAGGAATGGTAACTCAACCACCTCACTGGGAAACCTGTTCCAGAGCTAGATAAGCCTTTCTGTGAAGAAATTTTTCCCAGTATCCAATCTAAACCTCCCCTGGCACAACTTGAGGCTATTTCCTGTCATCCTATCACTTGTTACTTGAGAGAAGAGACCAACACCCACCTCACTACAACTTCAAGTAGTTGTAGAGAGCAATAAGGTGCCCCCTCTGCCTCCTCTTCCCAGACTAAACAACCCCAGTTCCCTCAGCTGCTCCTTATAGGACTTATTCTCTAGACCCTTCCCCAGCTTTGTTGCTCTTCTTTGGACATGCTCCAGCACCTCAGTGTCTTTCTTGTAGTGAGAGGCCCAAAACTGAACACACTGCTCAAGACGCAGTCTTACCAGCACTGAGTGCAAAGGGACTATCACTGCCTTACTCCTGCTGGCCATGCTATTTCCAATACAACCCAGGATGCCATTGGCCTTCTTGGCCACCTGGGCACACTGCTAGTTCACATTCAGGCAACTGCTGACCAACACCTCCAGGTCACTTTCCGTCAGCAGCTTTCCAGCCACTCTTCCCCAAGCCTGTAGTGTTGCACGGCATTGTTATAGCCCAAATGCAGGAACTGGCACTTCGCCTTGTTGAACCTCCTACAGTTGGCCTCAGCCCATCAACCTATCATCCCTCTGTAGAGCCTGCCCTCAAGGAGATCAACACTCCTGCCCAACTTGGTGTCATTTGCAAACTTACTGAGGATGCGCTTGATCCCCTCATCCAGATCACTGATAGATATATTAAACCAAACTGGCCCCAACACTGAGCCCTGGGGAACACCCCTTGTGACTGGCCAGCAGCTGGTTTTAACTTCATTCACCACAACTCCTGGAGCCTGGCCATCTAGCCATTTTTTCACTCAGCAAATGGCACACTCATCCAAGCCACGGGCAGGAGCAGGCAGTTTCTCCAGGACAATCCTGAGGGAGACGGTGTCAAAGGCTTTGCCAAAGTCTAGGTAGACAATATCTATTGCCTTTGCCTCATCCATTAAGCAGGTCAGCTTGTCATAGAGGGAGACCAGGTTAGTCAAGCAGGACCTGCCTTTAATAAACCCATGCTGATTGGACTTGATCATCTGGTTGTCCTGTACGTGCCATATGATGGCACTCAAGATGATCTGCTCCATAACCTTCCCTGACAAGGAGGTCAGGCTGACAGGCCTGTAGCTCCCTGGGTCCTCCTTATGTCCCTTCATAGACAGGCATGACATTTGCTAACCTCTGGTCAACTGGTGCCTCCTCAGTTAGCCAGGATTGCTGATAAATGATTGAAGGTGGCTTGGTGGGCACTTCTACCAGCTCCCTCAGTACCCTTGGGTAGATCCCATCTGGTCCTATAGACTTGCGTGTGTCTAAGTGGTATAGCAGGTCACTAACCACCTTCCCTTAGGCTATGGGGGTTTCATTCTGCCCACTGTCACTGTCTGCCAGCTCAGGGGGCTGGATACCCAGAGAACAACTGGCCTTATTATTAAAGACTGTGGCAAAGAAGGCATTAAGTATGTCAGCTTTTTCCTCCACCTTTGTCACTGTGTTTCCCCTGCATTCAACAAAGAATAGAGATTCTCATTAGCCCTGTTTTTGTTGTGAATGTATTTATAGAAACATTTTTATTGTTTTTACTGCAGTAAACAAATTAAGATCTAGTCAGGCTTTGGCCCTTCTAATTTTCTCCCTGCATAACCTCACAACATCCTTGTAGTCCTCCTGAGTTGCCTGCCCCTTCTTCCAAAGGTCAGAAACTCTTCTCCCTGAGTTCCAACCAAAGCTCTCTGTTCAGCCAGGCCAGTCTTCCTCCCTGTCAGCTCGTCCTTCAGCACATAGAGATGGTCTGCTCCTGCACCCTTCAGATTTCCTTCCTGAAGAAGATCCAGACTTCCTGGACTCCTCTGCCTTTCAGGACCACCTCGCAAGTGACTCTGTCTATCAGGTCCCTAAACAAGCCCAAGACTGCTCTGCAGAAGTCCAAGGTGGCAGTTCTGCTAAACACATTTCTTAATTCTCCAAGAATCAAAAGTCTATCATTTCAGGATTGCTATTCCCAACACCACCTCCAACCACCACATCACCCACAAGTCCTCCTCTGCAAACAGCTCCACATGGGGCACCTTCCCTAGTTGGCTCCCTCACCAGCTGCATCAGGAAGTTATCTTCAACACACTCCAGAAACGTCCTAGACTGTTTCCTCTCTGCTGTACTGTATTTCCAGCAGACATCTGCTAAGTTCAGGTCCCCCATAAGAACAAGCGCTAGCAGTTGTGAGACTTCTCACAGCTGCTTATAGAATATTTCATTTGTCTCCTCAACCTGGTTGGGTGGTCTGTAACAGACTCCCACCATGATATCTGCCTTATGGCCTTTCCCCTGATTCTCACCCATAAACACTCGACCCTTTCATCACCATCGTCGAGCTCTAGACAGTCAAAAGACTCCCTAACATACAGAGCTACCCCACCACCTCTCCTTCCTTGCCTATCCCTTCTGCAGAACACATAGCCTCCACTGCAGCACTCCAGTTGTGCAAGTCATCCCACTATTTTTCCACGATTGCAATTATACCAGTTTTCCAGCTGTATAATGGCTTTCAACTGCTCCTGTTTGCTGCCTATGCTGCATGCATTGGTGTAGATGCAGTTCAGATGGGCTATTCATCCCACCACCTTTTTGGGGGAGAAGCCCTAGTCCCTATGTGACAGTCCTCAGGTGCATCTGTGGTTTTTAATGCATCAACAACCTTTGTGTCTTTGCTGCCACATGGATCTCCATCCCCCACTCCCACCAAGATGGCTAAGGTGCTGTGTGCATTAGTATAGAAACCATGCTCCAACATACTCAGTACATCGTGGAGCAGACTGCAGGCCCTTGCCAGCACACCATCCCTCAAACATGGGCATGCTGCCCTATGGCTTATCACTGATGAGGCTGATTTTATCCCTTTCCCCCTTCAAACCTAGTTTAAAGCTCTTTCAATAAGCCCTGCTAACTCCTGCACAAAGATCCTTTCCCCTCTTTGAGAAAGGTGTACTCCATCTGTCATCAGCAGACCTGGTGTCATGCAGGCCAACCAGTGATCAAAAAATGCCTTGAATTCTCCCAGTGACACCAGTCACAGAGCCAGACATGTATCAGCTGGGTGTTCCTGCTTCTTCCCTCATCATTCCCTGCAGCTGCAAGGACAGACGAAAAAACTACTTGTGCTCCTGATCCCTTACCCAGTCATGCCAAGGCCCTGAAGTCTCTTTGGATCACTCTTGGATTTCTTACTGCACCTTCATCACTGCCTACATGATAAAAGTAATAATGGATGATAATCTGAGGGCTGTACCAGGGTAGAAAGTTTTCTTGTAACATCTTTAACCTGGTGTAGTCACTCCACAACAACAAGACACAAATTCAACTCCTGTATCTAGAAATGCAATTTCAAGCATTCAAGTCTTCTACACCTACTACAGGCAAAATTCCTGAGGAAAGATTCAGACAAAACCTGCCTAAGAATCAGACTTCATCCAGATGTTAAAAACCACAGATACGAGGTACCACATGCAAGAAAGTGACAGTACTTACTGATCAGGCAGTGAGTCAGCAAAAATCTGAAGGTCGTTGGTTGTTCTTTTGTTTTCATTGTGGCGATCTTTTTAACACTGAAAGACAGAAGGCTCCTGTCCTTCTACGGACAGATTTTGATCTTGCCTGATTTTACTCATAATTTTACTGTAATAGTCCCCAAACCTATTTTCCTCCCCAGATATGTTGTGACTGGGTTGTACTTTCAGGCAAGGGCTTGTATCACCATGCAATCCTGTGGAAACTACCCCAACACTGCTGAAGACCCAAAGTGCTACTAAAAATCACAGACCCACCCCATCCTGCCAACTTACTACTCCAAGCGCAGATGTCCACAATACATGTCTTGGAAAGGCTACAATCAGCATTCAGGTACATAACAAAGAAAGCTAGCTAGAGAGGCAGGGACCCTTGATTAAAACTATGTTATGCAAGCATTTAACAACTGAACACCCAAGCAGTGGAATATGCATATTGAAAGAGTGTCTCCACAATGTTACTTACGACCCTAGATTTTGCTGCTGAGCATTTCTTTTCCTAAGAGAGAGCAGCAGGGAAGCAGATGAGATCCCACAGCGTGCCTATCTAGTAACATGCCTATAAGTCTGCACAAGCACATGGCACTGATGCAGCTGGAGAAACATCCTGCTACCCATGCTCCTCAGCTTTATCTTCAGCATAGGCCTGCATGCCCTGGCATCATGAGAAAACATTCAGATGCTCTCCTTTTGCACCACTTCAGGCTATGTGAAAAGACAGGGAAGGATGTTTAAAGGAAACACAGCCCTGATGATTTATCAATGATTTCATAAAGCACTGGGGAACAGGCAGAAGATGTTTCAGCAGCAGCTTTTACGACACTAGACCAGTGGTCTATCAAATATCCCTGGGAGGCCTGCAAAGGACGTAAGTGATCTGTTAAACGCACCTGTGAAAAGTTCATGGGTAGATAACTGCCTAGCATACCTGACATTTCTGAAGTGGTCTTGCAAAGCCATCCAAAATGGTTTAGAGTTCATACATACATACAGGAAAACTTAAACTTGAATGCATTAAATAACCTTCCTATTACCAACTGAAAATGTCGCAGCTTCCCTTTCCAGAGGCCTGCAAGAGGTGTGAAGCATCTGAGTTTATCTCAGAAACCAAACATCACATGATGCAGTCCATCAGACAGCACTAGGCATCATCCAAAGCAGGATTTCCTCATGTTTCTCTCCATACACCCATGCTTTTCTGGTGCACTATGTGCTGAAATCAACATAGCTCAAGGACACCAGCAAGAGGTGTATGTGCAGAAGACGCTTTGCTTCTTCCATGCATACTAAGGGGGTGAGGTGGTATGGTGAGGGCAAACCATCTGGGGAAGATTTAGGGTCTGCCTCAGTGATGCTGCTGGGGTTAACTTCTCGGAAGCAGTAACTGCTGGGAGTGCTACAAAACTAAATACAGTAATCCCTCGGTGGTACAGAAGCATCACAACACATTTTAGTATGACGTGTTCCTACTTCATGTCAGAGGAGAAAATGGGAAGCGAAGGCACATGCATTCCATGCACAACAGAAATAAACAAGAAGTCAACCTGGAAACAAGACAGCTCAGCATCAAATGATTTCCAAAAGGAAAGCCAAGATGACTCAAGAAAGCGTTTCTTGAATTTGGTCACTGTTCGTAAATCACTCTAGAAATCAATCTTCTATTGATTAATTTCAAAACTACCCAGAACTTGACCAGTTAATCCTTAATCAATGGGAACAGTAGCTAAAAAATTCTACCTCCTTTTCTCAGGTGGACAATCCAAGAAAGGTTCTCCCCCACCCCCACAGTGGGACTACAAAGCTTATCTGGCAACACACAGGAAACTTTAAGCCTGTTTAATTGCACAACATCATTACAAAACACCTGGATGGGAAAAACTCCATCTCCCATTACTGCAAACAAGGAAAGTTTTCCATAGGCAAGCCCAAGCATCTCTGCCTCATTTGCTTTTCAGGGACAACTGCACGAGTGATATCCAGAACATGTGTCACAGAGATGAATGCCAATAAAGGCTTTGTACACCTCCAAATAAAGCACATAATAAATAAAGAAAAACCCTTCTATGTAATACATTCTACAATATCCTTCCTACCTGCTCCCTCTACAGCCCCTTGTAATAGCCATTTATCCTCAGGAAATCCCAAAACAGCTCCCAGACACGGGAGCTCTTTATCTGTAGCTGGAGAAATCAGACACAAAGATGCCAGTGACCTACCCAAAACTGATACAGAAGTCTGTCAGAAAGAAAAATAAAGGAGAGATTGCGTTAAGTTTCCCAGCTACTTGGTGATGACCCTTCATTCTCCATCTGAAAAGCCCCAGGATCCTATGCCAAGGGGGTATAAGCACATCAGACAAGCTCAAAAAAACTGGACTTTCAAGTTTCTGCTAGACCGCAGAACATACAACAGCTTTGTTCACTGTAAAGAAACAGATGTTGTTACTATGGGCATCACAAATATGCAAAACACCTACAAACAAATCGCCAAGAGCATTTTGTGAATAAACACACAACTCCCACAACAGGACATACCCTTCCAATTAAAGAATTAAAGGAAGAGTTTTCCTGCTTTTCATACATTCCTGGCAGATGTGCAGAGTGGGGACTTGGACGGACACACCCCATAATTTTATTCCCCTCCAGGCATTCTCTTGTCCATTATGAACTTACTGGGTAGCACTCAGACTGTTGGGGTTACTCAAGCCTCATAGGTTTTGGAGAGAGAAGACGACTTACTTTATACATAACGCTCCTTCCACTGCCAATTCCCTTAAAGCTTGGTATACCAGAAAGCTATGATAAATTTGGAGGTAATAACTACCTACAAGGACAACTTATGGTATGCCTCTTTCAAAGGACACTGCGTATGGGATAAAGACTAAATATTCTGTTCCTACAGCTTCTTAAATCACTTCCCCTAAAAAAGCACATTCAGGATAAATCAAATTTTCTACTCTTTTTGTCTTTGCTTTCATTAGGTCTGATTTAGAGTGGATTAAGCAGGCTAGTTAGCAATTCACTATTCGCTTTGGCTTCCGCACAACTGAAGTTCAGCATAAACCTTTGTTAATATTTCCCATTAAATATCTATCTCTAATATCTGCAATGAAAAAGCAGCAAGACTAACAACAGATGATGTTCTGAAAACATTTCTTATGAAGAAGGTAGAAGACTATTTGCACACTCTCAGCTGGAAAAACCACTACATAGGCAAAAGTCACTGGACTTCTCACGGCACCTCTTTAAAGGTGCCTCAAGCTACTCTGTGGCCAAAACTAGGAAAGTACACCAAGCAGCAGATAGTCCACCACCACAACCAGAATGGAATAATTGCAGAGCAAAATGTTACAGGAATGAAAATAGCAGTGGCACTGTATTTAAACAAGCCTTCTCTGTATCTCATAGCAGCCTGCTCCATAAAGAACTAAGGGAGCCAACAAGATGCATTAGAGATATTAACATTTCTCTTGCTAAGTTGCTTGTGCATTCAAACAACTCTCATTTCCTGCAAACAGGTGTTGTGGTAAGTTTGATTACCTGCCAAAGCAACAAAAAACTCACAGACTGTACATTTAATGGGTATTAGCATGAGAGACAATTCTAATATCCTAAACCATATATCTTATTTAATTTTATTGCTTCTGCACACTTAACTGTACTTGTGCAACAGCAGGGATGTTAAACCACTATTATAAAAGACAAAAATATCTTACTGCTTTTTCCTGAATCACAAGTAAAACAAAAAACATCCAGAATAAATAGGTAGAAGGTCTGCCCTTTAAAACATGTACTTTCCCCCAGTATGTCCAGATATTTATCTCCTAAAGTTCTTCTCTTAGTTATCTGTTTGTGAAGACATATACAGCATAACATGCTTCCACGGTCAACAATTTTCAGAATGTGGCTAAAGGGTAAGACAAGCTCACCTATATATTACCATCACACTCTAGCCACCTGCACAATTTGTACACAACAAGACTCTCAACTTTTTCCTCTGGTACTACAAGAAACAAGGAAATAAAGAAGATTCTGCAAGACTTCCGCAAAACCGAGTATAAAAGCTTACCGCAGATTATGAATTGCAGTTTTTTCTTGTATTTACTTCAGTTTTTTTAAAAAAGCCATTAGAATAGATTTCAAGGGACCCACGTCTCTTTTGCAAAGCTTAGTCAAATTAGCCTCTTTCCCCCACTTTATAATCCTTCAGATGCAGACTGTTCTTGGAACAGGCACAAGTTAAGAAAAGGTGATTCTGAATTTCAGCGATGTATCAGTCCAACATCTGTCTTCCGGCAAATGCAAAAATTTGGCTCACTCATACAACCACTGACTTCAGTCACTACCTCAGAAGCCAGCACTAATGCAATAGCAAAACTGATTTTCACTTATTAATATTACTGCACAGCCATCTCCATGGAAGATGTGCAGGCTCTAACCTACTGTGACCAGCACTCCCGGATCCTGACCCCAGTAATAAAAAACTAACTTCTGAGCGTAACACAACAGTGAAAATTCTCCAGTATTGGCAGTCTTGAAACTGGGTACACATAGCCTGACACACCTTGACAATACAAGAGCTACACTACCACAGTTAAAAAAAGCCGTTTCACTCCAAACAGGGAATGAGGTACCTGACAGCATCAGCTTCAAACGTATGTTCAAGTAATTTCTCTTACCGACAGAAAGATGCCCCCAAAAGTTCAGAGCATTTTTCACCCCTGGGTCTGGAGGTGAATCTAAGGACATCTTAGCCAGGCTCATGCTTTCTACCTCCTCATTTTCGTCCTACAGACACACTTGTTTTCTGCCTTCAGCAGAAAGAGGCAAATACTCTTTTTAAGGTAAGGAAATGGCATAAGCTATCAATACTAGCACATGTATCCCTTCTCTAGCCAACTCAAGTGGCTGAGAGGAGAGAAATCTTCAGTCTTGCCTGTCTGAACAGGGACTCACACTCTCAGCAGAACTTTCAGGCTGCTTGCTTCTTTAGTAAAGCCAGGATACTAAGACTTCTGACAACCATTTGGCATCAGTATAAATTTTTTGCTACCTCCTCCCATGTCTCTGCAATTCTCCTTCTTCTCTCTGCTCTACACCCTCAGTGTCTTGGTAATTAATTTGTCGTGCCACTCTGTCAATACCTTTTGTTTTCTACTGTTATGGCTACACAATGTAGACAATTAATGAAAAGCAGAGACTTACACTCTTTCTTGCTCCATGCCTAGAATTTCCGCTTAGTGTAGGGGCAGTCACAGATGGTGAAACCTGGTTAACTGTTCTAAAGCATTACATTTAGTATCATTAAAGGCTTATATAGCAATATGTATAGGATTTTCTTGTAGTGGGGAGGAGCAGAAGGAAGAAAAGGACTTGTTTTAAGTTTTGTTTGATTCTCAGAAAAGAAGAGGCTAACAGTTTTACTTTCTTAGACTACTACATAGAAGATTCTCAGGCTGCTGCTAACACTTCTTAACTGTTAAGGGCTAAGTGACTTACTCTTGACCTTTTACCTCTGCATGCATGCACAGTGTTTAAGAACAAACCATACCTTATTCGTAGCAGTAGCACTGGATCCTGGGACTACAGGCACGTTGGTCACTTGCACTGATAAGTAGTTATTGTCTACGAGGGGCCAAGCACCTTCCACTTTGCATGTCTGGAAGTGATCCTTGAAAGTCCTCAGATGAGGATCGCCAAACAAACCACAAAACAGGTAAGTAGTAGGAGGAGTCTTCTCCCCTCCCTGCTGTTCTCTGGCTTCTGTGTGGCCACTGTAATTGCAGGGATCATGGGTCACCTCAGGGTTGGTGGAGGATGTGGGTCCATCTTTGGAACAGTTTCTCTGGCTCATGAGGTCACTGATCCCAAGGACTGCAGAATGGTAGACTAGGTTTCCACGGCACACTTTGGAATTGCGATAGGTGCAGGCAGAGTACGCTCGCAGGGCCTTGCAGAACTCCAAATCAAAGCCCTCAAGAGCCAAGTTTAGATGTGAAGTTAAGGATACAAAATCAGTAGTGCACTTCTGGATTAGACAAGTTGCTTGCAGCTGGCAGTCACCTAAGCACAAAACAGATAGCAGACAGAAATCAAGCAAACCTCTTAGACTGCAATACTCCATTCCACGCCCACAGGTACCATAGAACTTGAAGTCAATTTACAGTGCTTACCCATTAGCGCTATATAACAGAGAAAAAGGAGTTGAGAGGCAGAAAGATAGCAACACAGACCATCTCAAAGGCTGAGATTAACTATACATAACTTAATCCATTACTTGATATTGTCTAGGTGGAAATTAAGAGCATTAACTCCTGCCAAGCATGAGTCCAGCATTTTTTCCCCAGATACTAAGGCAATGACGCAATTCTGTGCTTAGGTTAATCACTTTGTCAATAAGCAAGTCTCTATTTAGTCTTTCAGTGCTTTACACAAGTTACTGAACTTCTAAACAGAATCCTGCCCCTCAGAAATACGTGGTAAAGGCAGCAAGCGATACATGTTTAGACAAAAATAGACTGAATGAAGCAGAAATCAAAATTTTGCTTCTAGAAAGCAGGCTGGGGAAAAAGGAGGGCAGGGAAGTGGGCAGGCCATAAATTCAGTTTGCTTTATTTCCCTGGCACTGCCATAGCTAAAGCTTCACTGCCCGCTTTCTGGGACTGGTAAGTGAGAAAACCCACAGCTGTCTGAAGTGCAATTTGCCAGCTAAGGAATCCATACACTGCAATAGCAGTACCTCTTACGGTGTAATTCAATAGTAAGACAAGTGGCAAAGAAACCCTCTCCCTACAATAATCTGAAGTATTTATCAGATGTACGCAGCAGGTACACAGTTCAGTTTACATGAACAAGCCAGTTAAGACTTTATCTTGTCACCTCATTTCCGCAAAAAAAGCATAATTACCACCCCAGCAAGCAAGCTGGAGTTCTAGAGCTCTTCTCCAGAGCTCTCACTGTCATGATCTAAAATCCTTCCAGATTCTTATGGCAGTTAACAATGCTCTTCTGCAGGTAACTTTTACAGAAGAACTCATGAGGAGTAGAAACAAAACAAACATGACTGCACGCTGCACTAAACAGAGCCACACATTTCATAGGAGTTAAAACTATTGACCCCAGTCAAAGGAGAGATCAGGTTCCCTCCCACCCAAAGCACTGAAAACAGCCATGAGCAAACATGGACTTTCATAAAAAAACATGCACAAGACTTCATACCATACCTGTCCAAGCACCCAAAACTATATACTAAAAACATGCTGTGTTTATTTATTCCTTTTATGAACTACAAAATTCAGCTGCACATACATTAATCTGTAATTCTAAATGGTCATAAAGCAGATTTTGACCACCACAAAGATAGGTGGAAGTGTGAAAAATAGGAAAATACAACATACATAACAGATTCTCTTTTCCATCCCCTCAAACTCCTCTTTACAACATTTCCCACTTGCTTTGTACACCCTCAAAGTAAAATAGATGCAGGTCCAGCCTGACTTCAACAGCCTAATTAAAATGTTCCTAAACTCCTGAGACATGAGAAGTGCAAAATGGATTTAACAGTAGCACTTCTCATTTTCAAACACAGTTGTTTTCTGCAATTCACACATCGATAAGAAGATATCAAATTCTCTGCTTACCCCCTAGCTGACTCTCCTGTAAGTCAGCACTCATGTTACTTACTCTGAAAATCCAAACCATTAATTCATAAGGGCAACATGTTTTGCCAGTGATGGGTAGCTAATGCAAATCTCCTGTCAAAATCCCAAGACAACACAGCGTAGGAGGAAGTCCCTAACCTTCAGCCAAGGGTGACCACGAAATGTAGGAGTAAGCAGTAAGTTTCTCACTTCACCTTTGCGCAAGTGGTATGCAGCTTTGCAAAAGAACAAAAAAAAATCCCAATCACATCCTGTGTTTTCAGATACACAAACAAAAAAGACCTATGCCAAGCAAAACGACACAGGCAACCTTGGTTAAGAGGCTGACATTCAAAGCATCAAAAATTTTATTATATTTCCCTTCAATTATATTTTAATCACATATAAATTAGCCTAGATGAAAAAGTCTGTCAAGTTATTAAATAGTCTAACAAATCTGCCCCTCCGCACTCCTTGTCACTTCAGAAAATTTGCTTCCTGCTTTCTTCAGTGGATTGATTCTTGCTGCAGAGAGGGATGAACGAACAGCGATTTGACTGAAATCGTATGATGTCTCCCTACGATTTATTTCACTAAAACTATAAACACATAAAAGCGCTCAAGCTAGACACATTTTCACAGAACTACCACTCCTCAGATCACTTCTGAGGTGAAAACACAGACCACTTTAGCAGGCACCTGCAGCGCGCCGGGTACCTTCCACCTTCTCCCCAGATCCCGATCCGCCAAGCAAACAGTGGCTCTGCCTGAAGCAGAAAGAAACGGCGGTTCCCCGCGTCCTGGGGCAGGCCGCCGCAGAGCCCGGCGCTGCCTGGCTTCACTCCCACCACCTCCAGCGCCACACCAGCCTTCCCACCCGCAGGCCCCCGCCCCGCACGGGGCGCCACCCGCACGCTGCCCACGAGAAGCGGAGAGCGGACCTAAGCACACACCACTCGCCACCCGGCCATCGGCCCGCGCCGCCCGAGTGCGTAACGCCC
>Ga0065711_1027977_pt1 | contig 44495 bp, 18 predicted proteins | sample Hoacrofraction12_FD_59098 | JGI IMG/M metagenome (GOLD analysis project Ga0065711, IMG submission 59098) | Hoatzin crop microbial communities from Cojedes, Venezuela - Epithelial fraction 12 v2 (version 2) | ecosystem: Host-associated > Birds > Digestive system > Esophagus > Crop | place... | reverse complement strand
TTCTTGGAGGTTTTTTCCCTTTTTTTTTATATATATATATATATATATATATGAAGATTTAATGGTTCTGCATTCATTTTGCAGGAATATAATGTGTGATTTAGCTGGGTCTTTGAAGTGGTAGTATTATAAATCTCCCAATCACCATTGCCCGATCTGTTTTAGCATTCATGTGCCTAATTTCTGTTTGTAATCTGATTACTGGCTTGAGCTGCTCCAGCTTGCAGCCTATTGCTATGCATTTACTGTACTCCCTGGGATGCGATAGCCTGACAGCTCCAGTCCTGTGCTATGAAGAATCTCTACACGATATTGCTAAGACAGGCCTAGCGCTGTGGCTGGTTGAGAATTAGCTGCTATTGTAGTTTCTCTTTGCTGAATCCTTTGTTTGTGCAACCATGTTCAGAAATCCTTGGATCTCCAGCTATTTGGGAAATGTTAAATACTCTGAAGAGCAAGGTAAGAGTTCCAAGTAGATAGAAGAAAATGCAGTTAATTTATGTGTGTTTAATCTCTCTTGTATATATGTATGCATGTGCAAATACTGTTTGACTAGATCTTCTGCAGCTACATTAGCTGCTTTAGCAATCAGTATTCAGTTAGTCACCTAGGCTGTTTCATTATTTCCTAAAGGACACTTTTGAAAGATCCGATTAGCTGGATCTTTTAATTAGCTTAGCTTGCAACCAACTTAGGGCCTTTAAATATACTAAGTAATACTGGAAGGATGCATCTACTTGTTTTTTTAAATTCAGCGTTTTTAATTTCCTATGTATTAAAGTATGGCTGGTGGTTTTATCTGATAGTTTGTACATAAGAGGGAGGGGGACTAGACTGAACAAATGGTTAAAGTTGTGAGCAAGTTTGATTTACACTTCAGTAAATACACTCTTAATTTTAAATACAAATATTTAATATTGTTTTAATGTGGTTATGAGCATGTTTAGAATTCTTTAGTGAAAGAAGGAACAAAATGCTGTTGCAGAGATTTTTCCTTCTGTGTATCAGGTACTGTGAGGGTGTTTTTTTTTTTCTTCTTTAAATTAACCATTGAATTAAGACTGTTGTTAAACTGATGTTTCTCTTGTGGGTATATTTATTTTCTTTTGAAGCAGAGTTGTTTTAGTTTTTCTCCTGTGTTTATATTTAATTTTAAGACTTCCATATTGTAGTAAGTAAGTTTTATTGGACTTTAAGCCTCCCACATTGGGTTTAATTTGAACAGGAGGAAATATGTAAAATATCAAAACGGTGTAAAAGAATATAATTTTCTGGTTGGGTTTTCTGTGCTGGGGTGGGGGTGGAGAGACTAGAGCAGCTTGCCCCTGTGAAATACCATGAAGTTTAGAGATGTTTTTAAGGCATTATAGATGTGGTGTATATGAATGTTACTGAATATGTTTAATGGGTAGCAAGCACCAGACCGGCTTGTGTGCCCCCTCTTAGCAGCCCTTCTCCCTCCCTTCTCCCAGCAAAGCAATGAAAGCTACTTTCTTCCCTTCTTATATTCCCTCTCCAGTTTTGGCTAGGGTAGGCAGAATTTCTCTGTGGTCTACTTGTGGTTTTCATGGTGGACAGCTGATTTAGTGCCAAAAACTGTAGGATGGGTTATATCCCGTTAGAACGGCTATAAATTTAAGGTATGCCTGGTTCTGATTAGCTAAGATGATGCTGAGCTGGGCTTTTTAAGTTACTGCGTACTCTTATCACAGTAATGTAAATCTGGCCTTTTTAGAGGATACTTATGGCACGGAGTATTCTTTTTAATGTTGCAGTGTAAAATACTATGATTTATATACCATTCATACTGTTTTTGTTATAATACTCTGTTTTGTTCTAACAAGATGTTTTCTTGTAATCTGTGTGCTTTATTCTCCATTTACTTGGAAAAAAAAAAGAATGTTAACAAAAACAGGAAAAAGTTGCCTGTTAAAGTTGAAGAATGCTATTAGCAAAGCTGCTTGAAATCTGCAGTGACTTGTAGCAGATGCCTAAAAAAATGCCTTGTTGCACATTTTAAGCCTCTGTATCAGGGTGTTAAAATGGTCTTTTTTCTTCTACTTTTTTTTTTAATGTGTTTACCTGGAGAGGTGTCAGAAAGAAGTGGAAAGGAGCAGGAGAGTGAAAAGTTTTGAAAGGCATAGACAAAGATACATTCTCTAAACTAAGACCCATGTTGTAAACTGTAAGTTTCATTAAACCGTTTCTGCAAAAATAAGAAACATCCTACCTAGATTTTAAAATATTTTGTATAAGCAGAAAATATTTTTTGCCATTTAATTCTTCTTTGAAATAGTTAAATCTCAGTTCTGAGGTAGAGTAAAACGGATATTGCTGCTTTTGAAATGTTCTGAATTCTAGGTTGTGTAATAGTCTGGTCTGTCTTTGAAATATACAATGAACATTATGTCAGTGACCAATTGCTTGTTAATTTAGGATCTTGGGGTAGTTGACTTAATACAGATGGGACAGGAGGCAGTTCTCCCATTGGGAGTAATTTATTAGTAGCTTCATGTGTTTTTCAGCAGCAATCACAGAGCAGGTGCTCCCCTGCTTCTTCAAGGTCTCTCAATAGCATCCTTGTTGAATGGAGGCAGCCGGTACTTGGAGCACTGGTCCCCCTTGCCACTGGTCATTGTTTAGACCCTGTATGATGCTCTGGACTGCAGAAATGAATAAGTTAAATCTGGGGGGAGAGAGGGGAGATTGCCCGTTGCTTGTTAGGGTTCACAAAGGTTTGGGAACTAGTGGCTTTCTAATCCGTATTTTTTGAATATAAGACTGCATCTGACGCAGTTTTGCTCTTGGTGTAAACATGTGTTCCTCTCTGAAAGTAAGCATATTCTGAGGCTAGTCAGAAAAAAAAGAGAGCTTCCAAATTGTAGACAACATTCGTAAATATTTCTGTCGTGGATGGTGTAATGCTGTTGTTGCAACAGATCCTCAGCTGGCTATTTCCGGCTTCTACAGTGAATATGCAGTTTTTATAGTATTGCTAGGCTGCAGCCAAAAAGGCTTTTGCTGCTTACAGCATTTATCGTTTGCAGAGTGCTTCATAAGCATGTCTACTGCCTATTTTACAAGCTGGGAAACTGAGTCAAGGAATTTAAATTATAGTCCCAGGCTGTAGTGCTACACCATGAATACTGGGGTTAGAACATGGCAGTTCCATATGTTTACTCTCTATACTCATTTTTTGCAAGGCTGTGGTTTATCACCATCTTGGGCATGCCAGTTTATGCTCCTTTGACTAGAGGGAAGGCCTTTGTACAGTCTTTTCCAGGGGAAAAGGACTATGATTGGAGACTATAACCTAGTTTCATAAAAGTTCCATGTATTTTAAAGCATCTTCACTATGCTCTGTTTTTTTTCATTTCACAGATTTTGACAAAGGAAACTCAGTCAGATTTAAACGTTCACGATTGCTCCAAAGGAAGAGAGCATTAAGGTAAGGTCAAGTTTTTCTTGCCCAGTGAAGATGACTGATTGCACAATTTTGACTTGCAGTCATTGCTTGAGTCTACGTTTGTTCGTTTGTCAGTAAAAATGATTATTGGTCCTCTGACAGGACCAAGCTTTGGCATAAAGCAGATGCTCTGAATAGGTGTTGAAAACACCAACTGTCTCCTAAGTAGTGTGAAAATTTATGGCTGTCATTGCGAAGGGAAGAGTCCCAGTCTGAAGCCTCCTGCCACTGCAACACCCGTTTTTCCTTGCATGGCATGGACACTGTACAGACATTTCATGAATCAGCTTGGAAAACTGATCTGTCTGAAAAGAAGGTGGCTGAAGTGGGTGAATTAATTGTACAGCCATGCAGAGAGATTTGTCAGCACATGGGAGGGGGACACCGCAGAGATGAACGAAGAGGTGATGTTGCTGCTTCCTTGCAGGGCCATGCTGTCTCACGCCTGCAGTCTTAGGGCATGGTTCCACAATGCTGACTAAGGGGACACAGTTCACAGTTAAGCAAGGTGGCAGGTCACGTTCCCACTCTCTTCACATCCTTGCTCCGACTGCTTTTTGGTGTCCACCTTTGTTCTTGCTGGACTCATTCGTAATGGCACGAAGAGGAGGTCAGGGAGTTGGGAGCTGACTCTTGCCTCGGCAGCCAGCTGTTTTGTTGACTTGGCTGCACAGGAATCCACCAACCTTAGGCACCAAGGCTGGTGTTTGGAAGCATCTTTTCGGTCAATGCACACCACGTGGAGCGCACCTGATTCCCTGCCATGTTGTTTCTTAGGTACTGTAGAGAGATGGAGGGAACAGGTGTACAAGAAGCATTGTGTTAATGGAAGCCAGGCAGGCGAAAGTAGAAATTAGAGTCATAGAGAAGGATGTGACTGTAGAATGGACCTTTGACATAAGAGTCCAGGGAAGGAAATTCTCCTGGAGGGAGAGAAAAAGAAAAATGAATGACAAGCACCTCGCTGGCAGGTATACAAGTGGATTTTCATGCATGTGTTTCAATCAGAAAAATCTCAGTATATCCCATAGCTTTAATCCCGATGTCAGGGCAGTGTTACCAGTGGCATTTGGATCAAACTTCTGCTTGCTTTTGGGCATGTAACTAGGTTAGTGGGACAGCTATTTAGAAATTGTATGCTGCAGCTGCAGCAGCAGCAAATGAAGTTTTCAGCCTGGAATCCCTGATGTATAGAAGCAGCCCACGCTTACTTTGGAAGTCTCAAGAGCAGTGTAACTACTGAGACCGTCGAATACTATACTAATGCCACATTATACATTGTTCTTAAAGAAAAACTATAGAGGTTGTGAAATATTGTTGCCTGTGTTTTAATAGGAATCATGAATTCCTGAACACTGGAGAGTTCTGTGCAAAAATCCTGTTTCACAAATCCTGTACAAAAAAAATCTTGTGGGCCCTCATGCTGTTGATTGCATTTTATGAACCATAATCACAGGCTGTATTTCAGGCAAGTGAAGGAGAAGTTGTTCCTCTTTCAGTATACAGATTTAACAGGAACTTTAAAAGAATTCTTGCGAACATCTAAAGCTTTGTTTTGTTTTAATTTAGAGAAGCCCAAGTATACCTTAAATTATTTTAATATTGAATGTGCATAGCCTAGGTGTTAAGTGCAGAAACTCCTGGTGCTGATCCTTGGAATCCACGCCTAAATTTTTAGCATGACTTGAGAATTTAAGAAAAGCAAAGGTGAGTAGATATAGTTGTGATACTTCTAGAACAGGGTTGTGGATGAGTTTGAAGGTACAATATACTTGGCAAGTCTGACTGTCTAACTCTGCTTAGGAAACTAAATAGATGCTGCAACTGCTCCTTTAGCAGAGAAACTAATAAAGCAGAGAGGATATCTGGATAGATCCCTCTGAGGAAAAAGGGAAGTCTTGGTGAGGAATTACTTATGAGCATATTTTTTTAAAACCCTTATGAGTAGTGTCCTTTAATTTTTTTTTTAAAACTATTTGCAATTTCTTTAACATCATTCTGACTCAATTTGGATTCCTAATGAATGTTCTTATTGAATACTGTGACATGTCCTAAATATGCCTACTTTTCATTTTTAGAGCTAATTTCATATATGCATCTATAAATACCCAATTGTTTGGCTTGGCTGTATCATCTTCAGAGCAGTGCTTTGTCTCCAGATTCTCTGTGCAAGTGAAAGCAACGTAATTGATACATCAGTTTAAAACATTTTGTTTCTTATGTGCAAATATTTAAAACAAGCAATGCTACCTGCAGCTTTTTGAGAGAGAGCAAAAAGCTCTGAAGAGGAAAAACTCCTCCATTGTGGATAAAATAGTTAGTATATAAAAATAGTTAATAATTTAAACTAGTTAATAATTTAAAAATAAACAAATAAATAAAAGTTGACAGTCTGTCCAGAGAGAAATGGAAAATGAGGGTATAAGGGAAACTGTGAAGTGACTTTCACAAAGCGTATAACCTGTGATGCCATGTAGCCTAGCAAGGGTTAAGCTTAAGAAGTTTGTGGTTATTAAAAGAAATGTAATGAAATCTGCCAGTGAGCAAAGGTTGGAAGCCACCCTCCATACAAAGGAGGAGGGAGCTCACATACAGGAAGAACTGGATGACCTTGAGGAATAATAGAAAAGGGATGTAATGTAATAATACTAAGTGCACAGTTGTGCATTGGGGGCTGATAAACTTTTCTGTCACTTGCAACTGATGAAAGCAAAGCCTTGGAGTATTAGTTTCTCATGTGGGATTGAGCAACCAATGTAGTGTAGATGTAAAAAGGCAAATGTGTTGTAGATCCTGGCATTCATTTGGCTGGTCATAAAATACTGATTTCTCTATTAAAATTCCTGTTTTTACAAGACAGTGATAAGACTCAGGTCTGGAATCAAAACTGTGGAATTATGGTCACAATATACAAAAAACATGACTTAAAACTGGAATAGGTAGAGAATGTTTTCACAGATAATCAATGAAACTTAGAGCCTGTCTTGAGGAAGCTGAGTAAATGTGGAAAACTTCTGTTAAGAAAAAGAAGTAAGGTAACCAACAACACTGGCACAAGAACAAATGGATGGAAACCCAATGAAAGACACCTAGACTGGGTTTAGAGGGTCTCTCACTCCACAGTCCCTGGAACTCCCTGGAGTTTGGCATAAGGGGCAGGAGTGGACCTGACTAGTTTACAGGATTTAAAAGTTTGTTGAGAATCCAAAAGCAATACAATAATACAATTTGTTTTAGAACCAGCGGGCTAGTGCCAGTCCTGATTCTGTATGATTTTACACTTGGAAATCTGTTAGTACACAGTTAATTTAAATAAGGAATTTTGATGTATGAGCGAATGCTTTTCTGTACAGAGTCATGTATGGAAACTTAAGGTGCTGCACTGTCACAAGCATTATGGATGCAATTGGAGATGCTGCTAAATAGAACCCAGGTATTTGGAAGTCATGAGCTGAGCCCCTCAGCACTTTTGAGACAAGTCTTAATTAATCAAATTGATTTGACAAAATACATTTGGTTAGGATTTATAGCCTTAGGCTAATATTATTCGCATTTTTCAAACTCATCCTCAGCCAAAAGGAGTAGAAACTGCTTTCAAATGGAAACCGGGAGTCTCTCCACATGGGGGTTCTCCAGAAGCTGTGTCCATAAGAAAATAATATATTGTGAGGCTAAGAAGAAACACAAGTGTTTGCAATGTGCAGTTAGGCATATAGAAACATGTAGTTAACTGTCTGAGTATCTGACCAGTCTCAGATGACACAAGCACCCATTTGCTTGTGGCTACTGTGTGCTATTTTTTTAATTTTGTTTTTTTGTTTAGTTCCATTAAACTGTTTTCGCCCTGTAAGGATACACGATTTTCTGTAACGGACAGCTTATTGTAGCTCTTCATCTTCTATTTGCTGTGTTCTGTAGTGGCGAACATTGCTTTTCTTGGCAGTGCCTGGAATAATTTCTGTAAGTGCAGTTGTTGGAGACAATTTGCAGCAGGTGGCATGGTGCCTGAATATGACACAGCCCAGTTTCTTTATTGTCATTTCGAGGGTTTTATCCTCTCCTCAATGTCTTCTTACAACTGAATATTATTTATAAATGATAAAGAAGCAAATACTTCATGGAATTCAGCAAAATGTTACTAGTCGTTATATGTTAAATTTCTTTTCAATGAGAAATGTTCTTCTGGAATAGCGAGTATTACACCTGTCTACACAGTTTACTAAAGGTTTTGAGACTAGTAGAAGTTTTCTTGTGCCTGGTTGGGATAGTTTAGAAGTCATAGTGGCAGAATACAGCAGTTCTCTCTCTATTTTTAAGAACTGGAGAGAAAAATGTCACTTTGTTTACCTACAAGGAAGAACACTTCCTCGAAAAAGTCTCTGTAGACAGTTAGTGTCTACTTTAGACCATTATAACACCTGTATTTTACAGTTAAAATTTGTGTATTTAATGAACATATTTAAAGAAACATTTGTCTCATATAAATGGGCATTTTTTCTGTTTTGAAAAGAGAAGGTATAAAGATAAATGGTCTGCTGCTCCTATTAGTGTATTAGAAACCAGATGAGGTCCAGAGATCAGTGCAGTAACAACAGGGTGGTCATGCAGAAGGCTTCTAGGTGGAGCCTACATATAGTACTGCATTTGATGAAATATGTTTTAATGTTTCTGGAGAATCATTTGATACAGATCAAAAGTAATTGCTAGTAGAGCATTTTGAAGGCAGTCTCTGGTCAGTAATTTAATGTAAAAACGTGTCACAATCAGTTCCAAACAAGTTTCAAATTATGTTAGGCTTGGCTTTGTGAGTTTCTTGGGATTATTTCTTATTTCATTCTTATGGAAAATATTTTCTTTGGTATCTCTGTTAGACTTTATTTGATTTGTAGCAGAAACAGCCACAGTTCTGTAAACCAGATGTTGCTTTCAGTTTTCAGAAGGAGTTCTCATCTGAAGATAAAGAAGAACTTGCAAACAGCACAAAGGATATTGATGCTAATCTATTAGCAGTACTTCCAAAAGGTAGGTAAGGGAGACACATTATGAACACCAGTGGTAATTTAACAATATGTGAAGTTTAGTCTATGCAAGTGCAAGGCACAGTTAAAACTACTTAGGCACAGATGATTTGTAACTGAGTTTTGTTTTCCCTGTGAAGTATGCATTGGGGATGAACCACAATGCTCTTTTACAAGGCCTGGTTACATCCCTGCTTCGTAAAGTTCAGCTTTGTTTACCGAGTTTTCAACGAGTTAAAAAGTAGTTGAAATTCAAAACTTAAGAGAGGTTTCTTTGTCCAGTTAGATTAATACTGAATTCAAAGATATTAACTTGGTTTGTAGTCATAGCTCTTTGCAGTCCCCTTTGGGGGTTGGTAGAATCACTGTGCTTGCATGACCAGCTGAGTACACACTGAATTGTAGTCTTGCATGCTAAAAGACCTGCACTACACGTGGGTTTTGGGATTTTTTTTTTTTAACTTCTGTTGTAGTCTGAATAACTTATGAAGAAAACAGCAGTTTCATCTTATCTTTTGACACAGTTGAGTTATAGGCAAGAATTAATTCTCTTTATTTATTTAGAGGAAATCAATCTGCTTGGCAATAGTTCTTGACCAGTAAAGGGTGACATTTGACTGAAGAACTAAGTGTAACTGGCATAAAGATGTTTCCTTCACTCAGGGATGTTGTGGCTCTCAGAACTTCAATTAAAATTGTCTGTGTTCTAATGTTGTTTTTACCCTTTTCAGAGAAACTGCAAGGTTAGATGCACTAATCCTAACACAAAGGAACTGGTTTGCTCTTTTAATGTCATTTGTTGCAGAGTTCCTTTAGAAAAGAACCCTTCTTCCAGTATAACATTTAAGTAATATGTAAGTGATGTGCTTGCTTTTATAAGATGGTCAGAAAGAGACTTCATTGACACAGTGGTGGCACAGAGTGATATGCATTTATACAATACAGACTTCCTGGGAGCACTAATCAGCGAGAATACATAGTCCCTCATTATTCCATATGCTTAGCCTTACAATCATGCTGTCCGACAAGATCATTGGGAGAGCCTTCACTTGAGAAACCTTCTCTCTATGTTGATTCTCAGTGAAATAATTTCTATTCCAAGATGTCTCTATTTCCTAAGTAATTATTCTTGTAATATAGGCATCAAATTTTGTGTGTACTAGACTTAATAGCAGTGGGAGCTGATGGTTGCATTCTGAGGGAACTACTTGAGGCCAAACACATTCTGAAAATCCAAGTTATTTCTTCCATCTAGGGCTGAACTTTGATCCAGCTTTGCACATGTTGGAAAGTCAGAGAAATATATTTAATTTTCAACTGATACAGACTGAACTGATGTTCTAAGAGTCTAGCTGAAGTCTCACACATTGCTGCCTGCAGTTAAGCATTGAACATGTTAGTATGCCTCCGCTAGCATAAACAGAAGATAAATGCTTCTCCAGCCTGGTCCGTAGACAATCGTTTTGCCAGGTGAGGAGAGGAGGAAGTAAGAACAAGGCTGGTAGGCTTTAATATTGTGTTAAATTTTCCTCAAAATGAAAATGTGTATAGATGTGTTGCAGTGGTTATTTGCCATTTCTGAGAAGTTAAGCTTCTTGCAGGTAAACTTTTGATCCGCATCTATTCAGGCTTCATAAATGTGTGTGCTCACTCTCTACTAGGGACTTCTGGAAGGCTAGATTTACATTTTACAGCTTCTGTACTTTAAAAATAAAACTGCTGTCACATGCCTGGAACATTATCCACATGTATCCACTCTGCTATTATCAAAGAGGGCTTTCAGCAAAAACATATTTGTATTCTATAACAAGTGTTTCTGAAAGATTTCTGAATTCTGTAAGAAATCTTTCAACTTAATTTAAGGAGTCTTAAAAACGTTTTTATAAGGTGCACTCCAAATGAACTTTTTGGTTTTTATTCTGGGATGAGACATGCAACAGTACTGCTTTTGCTAACTACTGGTATTATAAGGTAAATTCTGCTCAGCAGGTCTACCGTTACCAGAATTAAAACGCCTCTTCACAGTGTACCTTAGAGGGTGTCCTACCATAGCATCCTGCTCAACATCCTAAAATAATGCCTGAAGTTCAGAGCTGAACTGTGGCTGTTGTTCTGTTGCCCTCATCTGTGCTGACCAACAGGACTTACAAAGTGTGTTGGCATGAAGTAACTTCAATAAGGAGCTTTTAATGTTAAATTAATTATTTTAAGCTTCTTAGTATTTTCTTGTGTACTGATTCAGATCTTTCTGGTACCTTTTAGGTAGAGGTTTTGTTATTCTTTCACAGTGTCATGGTGTAGTTTCTGATGGTGATGTGGAAAAACATCCCGTGAACAGACGGGAAGTTGACAACAACATTCTCAAATTGCAAGCTTAAGAAGAGAAACCCAATCACCTAAGCTTGCAAGGGCCAACCAGTGTCCTTGGGAGTGAAATTTCTCCAACTGGCTTTCATGTTTTTATGTCAAATATTTTATTCAGCAAAAAGAAATCGCTGGAGTAGACGACTTCCTGTGTTTCATCCTGTTTTTGGCTTTTTTGTGCTTCTTTTCCCCGCCTCCCTAGAGGAAGAATATTGCTGAAACTGCTTTCACAAAAAAGCTCTGCAGATGTTGGCCAACCTAGCTGAAATTACTGTCTGGAATCTCGAGTGTGGAAAAAGTGTAAGGCATCATGGCGTAGTCCCGTGCTATTTTTGTCCCATCTTGTTTGGGAAGGTGTTGGAGAGATGCTTCATGAGGCCAGTGCTCTTTTTAGGACTGCAAAGCAGTAGTAGAATCTCTGGAACTTCAGCTAACACGTAGCAAGAGGGTGTCGAGCTAATGCTGCTGGGAGTTCTTTGGATGTTCCACATTTTTTGTATGCGAATGACTTATAGTGAAGTTTCCTTTTTTTGGGGGGGGGGCGAACTTTATTATATGAAGCTATGCTTTAGAGCTTTACTAAAGCTATGTAAAAGACCTGTTCTCTGGTGATGGTTTTGGGAACTGTATAAATTGGTGACTAGGGAAGAAAAATGATCAGGATCTGGATGGAATGTGGTTTTATTAACTGTGAGCTGTGGAGGCCTTTGACCTGTCTGAAGTGGCAGAACAATTACGGGGTTTGTTTTGACCATTTAGTGTATGTATAGCCAACAGATGGAACAGAGAACCCCTAATAGCCAAAAGAACAAACTTAAACAGAAGTAGATTTGGCAGAGGTGAGAGCAAAGCATTTATGAGAAATCATTTCCTTTCATGTGAATGTGAGACGAAGGCTGGTTTCATATGGAAAAGTTCTCTGTTTAATACAGCTACGCTGCTAGCACAGCTTGAGTAGGCAGGGCAGCAGCAGCAACTGCTCATGCATTGAGAGAAAAGTCTCTGAAAACGTAATGGAAGGGCTCATCTTTGTTTTGGTGTTGGTTCAGGATGCATATTTTGCATTGCCCAAGTCCAGTTCCCATCAGTCTCCAGAGATCTGTGCCTGGAGCTTGCTGACTTTCAGTGGCTGTCTTGCACTGTCGACCTTGTCAACAGCATAGGCTTCAATCTGTTTTGATGCAGTTGCTGAAAGTGGGCATGGAAGAGGTTTCCCTTGGGTTAGCACTGTTAAATAGCTGCATACTTAGCTACTCTGTACTGCTGGTTGCATCAAATGTGAGCGTGTTAGGTTTTTTTCATGGTATGATTACAGTCTGAGCTAACTTGGTGTGAGAAATTGAAGTGGATAGCTGGAGTCTGCTTTCTGTAAAACTGTAGACTAAAGGAGTTGTTTTGGAGAGTGGCCCACTTGATTTCTTTCCCCTGTTAATCGCACATTCTCAGTAGTCACTCATCTGTAGCTTCACACGCTGTATTCATAACTCATTCGTTTGCTTCTTTGAGTAGCCGTGATCAGAATACATTAATTCTTGCTGGTCCAAGACATTTCACCTGGAGCCCTAGTGGCATTTCAGCACAGAAGGTTGATATCATGGCCAGCGTCAATATTATCTATCTATATCTATGAGGTATGAGCACCGGTATTGACTGCGGCAAACTTCCTGCATGTGTGTCAGCGAAGCTGATACCTTGACGTAGCTGTGCGTGTAGGCTCTTGCAGTAGAGGAAGGGGAGAGAAGGTGCATCTGACCTTTAAAAGGGTGGTGTTTCAACAATGTTTGCCTTCTAAGTATCTAGAGCGATGAAGTCTGATGGGGAGGGAAAAAGACGACAGATTTATTTCTGCAGTGGTGTGGAACTGTGTCTGCTAGAGAGTCCTGACTCATCAGGCACTTCTGATGGCAATCTAGGGCTGATTTAGCAGACTGTAGACTTCTGCCTGCTTTGACTTTTGATCCCTGGGTCAACAGGATCAGAACCCCAGAGGTGCATTGCATCAGAACAGGCACACACAGCTTTTAGCACCACATCTTTGCCAAAGCAATGGTGTGGGGAGAGTGGTAAGGAACACACTCACACGCAGCCCAGGTCCACTGCATCTTTTAACAGCCTGGATGGTTTCTCTTTCTAGTGGTAAGAAGTCACACCACACTTGTTTATGTAGCCCTCTTGCACGGTTTGCAAACATCACTGATAGTTCTGCACATATGTGCGTATACCTAGGAATTCATCTATCATGCCTCCTGTTGGTTCACTACTATTTTGTGAACTGTGACAGCTGTCTGCTACCATATAACACCACCAAACAGTTTACAGGGCGAGAAGGAAAGTACATCCCATTAAAACTGTAATGGAAAATTAGCAAAGTAGGAAGTGATTAACCATGCAGGAGTATCATGAAGGCACATGGTAATTTTCAGTCCAACCATGAGTCACTGGGATTCTTGGGATTAGCTTGATATAAGGGAGTGGAGGAACGTAAGGAATAGGGAATGCTGTTTCTCTTTAAACATACTCAATTCCCAACCTTTGTGTAGACAGGGTAAGCAGTAACTCCATACTACCTGGTTTTGAAATGGGTTACTGTAGCATGTAAGCTTGACCTCAGCTAATCAAAATACAAATCACCTAGTTTATACTAGATCTTGAAAACTGCTAGGATGGCATAGCAGATTCTAGCTTAGCCTAGAAGTACCTGGAGGGGAGGACTCCTTAGTGTTTACACCTGTGTGCCTAATGCACTTTTGATAATGCAAGCTTAATAAACTAGGAAAACAAGAGGAGAATGCCTGTTGCCCGACAAAGCTATTTCAAACCACTTTATTTCACTGTTGCTTCTTATTCTAAAGCATTTTAGCAAGTGTCTGAGTTTCTGAAACTTAGTAGCTTATAAACTGTATAATCTTTTGTTGTCTCAGTTTCAGAATTAAGAAAACTGTTTGAACCAAACAACCAAGATTTTTTGGAAATGAAAAGGTAAAAACAAAAAAAGTCTTTGGCCTGTAAAACAAAACACACAGCTTGTTTTGTTACCTCCTCTTAGCAACTCTCCCCTCAAATCTTCAAAGATGCCCAGTTTCACATTTTTCACATCTTTTTCAGAAAAGAGAGGATAGCTAGACGCTTAGAGGGAATTGAAAATGATACACAACCTATGCTTCTACAAAACTGTCCAGGATCAGTCACACATCGTTTACTAGAGGAAGATACACCAAGATATATGCGTGCAACTGATCCATACAGTCCCCACTTAGGTAAGTAGTATGTGTCAGTCAATCTTGCATTGCTGAATTACTTCATGTTTACTGCCCTGTCATTGGTGCAGTACATGAGGAAGAGTTTCATAGAAGAGCTGTGGTCAAGGTTTTTTAATTTGCTGTTTAATTCTCCAGTTGTCATATTTGAAAAAGGTTGATTATCCATATTGTTTTAAAACAACGATACTTTGATATGAGACTTTTAGAGAATTATAAGTAATACACCTTTCTTAATCATTTGTGTGTGCTTTTGGAGACATAAGTGCGAAAATGTAACGTGTCTGTGCAATCACTGGTACACTTTGATTTGTAAGAAAATGGGAAGCTTTTAGTTCACTCAGTGTGAATAGTGTGTAGGGTACTTGGAGTTTTGGGATGGACTTGCTCATATATGTTGTACCTTTGACAGGAAGATCAAATGAAGAGGAGGAAACTTCAGATTCTTCTGTAGAAAAACAACCCAGATCATCCAGATACCGATCAGAAATCACAGGAGGTAATACAGAGCCCTTGTATAGTACAGGAAACATGGATGTCCAGGAACTAGAGTCAAAAGCAGAAAGAATAGCTAGGTACAAGGCAGAGAGGCGGCGCCAGCTCGCAGAAAAATACGGATTATCTCTTGATTCTGATTTGGATTCTGACTACTCATCCAGATATACACGGGCAAGGAAAGATCCCGACAGCGTGGAGAGAAAGGGAGTGAAAAGTGAAAGGCAAGATGATGAAAACAAGGACTGTGGCACCCTGTATTTGTCCAGGACTGAGACGAAGGAGTCAAAGAGTATGATTTCTGAATCCAAAGAGTACTCCAGCCATGAAAAAGATGGAGTTCCAGATAAAGAAGGCCTCTCAAATGACAGGAGTGATAGAAAAGCAGATGATGACAGTGCCATTAGACAGGCTTCTGACCCTTCAGCAACCTTGGATAGTTCTGTCTCCCTTTCACGTTCTGGACGAGAATCTTCCTCCTATAACGAAGTGCCAATATCACCAAAGCAAACCCCCAGAGAGTCCCTTTCTTCACCAAAGCGGGCAGCCTCACCAATCCATTTGCAGAATGACCAGCCCTTGCACAGTAACATCAGACAAAGGTAAGCATGTTTATACATTTGTTTATACAGTATATTCCTTTATCTTCATCACCTTCTGCAGCAGTGTCTACAGTATTTGTGAGAATGTATTTATTACCCTTGAAGAATATATTTAATGGCTTTGGATGTCTTAGGCTGGATTGGTTGTGTTTCTTGAATCACAGTATGTTTCTGATACAAGGAAGTGGGTATCTATTGCTATGATTAGATATGTCCTTGGTTTCACTTCAGTTTTATAGAATTTATGCTAAAATTAGGCACTTTGCGGGGTGGGAGTGAAATAACTGATGTTTAAGATATTTAAGCAAACTAGAAATTGAAGCAGTTATGGTTATAAATCTGCTTTTTTTGTTTTTTCTTTTTTTCCCGTAACCTGTTAGAGCAAGCTTTAACTTTTTTCCCCGACGTCCTGTAATTGTTTGGAGCTGGGGGTTCCAAGTAAACGCAGGTTGCAGGTTGTTTCTCAGTGAAGATTTGAGTAACTTCATGACAACTTCTGCCAAAATAAAACAAGTCTCAGAGTTAAAAGCTGAAAAGTGTCTTGGGTCAGTTGAAGTGATTTGTTTTCCTGCTGTGAAAGTGTAAAAGCCCTTTTCAACTGTGGCAGTTAATCTTTCAGATAATATCGTGGTATGTATGTGAAGAGGCAGAGGGGACAGTTAAAATTCCATGCTGAATTTGGAAAATGTAGCCTCCCTCATGGTATGCTGAATTACTTCAGATTTGAGAAATTTACTCCAAAGACAGGGTAACTAGATTCTTCCAGAAGGAAAAAAAAAATAGTTTTCACTAATTTCACATTGTAGTTTCACACTGTAGTGTAAAACCAGACTGTCAAATTGTTATGGTGACTGAAAACAACACATGCCTAAGAATTTTTTAAAAATACAGTTTTCTTTGTGATGCTTTAATTTCTAGATAGGTGGATAGATGAAAACTAATAACGTAAAAACTTAAGTTAAAATGTTGCAGCTAAAAATTATGTAAATTGTAATGAGAACTTAATTGTAAACACATCTGCATCATGCTGAGCAGCACTGACTGTTTCTAAAAAACTGAAATGAACTGCCATAAGCTGAACCATTTACACTTTCTGGCATTTTTTGCAGTAGGTTCAGAAACAAGCTACCTTGACTGGACTTCTTTATCCTTCCCATCAAAATCACAAAACTTGATTCTTATTTTTTGTGGCCTTTCTTGTTAACTCTCATAAGCATACCTTAATGTTTGAATGAGGAAGCAATCTTCCATGTCAAAGGTTAACCACCTGGTGTATTGATGAAGTCAGCTATTTACAGTGCCTGTAAACTGCTCAGATGTAGTTGGCCTTCATTTTTGTTTCACTTTATTGCATAGGAAATACCAGTAGTAGTCTCTTAATATTTTTTTCATAGTTTTTCATTATTCAGGTGACTTCAAATCCTGCTCACTTTCTTTTGCATGGGTACGTGGCCACATGAGCTGTCATTGGACTCTCCCGATTTAAACCAGAATTTTAAAGGAATATTATAATTTCAAAAAAGCTATCAGAGGGAAAGTAAGTCAACACACTTAGGAAGTACTATCTTATATTTAGTTTATGTTTTAAGCTTATAATTCTGCTACAGCAGTAAGGAAAATAGTCATTGGAGGGTCATCTATGCAACTGAGACCAGAGTTGTACTGAAACTCCTTGAGCTGACTAGGTTATTCCAGGCTACAAAAAACTTGTCTCTGAAGCAGTCTCAACTCAAATACTACAAAATATTATCCTTTATCTTCAAATGGTCAATTTGAGATAAATCTCTTGACTAGTCCAGTTACTGATAGGAGGGGATGTTGGAGCAGCGGACCTTTGGCAGGTTGTTTTCTTTGTTTCCTAAGGTGAACGAAGGGACAAAGTTTTCAGCCTTAGGAAAACAAAGAGAACAGCCCATCAAACTTTACAGCCAATAATGTGTCTGCTGCAGTGTTAAAAGGGGCTTTATTTTCTTTACTCACATAAAGCAATCCTAGTCCCTATTTCCGTGAGGGGAAACCATCAAGCGCTGAACAGTGGAATGCCATCTAGGCTGGTGTCTCTTCCAACTTGGGCGAAGCTGCGCTGCACGCAGTATTGGTGGGATGGCGGTTGCCCTGGTTAAACAGCATGCTGGCTACAGAGAGACACCTGAATCCTCTCATTCACAGATTAGCCTTTAATGTGGAGAAGTCAGGTCTCCTTATAAAGCTCTTTCAGTTTTAGCTAACAGGTGTATTTTTTTTTCTAGCGCAGCCCTGTAAACCAGTTACAAGTTCAGACTGAGCAGGCTTTCAGGCATTATCAAATCATTCAAAAATTCCAGCTGTTTCTTTTTAAAGCTGCCACTTCTGGCATTACCTGCTTTTTGTAATAAAAGATGCTGCAAATTTGGGCAGAAGAGATATAATTAAGGAAGCAGTGTTTTTAGTGGGGGCATACTTTTTCATTTGTTAAAGGTTACATGTCCCTCTAGAAGATCTAATGCTGTATGAAACACTGAGGGATCAGCTGTGTTTGGCAAGCACTGGAGACAGGTCCCTTCTGCAAGGTCTTCCTTTTTTTGAGGCTCAGTTGTTCTCTGTTTCCAGATAATTAAATGGTAAGATGCATTGTTTGGGTGGGTTCTGATGTTAGGACTGTTCCAGAGTTTAAACTCCATCCCATTGTGATATGGTTGTTTTTACTTCTCTGCAGCAGTGACATAATAATAAATGAGAGACTGGGGCAAAAGCAGCTGGAATAAGTCATAACTTAATACAAACTGCTGACTGCATTATCACTAATTTCAGGTTCTTTCTGGACGAGGCTTGGGTCAGTACTTGTGTAAAAACAAGTTTCCCACAATTACTGTCTGTCTTATCTTTCGAAGCAAATCACCTACACTCAGCAAGATGTGGTGTAGCTCTTACAGCAGCCAAGAGTTTAAAGCTAGGATTTGGTCTCTTGTTTGGATACGTGTGTAGAAAGTAGGTGGTATTTTAAAGGCCAGGTTGCCAAGAGCCTGTTCTTAGTTTTAATACCTCTGACGACTTCCAGTGCCAGTGCGTACTAATCAGAGGTTTAAGAAACTCAGAAACTCTTGTCCCTGTTTCTGAGTAGTAAAGACGTCATTGCCTATTTACATGCAGTCTCTTTAAATTTAGTGTGTGGTAGCCTCCTATAAGGCCATTTGCACAAGCAAAATAAGGGCTAATGGCAGCTTTCTAGGTGGCTGCTGTTTTGAAGTCAGTTCTGTATTATACAGGGTGCAAAATTGGTTTGGTTAAATTTAAATTTGCGGAGTTCAAATTGGAAAATAAATGCAGCTTAGTTTGAAATACATATGAAAGCTTTGTGCCTTCGGTCCTAAGATGGTTTAATAATTAATCCTATTATCCATCACTGAGAAGACAACAAAGTGCTGAGAAGGTATCATTTAACATTATCTCCCATTCGCTGCTGGAGTGGCTGCTGAACGCGAAATTCAAAACATAGCTTGCACTCTTCTGAATGCTCTCTGCAAAGGATGACTACAAGTAATTGCTGCTTGGGCCGTGCCTGCTGTAAAAATGTGCCAAAGTGCACAGTAAGAGACGAGGAGGAAGTTTGCTTGCTTCAAAGCAATTCCAGCTACTGGGTCAGCTCCTGTGAAAGGTTTTTACCTCCTATTTGGTCATTTCCTTCAGGAATTCAAAAACATTTGGAAAAACAAAAGATGCTTTAACAATCAATTTTTAACTTTGTTCTGAGCTTGATTTGGATAAGGTGACTACTGTAGGTGAGTTCTCAAATTTGCAGTACTTATTTGCAGCAAACTTATTTGCAGTAAATGCACTGTTATCTTAAGAACAGTTGTTGATTTGACCCTTTTCAACTATTTTTGTTAGAAGACCATCCAAGAAAAGTTGAAGTAGATGACCTGGAGCTTAATTTGGGATTTTCATCCCAAGTGACTCTACTGTAATGCAAGGAGTTCTTTCAGGTGTAGCTATAGGTAATGGAAAGCAGCCTGGCCGCTTGTCAGCTCCAAGGAGTTTGTAAATGTTAGTGTGGCCGGACAATCTACGCTTGCAAGGTTCAAAGTATTTGATGTGATCTACTGTTGTTGAGGGACTGTAGGTACAGGTGGGCATTAGAAAAGTATTTGAGAAACTGTACGTAGGTAGTCTGCAGACACCCTTTACTGTAAGCTTTTTAAAAGTTTGCAGTACTCTTTTCTTTTTTTATTTTCTTTTTATGCTTTCAACTTCGAAATAGAATAAAGTCAAGACAAGATCAAATTGGGGATTACTTTGTTTTTTAATCTTTTCCTTTCCCCTGTGACCCAACATGTTTTACTTGAGCTAACTGGGTTTGCATTTCTGAAGCTTCTGTGATACAGGGCTACAAGAGAAGAGAGGGGTTCCAGCTGCTCCTGAGAATTTCTTAGGAAGTATGATATAGCCATCTGAATTTGTAACTTCATTAAATTCATATCACTACTTCATTTTGGACCCAGCAGTCTTTACCACTTTAAACCACAAATTAAAGTAATGTTTTAGCAACTTTTTCAGACGTCCTTACATAAACCCTTCAAAGTGACATGCAATGGCAGATGTCAAAAATAAGACTGTGTAGTTGCTTTCACTTCTCAAATTCTGGACAATGTATACTTGGTAAAGTTACCTTTGCAGAACATCTAACATTGAAAACACTTTTTAGATGTTTGTGGAATTAATGTGATAGTTTGTATCACAGTTTATCATCTTTCAATTTGATTAATGTGCTGTGCTTTTGTTTTCGTGAACAGTCCTCTATAATTGAGTAATTAGAAAACAACAAAAAAAATGGTGGGGAGGAAGAATTGGGAGAAACAACAGGAGCATGTGTTGAGATCTCAAAAATTACCTGAAGTTCTGTCTTCTGTAGTAGTGCAGGGAAAGGAAAACCTGAATGGTTTCTCCAGAAAGATTCAGAAGGGGACACGCCTTCACTTATCAGCTGGCCCTCCAGGTATCATAAAATGTAGCTGTGTGGCTAACAATCAGACTACAAACCTCCCCTTTCTTTCCCTTTACTCTGTCTTCACTTAACACTTGCCTTTAATTTTCCTTTAACGGCAGCAAGTTAGAAAGTATTGTTTCTTGTGGATAAGCAGCTGTTGAAACTTTTCTGAAGCATCTGCTTTTATTGTAACTTACGACTGACTAGTATTTTGATGAAGAAGTAGAAATGCCTCTAGCTTCTTCCACAGCTACTGTCATTATGGCTTCCACTCATTTTTATAACTTATTATTTTATCCCGCTTTGTAGTCTGCAAACAAGCAGATTTTTATACCACGCACCAATCCGTCTTAGCACTCCCTATGGCTAATTCCTTGAACTCCAAAAGAGATGGTACAAGAGAAGTAAAAAAAGTATAATGAAAAGTAAAGCAAGATCTTGATCAGAGCTACAAGCAGCTGCTTTCTCACAGTGTGGTATCACATACTTTAGCCCGCCATGAGAAGCATTGCAGAAGACTCTTTTCCACGTTCCTGATTAAAGTAATTCTTATAACCCAGTACTAACATCGTGTGGATGTTCTGGTGAATGCATGGTACGTGTAGTTTAAAGAATCAATTTTTCAGAATGAACACACTTTCTGCGCTTAAGTAACTGAGAAGTTTCCCTAATAAGTGCACCAGTCCTCAGAGATGAGGAACACCAAAATGTCAGAAAGCTTGGTGTTTCAGATAACTTTTGATATCCTGAATTATTTTCTCAGATATTCATTTGCCTTTTTTCCTAAATCCTGCCTCTTTTTAATAATGTAAACGCCAGAAAGTCTGTTGGTAGCAAGCCTGGAATTACACATACTTTGAGCTGGGTTACTTACCTTCAAATAACGAGCTGGTCTCCTATTGTACTTTAGTTTCTCTCCTTCTTCGGGATTAAAATAATTTTTTATACCTTTTTGGGAGGAGAGGACATACAGGGCTTTCACTTTTAATACTGTGTATGTGATGTCTACAAATGCTCGCCCTGTAAGCTGGTCTGAGCACTCAGTGTGGCTGTAAAACTGCTGGAGAGCTTACGTGCAGTTGTAGTCATAGAGCAAAGGCTGCCTCCGGCTGCATGTGCTTACCTTCCGTTAGGGGGGTTGCATTACATGTCTAAAGGTAGACTACAACCCCGTTTTGCATGGATGTTACACAAGTCTAGAGGTGTTTCTAGAAAATACACTGAAGTAAGGCAACTTTCGGGAACATTCCTGTAAGTTTTGCATGTTCGAATGTCATGAAAAGTTTTAAAACAGAATGCCTGTTTTGTTGGGGTTTGGTTTTGTTTTTTAATCCTTTTCTCTCCTACAAGCCCTCTGAAGAGCAACAGCCATGCCTGTAGTTTCACTTTGGGCTTTAAGACTTGCACTTTCAACATTTTTTTCTCACTTACTGAAACAGGTTACAATCCATGTAACATTTTAGATGTCTTGTATGATACACAAAAACACCTGGCAAAACACCTGAAGTGTTAGGTGGAGATAATGTGTTTTTTCATCTCTTTCCCCAATGCAACGGCATCTTGATGTGTTGTAAGCTGCCCGGTGTTTAGACATCTTCAAAAATCTGACTACGTGCATGATTGCCACTGAATTTGCAATTTCACACAGAACCCAACACTTTGATAATATAAAAAGCAGTTTTGATCATCTTGTTTGTTGGAGACTGTCGGTATGTGCTGTTGACAAATGCAGTTGTGACCTCATGGGAACATGCTGTACATTTTCAGAGCTTGCTCAGTTACCTTCTCAGGAGTCATGCATGTTCGAGGGCCTGTGAATCACTTGAATGCTTTTGAGTGAAGTTACTGCTAAGATTCGGGGGGAGGAAGGGGTTGCATCGTAAGATTGCTTGCTTTTATGTATTGGTTACTTTTTATTTTAATATGATGTTGCTGTCTGTACCCACAGTAGGTGTCTGTGTTGCTTCCCAGATTGGGTATTGCTGTTCACAGCTTTAATCCTTTTTCTTTCTTAAAGAGTAAAAGTTAGAGAGAAACTGGTGAAAGAGGAAAGTGCTCGTGGAAGCCCTGAACTTGTCACAGACACAGTATCTCAGAGAAAATCCCATCCAATGCCAGCCCACTACATGCCTCTTCAGACAGAAACATCTACCTTTGATAGGGTTATAAATCAGCCCATCAGTTCAGTCCGCCAACCAATACATGGCTATGTTCAGCCTGCTGGCATTGCTCATGCAGCCCAGCTGATGGCAACAGAAGAACCAGCAAACATCTCCAGCAGCTGCCTCCTACCAAACAGTGTTACCCTCTTAACAAAACCTTCAGCAGCCCCTGCATCAGAGACTGAAAAGAAAGAGGCACTCGGTTTTGGAGCAAAGCCTGATGAAGAAGATTCTGTGGAGGGTGAACAGGCTTCCAAAGGCAGAAGACCGATTTTGCCATCTGAGATTCGCAAGCAAGGGAAGAACCATGAAGGCCTCTTTGGAGGAGGAGAATTGGATGCCCCCGTGGGGAGTGCCTCTTTCGCAAGCAAGCTGAGAGTTAACTCAGAAGTTCAGAGAGAGCTGGAGTGCAATAAGAGGCAGGCTCCTGAGCAGCAGTTCAAGACCCCCGAGAACATAGAAAGGAGTGAAGCTGTTATGTACATTCAGAGTGGGTCTGTATCGCAGCCTGCCAAGGCAAAAGCTCCTGTTCGGAAAGTGTCGACAGCAAAGCATAAAGTCCTGACTCGCTCAATGTCTGACTATACTGTGGCTCCCAAGCTAGAAGCCTTTAAAAGTAAGGAGAGCATGGAAGCAAACGCACCAAATGGTGAGATTGGCATGGTTGACACAAAAGTCTCTGTTGCCCAGCTCCGTAATGTCTTTCTGGAGACTGCTAATGCCAACAAGAAAACAGGACTGTAGGTGACACTTCAGACATATTTTTGTGTGAAACTTGCACGTCCTTGGCAAAAATTACACACACTCAACATCAGTTGTGTTCGGCACTTAAAGCACACAGCTTAGCTCTCACCAGTGTGTATTGGAGGCTGAGATGGTTTGAATTCTGCTTTTGTGCTTCTGCTTGCTAGTGCAAGTTGTGATGTGGGGTAGCTGGAATGTGTACGTCTGCGCATGTTACCGGAGGAGCATGCAGGGTGATCTCTAGTGAATTGTTGAGATGCTTACATCTATGCTTTACTTCTCTCTTCTATTTTCTTTTCTATGCGCTTTCTATCATGTGGTTTAAAAGTGAATCTCGGTTCGAGATGTCAACAGCAGGTAGCACTTTGTCTGCCAGTGGTGACCGTGAAAGAGGGCCACGAAGGCCGAGGCGCTATTTTTCTCCTGGTGAAAACAGAAAGACTTCTGAGAGGTTTAAAACTCAACCTATAACATCCGCAGAACGAAAGGAGACAGATAGGTAGGCATGTGTGTAGCTCTGTGTAGCGTTCTGGTGCAGACAGACGTAAACAAGCTTGTGAAGAGACTTTGTTCATTTATCAGGATAAACATTTTGCAAGTTTATTGTTCCTCTTTAAAAACAATCAACTATTTGTTATAGCTTCTTATAAAATAAAAACAAAAATACCACCGACAAAACCAGTTCATTGCAAATCCCCTCCATGTAAAATGGTGAATGGCGAATCATCACAAAGTATTATAGCTGCCTGGTTCTATCTAATGATAAATGTTTTTGTCTGGTTTTATATAGAGTTTCCTTTCCATCTACTCTACTTTATCATTTACTTTTTTTATAAACAACCAAAGCTACATATTTTGTGTTAAAAGAGCTGGCAGCAAATCTTAGACTTTTATCTTCTGTGAGATGAACTGGAAATCATTTTCCTGTACTGCATTTAGGTTTGGCTGCATTTGCTTGCCTTTCTGCTTTATTAAAGGATATGGAAGTGGAAACTGTTGAAACTTGAAAAATAGATAAAGCTTTCCCACTGTTAAGACTTTTGAGGTCCTGCTACTTCAGATGGAGTTTGAATTTAATTTTTGGTGTCTCGTTTCCAACTAATTTTGTCCTGTTTGATAATTTTTCACTAGGTCAATTTTGAGTGCAGAAATACCAACTGCTGAAGGTATGTTACTATACTCTTTTCTAAGGAAGAAATGGGAGCAAATGTTTTTCTTTTAACTGAAGAACTGTTTGATAATGCAAATAAAGTCTACTTGAAAATAACTATAATTACCTATAATATGTTTGAAGTACCACTTTTCCTTGGGTTGTGTCTACTACAGAATTAATTTCAAATTGATTTAATTTCAAAAGTGTCTCTATGGATGCTGAACTTGGCATGGCAGGCGAGGGGGAGAATGGCTTGGCACTTTTCAACATAGGGTGGGGTTTTTTTCTGATTTGGACAAGAAATTAGTTGGTGGTAAAAAAAAACATCTTAATCAGCGATCTAGGACTAAGAACTAAAAAAGCCTTTACTATAGTGTGAAATTAATATTGGTAATGTGTTTTCTAGCTCAGGGAGTTGCAAGCTGCTGGTTATTAAATTATATCATTCAGTCTGCCATCTTGCTTCTCTTTTCCTCTTGTCACTCTCAGCAAGTCTGGCACAAATTAAGTAGGTAATCTCATGAGTAGCTAAATTTAGATTTAATGCCTTATGCTATTTGAAAGCTGATATTCACTGCAGCTTTGAGATGCTGGCTATTGGATCTGGAGGATGGTGATTTTGAGTCTGAAGGATGCCAGCTGAGCCTCTGAAAAATGAGGACACGAGGTGGTAATCAGAATGACCAGCTTCCAGGAGAGACCATTTTGTGCGATCAACTAGTAGAAAATAGATGTTCTATACAGCAGGATGTATACTGACCCTTAAGACAGTCTTTCACTCTAATTATTTTCTTAGTCCATATGTTATAGACTAATATAAGAAGTTTGATTATTTATAAAAGGTTGTTTGATAACTTGAAAGTGCATGAACTGTCCTGGAGATAAGCCTTTTTTTCTCAAATCCTGTTAAGAAATTTCCTCTGATTCAGTGCATGTAAATACAAGTGAAGTTTACCCAATTTGGTTCATGAGAAGTCTTTTGTTAACAAGCAGCGTATTTGCTGGTGGTGCTTCTTGTCTTAGTAAAACCTAATTTTTGAGGAGTTCAGGAATCATGTAGTCAAAAAAACTTCATACAAGCTGGATTCGTTATATTCAGCCTCCATTTTTTTTTTCCCGTTGCTTAGATGAAGAAAAATTGGACGACCGAGCCAAACTAAGCGTAGCTGCAAAGAGGCTGCTTTTTAGAGTAAGTATTGCATTTTTCTTAATAGAAGGCTGAGTTAAACATTTCATATACCAGATGCTGAAGAACCCAGGGTGTATTAGAATGAAGTGTAATGCAGTTAACAGAGTCCAAGCTACATAACTTTTTTACTTGATCTCATCTATCTACACAGTAGACCTGTTGCTCTAAACCCTTCTTTAAGGACATCATTTAGAGAAAAGTGTAGTTAGTTTTAACTCTGTGATGCGTACTGTGCAATTACATCCTGCTGTTAATTCAGAGATGGGTTTTTGTGAAATTTTCTACTTTGCATGCTAGAAAGCTAAAAAGAAAGTACTGTTTAGAACTTTTCTGCCGTGGTTGTAATTATGACATATGTCCTCTTAGGAAATGGAAAAATCATTTGAAATGAAAAATATTCCTAAACCACCTACAAGAAGTTCAGCAGTAGAGAGAAGACTGCGTCGTTTGCAGGATAGATCGCACACACAACCAATTACCAGTGAGGAAGTGGTCATTGCAGCTACGTAAGTCTTGTACACATGTCAGCTCTAACTGTGGTTCCTGCTTTGAAATCTGGGAATAAGTTTCATATATGTGGTGTTTACAACTTCATAGCAAGGAAAACATTTATTGTTAAGGGCCAACTTCCTTGAGAACCACAAGGGAAACAGAAATTCCTTTTTAGAAGTAGAGGGACTAGTAAAGCATATCTTGTATGAACTGTAATTTGACAGGAAGCTTATGAACTCCTAGATTAGGTAAACGGGATTAATCATAGCATTGGTTTGTAGCTCAAATGAAAAAGATACTTTGCGCTGAGGGAAATCTGCACAATTTCTTATGGAATGTATTTGTTTTGGGGGAAACCTTTTACACTCTGAAATCTCAAATGTACTGTTTGGAAACGCGTTTCTTGCACTCTGGTCGTACATCATGAAATCTTCCTGAAAAAAGCAAAGTCATTTTGGGGGAAAATTAGACAAAGATGAACAGATATTCACCTAATAATCTACTGAAAGATAGCTTATGTTATGGGTAATGCGTAACTTCAAGAGACAACCTGATTGCTCCTCTAGGTTTTTGTTATTTCAAAGTATTTGAAATTATTTACAAAGGTTGCAGCAGATAACCGAGTTAATTAAAAATCATTGCTGTTTGGTTTTTTCTGTTTGTTTTGGTTTGGTTTTGGTCTTTTCTGTAGTTAACACTTAATGTATTGCTTTTCTTAATGCTTTTTTCTTCTCTCTCCCTGTGAATTTTCCCTCCTTGGCAATTCTTTAAAGTGAATCTACCCCTGCTTCACGTTCTATGAATACCCACACAGTAGTGACAAGAGTACCTAGTCCCACTGTAGTTAAGAGCACTGTACAACCTATCAGGTACTGGGGGGGATAAACATGCATGTTACATGGAGCACAAGATTCCTCAATAGCAGATGCATCTTTAAAGTCTTGAATGCCTTTTCAATGTGTCAAGTCAATACTCGTTTCAAGACTGTTTAAAACATTCATCAATTTCATTTATGTTTGCATGATAAAACAATGCAGCTTTTTTTTTGTTAAGCATCTGTTTTCAAAACCTTTCTAATGCCACTTACGTGTCCTAGAAGCGTATTCTTCTTTGTGAAAGAAATGAATCTGCATGTGAGCAAACCTAGCAGAACCCTCCTCGCTCTTGTTTTTGTTTTTTTTTTTTTATATATACAGTAATGTCATCTTGAGATGAAAATACCAAAGCTGGGTGACTGATTTCACATGCAGTACATATCCTGTTTGTCTGTCTCTACATATTTTTTTTTTTTACCTTGCAAAATTAAAGGAAAGATAAGAAATTACACCACCTATAGGTAAAGTTGCAGAATACTGTTTGCCTGTTCTGAATAAGAGAATTTTAGCAGACATCAGGACAGAAGGAAAAAAAAAATATTACTACTAATTCTGTAAAAGTGGCTGAATCTAGCTAGAGGTGAATCTAGCTATATGTGAGTAAGTTATATTATTGTAGAGACAAATGCAGTTACAGCTTTCATGAATGAATGTGCCTGCCTTCAGCATTGGTCAAACAATCTTCAAAATTCATGGAGTAAATTTCAAAACTATTTTTTCTTGTTGGGTTACCCCAGATAACTCAAAACAAGAGAGTATGAATTCTGTTCCACTTCAAATTATAAGAGACATTACAATTTATGCTAACCTAAAAGCAGCACTAACTTGGTGTTTAAATCCGTCTTTTAAATGTGTTTATCATATATGCTCCACAAATTATTTCTAATAAAACTTAATTTTGTGTAAATTGCACTGTAGGACCTGTGTTTTGTTCTACAGCAGGTATCTCAAATGTCTCTCCATAGCTCTGTATTCTGTATAAAGAGACTGGTCTGAAAAGTCTCTGTTCAATCTTGAGTTCCCCTGTTAAAATATTGTTGTGTTCTAATCAAATGAATTTGCAAATGAAAATTTAACTTTGTTTTAAATCTTCAGCTGTTAAATTAGATTTCATCATGCCAATGTTGAACCACTGCATAACCACTTAGGCTGCTATACTACGTTGGCTATTGTGCTTCACATGCAGTTCTTCTGCTTCTATCAGGTCAAGATTTTAAAAACTTCATAGCTGCTTCTTCAAAACTCATTTCCAGTTCTGTTTCTTCAGCTTGCAGGCATCAGCACACCAAAAAATTTTAGCTAAAGAGGAGATAAGAGCAGCCAAAGAGGCGATGGGGCAAGATCAGTCTGAAGAACCAGATTCTTCCACCTTAAGTTTGGCAGAAAAGATGGCTTTGTTTAACAAACTGTCTCAACCAGTATCCAGGGCCATTTCCACAAGGAGTCGAGGAGATATTAGGCATAGGAGGATGAATGCTCGTTACCAGACTCAGCCAGTCACTCTTGGAGAAGTTGAGCAGGTAAGTGCAATCTTAGGTCTTTTTCATTTGTTTCTTTTTGTTAAAGAAAACAGCTTCTGTGTAAGAAGCCGTAACAGCTGACCTTTTCTTTGCTCTGAGCTACACACTGGGAGCATGACATGTTCACAGGAAAAAGCTTGTCAGGAAACAGTCTTCTGACACTGAGAAGCAGCATCCTCTAAAATGTTTGACTTCATTGGTGTGTTTTTCTTTTTATACGTAATTCAAGAGTATATCATCTTCTTGATTAGTGCATGCTGTACCGTTCACAGTGTCTGTCTTTTCCGGTAGAATATTACATGTCTTCCGAAAGTAAATTCCTGACCAAAGGGGTAAAAACAGTGACACATGTTGTGTGCTTTAGATGTATTTTCAGGGAATTTTGGAGCTTTGTCATGTGCAAATTTCAGACTCTCTCCTGAAAGCACTATATATTTCCATTATTAGTCAGGGCATATTCTGTCATTTTCCTCTGGAAGGCGGCATAGAATTTTTTTTATTTTTATTTTTTTTTTTTTAACCCTAAAAGCAGAGTACTTCTTGAAATTCATAAAATCGTGGTCAAATGAAATTACTTAATATGTGCAGTGGAACTGGGCTTCCTGTTCTGGAATCCTTCATATAATTGGACCTGCAAAGGAATGCCTTTTTAGTGAAGTCTGAGCACAGGATGGCCCAGCAGTGGTCTTTCAGAGCTAGTGTTCACAAGAGCAGAAACGTCAGGCCCTTGGTATTACAGCTTTAAAAGAAATCACTTTAACAGTGAAGCACAACTCCTATGCATGTCATATTTCTGGGGATTTGGATCAGTCTGAGTGTTAAAGTTCCTAGCCTTCTCTTTCTGTAAGATTCATTCATGATTATAATAGTAGAATAGTGAGAAGGCAGGATTTCTCTAACTATATTGATGCAAACTGTGCAGATACAGAATTGTACTTTATGCCTACTTAGGTATGAAGTAGTAGTAAAATGTTTGGCAAACTTATTTTAGCAAGATTTCCAGGCCTCACATGGTCCTTTTGCCATTCATTTTCCACATGCCAATCACTGTCACAGCCTGGCCTCTTTAATGATTGTGTCACTAACTTGTTTGGGGGCCAGGGAGGCGATCAACAGAAATGGGCTGAAGCAGATGGGAATGAAGTGACAGTCACATTATTCTGTAAAAGTCTGACAAGCTAAACTTGCTCTTCAAGCAAGGAAATGCAGAGGAACCATGTTTTGTCATCTCTTTCTGACCTAGCAAAAGAAACCAGAGTTGATTCTGAACTAAGTTCAATGGGAGCATGTTTTCAAAAAGACTCTATATAGTGAACTGTTCATTTGGAGTGTTAGAATGTTTTGAGATGCAGTTACAGTTTTTCTAGGAAGAAAGAAAAGAAAGGTATCAAAAGAGATAACCAGAGGTTACGTTACCAAAATACATAATTGCAAATGTAAATATCTTGTAATTAAAGCTGAAATCCCTTTGCTGATCTTCTTTAAATTTCTAATTCTGATAGATGCAATGGAAAAAGAATAAATTGGTAACTATCTTCTTAATCTTTCTTTGGAATCTTTGAGCTAGCATAGTAGTCTTTGCTCTGCTTTCCAATTTCTTTAATGAATTACTATGTTTTCCATGCTGTATGTAATTTGCATGTGCATTTGAAGCTTGCAGTTGATTTCCTCCTGCCAGTGTGATTTTGTCTATTCCTTTTGCTTGCTGTTCACTAGCCCTGCAGCTTAAGAAAACAACAAAAAAAGCCAAGCAAAAAACCTCTCCTACTGTGTGTGAAGGCATGTTTGTCAGTCTCTTTCATAGGTTTTCCTCTCCTTTGGAGAAGACAAAGCCAAGCTCTGCATTTTCGAAAAATTTTGCATCTTAATTGTCTCTAAGAAAACTTTATAAAATTATTATGTTAGAAGAGTGGAAAGGGTAATTGTTCCACTGTGGAGGCTGGCAAAGAAAATTTGGAGGTGTTTAATATGCTTGTTAGATTCAAATACTTTGGCTGTCATGTACATCTCTGAGCAATGTTTATATTTGAAAAAGTCTTAGACTAACAGTCCTGCCTGAAGGTGATGTATGGGGCAGAAAAATGGTTGCCCTAGGTAGGACAGCACAGAGCAGAGTCCCCTCTCTGACGCTGAGCTAGCTCCAGAGCTGGAAGCTGTGTCAGAGCAGGGCTGTGCCAAAGCTAATTAGCACTGCCGAGATGCAGAGTTGATTAGCCTGGGCACATGGCATGTCATCCGGCATCTGGAACTTCAACTAATTTCTTCCCCAGTGCTGTGCAGTACCGTGCCAGTATGAGTCTTTTCATGGAGCCCTGTCACAACGTCATGTTGCATGCTGCACATACACCGTTTATTACTAAAGATACTGCTGTTCATATGCAGTCGTTTCTTCATTTGGTGGAATAATCCATCTGCAGCCAAATTATGGGTGCATTGTTGCTTTCCTTATCTGTTTCTAGTCTGTATTTATAGAGCACTATATTCATACAGAAGCACACGTCTGAAGAACCTGAAGAACTGATGTGATTAGACTGTTTTGGTGAATTAATGATTTTGGAGCTTTTAAGTCTTCCTTTTGTTGGTGGTGGTTTTTTTGTTGTTGTTCCTAGGTACAAAATGAAAGTGGAAAAATTACTCCCCTGTCAACTGCAGTTGCAACATCAGTTTCAACGATGGCGTCTGCACTTTCTCCGTTGTATGCTGGAGACCTGCACACAAAGTCAGCTAGTGATGGAAGCGGGAGTGCTGCTGTGAGAGCTGATTTGAGGTTCCACTCTTCAGCAGAAAACTCAGACACTTCAGGAAAACGCACCCAGAAGTCAGAATTGTGGCAGCCCTCAATGGAAGTGCTAGAAAGTAAAAGAGCATCAAAGAACCATGAAGAAGAGAGAAAGAGGTTTCTAGCACATGAAGCTAATGAAATTACAAAGTACAGCTCCTTTGAGGAAGAAACCACACATCCTGTTCTTGAAAAAACAGGAGACTACCATAAAGAGACAACACACAGCTTCCTGAGGAAGGGCAGCATGGAACTGTTTAGTTCGGAAGCGCTTTTTCAGCCTCTTGAACAGAAGGAAATTGATACTGGCATGCAAGGTAAATGGGAAGTCAAAGAAGGCCAGTCCTTTGAAGAAAAGATGGATTTGGAAAGTGTTATGAAAAGCAAGACTTTGCAAAGAGGTGCAGTATATACTTCCTATTGGTATAGTCTCATTCAGCAAATGGTGATGTTTCTCTACTTTTAAACATCTTTGTTTCAATCATTATCAAGGCTGGTTATGTTAGCGTTTTTTTAACACCACTTAAAATTAGAGAAATACCTGTGAAACGTGAAGTTTTACAAATACAGTTGTTACTCTTTCAATTCTTCAGCCTTTAAAGATAGCTCAATTTTATTCAGATTTTCTTACTTTGAAAGAAGTGGTATTATACGCTGAAGCTAAGGTTTATCTTTTCCTCCTTCACATTTTTATATGCACAGCATAATTGAAACTTAGTGAGTAAATTCATCCATCTTTAAATAAAGTACTTTGGAAATCATGAGTCATTTTAGTCATTGCATAAAGTGTTCTATTTTGTGGAATTTAGAAGGATGTTGCATTAGTTTTCTGTTGTATTTTGATGGGGTACAGGACCACAGTACCTTGTAGTGCTAGAAGCACTTGTGTCTTCATCCTGTGAAGTTAGTTTATTTTTAATTTAGTGGTCTTTGAACAGGCGTAGGGAGGAAGGTATAGTTCTGCCTGTATTCCTCTAAAGCAGTGTCTGTTCTATCTAATTAACTTTTGATGACTGCAGGGGAGACAGAGACTGGGATAAAACAGGAACAGTCATGTATCAAAGGAGTGTTGTGCTTATAAAATTTCAAAAATAAAAATGAAGATCACTTATATTTCCTTATGGATAACTGTAATGGTGCATTTATCTTTCATCAAGGCAGTTTTTCCTGTGGTTTAATTGTTGCTTTAAAAAAAAAAAAAAAAGAAAAGCCTCCAACACCCTCCTAGAAAATACCTTTATTAAGCTATTAAATGTCCTCCTAGTATGTTGCTTATGCATTAAACTGCTTTACCAGTAAGTTATTATTATGTTCTTATTTAAATTTTGTCTGCTTCTCTTCCCCTTCTCTTTGCTCCCCTCTCACTTTCATCTGTCCATTTGTTTTCTTGTTAGCGTGATGACAGGTGCAGTTTGTACCTCATCCATATGAAGTTCAGAACTGTGTATTGAACATGAAACTCTGTGGCTTCATGTGAACTTCAGTCACAAATGGCCAGTCTATGCAGCATGATTAATCTTTGTACTCTAGCTCAGCCAGAAGTTTTTTCTCTGTTAGGACAGCGTGTGTTTTAAATGTTATAAACTAGATTTGCTGCTTCAGTATTAGTAATGTAAAACATGTTTGAGAACAGCACTAAGTCTAATTCAGCACTTCTCTTTTGAATGGGCAGACCATGCTGAGCCTACTTCTGAACTCACCAGCATATCAGCAATGAGGACAGTTTCACAAACTGCAGCTCCAGCATCCTGTAGACTGCAGGAGCTCTCTGAACAATTGGAAGGCAAATTTTATAAGAATTCCTGTGAGATGTTTTCTGTTGCAGAGAATAGAGCACAGTCAACTGAGGATGTCCTTGATAATTCCAGCAAAACGATGTCAATTAAAGAAAGGTACTTACATTTCACTTTTTTTAAAATGATCTCTATAAATACAGTTATTAGACTGATGGTATAAAAAGAAGCTTCTAAACCTGTTTCTGAAAAAGCTAAGCAGTGATTATTAGGCTTTATTAGATGTCGAATGCTAACAGAAGAAACATGCAGCTAATCTGCCTGACATGCTTGTAAAAGCAGATGATGGTGAATGAGAATTACTGTTCAAGAGAACATGATAATCTGATTTTGAAAGAGCCACCTGAATAATCAATAAGTAGTTCAGAAAATGAAAGTTGTAAAAATAGGTGTTCTAGCTGCATTTATACTGATATGCTCAGTATAATTCCCCAGGTTCTGCTTTCAGTTACAATAGGTATAATGCGATTATTTTTTTTTTTAATAGCCATTTTTTTGTTGGTCTGTGGAAGACTTTTTTGAAATAAGCTGAGTACAGGTACTCAGCAATAGACTCTGTGATGTTTCCCTGTCTTACTTCAGAAATACATGGTTGCCATTTTGACTTCAGAGAACTTACTGCAGGGACCTTAAAAGGGTAAGAATTTAGACAAGTTTGTGGGAGTATTAGAAGTATTTGTTCCAACCCAAGATCATCCTGATCTGAAACAAAATGTTAAGTGTTCTGCACTTGTGCGGGCAGTAGGACTTCATGGCTGGAGCTCCACCAGGTGCTGTAGTACTTGTAAAAGTCATTGTAATTCAGTTAAAACTTTGAGAGTATGAACTCAGCCTCAAACTGTAAAAGTAGTCCAGTGAGTAAAATTACAATTATTTTCTTCAGGTTGACAAATAGGCCTATTTTTACTTCAGTTTTTCTGCAGTGAAAGAAGAAACGATGAATAAAAATAGCTACTTGATTAAACTTTCACTGTGTAAAAATATTCCCTCACTTGGTGAGGTGGATGTGATACTAGGAACTCCAAACCATTTTAATTTTTTTTAAACATGTTTACAAAGCGTGCTTCTTAATTTCATATATTTCTAGGAGGTGCGAGTCATCCTCATTTATAGAGCATCCCCTCTCCCTGTTATCCCCTTAACATAAAGAGGGAGTGCAGGGACAGCTACAACAGCTGTGCAGCCTTAGTCCCACTTCTGAAGGATGTACTTACCTTTGTCAGTTTACTGCTGTGTTGTTTAAACCAGCTTTCACCCCCATCGTCCCCCTTGTCAACTGTCGGAGCAGTCTGACCAGTCACTTCTGGTTTATAGGTGGTAAATGATCTGCCTTCTCTGATCCTGGTGGGAAAAGAGAGGATGGAGGGAGGGGACGATACAAGGTTTAGGAGCTGTTACAGTCTTAAATTCAGTGCTTTGGTTGAGTTGCTCTCTTGAGGAACTGATGTTAAAGACTGTCAGTCACCCTGACAATCTGGAATTGCTTTCGTTAGGCCTCCAAGACTGTCAAGTCAGTCCCAAAGCTGACAAAAGAAAATACCTGCTGTCTTGTCAGGAATTTGTACATTCTGATTGCACAAACATCTGTAAATGGCAGAGCTGGTATAAAAATGTTTTAGTCTTCCAGAATACCACAGTAGTCTACTTCTTGGCCCAGAATTAAAAAACTGCAACCAGTCATTTTCTTTTGCTTGGCTATGGCTGATGCCAAGTATTCATAAACCTCAAAGAACATTTCTGCTACAGATTAACTATTACACTTTGGATTTTTTTTTTCCCTTTTACATTCACTAACTTCATCTTCCCATCCAGTGGATTTTTCTGGCTGTGTCAGACATTCTTTCACCTTATGGAAGAACAGCTTTTCCGCACATGTAATGATACTTGAGCAGGATGCATGCATGCTGTTCTGGATGAAAGTCATTTTCCACAAAGACTTAATTCACTGAACTAATTCACTGTCCTGGTGGAGTGAGTGCATGCCTGGCATTTTCAGAATTACCTGTATTGTATGGAAGAATGAAAATCATGATTTTCCAAGGAAGAAATGAAACCTATCCTATCTTCTTCTGCAAACATGAAGTCTGGAGGTGAGAGGGAGCAAAGGCTCATATCTTTGAGCAGTTTTGACTGTGTTTTGTTGTAGGCAGCCAGTGCCAATCCACTGATGCGTTATATATGAGTGGTGGAAACCTTTTTTTAATTGTCTTGCCTTCAGGAAGAGGAATGTCTTGGAGGACTTCGAATGAAGCATCAGTTGCATGTAACTACCCGTCTTTGTGCATTTAGGGCGGCTTTCTAGCAGCTTTGGTCTCCATATCAGCTCCGCATTAGAAGTCAGCTGCATGTCATGATCACCATTTAAAGAAAACTACAGATAACTCTAATTTCTGGTGGACCTCTTACCATCATTCATTCCTTCTCAGAAAGACCCCAGCTTAAGCTTAATTTTCAACCTTTTTTGGTGTATGGACACCAGTGCAAGCCTTACTTACGCAGACTAGTCCCCACTATAGTGAATTCACACACTCTTTAACAGCCAGCTTCCTCTTTGTAGTTACTTATATTGGCCTCTGGGATTTATGGTTTAGCTGAAAAGAACTGCTCAAGTGCAGCCGATGGAGTATGTGTGAAAGCCAAGCCTGTGTCCAGTTTAATCTGTCTAAAGCATAACGCTAGCAGCTAAGATACTAAAATATTGTCACAGAAGAAAGTTGTGTCATTTTCGACATTTTTTGCCAGGACTTCTGCCAAGGCCTTTCATACAATGCTCCTTGTTTAGGCAAAACTAGTGTTCAAATCTTGTTTCTATTTCTCTTCAGCATTCATCCAACATTTTGCCTTCAGCTGTGAAAGCTTTTGCTTTGAACCCAGCCTGACACCACTGGGATGATGATCATTCTGTCTTGATGGCAGATATTCTGTCTCGGTAGCAGGTGAAAGAAGGACACAGAGCAAGCTGTCAAAGATGGGCAGATATATAAAAAGCTTTTCTTTCAGGAAAAGAGTAAAACTGATTTTTTTCAAATTGGAAAAGGAACTTCTGGAGGCAAAAGCAGTATGAATAGAACTGTGAAAGTGAATAATGAATGATTATTCATTATTTATCAAAAGTGGAAAACTAGAGATGTGCAATGGAACTAGCAGCCAGCAGGCTTTGAACAAATCCAAGGGTTAGACCAAATAATTGCCTTATTTTTTGCAGAATTTCCAAAGAATCAGTTGCTGTCTACTTTGAGTTAAGCTACTGAGCTGGTCAGTTTGCTTGTGTGAAGCAATTCAGTAGTTCTTGCACCTTTATTCATACAGAAGTGTGCCCTCCAATTGTTGCTGAGTCAGGGCAGTCTGAGTTCATTGCTATTTCCATCATTTGAAACAAACACATTGGCTTTAGGTTTTATACAGCAGTGGAGATTTCAATGGCATACTGGGCATACCTGTTTCTTTAAGTGGTGATTTGTTGCTCAACACAGACAAACGTGTGCTCTCACTGTAGCAACGAGTTGCTTCATTACATATACAAACAAAGAGTGGAGGGCTAGTATGAATCCATCCTTACGACAGCAAACGTCTCCAGAGGCACAGAAGAATTCTCAGAATTATAGATTTTCTCTTCCTGATCAACTAAGCTGTTTGGGGCAAAATTCTAGGGCAAATACCCTGCAGTAATGTCAGGTTAAAAAAAAATATTTTTTTTTTATGCCTGCTATGTGGAGCAGCTATAGACATTTATAAAAACAAACACATCTTAGGCCAAAGCTGGCCAAAATGTCTTCCAGCTTCCATTATCGCAGATCATTTCTAAGCAAAGCTGAACGGAGACAACGTAAGTACTGAAGATAATTCAACTGCATGGTGGCCATTCAGTCCCATCTTGGTCTCCTCCACAGTTTCACACATGCATGGATGCACTCCAGAAGATTAGTTCTGGGCAGTGAAATGTTGTATATGGTTTGGAAACAATGACCATGGCCTCAATTCCTTATTGTGAGTCCTTCTCACCCCTACTCATGCCATGCTGTGAGGTATGAAGCAACCAGGCAGTGTAAAGCCTGCAAGCGCTGCCTGCCTGGGCAGGAAGAGAGGAAATAACTGCTTTCCTGAATACTAACATTCTGACTGTCATTGTATTCTGTGGATTTACTGTTTTCTGCATTCTCAGTTTTTCTCAAATGACTGCCTTAGGACCAATGGGTCATTCTTGGATAGGTCAGTAGGATGGGTGCACCCCCTGGATTTTTGCAGGAAGCAGCTGTCTGAAACTTGGCTTCTGGCTAGACCTATCCAGTCCTGCCCCTTCCTTCTCAGAGTTTCAGGACAGGACTTGCTGTGAGGGTAACAGTACTCGCATCTCTAAAAAGGAATGGCCATATCTTGTGGTCAAAATAGGTTGCCAACACTTTAACTACTGAACCTGTTCAAATGTTAATAGGATTAAAAGTTTTATATAATCCTTACTGAAATGCTCTAGGTTAGAGAAAGTTATGTAGTACAACTTAATTCAACTAAAATAAAAATTTAGTGGACAGATGAAACTGTTTGCACACATACTGCGGGTATACATTTTATGGAGTACAAAGAATGATTTCTGAAAGCTAGAAAATTAATACAAATATTAATTCCTGAGGAAGGTAAGCAGAAGATCGTGCCTGTGTAGACCTCATATTCCTGACTTCCCCTACCCCTAAAAGTAAATCATCTCAAGGTTTGTATGGACATACAGATTCTAATTCTAGCAAAATAACTCTACATGCTGTTCCCACCAGAGCCAGTGAGTGTCCCTTTGTGCTATATTCAGAATTTTGCTCAAGATTAGGAAATAGCACTTTTAAAATATCCGACTTACCTGAGATTAATAGTAATCCACTTTTTAAATGTAACACATCATTTAAACAAGTTGAATCTTGCAGATGGATTTCACAGGTATATTATAGTTAGCACTAGTGCATTGGTACTGCTGATTTGTCACAGCAGTGCCTGAGCTAAGCAAGGAGGTACGGAGTGATCCTTAGGAGTCTGGTAGTAACCTTAGTCATTGGAGGTGTAGTCAAAGCAGTAACTGCAGAGTTGTCATTTAATGTGCCGGATGAGACCTGATTGGTAGGTGCCTGCTGAATAGACATCTTTCTTCTTCAGTTTTAAAGAAAATGTTTTTTTAAATCTTTTTTATTGAGTACAATAAAGACCAAAGGTAGGATTCATCTTAGTAACTGTGGACATCTACAGCATGAGCATCCATAGCTGAGCTAGTCACTCTTTGTGTCTTATCAACAGAAGGGAAGGAAAAAAGCCGTGATTAATCTAACCTATTTATATGTCTACTTTAGGATGATCTGCACTGTACCTTGATCTCCTTGACTGTATTGGCAATTTCCAATGGCTATACAAATTAACTGGGGTGCCTATCTCAGATCTAGATGTCTGTGTTTTGACAGATGATTCCCATTCAACATGTTCAGTAAAGGCTTGGTGTTTGTTTGTGGGCTTTGTATATGTGTAAGAAATGTAAATAACTATAGTTAATTTTAGAAAACTTAATTGTAAATTCTCTTGAATGCAGCGTTAGTGAAACAATAAGGATAGCTTTTCAGAATAACAGGAAGTACAGTGTCTGAAACTACCTGTTGGCGTGGTTTTTCTTCTAGGTTGGCATTGCTGAAGAAGAGTGGTGAAGAAGATTGGAAGAGCAGGCTTGGCAAAAAGCAGGAGTATGCAAAAGTGTCTGTTACTGATCGTAGCGCGCAGATGCAAGAAGTTGAGCAGCTGTTGAAGAAGGTAATTCTATCCTTGTTTGGAAAAAACAACTTGCTTGAAATGCTTCAGCTTTTTGAAGATGCATCCGACTAGACAGGCATGCCTAATATTAGTTACTAGCTCCTGCTATTCAGCTTGTTGTCACTATTGTTTAAAAAAACAATTCTCCCAACATGAGAGCTCTTTAAATGAGAATGTCTTCACTGTCTTGGGACCTACAATATTGTTTATAGTGTCTACTTCAGCACATTATGAACCAGTAAGTGTGCCTGTAAGGCTTCTGGAACGTTTAAAAGTGTAATGATTTAAGCTGTGCATATGCTTTTTTTTTGAGCAGTAATTTTGGGTGCTAGAAACACTGAGAAAATACAGGTACCAGAGCATTCATGAGCCATTTGGCTTTTGGTTATCTTGCATGATCTTTGGTGTTTGTGGATAGCCAAAACCACCTGGACAAGGATTTTATCTGTCTCCATCAGTGCTAGAGAAAAGAGTGGGAAATGGGTAGAAAGGTGTAGAAGAAAGGGAAGTCCCCATTGTTAGTGCATTCTGGCTATGTTTATACATGAGCAAGTTTTGTTGCCCAGCAGGAGTGGATCTCTAAAGCAGAACAATTACTGATGAGGACCTGCTATCCATGCAGTACTCACTTGTTTTGCTTCAGGCTAAACTTGGTCTGCTCCTGTGACCTGCCTGCCTATTAACAGCCATGGTGCTACATGGGAATCCGGGAAAGCGCTGCAGGGCTTAGTTTCATCCGAAAGTCTGTGCGTTTGGCCACGTGAACCAAAGCACAGAAAGTGAAGGTGACTGGGAGATTTGCGTCAAAACAGACTGCTGGTTCAAACTGCAGGTTTTGCTTCCATTCCGAGTCTAGGATTTTGAAAATGGCAGTGTCAGATTAAAGAGGAAGTTTCAAAAGCCTTTAATTTTTGAAGGAGTATTTTGCAAAGAGGACAAGTAAAGGTAAAATTAGTGTTATGAATTTTACTAGTGGGGATAGTAATCTTTGGATCCAATTTTTTAGGTGTGAAAATGCTGCTTCTATTAAATAGTGTAGGCAAACAATAAGTCTCCTGTTCCATCAATACATTACAAGTAAGGAGCTGTTACAGAGTCTGACATTATTGAGGATGAGTCTGTGCCTGAACATATGCCTCATCAATGGCTGTGTGTTAACTGGACAGAAAAACAAGAAAGCTGATTTTTTGTAGTTTAGTTTATGGGTTTTGTTTTGGTTTTGCCCTGTGGACTTGCTCAAAAATCCAGTTGCTTGTTTGAAAGATATCCTAAAGCAAAAATCATTTCAGTGAGGAAAGCAAAATTGCGGTCACATTTGTAACAGGCTGGTCTCCAAAATGACAACTGTTGAGATCAGATAACAAATGTACTCCAGATAAAGACAATGGGGTTGAGAAAAAGCTTTAAACAGCTGCCAAGATTCAGGCTGAGACAAAACCTTTGTTCTCCCTTCTCCCTCCCCAGCACCCATATCCTCCCTGCTGCATTAACATGTGCAGCAACTTCACTCAGCATAGCATAAGTTAGGCTTTTAAAGCAAGTAAGCGAGCATGAAGTGCTTAAAGGGTACAATCTTTGATGTGATAATGCTAGCAGTGGGAGTTTCTGTGACACTGGGTCACCCACTCTGTTGGTTTGTGTTAGCTCTTGGCTATTAAGAGCCTAAATCAAAGGATTTGCATGTCTGCCGATGGATGAAATCTTGGATGTGTAAGAAAAAATGTTAGTCTTACTAGATATAGAGCTCCTTGAACTGTATTAATATTTGTGATGCCGATTCATTATGTGATACATGATAAGTAATGTAAAGCTTCACGAAGCTGACCACGCTGCTTACAACACACCATGTCAGCTGCCCTTAAATCTGGAAATACTATTATTGATAATTAATCAATGCAATGGCTTTTATCCTTTGAAGACCATGAAGCAGTGTGCAACTGAAGTCTCTCTTTATAGAAGAGCTTTGAGACTACAATGTACTTAAGAATCTTAGTGCTTTCTGTTGCTGGATTGAAATAAAGTGCAGAAATTGTATTGATTGCTGTGTTTTAGGCTAGTTAAAATACAATTTCCACACATGGCAGTCATGCATCAACAGCAAGGGTGTGTAAACTTCTGTCATGCCCTGCTGGTTCAAAATAATGCCTGAAGGTTTTAGTTGCGATATGTCACTCCTGTTAATAAACCTAGACACCTTTTTAGGTTTTCTTTTGTGTGTGTGTGTATTTTAAAAGGTTATCTAACTTGTGCTGGAGAGTTGAGTACTGAAGTATAGCTGTATAAAATAGAAGTTATTAGAGTAAATTTAGATTTCTTATAAACAACAGAAGTTGAAAGACTCGTACTCTTAATAAAATAGTTACATTAAATAGTGTTGTTTGTTCACTTACAGTCAAAATGCTTCTGCAGAGTTGTCTGCGTGGTGAGATATTTCTCCAAATGTGTTATAGTCTTTTATATGTAGTCCAAGCTGCAGAAAAGCTATAAAATCCATGGAAAAGCTGACAGAGCAACCTCAAGTGGAGAAAAAAAGAGAATAAGGAATTAACTCAAGGAGATACAGATGAGGGAGGAAGTTGAGATTTACTTGGAGGTCCAGCATCTGTTTTGATGATTGCTGCACAGAGGAGGAATATTTCTTGGAAGCTGTGAGACTTCTTAAATTATTTATATGTGTGGTAAAACATACTTGGACAATTGAAAGAATAGCTCTAACATCAGGGGAACAACTGTACACTGAGGAATATCTTAATGGAAAAAGAAATCCCTTTTGTTTGGGAAAAATATTTTTAGTTTTGTATATTTGTATTCACCATCTTAGGCTGGATGGAAGACTTACAGATTGTTGTTTTTTTTCATGGGTAGAAAAATTAACCAACTTTAAAATCTTTCCTTAGTATCAAAGTAACAAGATTTACTGGAGAGAAAATTCCTATTTTATAGTCAGCCATTTTTAAGAGTCCCTGATTAATGTCATTACCAGCTGCATTGCAGTTGCATTAAAGCAGTGAATGACATTTGAAATGCACTTAATTCTTATAGCAAGTTCAAACTGCAGCTCAGTACTGGTGTTAAAGGCTAGGGCTGAATAGTCAATTCAAAATTACTCAGAGATGAAGTGTGTAAAAAATCTTGAAGGGGGTAAGCCCTTAAAAAGTGACCTTTAGGCAAGATATTAGTCTCTTGCTGTGGTAATGGTTTTATCCATTTCATATATGGCATCCACCAAGTGCTCATATCAAGTTCTTATCAAAGCTGAAACTCTAATGATCAGGCTTCATTTTGAGCCACTCTAACGAGCTGCATTTACCAATATTCCACATTTGCTTTAACCTGTAGAAAGGAAGAAGAATTACAGATGATAAAGCCATGAATAATCAGCTTTAGGTAAGCCCAGCTCTGAGGCAGCATTTATTTGTCGGCTTTGTTTAGAATGGTGAATTCACCTTCCGCAGAGTGCTGTGGGCTGAGCAATTCCCTCCAGATGGCTTTTGAGTATCCCAGTTCTAGTAAGCATTCCTTCCTTTCATCCAGAAAATAGATGGCTTGTTGTTTAGCAGGGTCTGATTGAACTTGCAGCAGAATTATTCACATTGTGGTTGACATGGTTCATCAATTTAATGGTGCATGAACACAGAGACATAAAAATTATCAGCATATGAAAAGAGTATATTCTGGCTGTGCTGTTTTGTTCTGTGTTGAGTTGTAGCGATATTGTTACTAACTTGCTTAACTCCTGCATGGAATGGCTTTGGTAAACATGCTGTTATATCATGGCTCTCCAATAGGGAAAACATTTCTAGAAGATTAAAAGGTTCAGATTTACTTCATTTTAAGAAATTAGGGAAAGGTGAATTATTTCCCCCCATCTCCATTTCTGATAGGCCAGTTCCTTTCTAATTCCTTTGCTTTGCTTCTGTCCCTGTCATAGGAACCTGTATTTGCTTCTGCTTACTCTCCAGTTATACCCGCTCTCCATAAATTTCATCCTTTTCTACCTATTAATCAGGTGAGCAAAAGTCTGCACAATTTAAATGCTCAATAATTTCAAGTAAGCACATCTTGACAGTTTTTTTTCAATAGGAAATTAATAATCCTCTTAACTGATTAACCAGCTTAGTAAATACTGCTTTAAAGAAACACAGTGTTATGCCATTATGCTGGCTACTCTTCTTCTATACACATTTTGCTAGTGTTTTTCTTATGGTTGCTTTTCTAAATACTCTGTATCTGTTAGACTATATAGGTGAGAAAGTAAGTGAAGGAGACATTATTGCATTCATTATAACACTGAAAACTTGCAAGTTGTTGAAAAGCGTATATCAAAGGAGCAAGTTGTAACTGCACAGAATTTATTTTAGAATAAAATGCTGTGTACCCGAACTTCTCTGTAACTAGTGCGCATATACAATGTTAAGACATAACATCATCTAATTTATTGACTGTAAAAACTAAGCTGCCTTTGTTCAGAGGTGACTTTCCTATAATGCTTTTCCCTTGCCTTGGCACATCCTTCTTTTATTCTCTGACTGTCCCATCTTCCTGCTTCTCTCTCTCTTTCTTCTTTTAAGGTCTGTAGTACTAGTTTGAAAGAACCAAACTCTCTGATTTCTGATGAACATCATCCTTGGAGATGGAAGGTGAAATGCTGTACAAACTTCCTGTGTAATTACTGGAGGGAGGAGTAAGACAAAAAATTACATTCAAATCCAAGATGCACATTCCCAAAAGCAACTTGTGACAACAGAGTTAACTTTGTCTTTGTTTGGGAATAGAGTTCTGCTGCGGTTCCAGTAAATGTTAGAAAAGCTGCGTGTGAAATGCTCCTCAAAATTATGTCCGTAATTCTGCAATTCCATCATAACAATTTGAAGAACTTACTTATGATTTAATAGAATCAAGAATTATATGAATTACTAGATAATAAGAAATACAAACTTTCTTCAGCTAGAGCTACATTACAAAGTTGTCTTTGAGCAGAAGTAGAATCCTGGATCTCAATCTGAGCAAACAGTACCTGTTTCACATGATTAAAAAAAGCAGGTAAAAAAAGCAAAGGCAAGAGTAAGGAAATAAGTTGAAGAAAAGCACGAGAAAAGAGAGTTCACTGGAAGGTCTCAATAGATCTATGCAAATCTAATTCTGCTTTATTGCATCTCTTTGTCCCTTGCCTCTCAGGTCAGATCTGTAGTTGTAGTACTACAAGGAATCTGTTGGTTCTTCATTCCCACATGAGATAGTGTCGCATGTGAGGAGCATTCTGGCCAACATACGTAATAGCAGTGAATCCAAGGGGCAGATATTCACTGCTACAACAGAGGTTGATGATTATGGCAGATGCTACTGGAACTATGATAAAAATTTTGACTACTGATATTTACCATTTCCACATTCCATTTCATAGCTGTTTTTGAGGATGATCTTTTACATTTGTTTCGGGTTTTTTTAATTACAAATTAAGTTTGGGGCTAGTAACTGAAATGTGTTAGTGTTACCTCTTCTCTGTAAGTGCTGGATTTACCATAGCTTTGTTACTGTTTACTTCAGATAACCTATTCAAGGGCAACAAAGCTGGTGAAGGGTCCAGAGAACAAGTCTTATGAAGAGGGGCTGAGGGAACTGGGATTGTTTAGTCTGGAGAAGAGGAGGCTGAGGGGGCACCTTATTGCTCTCTACAACTACCTGAAAGGTGGTCATAGTGAGGTGGTGGTCAGTCTCTTCTCCCAAGTAACAAGTGATAGGATGAGAGGCAATGGCCTCAAGTTGTGTCAGGGGAGGTTTAGATTGGATATTAGGAAAAATTTCTTTACTGAAAGAGTGGTCAGGCATTGGAACAGGCTGCCCAGGG
>Ga0065711_1001756_pt1 | contig 44499 bp, 23 predicted proteins | sample Hoacrofraction12_FD_59098 | JGI IMG/M metagenome (GOLD analysis project Ga0065711, IMG submission 59098) | Hoatzin crop microbial communities from Cojedes, Venezuela - Epithelial fraction 12 v2 (version 2) | ecosystem: Host-associated > Birds > Digestive system > Esophagus > Crop | place... | reverse complement strand
GGGGGGGGGGGGGAAATAAGACAGTAATGAGTAAGGAATGCAGCTATAATATTGCTTTAAGAATTATTACAGGTTTTACTGTTAATAAAAGACAGCTCTGCTCTCTTAGACTTCTTGTAGAAGCCAGGAGTAGAAGCACTGTTTCTTACAAGACTGGTCTCAGAGATGAGACTAAAAAGTCTTAGTGGTATCAGCTGAGATTCAGGCATGCAAACTTGAATCATCAGGCCTTGGAGAAGGACTTCCCTGACATGAACTATGCTGAGTCATACCTGTGTAAATGGTGACCTCTAGAAATGACCAAGCTTATATTTTTGTGGTGCTACAGCACATATACACCTGAATTGTGGAGCAGGTGACAACAGGTAATCTGTCATGAAGAGACAAAAGGGTAAAGAAGGTTCATAAATGGTTTCACATGATCACAATGAGGCCGTGTTAGGATACATGGTTCTGAATCAGGAGGGTCCTATTCAGCTGTGCCTGCAAGCAGCGCAAGGTGGTGCACAGAGATGGGTGAAGCTAATGAGGCCTCCATCACTGTCTGAGGTCTCGAAGTGTCCAAGTCTGGTGATACAGATGGGAATTCTGATAAGTTGGCAGACATGCCTTAAAAGCTTCACCTGTGAATCTTGCATTTAATTTTTGATCACAGTCAAAAGTACCAGAAGATCTGTCTCTCATGTGGTCTAATCTTAGCCTTTCTCATCTTTCCTCATAACTGAGGATTTTGACTTTTGTTGACTGTTCATCTGACAAATCAATTTATACAGTCCTAGGCAGGAGCAGAACTAAACACATCCAGGGGCTGCTCTCTTGCTGGTATCCCAGAAGCATGGGTGGACTCCTTTCTCTGTGAGATGGATGTGGCTTTGAGCTTGAGGTAAAGATGGCTTTTAATTCTGTTGATGCAGTTCCAGCTTTGCCCTACTGAGGTTTAATTAGCTTTGCAGAAATGCAAGTAGTGAAACTGCAAGCCTGAGGTGGTTGCTTGATAAACCTTTGGGATGCTGGGTTTCGATAACTGGAATGACCCTGTCACATTACAGCAATTTTCTTTGTTAGAAAAACACAGCCGTAGTATTCTCAACTTATAACACCGAGTTGCTTTTTAGAATGTCTCTCTAGTTAATACCAAAGTGCAAAGTGATGTTAACCATGATAATAAGATAGCAAATACTGATGGAAATTTGATTGCAAATGAGCAATTTGTGTGGCAAATAAGAATTAGATATCCTGATGCGTTAACCAAATAAGAGTCAGGAAACACTTGGGAAATTAATGTGTAAAGTAGACAAAATAAAGCATTCAAGGCATGCTGGTTCCTGAAAGTTTATTTTGCTTTCCCAATTGTCAAACAATAAGAGGAAGGTTATAAGTAAGGGAAGAGAGAGTTCACTTCTTTTGCATCAACACTGTTCACAGGAAACTGTTTTTAATTTTACAAATAAACGGTATCTGAATTTCCAGCATAAGTCTGTGGTTCTTGCAGCCACTTCTGACCAATGTGTTTACTCAGGCATTAGCCAACACCCCACAACAGCAGTCACTTGCACAATGTTTCCAGCTGCGTTACCCAATCTAGTTTAAAATATGCTGTCACATCTGAACACCTGAGAAACTCTTAACAAACACAGTTGTTCTTGGTTAGAGATTTCATCACCTGAATATTTTCTTTGATAATCATCTTTTTTTACTAACTCTGTCCTGTTTATGGTATGGCTATTTTGAACTTCTGAAGTACCTGTTCTCATGCTGTTATTTGTATCTTCAAATAGCAGATTCCTCATAGCTAAGCAAAACCAATGTCCTACTGCTATAAGCACTGAATAAATGCTTGGAATGAGACCCTGACCTCCCCAAACAGGCTGCAATTTGGAGGGACTAGGCAGAAATAAAATCCTGTCTTTGTCGTTCTGAATAGAGGATTGATTACATGAATACATAGGCTAACTTCTTTGCTGCACATAGGAAACCTCTCGCAAGGCAGACACTGCATACAAACCTTCCGAGTCACAGTCCAACATTTTGTCTATTCTTCCATTTGCACACCTCATGTTGCACTTTATCAGGGGTTTTTGTTTCTTAGACAAAAGCTGGGAGGACTTTATTTGACAAAGAAGGCAAGTCGTAAAGTTTAATTTGTAGTTTCCCGTCCTTTTCTTCTTCTCACTTTGCTTAATAGTATACAAAAATTGTTTTAGAGCCTCTTAATGAATCTACTATTTTATATAGTGCTGTAATTACTTTGACGTGTCTAAGACCACAATGAATCTGTCTTTTACATGGTTTAAATGCAAGTGAAGCACTTATTTCTCCAGTAAATCTTCTGCTCCTCTAACAGCAACTCTTTTAAAATAGAGAGGGGAGGGCGGAAAAAAGGTATTGTTATTCTTACAAGCTGCCTGCGAAGTATTATTATGAAAATAATTGTATTTTCAGTTAATTAAAGATGTGTTTAGGAGTACTTGGGCTGCAGGGATTACACATTCAGAACTTAGTCGGAGCTTTCAATAGCTTTGTACCTGAATCTTTCAAAGAAGTCAGAATATGATATTCAGTACAACAGCATATTCAACATTGCAGGAATTTAGGGATGGAGAAACAGTAAAATTAATCCCATGTGTTGTCTGGCAGATGTTCGACAGGTAGACAGTGCATATATATATATACACATATTTTTTTTTAATGTTCTGGATGGTAGAATGATGTCTTCCCAAAGCCCCCAAAAGATCTATAGAGAATCTTCACCCAAAAGCATTTGCTTTCTCTCTTCCTGGGACCAAAGAGATTATTTCAAAGCAAGGACAATCAGTTCATGGACAAACTCAGTAGAAGTGTGACAGGAAAATGCCATGGTGCTGAGCAAGGCAAAATTATGAGACCTAACTACCTAATAGTGTTTAGCACGCTTGACACTTGCACACCAATATCAGGACAGTCCAACAGAGAGAAACTCTTTGTTGTTTCCTGGACCAATCTAGTCTTCAGGATCATGCTGCCACAGAATTTTGCATGACAGTAGCTCTGCAGTTACTTGTTCTCTAATATTACTTAGAGATACAAAGGTAATACGTGCTGATCAGAAGCTCACTTCCCTGTTGTTTGCTCTCTGACAGTTTAGCATGAACAGCAACGATAATCCAAGCTTAGGTAGGCATTATAATGGAAATCCTCCAAATGAAACACAGATATTAGTGACTCTTCAACAGAGAACAGTGTAGCCACCTCCTCTGACTGTTAAAGTAATGCTTTCTTATAAGGGAGAATATATGTTGAAGTGCAGTTTTGCCACTTGGTCCCCTCAAGAGTAAACTTTGCTGGCAGTTCGTTCAGTCCAAAACTTCAGTTGTTAGTCTGTTTTATTGATAACAGTTAATTTTATCTTTGTCTTCATCATCTTCAAATTAGATTTTTTTAAATAGTCTTCCAAGATTTGTGTTTTCCATGTAGGAAAGGTTTTGGAGGTGGTGGTGTTCGTCGTGCTACTTGAGCTTTCTTGCTGTGCTGAGAAATATCCGGTGTTTCAAAGAGGCTGGAATGTCTACTAATTGAACTGGAAAATCCCATTCATGTGATGTTAGAGTATGAATCAGACAGTGTAATTTAGCAGAACTTGAGCCTTTGCTCTCTGAGCTTTTACCACCTCCTAGTACAAGAGTGTAAGACTCCTATTTTGTCCTCCCCTTCACATGAGGCAAAACACGAGAGCACTGAAAAACAGGGTGAGCATTCTCTAGTGTTCTGCTTGCAGTTTTGTGGCAACTGTAGAAATTCTCCTCCTGGTTTTGCGTGAACTGTCTAGCTGCTGCAATAACTCCAGCTGAGACTGGTACCTTATGGAGCCACATTTTTCCATGCACTGCAAAGGAATCATTCGAAAAGGCTGAAGGGATGATCCTTCCAACTCTTCATGGATAAGGCATAAGTCACCTCTGAAATCAAAGAACTTCAGACTAAAAACATAAGGAAGCGTTAAAATGAGAGACTGCCTCTGAAGTGTCTCCAGTGTGCTATCTTGGCTTGCTGTGTGTTGCTGGCACTTCTGGAGGCATGTGAGCAGGAAGGGACACACACAGGGCTCTGCCCTAGTGAATGTGCAGCCCCATGCACACATGCCCCGGCTGCCCCACTGCCCTGCCCTGCTCCAGTACGCAGTATGGCTGTTTAGTGGATCTGTTGATCCACTGGAACGTGACTCTATGGAGCCCAGACAGGAAATAGAAAAAAGCAAAATTCAGGTGGTCTTGGGGAAAATCAGTTGTAAGCCTCTTCTTTAATGTGTAAGATCCCCCTGATCTGGTTGTTGGGTATTTTGTTTGGTGTTTTGTTTGGGTTTTTTATGATACAGTTCCTGCCATTGCAGAGGGACAACATCAGACCTCGAAGACCTGCTTCATGCAGTTGAGATTAAGGAAGTATCCAAATTAGGGTAGGTATCTCCTCACTGGTTTTCGAGATACATTTAATCAAAGTGGGAGTAGCAAGAAATCAGAAGATTATTTGTCTCGGCTTTAATCTTCCAGCTCATCTCCCATGGTATGAAGGATTTTATAAAGAACATTCATGAGTCACGTTATTTACCAGCAGTCCGAAAACGTATCTTGTAGATAATTATTTAATAACTATTTTCTTTAGTAAAACTTAGCTAGAAGTGAATTTCAAGTGCCTTTACTTGAGAGGGCAGAAATGGAAAGTCATAATCTTCTCTTTGACTATTCTGGTCTAATGATAGCTTTTTCAATAGTGAGGAATTGTAAAGAGTAAACATTTTAGAAGTATTAAAAAGATATGTTCTTTTTTTACTGTATGAACTGACTCACAGAGTCTTTATAAGGTTATAGCAGAAATGATGAATGATCTTGCTTTATATTTCTATATAATTATTTTTTTCTTTAAAGAGATAATCTCCCTTTGTTATGAGTTGACCAATATTTAGGGCTTGCAGGGCTCTTTCTCTTAAGTGGAATCACTGATGATATCAGTCAACTAGCTGTTAGGTATTTCTTTTTTATTAACCTGAGTACAGCACATGTGGAAAAACAAAGGTAGACAATTTCTTTGTGCAGAAATCCCCACTTCTGTGACTTTAGTGAGCTTTGTGCCAGGTGAAGCATCTTCCCTTCTTCCTCTAATGTTCTACCTCACAGCTCTTCCTCTGTCATCCAACCTGTTGCTACCTCCAAGAAGTTAGCTGAACTACATATTTCATTCCACCCATAACACCAACCGTTCTCACCTTGAGTGATGATCTCCTCTTTGTCTGTAGGCTTTTCTACTGAACACAGGCTTTTTGAACCTGAAAGCAAGACATTACTCAATTCTTTGAGTTAGTAGAATCTTTGATTCTCCAGCTGCTATTTCCATAGAGGTAAATGGCTCTTATACTGGATAAAAAGCTGTCGCCTCATTTAGCACTTTCCACTTTTTTTCATGTATTGGCTGTCCTACCCATATAAGGCAGGGTTGTATTTCTGACAATTTTATTCTGATCACTGAATTTGAAAGAGTTGGCTTGAAGCATGTTACCAGGGTACCACAAATGTCTATGTGATGGCTCTTGGATGTTTAACTACTTGTGCTGAGAAATGGGACTGAATGAATAAATGAAACAACAGTTTGATGAAAGACTAACATTAAACACGACGGGGCATGGCCATGTTGGACACAGGGCTGGTTTCATATGGCAACAGACTGACTGTACTGACTTCTCCTGAATAGTCTTTTTGTTGGTGGTGTCGATGGGGTTTTTTGTTCTTATATATTTCGGCTACTGTATCTCTAAATTTGCTGATCTGATGTACAGTTTTTGAGGAAAGCTGAAACTTTCTGTTCTCTCAGAAAGAAATGCTTTTCCTGGTGGGTGAAAAAAATAGCACAGCAGCTCTTACGACAAACACAAAAATTTCAAATTCAGAAAGAGCTTGCTTTGACCTGCATGTTCTTAGTATAGTTTAAGAGCCTTGGAATGAAGAGAAGAGGCCTTTTCTGAAAACTAAGCACCTGACTTAGCTGAAAAGCCTTGAGTTTTTTATATTCTCAAATAGAAGTTCGCCGCAATACTTTTCTCAAGTCTCTGTCAAAGGAATATCACAGCACACCACTTACTCTTCTCTATTATTCAGTAAAAAAGAATCTGTGTCATTTTACAAGTGGAAGAGATATTTTTAGCTTTAAATTATCTTCCCCTTGTATCCCCTTCCTTATTTATGAATCAATAAGTAATTTGAAAACTAAAACACTAGATATGGTTAAACAGTTTGTATACAACAGCAGTAACAAAAGACAGAGAAAACAGCCTGGAAACATTTAGCTCAGAAAATCCTGAACAGCAGTTGCACCTAATTGATTGAGTTGGGTCTGTACTTGATGTAGGTTAGCACTAGAACTGATCCCAGGGAGTCTTTCATCTTTCATAGCATGTATTTAACCTTATACACATGATTAGGTTGGAAAAAGACAGGCTGATGTGCAGAGGCTGAACAACAGGACAAAAAAGGAGTTGCTTTCCACAGCCACAGTTTCATCCACTACCTGCTTCCCAGTGCATGTTGCATTTGTTACTGGCAACTTTAGCTCACAAGCAACCTGAAAGGGGCAGGTATATCAATTAGTTCTGGGACTGCAGCTATAACACTTTGGTGTTGCAAATCGCAAGCCTTCTAGATGATGGAGGAGCTTCTATCATAAAGCGGTTTAAAATCATGAGTTCTAAAACACGACAATAGGTTCACAGCCTCTTTTAGTTTTTCTGCCTTGTATAGAGTAGGTGAGCCTTCCGCTGATACTGTTTCTTTTCAAGTATATTTTTTTTCTACAGGTGAAGCAAGGTCAAAATACTTCAGTGGAATTTTTTTTTCTTAAAGAGGACAAGGCTAATGTATTTAATCACATAACTCAAGGAACAATTGCTTTGGGGAAAAAATACAGCAGAAAACAAAAGACCTTTATTTCACAAAGGTAATAAGAGTTGACTAGATTGGCGCAATTTTATTTCATGCCAATATGGCTCTGTCATATAATTCAAACATTTTTACAAATAGCAAAGTAGGAAAGTACACTGCAAAAACTTCCGTAACACGGGGGGGGGTGGGGGGTGGAATAAATTGAGCAGAAGGGATTGCAGTGATGTTTCTGTTTATGTTGACAACTTTTCAGGATATCACTGAAGTCTCCTGTACTAGAATTGGTTTGAATTAACATAATCTCATTTTTATCCATGAGTTTACGATTCTTGTACTGTCTGTCAGCCTGTCATTCATTAGTTCTGCTTAGGAAGATCTGAGTTTAGGACACCTGATGCTTGTGATGTTGGATTATGTTTCTTTTCTCTTTTGGTCTGTCTAAGAGCATGGGGATGTGTGACGCAGAAAGTAGGTACCATCCCTGCGAGTCCCCAGAGCTCTGCCAGTGTGGGGTGACGTTCAAAGACGAAGTGTAGATGTTCACGCTGCCCAAATTGCAGAAGGCAAAGGCAGGGACTGGGAGAAGGAAGAACCACCCATTGTAGGAGATGATCAGGTCTGAGACCATCTAAGGAACCTGAAGATGCACAGGTTCATGGGACCTGGTTAGATGCATCCATGGGTCCTGAGGGAACTGATGGATGAAGTTGCTAAGTCACTCTCCATCAGACTTGAGAAGTCATGGCAGTTCGGTGAAGTTTGCACTGACTGGAAGAGGGGAAACATAACCCCCATTTTTAAAAAAGGAAAAAAGGGAAGACCTGTGGAACTACAGGCCAGTCAGTCTCACCTCTGTGCTTGGCAAGATCTGGAGCAGATCCTCCTGGAAACTATGCTATATCACGTGGAAAATAAGGAGGTGATTAGTGACAGCCAACATAGCTTCACTAAGGGTAGATCATGCCTAACAAATTTGGTGGCCTTCTGTGACAGCGTTACAGTGTTGGTGGACAAGGGAAGAGCAACTGATGTCAGCTACGTGGACTTGTGGAAAGCATTTGACACTGTTCCGCACAACATCCTTCTCTCTAAATTAGAGAGACGTGGATTTGATGGACAGACCACCCAGTGCTTAAGGAATTGACTAAACAGTTGCACTCAAAGAGCTGTGGTCAATGGCTCGATGTCCAAGTGGACACCAGTGACAAGTGGGATCCCTCAGGGGTTGCTATTTGGACCGGTGCTTTTTAACATCTTTGTCAGCAACATGGACAGTAAGATTGAGTGCACCCTCAGCAAGTTTGCCGATAACACCAAGCTGTGTGGTGTGGTTGACATGCTGGAGGGAAGGGATGCCACTGAGAGGGACCATGACAGCCTTGAGAAATGGGTCGGTGTGAACCTCATGAAGTTCTACAAGGCCAAGTGCAAGGTCCTGCACATGGGCTGAGGCAATCCCAGGCACAAAAACAGGCTGGGTAGAGAACAGATTTAAAGCAGCCCCGAGGAGAAGGACTTGGGGGTGTTGGTTGATGAGAAGCTCAACATGAGCTGACAATGTGTGCTCACAGACCAGAAGGCCAACCATATCCTGAGCCGCATCAAAAGAAGCGTGGCCAGCAGGTCGAGGGAGGGGATTCTGCCCCTCTATTCTGCTTTGGTGAGACCCCACCTGGAGTCCTGCATCTAGCTCTGGAGCCCTCAGCACAGGAAAGACATGGACCTGTTGAGTGGGTCCAGAGGAGGATGTCCACAAAAATGAGCCAGAGGGCTGGAACACCTCTCCTGTGAGGAAAGGCTGAGAGAGTTGCGACTGTTCATCCTGGAGAAGAGAAGGCTCCTGAAAGACCTTTTCACAGCCTTCCAGTACCTGAAGAGGGCCTACAAGAAAGCTGGAGAGGGACTTTTTACAAGGGCCTGTAGAGGTAGGATGAGAGGTAATGGCTTTAAACTGAAAGAGGGTAGATTTAGATTAGGTAGAAGGAAGAAATTCTTTCCTGTGAGATTTGTATGGAACAGGTTGCCCAGAGAAGCTGTGGGTGCCACATACCTGGAAGAGTTCAAGGCCAGGCTGGATGGGGTTTTGAGCAACCTGGTCTAGTGGAAGGTGTCCCTGCCCATGGCACGGATGTTGGAAACAGATGGTCTTTAAGGTCCCTTCTGAATCAACCCATAATATGAAAAAGCTGCATAGAGGAAACCGTATCACATTTGTATCTTTTGCATTGGTCCTACAAAATCCTGTAACTAGAATACACAATCTGGAGCAAAGCTGTTATAGTTTGGCTGTGGCCTGCAAAAAAAGGGCCACTCGGTCGCTCTATCGTCCCTCCCCCCACTGGAGTGGGGAGGACAATAGAAAGAAAAAGGCAAAAACTGGTGGGTCGGGATAAGGGCAGTTTAACAGAACAGCAAACAAAAGGTAACAGTAACGATACAGATAAGGAGAATACACAAAGCAAACAGCAGAATGCCCCCCCTGCACTCCCAAGCCCTGACTGACTTTCTGCTGCCCAGCTCCCCCCAGACAGAACCCAGCATGACAGCACATGGTATTGAATACCCTGTTCTGTTTGGCCAGGTTGGGTCAGCCCGCCTGGCTGTGTTCACTCCTGGCTTCTGGTGAAAATTAACCCTATCCTGGCTGAACACAGGACAGGAGCCTGTTGGCAATTTGTCTGTAAAGGAAATACTTACAGAGAGATACCTCACGTACAGACCACGCTTGTGTCCTGTGGCAACAGTGAGGTGTGGGTTTTTTTCCTAAGCTTTTGTGGAATTCTGTGTGGCTTGTAGTTAATTTTTTTTTTTAAACAAAAATACAGCCTGAGCTGTATTAAAATGTTGTCCAGAAGACATTGTATGTATGTGTATGATGCAGGCTGTAGGCTGCTTTCTAGTCTCTCTGTTCTTTGCTGGGAATCCTTATGATAACTTTCAGCATTTGGTACTGGAGCTTTATCTATGCCTTGACCAGGGTCGTGACAGTACACATGAGCATATGGTGAAAGAGTTAAGAAGGGAATGCACCACCTTCACCACCCTGATTTTCTTGAGCTTGAAAGAGGTTGTAAACAAAAAGGTTGCAATTCTCGTTCTGTATGAGACCCAGATAGTGCTTTCCCGTTGCATAAATTGTATCAGAGTTTGGAGATGAACATGCTGGTCTGCAAGATCACCTTTCTCAGTTTTTCTTCCTTCCTCTGAGCTTACCTAGTCTCCTCCCTTCATACAGGAACATATTCAGCTCTGAGGCTGACTGATGGGAAAAAATGGTAGAGGTTACAGAGCTGGTATATCGCAACAAGAGTAAGCGTTAGCATAGCTTTGATATGCCCATCCCAGGTCAAATTCCATCTTTGGACCACAGTGATCACTGCAGCAGAAAGAAGGGCTATGGTTGTCTAGACTGAATGGAGTTGATAGATGGAGGAAATTTGTTCAGTGATACTTGCCGTTAGGGGCGTGTAGACTGTGTGTGGGACCAGGTCATTGTTTTATATTCTCTGAAGAAGGTAATAGATGCAATTTGTCAGTGTGATGGATTCAAAGGACAAGAATAATTCAGAGACACTTCAGTTTTTGGTGCTGTAAGAGGTTTTTAAGAGCCTAGCTGAAATCTGGCATAATTTTTGATCTGCATTATTCTGATGAGGGAGTAGAAAGGGAAGCTTGGTCTGGTTGTCTTTATTGTGGGAAATACAAGGACTAGAACTTCAAAATGAGCAAAAAGCGGATTTAGGTGTGATAAAAATTGCTGCTTATGTCAGCCTCATTCCCATTTTGATTTTCAAAAGACTCACATTCTCTTCGTGTTTTGTTTTCCCCTCTTCTGTAAATTTTAACACACTTTTGTCTCAGGGTCCAGTCCTGTAAAGATCTAGAGAATCATCATGCATGTAGAATTTCCCTTCTGATGGTTAAAATAACAATTAACAAGATCTATTCACAAAAGAGAATACACCTGGGACACATCAAGATGCATTTAAAATAAATATGAGACAGAACTCCTTTGCATTGAGGAGAAGGAAAATAAATCATGTTATGACAGACTTCAGATGTTATTAGAGTTTCCACAGGCTGCATTTGTTTTTGTTTTGTTTTTCCCAATCAGTACTGTTCTGTGAATCCAGGAAGCACTTGTAAGACAGACTTGCTGCAGCTAGAGATCACCTTCTGTTAAGTGCACAGGTGGCTGCGCTTTGCTAACAGGGATGGTAATAAATAATTTTACTTCTCCCTGGGGAATTTAATTTCTCTATTTTGCAAAGAATTTGTATTTTAGCACCCTATTTGAACAATCCATGCTGATAAAATGAAACACTGGGAGATCTATTAGCGTAACTGGCATATATTAGTTGTGAGACTGCTTTGGCTTGAGGAAGCTGGATGTCTTTTTTGAGGTGATCTGCTGTTCTAGTAGATTAAATCTCTCCCTCTGTAAAGCTGATGTCAGAAAAGCTTAAATCTGTGCACAGACTAATGAGGTTCAAGAATTATGGCTGAACTTAAAACTAGGTCAGAAATAATCCTCTGCCCCTCTTTAAAAACTCTCCCTGCAGAGCAGTCGTAGAAACGTGAAAATGCTCTTTGCTACCTCCTATGTTGGATTTTGGTACAACCTGCTACCATCAAGTGGTGGACACTTTTTTTTTCAGGAGGAGAGATCCATTAATGATTTCTTTAACACACTTATCCTTCATTAAGAAAACTTCTGTGACTGGCATATACCCTTTAATCCCTCCCACCTTGCATGTCCACTTGTATTCACTGTTTTGTTGAATTCAGCACAATCATGACTGGAAAACTATTGTCTTGGGAAAGGAGTACTAATGCTTCCCTCAACTCATCACTTGGACAGCTCTTTCTCACCCACAGTCTTCAAAGCCACAGAAGTGTGTCTTTGTTAGGGCTTTTGAAAGCCAAACAGTTCTCCTGAGTAGTCTCTTTGAGAATGACTTGGGAACCATCCATTTCCAGAGCTAACAGAAAGCAAATTTTCAAGGGTTTCTGTGATAACTGCTGGGGCAATGGAGGATAGACTCGGTCTTTGCAGAGTCTTACTTGAAATTGCCAAGCTTGAGGATGAATGTTAACATTTTGATCGCTGATGTTAAATCCTCTCTTTGCAAGAGGATGGACTTACACTCCAGAAAGCATAACCTTCAGCCTCTGAGACTTGTTTGCATGCATGCAACCTACCAAAACAAATATGGTCAATGAGGAAACCACAGGAATTTCTCCAGAATGAATTGTTCTCATAAAATCATAGAGTCGTCTGGGTTGGAAGGGACCTTTAAAGGGGGAACATTTTTCGCTCCTTACTGTTCTTATCTCTTCACGCATGCGGGCAGCCAATCTTCAGTTAGATCAATATCATTGTCTGTAACTGAGGCCATTTTTTCTTTTCCTGCCTTTCCTTTTTTCTTTTTTTTTTTTTTTCCTTTCCAAGAGTTAGCAGCTGGCAGCCTGCCTCCGCTCCCTTGTGCTGTGAGTTGAAGTTCAAGAGTGCCCTAGAGCTACTTAGCTGAATTAACAACATCCAGCATGACCTGTCAGTTTGAGGGTGAGAGAGGAAATTTTCCACGATGATGTACACTGAGCAAGATCTGTTCTTTTATATGTCCCCGATTATTGTCTTAATTAAATGGTTATACCATTCTGGCTTAATAAAAAAAAGTAGTGCCCCATTACTGTAACTTAAAGATTATTCCTTCTTTATATCCGTATTACTGGGAAATGCTCAAGAACTTCCCTGTTGTTGACTTTGTAGGCTCATAATGTGGAACTTCTCATGACTCAAGGGAAAAGGTGCAAGCAATGAGCCAAGGAAGGGAATAGTTCTGTCCCATTTTAGCATGTTCTTCTCTGTGGGAGGTGATGATACTGCACATTTTCAATATGACAGGTTATGCACTGAAGAGGGGTGCCAGGTGTGAATCTTAATGTCATTCAGAAGTGGCGTATCTTTTAAAATGTAGGAAAACAATCTGTAAAGGGAGGGAGGGGTATAACTGAGAGTTTTTAAATACATCACATTCAGTGCAATGGCAGCGGATGATTAGGCAGCCAAGACTTCAATAGGAATCAAGGTCCCAGCTTTAGAAGAAATAGAAATCTATCATGGGAAAGCTGATCTCGAGTCTTTGCGTAGACTTACTGATAGTATTATAGTCTTGCTCAGAAAACATTGTTAGGAAACTATTCCACCTCTTTGCAACACCCTACAACATCTGCCTATTTTCTTCAACAAACTCACGTATGAATCACCCCATGCCAGCACCAGAGGAAAGTCTTGTAACATTACTGGTTTTAAGGTCTGGGGAGACTGAGGGCAGGCAGGTATTGTTTTTCTTTACTCACCTTTTGTCCCTAAAAAGCAGGGTTTTAAGAGTCTTCAAAGCTTAGGACTCCATGTTGTTGTGGTTTCTTTTATTTTTTTTTTATTTTTTTTTATTCAGGTGGGGCCCTTTATATAAGACTTCCATGTTGGGAACTGTAAAACCAGTGGTAAAAGGGTTTTTTTTGGAAGATACTACACCAGACTCTCACTTCTCGGAGCATGCAGCCTATTAGCAATTTGTTTAATACTAATTTCAAGATGCAGAGCTTTCATAGATTTCTAAGTTTCCTCCTGGCCAGTGTATAAACACTTAAAAAAGGAAGATTTTTCTTTCAGAAAGACTGCTTCTATTTGCAGGGATTTAAACTGCCTCATCACAGAAAAATATCAACATATCAATAACAGAAAAATAAAAATATATCTCTCAGTAGTGTCTTTTGGCACCATCTATATTCCATCGCAGCAAGATTCTCCATCTTATCCCATCTATGAATGAGAAATGTCTCTGTCCTTGGAAGAACAGATATCACTCTCCTGTGGTTTGAGATTGATCACACAGTGCCTTTGCAGCCTGAAAAATTAATCCTTCAAGGCTTGTTGTCACAGTGCATTATAAATATTTTGCATGTGTTTCATGAAGATCATCGTGAAGATGTTTGTCTACGGCACCACTGGAAGGACTCAATGTGCAGCATTTGCTCAGTGTTGCATTTGGTTGTATATGATCCTTGATTCTACAGTGTAAAAATCAATGTTTTGGGATACAGGCCAGTGTACCACCTGGTCTAACAACCTACCTGTGGCAATGGATGGTTTCACTGGCCTCCACAGATATTCACAGAGAAAATATTGACCTAGCATGTGCATGAAAGACCCAACCCAGAGATGCAGTTAGGATGTGAGAGGTCTTCAAATCTCACCACTGAGGACAGCTGCCAGTGAAACATGCTGGTGGTAGCACAAGTCTTGCTTTTCAACCTTTCTGGTCTTACTGCATCTTTTGCACTGGAGGTAAACTACCCCTTAGCTACCAGTGCTGGAGTGCTCTTTATTCCTTGTGCAGTAGTTCTGCTGCATGACTGTCACTATACAGTACTGATCTCAGCTATCTAACACATAAGAAAGCACTATTCAGTGTATGTATTCATTTGTATGACAATTTGTAGAGCTATTCAGGAGTCAGTTATTTACATAGAAAAAAAAAATCTCCTCATAAAAATTCCAGTCAAATCTAAGAATTTTTTCGTCTTAAGACCTAATTGTTCCTTGACTGAATCTTTTTAATACTAGCATCAAAAATGTATTGATCACGGGTAGTATAGAATATCAAATAGAGAACTTGGACTACTCAATTTAAGATGATAGCACCAAGCAGCTGTTAAATGGCCAGGTTGTTCCAAGATAGTCTGCATCTGTTCAGATAAGAAAAACATAAAAAGAGAAACTTCTGTCCAAATTTATATTCTTTCTTACAATGCAAAACTAAGCTATGGAAATCATGGATGCAAGACATGCCAGAGCAAAAGAACTTGAAAAAGAAACTGGGCATTTATTTGGGTAATAAAAAAGTATCACAATGAAATACAACAATCTGATGAACCTATTAAATCAGATAAGTCACAGATTCACTTTGTCCCTGAAACTTTTTAAGAGGGTGAGGCAGACTTTAAGCCTGAAGCGGCAGGCCCAGTTTTATTCTCCACTGCTTCTTGTGAGGCCTTTTTGGAAAGCCACTTGTAACTTATCAGTGATTTAGATCTAAGTCTTTACATGTGCTAAGATTGATCAGTTACATTTTTCCATTTGTGAGAATGTTAATCAAATCTGCTTATATCAGGTGTGTACAAAACAAAAGAAACATAAAAATTTACTCTGGGTTTAGGCGGGAAGGTGGTACTTTTAGTCAATTCAGCAGAGAAAGACTAAAATTTGCAGTTGTGGAAGAGACCTTTTGTGAATAGCTGACTTTTTCTATACAGTCAAGTGACAGAAACGCCATTGATCAAAAGCAGTTTTTGCTGCTTGGAAATGCTCTTTCATGTCTTCAGGAGGATGAGCTGATGGCAAATCACAGGAGAGGAGGAGGTGGTAGAGTGCTGCATATTAGAATCAAGTAAATCCAAAGTCACTCTGACTTTTTTTTTTTAGTTTTTTTGTGTGTGAGTGAATGCTAAAAAATGATGGTAAAGCAAACTAATGAGGGTTTAGTACTTCTCAGTTTTCCACCAGGCCTTGCAGATAATCAGTCTTCTACCAGGACTGTCATGTTAGCAAACTTTGTTATTTTAAGTGACAAAGCTTTGATTTGGCACATCAAGAGGTTTACATTATCTGCTCAATGTGCATGTGGAAATAACATGGTTAAAGAGCAGGCATATGACTGAACACAGTATCTCGCATAACATGCAAATTTAATTCTGTCCTTTTGTAATATCTAAGTGGTCTCTGTCCCTTTGTTTTAGTTATTTCAAAAAGGCATTGAAGTAGTTCTGGTGATGTATCTTTTCATATGCCTATGTACATTTTCTGACTCATCACAGTAATTTTTGATTATGGGATCTAACTCAAAAGCTCCCTGATATTAAGAGATTTTTCCCTTGGCTTAGAGTCTCCCTGATCGACTCCTGCAGTCAGCTGCAAGGACTGCAAACTCCCGATGCCTGTGAGCAGAGGAGAGCCAGGGACCTAGATCCACCCAGATTCCCACCAAAGCTCAGTGTCAGTCAGGTTGTCAGACTCAAGCATGAGAAAGATTGTTAAAAGCCACCAAGCTCTGCAGCTCTCAGGTGACCTCATTGTTTATGTGATGATGTTGAGGTTTCCATATTTGCTGTTTTCCTGTCCTTAGTGGATAAAAAAGGAATTTTTAAAAAATCTTTTCTCAAAATTGCAAAAAACCCCACAAGCAACTCCACACTGAATATCATAAAATCATAGAATGCTTAGGGTTGCAAGGGACCTTTAGAGGTCATCTAGCCCAATCCCCGGCAGCGAGCAGGGACATCTTCAATGAGATGAAGTTGCTCAGAGCCCTGTCCAACCTGCTCTTGAATGTTTCCAGGGGTGGGGCCTCCAGCACCTCTCTGGGAACCTGCTCCAGTGTCTTGCCACCCTCATTGTAAAAAAGTTCTTCCTTAAATCCAGTCTAATTCTACTGTCTTTTAGTTTAAAACCATTACTCCTTGTTCTGTCACAACAGGCCTTGCTAAAAAACCTGTACCCTTCTTTCTTGCCCCCTTCAGGTTCCGGAAGGCTACAATAAGGTCTCCCCACAGCCTTCTCTTCTCCAGGCTGAACAACCCCAACTCTCTCAGCCTTTCCTTATAGGAGAGGTGTTCCATCTCTCGGATCATTTTTGTGGACATCCTCCTCTGGACCTGCTTCAACAGGTCCATGTCCTCCTTGTGCTGAGGGTTCCAGAGCTGGATGGAGGACTCTAGGTGGGGTCTCTCCACTGTGCCATTTCTTTAGAGGAACAAAGCAAAGGGAGATCTGAAGGCACTCATGAGAAGGACAGGTAAAAGGCATTAACATCTCATCCACCAGCATGTGTGAAAGGCCTGATCTCGCAGCTGCATCTCTTTGCCTGGTGACCGAGGGACATTCATGCTTGTCTCTGGTGCACAAGGGCTCCGGAATGAGAGCAAGTGAATGCCTCTGCCTTCTGTTGACCAGGGCAGCAAAGGTTTAGTCCCTACAAATTTTCTTTAGAAAGCTTTCAATGTGCATATTCTCCTCAGCTCCAGTGGGAGAGGTTTATTTCTTTGTGGCAGGGAGTAATGAGGTATATTTCTACCACCATACATATGTAGCTAGCTGTGATCTGTAACATCTTTTCTGATGCATCTGATTTCTGATGCAAGAATGATAATGTGCCATGGTTTTCTTGCCAGCATCATGGGTTGGGAGTAACAACAATAAAAGCGTGACTAATAGGGGTTTCATTTTACAGCTTTTTGGTCTCAATTGCATAATCAGGATGGCCATCTTCCTTCCTCCTTTTAAAAATAAATCTTTAATGCGCACTGTACTTAAACAATTTTATGTCTGAGGTACTATATTTAATGTATGTTGTTGAGTGCTCAATGCAGAGGAGTGGGAGTGTGTGTCACTGGAAGGTTATGGTGTCGTCTATGTGGCTGCTCCTATTGATCTATATTTGTGTCTTGTGATAATTTAGAAAGCATACAGAAAAGTTTGGGGAACAATTAGGCTAATTCATTAAAATAAATAACATAGATTGTGTTTGTGTATCTTATTTAAATCTTTGAAATGTAAAATAAAGAGACACCTTAATGGTTATAGTGTAGTTTGAACACAAAGCTCAACTAATAAGACCCCTCCTAATCTCTGATTTTAAAGATCATTTCAGCTGACTATTAATAAAGTAAAATAGACTTTAACCTGGTTTAATACGGTAGAAATCATATTTTGATAGTAATCCAATACGTGTAGGTAATTTTTCCTTTTTTTCTTGGATTTATTTTGAAGGCAGCTGAATGAATTTTATTTTCTTCTGATCAGAACATTCACATTAAACAAAGCAACTTCCTGAACTCCAGAGTTTTGAATCTGCTTCCACAAGAATTGATTTTTTTCAAAAAACAAGTGCATTCAGTGTGACTGTGAAAACGAAAGATCATTTTGTTCTCACAGATCTAATTTGGGCTGCTGGTTGCTATTACTAAGGTATCTTACCACTAATCTCTCTAAACTGCTGGGGCTGATATGGTTGGCAACTCTTGCAAATGTCAAGAGCCTTCATACGCAGACATGGAATAAGGGGTCCTGAAAGAAGTCTTAGAAGGAAGCTCTGAATTTGTCTCATTCACCTTTATTTCACCTCAGAAAAGTTTTGAAGTGCATACTTCCCTGTAAATCAAGGAAGTCACAAGCACTTTTTTGATTAAGTATGGGTTTATAAGCATACAATTACTTTCCCATAGCATGGCATTTTTTGGTTCAAAGAGTCCATTAGCATTTCTGTTCTTTCAGAGGCATTTTCATCTACAAACAGGATTACATCCCTAACTCCTAGTGATGAGATACATATGACTGAATTCACATATGCCTGAGCTTCTGGATATGTTAAGTGAAAAATGCTATACGCTGCCAAATATTCTGGGTTAACACTTCCGAAATCTACATAGGGTTAGAATTACAAAAAAAAAAAAAAATCTACCAGGAATATTAGTCCTTTGCCACCTTTGTTTTCTCCTACCTGCATCAGCTCCTCCTGCTGCCAAGCAGAAGTTTGGTCTTTTTAAGTCCTGAAGTGGCTGGTCAAGAATAATAAAAGTTAGATATCAAAAGATTAGCCCGACTCCATGAGAGCTGTAATGAGTCATACAGATCTGTATGACTCAAACAACCCGGACTACTTGGCCATCCTGTTGTACCTGGTGGGTAAACTCCAACCTTTCTTCCATAGCCAGCCTGATGTTAAAGCTTTAAAGGAAATCTATTACAAAGAAAGGCTGAATAAATACCTCCTTTGCCTTCTGTGGATTTCATTTTATGTCTAAGTGGAAGGAGATTAAGTTCAGCCATTTCTAATATATTACATGTTGCTTTCATGTGCCCGTGTGATCACTCCCATTGCAAACAAAATCTAGGCATTATTCCAGGTTGGTATAAATCCTGACATGTCTCCTGTCTAACTAAGGCCTCTGTCTTCTTATTCTCACTCTCTTCATCTCTTCAGAAGGAAAACTGCTCCTCTGACAAGTCTTCTGTAGGTCTGGTCGGAGTAGGACTGCAAGCAGGGCTGGGGCATGTCCCTCCAGGGACACACGTCCTGCACCGCTATAGTGGCCACTGATCTGAGTGTCCTTTCTGCAGAGAAGGAAGAAACATCTAACAGAACCCAAGGGCACTTTACATCTGTGACTTGTTCTGTCACCAGGCAGCTGGAGTTAGTGATCCTTGAGCACCGGACAATAGCAATGGAGAAGTGTTTTCCATGCCTTAGCCCTGAAGGACTTGACAGGCTGGTCCTGCTGAGGAGAGGGTGAAGCAGGGAAGGCATATAGAGAGACATAACTAATCCCACCAGTGCTTAAAGCACTGCCTTGAGAAGGAATTAGAAAAGTTTGAGGCTATGCTTTACTTTTCACGTCAAAATCTCTGCCCTCTTTTACATAACAACATTTCCTCCATTCGCCTGCATTGCTTCTCTTCTGCTTGGGTGTTGGTGTACTTGAAAGTTAATGGGATGCTGGGCCTGAAAGAAAGAAGGGGGAGGAAAAAGAAGAAAGGAAATAGGGCAAAAAAATCCAGGGACAAATTTTGAAATCCAAATGCTGTTCTCAGACTGATTTTTCTCTGTTTACTCAGCTGATTTTCACAGCAGCCTTACTGGCACAGACAAATCTGAACAGCTTGCAGGACGAAATGACAGGAAGATTGAAGGATAATGTGTGCTTAAATATCAGTGACCAGCCTCTTTCTTGGCACTCAGCATGGGGAAAGCTTGTTATATACTGCCTCCTTTAATCATTTCAGACAGGGTTTTTCCTCCTGCCTATCTATCAAGAGGAGAGAGGATCTTCCTCCAAGTGTTAGTTGGAGTGACGGACAGGTGAATTATTAATATTGTTTGCCACTGATGTTCTTTGTTATTCGTATTTGTTAAGTCCCCAGATGACGTGACCCACGTTTTTTCAGTCTGCTGAAAACCTGACCCACTCAATCACATGCAAACTGCATGTGATCACCAAACGGATTTGAATTTGAGAGGTTTTGAAAAAGCGCAGAAAAAGGGAACAACTTTGGTACCTGGAGCCCAGTGAAATGGAGCAGAGAGGAGTGAAAGGAAGGCTGATAATACACAGCCTCCAGTTAATGAGCTCACTGCCAAGAAATTCAGTGTCGACTGTCTGCCTGGGACACTGATGGGTGTCAAAATAAAAATCATACGCCTTCGGTAAAACCAGACCTTTGCTACAGCTAACATCTGAGATGATTAAAATTTAAGCACATCAAGGATTGAGATAAAGAGAAAAGTGTCTCTACCCTTAATTGGACATTGTGTTTGTCTCTTGCTTCCTGATGAAGGAGGTTGTTTAGTTCCTCAGGCAAATTTTGCTCTGAGTATATGTATGTGTGGGTGTGTCTGTGTGTGTGGATATACAAGATTATTTGTGAAAAGATATATAGACAAAATATCCTATACGAAAAGTTGGAGTGCTTGACTGTAAATCAGGAAACACTGACTGAAGGTTGCACAAACAAGTATATTTTTGTTCCTTTCAGTTCAACATGAAGGTAAGTTTTTTTTCTTATTCTTTAATACTGGAGCCAGTTAAAATTATAAAGTGCATATTTCCATGTCAGATTTCTGGAGTAAGAGACACTGTTACCTCCATTTTACTGAAAATAAATTAAAGCATGGGGAAATTGTTCATAATTTCATTTTTAAAATAAATTAAGATACCGATATTGAGTGCTCCTGCATTCAGAGCTGGATTCAGCCTCCCTACCTGTAACTCGCATTTGAGGCCCCAGGCTGAGCACTGAGGCTCTCTGTTCAGCGGGAAAGCACTCCAAGAGAATGATTGTTTTTGCCATGAACCAAATAATTTTCCACCTAACCCAGGGGAATCCTTGGCTTCTCTGGGCAGGAATAAGGGTAACTATGCAACGGTCCATGTGCCTTTTCCAGAGGCTTGGGTCACCATAGTTTCCTAAGTGGTTGCCAGAGTTATTGTATTTTATTTCTAAAACTCATTTTTTCACATTTTTTATAAATCAATTTAATCAATTTTCCCAACTCTTTCCCCAAAAAGATCAGTTTGAGGTAGATGCCCAGCCTTAATTTTCAGCCTCAAGCACTGAAGAACAGAGGTCATCTTACCTTTGTCTACACTAAAGCAAATATTTTAGATAAAAGCATCAGCCAGCTTTTAACTGTTCTCTCTATATAGAAAAGCACTTAAGAAGCCTAATGTTAAGTGTACATTTATGTAACTTGCAGAATGGGAGATGGTATGCTGAAAAAGGCATGTGGAATAGGGATGTGAAGTGAGTAGTAACAATAATGAATATTTGCATAGCATTCTACATCCATTGAGAAGGATGTAGGAGCTAGAAGTACAGAGCATCAGGGACAGGAGGAGATATGAAAATGTAAGGTTGTATATTTAAGCTTCCCTTTTACCTGGCTAAATCCTGCCTTCGGTTACAAAACTCCCAACCTCAGTAAATGCAATCAAGCTGGATTTACTAGCTCGGCAGGAAGAGTAATTCAGCCCAGGGACTAGAAATGTTGGCAAAGAGCTGTTTCAAAAATGAAAACCTCCTCTCTCTTATTATTAGTTATTTCCATTTTCCTATTAACTTACTGCAGAAAGTTTTGCTTTACCATGATGGTATTCTGAGCTCTAAAATAGGTGGATCAAATCAAGTCAACCAAACATGGTATTCCTGTCCATGGAGAGTGATTTACAGAAATCCACAGAGGAAAAAAAAATGGAAGCAAAGGAGGGGGAATAAAAAACAACAGAGATTTTTAACGATATAGACACATAAATTAGCTCTCTTCTGGACAAGTGACTGTATGCACTAAACCTTAGAATCAGTATTTAATTAACCTCTTAAAAAAAACGTTAAGCCTGCTGGTGTGTGACGAACAGGCAAAGGAATGAATGTTTGGCAGGATGCCAGGCAACATCAAAGAAGCTTTAGGAAGACGAGGTTGAAATTAAAGGGAGAAGTTTGCTTTAGGAAAGTGTCTCATTCAGGGGTCGTATTTCACAAGCATTGTAAACAGAAGCCTGGGAGTGGTTTCACTGAGCCAAGCCCTGGGAGGTTCATAAACTGCTTCTCGGTCTAACTGGATGCTGTGACTGACTCTCCTCATGGAAATTAAATAAGGCAGCTCACAATATCTGCTGCTGGCCATGGCTGGAGGTAGGATACAGGGTGGGTGGCCCAGTTGAGTTTATATGAAAGCAAGAGCAATGAGAACATGAAACAGAGGGATCAATTCACATGGCTGCTGTTAGAAGGAGAGACTGAGCTCCTCCTTTTGCCACTACCAAGCATGCCACTCTCTCTGATAGTTAAACTTCATTTGGAAAAATAGAAAGGATCTTTCAGGTTAAACTGTAGTTTGAATTCTTTATACAGTTTTCTGGATCAGTTTCTGTTTCTCTCCTCTGTTCTGCTTGAATCTGATTTCCTAACCTACCTCCCCAAATGATATATTTGTAGTTCAGCAATACCAAAATGACGTAGTATTTTAATTTGAGGCATTAAAGTCTCAGCTGCACAGTGTAGTGAAGAAGACAGAGTCAGAGCATTGCTGACAGCCCTGCTTTCTGCCCAGCATCCTTCAGGGCAATGAGGCTTTCTGAAGTGTGCCTCCACTCTGGGTTGAAGCACACCATGGGAGACAAAGTACTACACAGGTTCATGGTGTTCTGGGCAAGTTCATCAAAAATAGATCTACTGATTGTTATTAAATACATAGAAACTATGTCTGGCTCAGGAAGACTCCTACCCTCCGATGGTTAGAGACTGGAGATTATTTTTGGAAAGCATTCGGTATACTTACCTTGCTCTTTTGCTCTTCTCTAGGCTTCTGGCCAGTGTCAGAGACTGGAGAGCAGTCTGCATGGACCCTTGCTGCGATTCATGAGGGCTGCTCTTTCCTCTTTCCTGTTCTAGCCTTAGGGTCCAACCCAAAATACTGCATTGAATTTATCAGATAAAATCTGTTTTGTTTTGTAAAGAACGGGCTGTGTCTGTTCTGAACATTAGCAGAAGGTGATACTCTGGAAATTGAAAGGTCTTTCAATAGAGACATCAGGTTCAGCAAAAGTGTGAAATAAACTCTGTGAAAGTCACATCTCTGGGGGACATTCCCCCTTTTGGATGTGTCCTGGGAAAGAAAGGGGGTGAACAATTGCACAGGAGGGGAGAAATTTGCTACTGCATACCTGCAGCTCTCCAACATTGCTGTGAGTGAAGCCGTGTAGCTCACAGCAGCTCTGCAGATGGAAAGCAACGCCATGGACTCTGTGTCCCCAGAACAGGCTATTCATCCAGCCACCGCTATGTTTTAGATGAAATCACCAACAACTGCATTTGACACACCGACAATGCGCTTGTCCCTGTCGAGCAGAGACCCTTTCTGCTGTGATTTGATCTTTTGTCAGCATGGAAGAAAATTTTCCAAAGGAAGCAAATTAATAAATCAAGTTAACTCTGAGATGTCTAACAAGCATTATTCTATCTAACTACCAGTGAATCTGGCAAATACTAAATAACACTTGAGTTCTGTTTCTTTAATGACTGTTAACAAAAATAAAGGGAGTTGATCATGTCAGGTTAACAACATTTAATTAAAATGGGGGAAGGGGTAGCTGTAATTTGCAACCACCACAGAGAGGAAACAAACAGGAGAGTATTGTGCAAATCTGTGAAGTACTCCAGCTTTTAATTAAAATTGCAGTTTCTTAAGATAGCTCTGTGTCAGGTGCTGATTAATTGCTGTCGCTCCTGCAATATTGCCAGTAGGATTCTTCAGTGGCTTCCTGTCCTTAAAAGAAATCTATGTATCAAGGGACTTCTTTATGTCAGGGTACATGCTGGATCTGTCATGTGAGGTTCTGGATCTGTCATGTGAGGTTCTCATCCCTCACTGAGGGTGATACTGCACATAAGAATAATGATACTGTAGCCGAGTGTATCTCTCAGGAATATATAAACTATAGATGGGAGAAAAGAGATGCTGCTAGTTAAGCAAGCTCCATGCCCCTTCATCTGAAGACTGGTACTTTAGTTTGCCCTTTTTTGTGGTATTGATGCTCACAGAGCTACTGGAAAGCTTTTGGCAGTGATCTAGGAGTCAAGAGACCTCATGTCTCTCACAGTTGATCTATTAATTAGCAGTCAGCTCTTGGTCATCTCTCGTATCTGACCCACATCTCTGTACTATCTGGTGTGAAATAATGATCCATACAACCTTGTAGTGGCGTTTGAGATCTACACTTAAAACTATTATATTGGTAAAACTGGCACAGCTGCAATGTCTTACCGGCTCATACACACACACAAAATGTGAGGGAATCAGGTAACTTCACTGCAGAAACAAATAGTTCATAAACAGCTTACAGGGTCTAGAAAAGTCAGAGATGACTAAGATACTTTTCAGAAAGATATTCAGAAAGTAGTGCCAAAGCACAACCAGGCAAGAAAGAGATGACATCTCCTTAGTGCTGAGAAAGAGATAAATGACAAAATTCACTTGTCAAATTCACTGTCATGCGCATATGTATATACCTACTTGTACTAATATAGCTGTTTCTGTTTCTTAAAGTGCAAATGTACACAAATATGCAAAAGCATGATTGAAGAAACTTAATTTGGTATTTAGAAAATAAATATTCATTTTGTTAATACGATTGTACTGATTCAAGCCACGTAAGGCAAAATCTGAATTTTGACTCGTATCTTTCTTTAGGAATGATTGCAATCTCTCTTGTCAGTAGTTTGGTGGGTTTTGAAATAAAATCTTATAGAATTTTTAACTTTAGCTGCTCTAAAACCTAGTTGTCTGTCTGCTGCCTCTGTGTTCTCATGCTTTTCCCTCCTTGGTGTCCAGTTATCTACAAAGACAAGAAGGTGGGTTTTTACAGAGTTTCATACTCTTCAAACTGTGCTGGAACAAAGGAATTGTCTTCTTGCTAGAGACAAAGGATATGTGAGAAGTATGTTTAGTCATTGCACTAACAGACTCACTTAATTACTTTATTTCTCTGGGAATCAGTCCACATCTGTGAAACTATGATATTAGAGTTACCTCCATTTTTTGTCATGCTAGGCAATAAATTCTTCTAGGCTATTTTTATATACAGATAAACACTTAGCTGTTGTGACCTTTATCTCAATTCACTGCTGCAAAGAAAAAGTGTTTCCTACTGGCTAACAAATGCTTTTTGTTTAATAAACAGCTAAACAACAATAACAACAAATCTAATGAATGTCACCTGTCAATTAAAGTATGAGAGCATAAACTGTAAAGAAGTCTTCTGCTGCAGAAAATTATTTTCAGGTATACTATTTCACATATTTTCAAAGCTTTTTTTCTGTTTTTAGAGCAAAATTCTTTGAGGTAAACCTAGGCCTTTGTAGTTTATGATAAAGAAACCAAAGAGCAAAAATAGAGCCACATCTATCTAAATTTAATTTGCTCATCCCTTTCTAACCAAAGTTTATATATGTATTTATTTAAATAATACATTTTCTAAGGAGCTAAAAATTCACACACTGCTCTGAGATAACTTCATTAGACTCCACTTTGAAATCCCTTGGTCAGATTCTGCTCCCACAGACATAGCTGTAAACATGCTGTAAACCCACTGAAGTGACTGTTCGTTTAACTCAATCTCAGAAAGCCGGAGCTGGCCACCAAATAATTTATTTATGGATATCATAACCCCATCATCACTTAAAAGTAGATGTTTGTATTTCATGTTCTTGATTTTCTTGATTTTTAATCATTCATAGGACATCATCAAATATTGATGTTCCATCTATGAAAAATGCCATAAATAAGTAAGCTATATACAGAGGCTTGACCAGAAACAGCATGATCCAAGATACTCCAGTTCTGAACACCAGAAACTGTCTTCTGTTTGATGAAGTGTTCAGCTAAGCCTGGAAGGTTGTGGGTAGACAACAGACCTCTACCTTCTTGGTTGCTGTACCATAAACATAAGCAGACATTTTTCTTGCTTCTTGGTTAAAATAACCCAAGGAATCTCTGAAAGGGAATATGAATGATCATACTGGTTTTCATTTCAAAAACAAAAAATGAAAAAGTACTAATGACCTTTTCTTACTCCTTGCAGTCTAAATGCTGTGTCTTGACTCACATCTTTGGGGAAAGAGAAATAAAAAAGCAATTGTATCACTGAGACTACTTAATTGCCCAATTCTGATCTGTTATTACTTTTTGAAATTGCAAACAAAGGAAAAAGAAATGTTAGTTAAAAAAACCCAAATTACTAATTCTACACTCAGCACAAACATTTAGGCTAAGAAGTGTTTTAGTCCTTGAAAGAGTGTTAAGAAAATGTATCCACTCATGGTCCTGGTGTTTTATTGTTTGATGGAACTTTTACCTCCTGCAAGGTACTATAAGTCAAAGGACTTGCCAGCCTCTACACTATCTCATGGTATGGTGTAACATAGTACACTGACTCTTATTCCTTCTTCCTGAAGCACGTTTTTAAGCAGAGCTGGTTCAATGCTTCTTAGTAGGGCTACAGGGAAAGGGAGATGCTGTTTTGCCAAACGCGTAGTCGCCTGGGCTGGGAAGCCCCTGCAAGAGCCAGGGGCTTAGGGGACGTCTGGCATGGGCAGCAGGGCCTTGCTGCTCCTGCCAGTACTGCATAATGGGGGCACAGGCTCACCCATTGCAGTTAGTAGGGGAACTAATCATCACCTAAATGGCTGCGATATAGCTGCTCACTGTGCCTGCATCCAAGAGGCAGTGCAATTTGCAGTGAGGAAAGCCCATTGCCATGGGCTCCCTATTGATTCAGACATGGGAGTCAATCGCACCCCACCACCCGTATGAGATCACCTGAGTGGCGGTGTTGTTGGCTTTTTCTATTTGATGTTTTAGGTAAACTCCAGGCTATTGTGAGAAATGTTGTGTCTACTGCATCTCATTTGACATAAAAAGGGTCTAGATCAAAGGAGTCCCTGCTATTGCAGTGATCCGCTTAGCTTATAGGGGTCTGGCCATGAAGTAGAGCCCTCTGACACCAGTGGTGTGCCCAGGATCTTTCCGACAGTGCCTGTGGGAAGTGGGCGTATGGGGACAGGAGATGAGCTCAGCTAAGGGGATTCACCAGAGAAAGAAGGCTGACAGCCCTGTTTCCTAAAGAAGGAGGCTCCTGCAGCCACTCAGTGCTTGTGGTTATGGTTGTTTTCATATCTCTCTTGACTCTTTTTCCCTCCTGCCCTTCGTTTTTTATTAATTAAGCTGCTGGGCAGTTCCAACCATGCTTGACAAGTCTCAAAGCTTCAATTTCTTAGAAGCTTAATGCAAATTGGCAGCTAGGCAAAGATGAAAGTTCACAACGTGTCTTTCCATCCCCTGCCCCCAGGTGGATCATGAACTGGGTCACCCCTGGAATGGCACTTCTGCCGATACAGGGGTTCGTGAAAGAGCAGTGCCACAGGCCTTGAAGAGCCATCAGTTTCCCTCTCCATGGGCTGGCTCAACTCAAACAATGGTCAGAAACTGTGGACACTAGACTGCTCGGCAGGTTCTCTGCCTTCACGAGAAAATAAATTAATAAATCCATGAAAATCGAGATGGCTGGCTATGAGAATTTGTGCCCTTTGATCTGTGCACCTGTGGCTCTGTGGTGATGCTTACAGCTGCTGACAGGCGATTTGCTGGGGTCTCTGTTCTTTGTTGTGCTTGGTTGTGGCAAGAAATTTTCACGGCATTTAATGAGATCCATTGGCCACGGCAATCCATCCCCTGTGCATCGAGTGCTAATTAGTGTCAGCCTGTCACAATAGCAAGATAAGTTGCAAAATAAAACCATCAAGTGCACTCTGATTCTGATTTATTACTTATTTTCCTGTCACTGTGGCTGAACAATAATAAAAAAAAATTCAGTCTGGCCTCTTCTTTGGCTTCATGTGCTGTGGTGATGATTTCCCTGTAATTAATGAGGTGCATTATCTAACTCCCTCACCTTCCAGTAGGAAGAAAAGTCCTTTTTTCACTCTTTCATTGTTTCCAAAGAGAAACTCTCTGAAAGCCTTGGGAAAACACAATCATGCAGAGTGAATGGCCTGAAAAGCAGGCTCCTTTAACAGTTCTGCACACTCCAGAATGTCCGTTTGTTCATCAGTTTAATTAGATTTAGTGTGGAGTCCCTACCCACAGCACTGATGTTTGAGGCTGATGCAAAGGAGGTTGTGAGATAGGATGCTGGGGCTGGATCCTTTTACATCTGGGCCCCCTTCCACAGCTCTGTGCTTGTAGCATTGAATGAACTGCTGTAGTTTTCTAATGTGGCACAAATTTTCCCATATTAAAGTTAGCTTTAGAAACAAACTATGTGCATGGAAGAATTCTAGAGAATGAATCTTTATTACAGTTTTACCTGGAACAAGCCTGGTGACAGCAGTCTTGCTCTCTCAGACTTGGGATGCCGAGGCTGAGATCAGTCTCACTAGGTCTGTGCAGTACTGTGCCAGACATTTTTTCTTTAGGCTTATTCCTCCACTTCCAGTAGTAAATTTTTGCAAATGGATTGATTCATATTTGTTGTATTTTGTAGACTCTCTCTAGAGAGTAGTGATTGTGATAAAAGTAGCCTACTATTAATCATGAAGCAGCAAAATGAGAGTTGGCATAAAACTCATGTATGTCCATTCATCTGTCTGTGACTTGAATTATCCAGTAGTAGTGGGAGAAATACTTTCTTTAGTGTCATATCTCTCTTTTTTTTTTGGGGGGGTAGTATTTAAGAGGTGATAAAGTTGTACAAAAAAGTTGTAGGAGGTAAAATAAGAATGATCTAGGTCAGGAGAAGATGATGAATTACCTTTTAATACCATTCTCTAGTCTTTCCCTCAGGTTTCTTTCCAGTGGGATTATGTTTAGCACCATTGAATAACCAATGTTCTGGCCGCTAATTATACTTATAATTGAAGACTGCTTCTTATATCGGTCAGTCCGTGTTACACCACTGGCTTTTGTACTTAACTGAGAAGGACAAGTCACCAAGGCACTTTCTCACCTGCTAGCTTAGAATGATACTAACCAGCAGTGTTTCAGCTGTAATACAGCTAAAATAAAGCAGTAATAAATTATGGTATAGGTTATGCTATTTTGAAGCAGATATTTTAGCCTAGGACGCTTTTGACTTCATCATGGTATTCCAAAGTCAAAACTAATGCCTCTGATTTTTTTACTTCAAATGATATAATTTGGTGTGAAGCCTTTTCACTTGGATAGAATCAGGCTTTTTGTTGGATACTTTGCCTTTCTCTGCTACCTGCATTGGGTAATTGGGTATGCTTTAGACCAGTAGCAGAGACCATGACAGCTTCCCCAACTATTTCTTGTTTGCACTCTGCTGGTCTCTTCTTGCTTTGCAAATAGGTCACTTCTCAGTCATGCACCAGCGGGCTGTCAGCAGTAGCAAAGGGCTGTGTTGAGCTTCTTACATGTAAGCTATGGAGACTGTTGAGAAAACAACCTCACTGAAATGAAGAGATGAAATGAGTATGGCAGAGTGGAAGATCCTCAAATTCAGCATCCTGTTTTCACCTTGCTCCCACTCCCCGCTTTGGTCCTCTGCAGGTCCTTTGTGGGGTTTTTTGTTTGTCTCTTCTGTTCTGATCAAACAACACTGGATGCACTATTTTTGTTGTTACTGATGACTTGGAAGGGGGGGAGAGGTGTTTGTTTATTGGTCCATTGTTTATTTTTTTCCCCACAGAGGGCAGACTGTTAATAACATCTCACATAACAGTTCCATAAATGGAAGTGCTGGTGTGTCCATGAGCTTTTCTTTAAGAAGTTCTTTTTCTTCTTCATGCTGCATACGACAACTAAAGCAGAGAAAGATTTGAAATTCTGGAAGCTCGGTTCCTCACTGCTGTCTGTCTCTGCTTTAATACGGAGTTTTGTTTATTTAAAGACCTAAACACCTTGCTGAGTTTCTTAAGTTTTCCTTGGTGTAGATAAAGTTCTTCAGGAAAGTTTTCTAAAACTTTCTGTCCCCTGCAGGAATTTGCTTGTGATGTGATGTCTTTCATTTTCTTTTATTAACTGTTTTATAAATGATAGTATAATAAAAATATAAATATTATATTTATAAAATTATTTTTATCAATTTCTATTTTTATAAATGGTAATATTATAAATGTAAAACTATTAAATAAATGAGAAAAAATGGCTATAAATTGGGAAGGTGAAGTAATACTTGGAGTAATTGTAGAAGCGGATTGAAAGTTGAATGTAATCGTCAAGATCAGACAGTTTTTCTATAAACTGATGTAGGTAAGGATTTGAGAGAGTTACAGTTTTAATTTCTTTTTTTAATCTATTACCTCTTACCCTTAGAAAAATGACAAGATTAAGGTCACACAGGATCCTGTAGTGTAGCTAGGTCATGAACTAGGAGCTCTTGTGTCCCTCTCCAGTATATGATCTACAAATTCACCTACCTCTTACTGTATTATGTTATTATGCAACTCCTTATGATCCTAATTTTTAAAATCTCATTGGATAGTGTTGTTTTTTTTTTATTTGTTTGGGGTGATTTTGTTTGAATCATCTTGAGTCTTAAAATGTTCCCTCGAGTATCCCTCTGAATCATGACAACCCATGAGCAGAAAAGCATACAAAATGGGAAGTGAATGACAAAAGGCCCGTGCGTTTCTTTTTGTCTGAATCGGAATATATTTTAAATGAAAGTCTGGTCACCCTGCAGGCTGCATGTACTAGTCATGTTATACAACCTGTCATATTCAGAGCTTTAGGGGGTATGACAGTTAGGTAATTTTATAGAAAACATCTGTGCAAAAGCATGGCTTTGCTGAAATGATCCTCATTTTTCCCATAAGTAGGTCAGAGGAAAGAGCAATCCAATGTGACAAAGTTTTTCTTTGTTTAACTGTCTAAAAATAAGCTAATTGATTAAAAGAATGAGAGCCTAAAAAAAAAAATCCCATGTGACTGAAAAAAACATCATTTGAAAGAAGACATAGTTTGTTTTCTAATGTGCAGTTAATTTTTATCAGTTATGGCCTCCAAAACTGTATCCCTTTGAGTTAATTTAGTTTTGAAAGAACATAACTTTTTTTGTTAATTCGGCATGAAGTTAGTCTGTTTACGTAAAACACTCTAGCAAAAGAGATTGGCAGAGTTTGTGTTGTAAATACAGAGATATTTTCAGTTAATTATATGCAAATCAGCTTTGTTAACAAACACCTAAATAACTCTGCCTTGTCTTCATTAGCCTGGGAGATATAGTACATTTCTCAAGGAACTAGACAAGGAATATTTATCAAAGCAGCTTGTAAGTTTTAATGAGCTTATTAATTGTTGACCTCTGTATTTCCAAGAAGTGGTATTAAAAGTGAAAGATAACTGAGATATTTTTGTGGGGATATATTATGCAGATATATGTGGGAAAAATGTCATGGTAAAATTTGGGTCATACAAAATAAAACCTCAGACTAGCTGCTAACATATTGATAACTCATGTTTTTCTAAAAAGCTATATGCTGGCTGATGAGAATTTAATGCAAGAAAGATTCTTCTTGTACTAAAAGAACATTCAACATTGTAGAGGAAGACGAGAAAAAATGGAATAAAGTTCAGTTTTGTAGTTTCCAAGATCAGGTTTTTTAACTTTCCAAGCCAGTAGTGGTGTGGTTCTGAATTTGCTTTCCAAATGGACCTCCTGAATGTCAGGTGATTCTAGCTGTTGCTTCTGGGTTTGGAAAATATCTTCAGGCAAAAGTAATCTTGCAAAATATAAACAGGAAATGAATATGAGAGCAAGGCTGGGAAAGATCTCTGTCCTCCATGGTTGGCTGACTTTGTCACACTCTGCTCAGTAAACCCATTAATGACGAGTGGAAGGGGGAGACCCAGCCTGCGCAGTCTGGTGGTAAAGTTCATTGATGGCTTCCTTGAGGGGAACCTTTAAGTCTGACCCTCAGCAGTGATCAACCTCACTATCACCCCTCCTAAACAGGGGAATATACAGCTTCACATGGCTAATCCTAATGTTGTGGAGAAATACGAAACCCTCTTGAATTTCCTTCTGCTATTCTGGCAATAGTCTTTAATGCCTTGTGCAAGAGCAGACTTTGGTGTAATTAATCCTCCAATTCCTTTCTAATAACTGTCTAGCCATGTGTCAATAAACAAGGAGCATACATAACAATAAAAACCTCTGTCAGAGTAACATTCAGTGTTGTTTCACAGGGAGACAGACAAGAAGGGAGGGAAATTAATAGAACAACAAAGAAAATAAGGCAAACCATGGACTGAGATTAAATGGAATCTAAGTGGGAGAGACAAATTTCCTCTTGCCAGCTGATCTTCCCCAATTTCATTTGGTCATTTCCAATTTTGAAGGATAAAAGAGTTTTCAGGATAGGAGGATGGATGGCTGAAGATTAGCTTCTGGTACCTGAGTTGCTTTGGTCTCCAGCTCTGACCCTCTTTTGGCAACAACAGATGATGGCATCTGTTTATTTTCTACCAGTGCTATCCACCAGAAGTCGTCATAAATCCTTATAGATTCACTCATCCAAGAGACTGAGCCTGTGTAGCAGTGAGTGACAAAGCTAGCCAACGAAAATACTGGAAACTAGTCTGTACCTCATTTGGTGCAGCAGAAACATGGATGAAACTTATGAAATTGTACTGCTATGAGCTAGTAATCTGTTCCAAAACTTTTCCACCAAAACCTTTATGAGGTGGGGAAGAAATTAAGATCAAGCAGTTCTTACAACCACATCTCATTTTTGATGAGAGACAACCGAGCTGGAAATATTTTGACCAGTTCTACTGGGCTTATTATGGATAAAAAGGAAAAAAGCATTGAAGAAAATTCTTTACTGAGACGTTTCTAAATCCTGTAACATTAGAGACACAGGACAGCTCAGATGACCATCTGTCCAGAGATCATACTACTCAGGGAGAACATAGCTGCAATACGGCCCATCATATGCTTAATTAGTCTTTGTCTTCTGTGTTCCAGGTCTCTCAGGGTTTAGATATCTCCTTGAATTTTTGAGCCCAACAGTCATAACAACTGCAACCTGTCTCAGTTTCAGGTCTGCAAAATTCTTGTGGCAATAACTCCAAGCAACATAAAACAGAGCAGTTGCATGTAGTGGTGGCCTGGGTGTTTGTTTTGCTTTGTTTTTTGTTTTTGCCCTGTGAAAAAAAAGCATTCTGCTCTGAACCAGTCACAGACTCTCTGGAAACTTTAAAAGGGTAATTCAGTATCTTATTTTCCATTTCAATTTCAATTAAGATTCTTCTGTTCAAGTACCATAATTAGCCCCTGTCACTACTAATTCTCATCCCCTTGGATTATACAGATGGAACTAAGATCCATGTGGGCTAGTTCAGCAGCATTTGCTCACCTGCAAACTGGAAAACAGAAAACAGCTCTGTCTGTAAGGCCCCAAAGGGATCTAATATAGATCCATTACTCAGAAGTGGCTGAAAGTTTCCAAAAAGGTGGTTTTAAAATGAGTTGTTAAACATGCTTTTATCTTCGGATGTAAAGAATATGAGTAATACGAGTCACCTTGGATAGTTGTTTGTTACGCTACTTCAACTTGACCATACTTGACTATGTGCCAGACCTTCAGTGGTGCCATGAGATACCCTTCACATGCCAGGTTTCTCTTGGTGACCATTTCCCTGCTTCCACTCCTTGCTTTAGGGAATTGCTGTTTGACATACCCTTGCAGCTACCTTAAGTCTCCTGAGAAAAGTGGCTCCTTCTCACTCTTGCAGTGTGCTGGAGCAGTGTTCGTATGCAACCATATCAACCAGAGCAAAGACAAAATAGAATGCACACTATTATGATGTGCACAAGAAACATCAAATTTGATGAAAAAAAGACAATAAGGACACATCTGCTTTTATTTATTTTCTGGGATATTTTTAGAGCTTGATGTCCATGTCCTGATTCCACTGATCGGTTTTTATCTTCATTGCTTACAGAAGCCCAGAAACAATACCTAGAGTGACATATTTAAACAATGAAGCAGGAGATGGATACCTTGCCTGTTGTGAAAGCCCACATTGTTTGAGATGAGACCTTTTCGCCATCAATATGAATACATTGCCTCTCCTGCCGCCTAAGAAAAAAAACACTAGAAGGCAACATGGGAAAATATGTACTACAAACTCCTCGTACTCATACTCACAGAGTGTCTTGTAAAATTTGGAGCAAATTGTTGTCAAGTTTTATAAACATGGAATTCAGCACTGTTACATGTGAGTTTTGCATAAAACCCTTGCAAAAGGCTCTAGTACTCTTCAAGGGAAGGCTGTATACATTATAAACGGTTAGTGTTTCTTAGGACAGAATTTCAGTGAAGCAGGAAAAAGCTTGTTCGATTACTTTTTGTATTTTTTTTTCCATTTTTTTTCCTTTTATTTCTGCTCTTCTTTTTTTCTGTGAGGCTCTGGAGGCTCAGTCTTGCTGGGAACTAAGGTAACTGGAGATTGCTGAACCAGAACCTGTTTCAGACCTCCAACATTCAGATTCAGTGTTGCCATGGTTTGGGATGCCTTTTACTTTAGCTGAGCAGGTAGGTTGAGTCTTGCACCTGAAGACATTTTTCCAGACCAGTGATTCACTAAAGAGATAAGGAGACCTTTAATATTGATTGGATTAAGAAAGCATCAGATAACCTTTCACCTCTATCTGATCAGCTTTTCTGTATCAAAATGTGAACATGAAAATAAGAGCATTAAACTCTGAGCCTTTCCATCCATGCTTAGGAAAGCTTCATGCATTAAAGAGGTAATCTGTGCCACTGAAAGCAGCTGTGTTTGAGGCCTGGGATTAGGCATCATTTGGGAATATTTGAATCCAGGACAGATTTTTTGTTCTCTCAGTGTGAAGAGATCTGATTTTGATTCAGATGAGGAGAAAAACTCCAGTTTTTCTGTGAACTCCGCAGTATTTAAATAAAAATAATGGAAAATCCTTCTCTGTTTTACATGTTGCAGGGACGTTTTTCAAGGTATAAAATAATCTGAAATTAACTGGAAAATTTAGTCAGGCAAGAGAGGTCTAAGTTCCTGTGCTGCTTATATGCCAATTTCATACTGAAGCCAGTAGTCCCTAACTAAAGTGAAAACATTCAAAAGACACATTATAAACAAAATATTTCACTTTTTAAAGTGAGAAGTTGGCCATCCCAGTCAGTCAATAGGTGCAGAATAGACTAGGCTTTGATTCATCAGGAGTCCTTTTACTATGGGAGTAGTTCACTTGTTAGCAGGGAAGAGCAAAGCGTGTCCTATGTGGCCAGGGAAAAAACTGAGATTTTTTTTTTATGGCCATGGTCAAGTGTGCAAGGACACATGTGTTTAAAAGGTATCAGAGTAGCCACAGGTGAGAAACCAGGAGACCTTGTTCTAATAGGAAGTAAGGAAATCAGTTCCCTGGGAAGGCTGGAAATCTCCATCGCTGCAAGTATTAAAGAACTTCGTGCACTGATAATTACAAAAAATGCAGTAGATAGAGTTGATTCTTACTTCCTGAAGCTGGGTGGGTGTGGTAGTCATCCTGAGGTCTCTTTTGACTCTATTTTCTATGTTTCCCATAATTATGTTATAGAAAATTATTCGTTTTCTGACAGTTAAATGTGAGTGCTTCTGTGTGCAAGTGTATAGGCAGAGAAACATGAAGAGTGTAAACACAATGCCTGTAGTGTTAATTATTTGAAATTTAAAATGGAAGTAAAAGTAAAACATCCTTCAGGATGATGATCAAATTAGGCTGCCTCTTAAAAAAAGCAGCTTGGTGTCCTGCATCAGCAAACTACTGGTAGGAGGAAGTATTAATAAAGGAACAACAGGAACACCAGGGCTACTCAGAAGAGTTAGAAAGCCATGTAAATCTCCTACTTTCACTCTGCCTGTATTGAAAATGTGTGCAGTGAGGAAAAGGGCAGAAAAAACTTTCTCTGCCTCAACTGTGTGCAGTTATTTATGTGTGAACATGCAGAGCTGCAGACGTTGCTGTCCTCTGGGGACTGAAAGTGGGTGTTTAGGACCTGGTGTTGGCAGTGTGTGACCAGCTTGGCCAAGGAAGCAGTTTTCGGACCATGAGCAGTGCTACCACTGAAGTCGTCTCACCCGCAGGTAAGGTTTATAGTTCAGGCCCATGCTACACCAGCACTGGGAAGGAGTAGGTCCTATGTGGCACTCTCCCAGATGGGGTACAAGAGGATGTAACACTTCCATGTGCTTCTGGACACTTCCTTAGCTTGCCCCCATCAAACCTGGTGCAGCTGTGAAGCCACCCATTGCCTTGCCCATCCTTGTTGGGGGCTCGTACAGAGCAGCGCCTGACTGCTGATGCCACATCTGTGGAGACCTCTTGTGCAGATGCAACACATACTAGGAGAACAAGCTGCACTTTATATTTTCATTTCAAGTGTTCATGCTTAGCTGTAATTAATTCTTCCATGACCTTTTTGAAATAGAAAAAGCCCTTCTCCCTGAGGAGAGAACATTCCCTAGGGAATTCTGCAATGTGACCCTGTGGCTAGGGTATTTATCTTTTTTTTTCCTAGATTTGTCACAAAATACACACCTGCAGAAATACGTTGTGAAGAGAAACTTTATTTTTGCTGTCTCTCCAAAATCTGGATGGAATCCCCAAAATCTGTCTTTTTTAGTTTCTGGTGGCAATGAAATTTCAAAGGGAGCATCTCAAGGCAAGGGGGTTTGTGTTTTGCAGTACATGCAGACTTTCCAGCATTTCCCACCACTGCACCTTCCTCGACATTGTATCTTTAGACCTGACAGTTTGGAATTAGGACACAAAGAGCAGAGCTCTTCAGTTCATGGGAGGTTTGATGCCTTCTTCAGTCTTTTACCTGGTTGGAAACAGAAGGAGCTGCAGAAAGCTCAACGTTGGCTCCAGACAGTAATAAAGCACCTGTACCAAGACTTTGGGGTTTCTCTCCAAACTCTTGACCAAAACACCTGAAGTTCTCCATCTTCTGCTCCCTCAACGATATCCTTTCCTGTAGCATCACAGCACTGATTTACAGGCTATAATTTTTCTGCCGTGTAAGGCATTAACAGATTCTAGTACTGACTCTTTTTTCTATTTAATCACTCTTGAAAAGAGTATTTATCTGAGTCTAAGAAAGAGGGAGGCAAAGCTAATTAGTTTGATGAAAATTCAAACCCTGTCTTTCCCACCTGAAATCTGTTTTTTTCTGAGCCTGATATAAAATTAAATGGTGTCAGCTCAGTTATGGCTTTCTCCAGCCATGGACAAGTGTTTTATGTGTGCTTTCCCTCACTGTGTATTTTTTCCTGCGCCTTCATGGGCATATACAACACTGATTCTTAGAAAATCTGCCTTTCTTTGCTATAGATGTTCTCCTGTGATTCCATTTCTTTAAAAACAAAACAAAAAAAAATCAGTTCAGTGGAGCAGTTCCAGTCCTGATATATGCAGGTGCCTTGGGCTAAGGTTCACATGTGAAAACTCCAGAACACCTCAGTACCCTATATACAGCCTTTGGTACAGCATCAGCTCCTTTCCAGCTAAGGAAAACAGATTTGTTAGCATAGCTTACATGTGTTCTGCTCACCTTTGAACTCATGGGCCAATTTGGATCACATGATGATGGAAGTGGGGAAATCTTAAATACATTAATTTTACACGTGTTTAGGTAGTACAAGCAACCACAAAGAAGACAGAAAATTCCTTTCAAGCTGTGACTTCACAGGCAACACAACTGCAATAGTTCTGGTAAATCATAGGAACTCCTCTGTAAAAACACAGGTGCGAGATCTGCTCCATGTTTCTTTGCATAGGGAAAATAAACTTTACCCTAACTATAGGGATTTAGTGATAAAAATCAGAATAAACTCTCATTGTAAACACTATAAACATCATATTCTTCACTCCCGCCTCCTGGGATTTGAAATATATGCATGCAGAATTTCCAGAGGAGTTTCCAGAGGAATTTCCACAAAGCTGATGCAGATGGACACCTGTATACATCTCCAGGTCTTCTTGGAATAGGAGTAACTGGCACTATCACTCAGTGACATCATAAAATCTGACAGTGCTGTGAGAGGAAGCAGAAATGGCTTTGCTTTCCCCCAGCCCCGAATCTTATTTGCAGTTAAAGACAATGGGAGCTGTGAAAGCTGAACATATCTGAATTTCTGCCTTTGTACTTCTGAAAATAATAATAAAATACAAAGTTACTGCGACAGAGTGTGACACCCAAAAATATAAAACAGAGTAAATGCACTTCTGAAATACTGCTTGGACTGAAATGAATGTCACATTCCCATAGTGAGTCCTTAGTAAAAGGTAGCGAGAATATCTACTTCTGCCACTCATCCACAGCTGCAATAGCAACACTGTTTCATTTCCTTTTTTCTCCTCTCTCTTGGCTTGGAGCTCAAGAAGAAGGTCCTGCCTGGGATTTACTGGCAGTTGTAAGAGGTGAAAGTGTTTTAATTAGCTATTAAAATGCACACTAATGTCAAGTCTTTAGAGGATGTGTTCTTGTGATGTGTTAATTCATTTTTAATGTGGACAATTAAGGGATTTATTTTCTAAAAAAAAGACTGTGTGGAGCATTGCCTAATGAGTTGGCTGGATCTGCTCAGTCATCATATCATTTCACCTTTTATGTTGCTGGACCCTTTTCACAGGACTGAATCTGAATGATGGAAGTTACAGGTGCATTGCCCTCAAGCACTCTCATAATGCAAAGTTCCTGCCTTTTATTCCCTGACTCCAGCCCTGTATATTGCAGACCAGGTTACATGAGCTTCTGATCTAGGATTTGTTCTCACCCAGGTGCCTCTAGTGGTATGTGATGAGGAAAAAGTGAAAAGATCAGGCTTCTCAGAGGTGTCAGTAGCAGCCAGAGAGAGGTAAAGATTTATTCAAACATTATCCCTTGCTTTGTTTCTTACGACTGCTCAGCCCACAGTGTGGATCTCTTCTCTTCAAGGTTTACCTCTGATCATGATAATCATTTAAGTAACAGCAGAAGATACTTTGGACTTTCTTAACATCATCCAGCTCCACTACCAAGATGGGCTACTTCGGCTTGGTTTCTTTTTCTTTTTCCTTTTTTTTATTGGGCTTTAGAAATGATCCCCAAAGAACAGCGAAGCAACTTTTGTTGTCTTCATACTCTAGTGAAGTTGAGACTCCCACACAGACCACCGAGAGCCATAGGGAAAGTCTGTCCTTAGGTGAACCTACCCTCATTAATGCTACAAGCGATTCTTTCTGTATGAAAGTACCTCTTTGGTACAGCAAAATATCATGCTTTCAAGAATTGGGTACAGCAACTCATAAATGGATAATACAACTTTGATTGATGCTCAGTGTTACCCTAAGAGGCTGATTGAGTGGATTTACAGCATAAACTATGTTTGATTAGGTTTGTATCCTTTCATGCTATTTAAAATTTCTTTACACTTCAGTGTTGCAAGAAAAATGATATAAAATATTTCAGTAGGACAAAAAAACAGTGTNATGTACAGAGCTTATAACANAAAGAAACCCAGTGCTANGGTATTATTGGTTTGATTNTTAGATTTGCTCCATTTTAACTCNTGTCCTATTCATCCACTGTCAAACGTCAATATTAATACTGTTTCAGCCAAAGTGATACAGTTGTGCAACAGGATTATAGCCTTGTCAATAGAAGTGGAATTTGCACTCTTATTCACATGCATGAAAACCTCAGAGACTGAATTCTGAGATCACATGTGATTCTATTGATTGAAGTCTACAGGGGTGAAAGAGTAATCTGCAATTTGTGTCTCCTGTGCCTACATTAGAAGCCATGCATTGCAGAGAGGATAGTAGGGGGTAAATAAATACAGCAGCTGGTGGCAAATTCATGACATTCCACTCAGAGTTTCTTGTTTGGTTGGGGGTTTCTGTGTATTTTTTTTTACCCTTTAAGTTTTATCAGTTCCAACACTGAAACAGAGATATTGATCATTTCCAGGTAGGTAAGCTTTCTGATTCCTTCAGAACTATAAATGGTATGGTAATAAGCCTGTATATTTAGATTGGTCTTGTGTGAAGAGTTATGTCATGCAAGAAAATTGTTTTCTTCCTCAACTGAAAGACTGAGTTACCCTCTGAGCCTTTAAATCTGATCTTTGCTATAGCAAAGATGCAGACCATAAAAGTTTAGGTTCTGTAGCTCTAATTGTTCATGCTGTGTTTTCACTCCATCTCACGTGTTTATGTTGAGTCAGAAAGAGTTTATTCCTTGTAATAGAGGAAATGAAGGGAAAATCTAGGTGATTCAGAGGTCGTTTGTCTTCTCTCAAGCTGATAGCTGTTTGAAGATATCAGCCTGCAGAACTGGAGGCCTCCACAGGAGATGGTGTTTTTCTGACAGGCAGGTGTAGTACTGCACTCCTGCCTACCTATGATAATGTCTCTCCACTATCTTCTTTCCAAACTAGACTCTTCCATTTGGGTATATGTGAGACAGAGACTGTGAAACTGGAGGAGAAGATGGGATTGTTTCTAGCAGTTCTCAGTTTCTAATATAGTTCATTATGCAGTCTTGGGACAGGACCAAGTTCTGTGCAACAACAACCTTTGCCCTTCTAAAAGAGTCATTGTGCTAGAGGAAATGCTGCTGTAACTGTTCTTGTGTGACATCTATTAGCTGCATGTCTGTCTTGGAGGTAAAGTGATGGACTGAATTGAGACTTCAGAGGATCAACACAAAGGAACAGCCACCTGACTTGCCAGGTGCTGAGAGAAAGCTAAGAGATATTTGTTTGGAGTTGCAATTTTACTGTGTCACTAGTATAAATTACACTTGGAGTGCCAAAGAATAAACTAGGACATGGTGGCAAAGTTTTGGTAACTTTAATAACAGGGACTATAGTAATGAGTGGGAAGTCTGAAGAAGTGTTTGTCTTTGTATATTTCTTCCCTGGAAACAGTAGGTCTTCATGATTCAAGTATATTCCATTGATTTTGCTCTGGGAAATGAGGAGGAAGGAAGACTGAAAGGTGGTGGTCCTGTACCTGGACAAGAGGTCTGAACTGGATACCAGTCTTTTATGGGCTGGAGAAGGTTGGACCTGGAGGTCCCTGTCACAGAAGAGATAGCAGGTTCTGTGGCAGCTTCCTTTTTGCTAAAACAGAGCCACAGCCTTGTCTAGTGTTTGAGAAAATGCATCTTGTTCAGTTTCCAGATTTTAAAGTTTTACCCTCGAAGCCAATGGACGTCTTGGCATTTCTGTTCAGCTTTGTTATTTCTCCAGTGGAGTAAGGAAGAATGAAAAGTTAAAAAAAGGAACTTTGTTCCTCGCTGGTGCTGTCCTAGTCTTGGGACAGGGTGGATTGAGGTGGGATTCCTGTCTCCCCAAAATCAGAGAGAGCTTGCCTGGGGCTAAGAACATGTATGAGCTCTGCCACTTCTTTAGAAATAGATTCCCCTGGCTCAGCGAAGAGATGCAATATGAACATACAGGAACTAATGAATCTTTAACAAACTACATTCAGAGACTGGAACATTTAAAAAATTTTTCCCTCCATCTTTAGGCTTAACTAGGAAGTAAATCACTCCAGAACATATTTTCGGAGTGAGCTTCAGTATGTTTTTTGCTTCTTTATATTCTGAGTCACATCTTCACAAAAAATGTACCATCATGGCATTCTAAGAGACTCTAGTGGCTTATCTTATTTAATGCTGCTCCATCACGGTTGCCACGTGAACATAATCTTGGAAATGAAACAGACAAGGCAAAGATGATCAGTGTCAGACTTTGGCGTACATTATATGCTTTTCTGATAATCTTTCTTCCATGAAGATCAAATGCTGGAATATACCACCAAATTAGCAAGGACCATCGACGTTTTATTCATTTATTTATTTACAAATAACAGTAGAAAATGAAAGGTTGTTTAAAAAATGGCTATAAAAGTAATATGAGTACACTTCTTTGGTTGGTGTTTGGACTTTGGGTACCACATTATGAAATGCTAATGCAGGAATTCCAAGGCATGGGGAAATTCCAACACAAACGTATTTTCTCTCTGTTTAAGATCACTTCTTTCCTATGTGCAAGACAGTGCCACAACAAGAGATTGCTGGAATCCCACAGCAAGATGAAATCTGTAGTCCTCAACATTTCAGTATTTGCTGGCTTAATATATTTTTTCATTAGGGATATGAAAGTTATCTTTGACTAGTGACATCTTATTTACTTCAAATTGGGACTTGCATAATGAACTCTCACCTCATACTACTGTGTGTTTGCAGTCCAGTTTCTTTGTTTCTCTGGGAGAAAGAAACACAACTGGTCAGTCTGACTTGTGACCTGCTGACCAGCTCTGATGAGAGAAAGCGTGGATAAGAGTGATGGCGCGACTCCCGGGGTGCCCATCTAATCAAAAGATCACCTGCATAAGGCAGTCCAGCTGTCATTCTGTAGCCTAACATTACAGCTGCTGGCTTGCTGCAGGATCTGGAAGTTTCTTTGTGACACTCTCTGACATATCAGAAAGGAATATACTTGAAATGCTTGGTTATATCTACACTGGTAAATGTCATAAATTTCTTTCAATTATGTATGCAAGAAAATTGCACATCTATCGCACATGTAATGGCAAGAAAATCTTTTTACCTGTGCAGCTCAGAGAGGTATTATTAGCTGTTTCTGTAACAGAACTGAACTGCTGAGTTGGGTTGGCTTTCTAGTCTTGTTTTTTTTCTAGGACAAATATCATCCATGCTAAGACAGTTTTTTAAGATCACTTTCTTTGGAAACCTTTTAAATGCAGATAAAACCTTAGAGATGCATCAAAACTGAAAACTGTGAAATGTACAACTTGTCGTGAAATCAGATAAATTCATAATAATACACACAATTTATACAATATCTGAGATGTTCAAAACTCTATAGACATTAACTCATGAAACGGGACAACAGATACAAGCTGCCACAGCTTTGATTTGTAGAACTTGAAGCCACGGTCAGTTTAATTCTAAATAGACTATATTTTCAACTTCCTTGCTCTGTAGAACAGTCTTTTCTTAGATGTGTGTATGTGAAGGATACAAACAATACAGGATAGTGTGTGAGAAATATGACCAAATGTTTGTAGACCATGAAAGGGAAAGCTCTAAAAATAAATCCATAGATGTTTATTTCCATATCCACATGTAATTGTTGGAGGATCACAAGATATAAAGCACAGAAGTCTCTCTCCGCTCACTTTCTCTGACTAGACCAGAGGAAGAAGTCAAAGCACCATGCTCCTGAACAATCCAGAGCTGGTGTGGGGGGAGAAGTTGAGTCTGTAGTTTGCTTTTTAAATTCAGGTTGTTGAAAATTCTGAAAAATCAAAGGTCTAAGATGTGATACCAGGGCCTCATTTAAATAAAAGACATGAGTGGGGGAAGTCTCGGATGAGTTATCTCTTTTTATTGTGTGTGTTCACCAGACAGATATCTCTGTCAGAAGTAGTCTCCCCAGACTCACTGCTAGTCAATGAAATAAAATAATGGCTTCTCTGGACTCTTGCACAGGTTCATCTGGCATCTTAGAAGCATCTACGCATGTTTTTCAGAGCTGTGCCTTATGAGATTCATTTGCCTAGTAACTGTAAGTGGATCTTGGAAACTCTCGGACATATGTCTACGTATCAATCTCTGGTGATGTGTGATGTGAATCCCACTGCTGTTAACTAGAATTTTGAAGGTTATTCCCTACTTCCAGTGAGACCCTAACATGAAGTACACTGAAAAAAACCAACCCTTCTTTCACTGATTTTTGTGTCTATTGTGTGGAAATCGCGATAAACCTTCTTTTCCATATTCTTTATAAGCCTGGCTCGATTACCAACACAGAACAGCAGCTTCTCTCCTCCTGAAATGTTATCTAGTGTTTGAGAAGACTAAGACAAGCAGCATGCAGTTTATCCTAGTGCCAGTGCTATTGCTGAATGAGTAAGTGGGATCCTACTGGATGGCCCCTGTTAGCCACAGACTGCCCTTACCGGTCCTGGCAGCTGTCATGTAGAGCTCTCAAGGTCATACTGATGAACGCTCTACAGTGCTGAGGTATGCTGAGTGACCTGGGGCAAGTCATGTCCTCTCGGTTTTTCTGAGAGAGCAGACCATATCCTGGTGGTGACTGTTGTAAAACAGCTAATGGGGAAGGTGGTCAAAAGGAGGTGAGAGATATAGCTGAAAGACAGAGGTGCTTGTGTTGGGGTCTGAAGGATGTGGGAAGAGGGATCAAAACTCAAGATTATCCAGACTTCAAGACTGATGTGCCTCAGGCAAGAAATCAACTGTGAGTAGAAACTGGGCTACTTCTCATCACAAATCCCCTGTCTACTTTCTCACAGAATCACAGAATAGTAGGGGTTGGAAGGGACCTCTGTGGGTCATCTAGTCCAACCCTCCTGCCGAAGCAGGGTCACCTACAGCAAGCTGCACAGGACCTTG